>Ga0187892_10004576_pt1 | contig 23017 bp, 25 predicted proteins | sample MA1701073metaG_FD_139345 | JGI IMG/M metagenome (GOLD analysis project Ga0187892, IMG submission 139345) | Bio-ooze microbial communities from a basaltic lava cave in the Kipuka Kanohina Cave System on the Island of Hawaii, USA - MA170107-3 metaG ... | reverse complement strand
GAGCGCGAGATCGAGGAGCACCCGTGGGCGGTCGCGATGCGCGACGGCGAGACGGTCGCCGGCGACATGCTCGAGATCCCGCACATCGACGACGGCCCGCGCAAGGCGAAGCTCGCCGCGAGCCCGATCACCGACGGCCGCGGGGCGGTGCGCGGGTGCCTGGTGTCGTTCACCGACGTGACCGAGCTCGACCGCAAGAACAACGCGCTGCAGGGCGCGCTCTCCGAGCTCGAGTCCTCGCGCCAGAAGATCGAGGCGCAGAACGAGGAGCTGAAAGGCCTCGCCAACATCGACCCGCTCACCGGCTGCCTGAACCGCCGCGCGTTCTTCGAGCAGTCGGACGAGATCATCCGCAAGGCGAAGGAAGACGGTTCGCCGGTCTGCTGCCTGATGACCGACATCGACAAGTTCAAGCACTTCAACGACACCTACGGCCATGCGATGGGCGACCAGGTGCTGGTGCAGGTCGCGCGGGTGCTGAAGGCGGCGCTGCGGCCGACCGACGTGCTGTGCCGCTACGGCGGCGAGGAGTTCTGCATCCTGCTGCCCGGCGCCGACGCGCTGCGCGCAGCGGTCGTGTCCGAGCGCATCCGGTTCCGGGTCGAGGCCCAGGCCGGCCCGGGCATCCGCTCGATGCCGGGCCTGCGCGTCACCGCGAGCTTCGGCCTGTCGTCGATGGAGTTCGGCTCGGTCAACCTGAAGATGCTGATCGACGAGGCCGACCAGGCGCTCTACGCCGCGAAGCAGGCCGGCCGCAACAAGGTCGTGCGCTTCGACGAGATGCCGCCGACCCAGCGCGCCGCGAACGGCTGACCTACTCCTTCGCCGGGCGGCCGGCGATCTGGCGGCGGAGCTCGCGCAGCTTCGCCTTCACGCGGAGCTGGTTCGCGGCGCCCATCCGGACGAGCGCCTTCTGCCCGGCCGAGCGCGCCTCCAGCGCGGGGTCGGCGAACTCGTACAGGATCCACGGTCTTGCGAGCCGGATCGGCCCGTCGATCTCCGGCGTCACGAGCAGGTGATCGATCACCTCCACCAGGCGGTCGTTGAAGGTGGCCTTCGGGTAGCCGAGCTCGACGTATGCCTGCTGCAGCAGCGGATAGAAGCGCACGTAGAGCGCGACCGCCTTGCCGGTGTCGATCGCCTCGACGAGGCGGACGAAGGGCTCGTAGCGGCGCGCGTTCTGCGGGTCGATGGTCACGGCATCGCCCGCGCCCGTCGCGAGGAATCGCCCCGCCGTGGGCTGCACCGGCCACAGGCGCTGCGGCGCCTTCTTCCGCGGCAGGTTGTCGATCGTCGCGACCACGCGGCGGAGGAAGCCGGTCGTGTTGAGAAACTCGCCGATCGCGTTCCGGTCCGCGAACGCCGCGAGCGCGTCCTCCACGCTCCGGTCGCTCGTGTCGAGCGCAGGCAGCGGCGCCGCCGCCTCGGCGCCCTCGGGCCGCACCGCCTCGATCGGATGCCGGATCGCCGGCTCGGCGGGTGCCGCCTGTTTCGGCTCCGACGCGGCGACCGGCGGGGGCGGCTCGGCCGCCGGAGCGGCCGGCGTCCGGTGCAGCCAATAGTAGTAGCCCCCGCCGACCGCAGCGGCGAGCGCGACGACCGCTACCGTCCAGCCGATCGCGCGCCGCGCGGGCGATGGCCCGTCGCCGTAGCGATAGCGGTACGGCGCGTCGTCCACGTGGGATGCGGGAAGCGCGCCTTCGCGCCCGGCGGGAAGCGCGCCTTCGCGCCCGGCGGGAAGCGCGCCTTCGCGCCCGGGGTCGAGCGGTGCGTCGTGCCGCATGCGGCTACGACTCCGGGCGGGCGCGCGAGTTCCACTCGAACTCCACGCGCTGTCGGGCCGTCCCGACAGGGTGCGCGCGCGACCGCGCAGCGCTAAGCTGGGATCGTCCGCAATTCGCCGGAGGAGACGCCGTGATCGGGATCCGCACCTTCGTCGTACTCGCCGCCGCCGCGATTCTCGGCCTCGGCACGAGCCTCGGCGCCCATGCCGAACCGACGGTCGACCGGAAGAGCGAGGACCGTCCCGCCGCGGCGCAGTCCGGCGGCTTCAAGCAGGACGTCAAGCGCGCCTGGTCGGAGACTCGCGCCAACGCGCACCGCGCCGGCCGTGAGATCCGCGACGGCGCGCGCGCTGCGGGCCGAGCGACCGCGGATGCGTTCCGCTCCGGCTGGCGGAAGGTGAAGGAGGGCTTCGCCGGCACACCGGAGCGCGCCGGGCCGGGCGGCACGGGATAGCACGGCCCGCAGGAGCGCGCCGTTCAGGCGGCGCGCGTCACCGCATACGTGCCCGGCGCGAGCGCGCCGGCGCGGCACAGGCGATTGAGCAGCGGGTAGAGCCCGACGAACGGACCTCGCGAACTTCGCGCAAGCCGGCGTCGGCCTCTCCTTCTTCGACGAAATGCGGGTGTAGGCGGAACGGTCCCGCCGGCTCGCCGGCCGGGCGCCCCGTCCCCGGCCGGCTTCACACCGCGGCCGCCTCCTGCCCGCCGCGGTAGTCGTGCCACCAATGCGCGGCGGCCTCCTGCGTCCACGGCTGCGCGGCGAGGAGCGCGGCGAAGACCGCGATCAGCTCGTCGACCCGCTGCGGCCGCGCCGCCGGGTCCTTCGCAAGGCAGCGCGCGACGAGGTCGTCGAGCACGTGCGGCACGGCCTGCCGCGCCGCGGCCGAGGCGTGCGGCGCGGTCACCTCCAGCACCTGCCGCGCAAGCTCGAGCTCGTTCGGCGCGTCGAACACCCGCTTGCCGGTCAGCAGGTAGAACGCCAGGGCGCCGACCGCGTAAACGTCGACCGTCGGCGCGGCTTCCGCCGGGTTGCGGATGCGCTCGGGGGCCATGTAGGTCGGCGTGCCGAGGAGGCGCGCGTACTGCGTGATGTCGCGCGTGTCGGTCGCGTGCACGTCCTTGATCAGCCCGAAGTCGAGCACCTTCACGACGTCGGACTCGCCGCCGCGCTCGCATAGCATCACGTTCGCCGGCTTGATGTCGCGGTGGATGAGGCCCTTGCCGTGGGCCTCGCGCAGGGATTCGCACACCTGCTTGAGGACGTGCGCGACCCGCGGCACGGCTTGCGGGCCGTCCTTCTCCACCAGGCGCGCGAGCGTGAGCCCGTCGATGTACTCCATGGCGTAGAAGAACGTGCCGTCGCGGGTGCGGCCGTAGTCGAAGATCTCGATCGTCGACGGGTGCTCGAGCCGGCTCGCGAGCTGCACCTCGCGCTCGAAGCGCGCGATCAGCTCGTCGGTGGCGAGATGGGCCTTCAGGATCTTGAGCGCGGTCGGCCGGCGCAGCAGCGCGTGGACCGCGCGGTGCACCGTCGCCATGCCGCCCTCGTCGATCTTCTCCGCGAGGCGGTAGACGCCGAGCTGGCGCTCCTCGCGCGCGAGCCGGGCGACCGAGAACGTCGACCCGAGCGCGACCGCGACCGCGATCACGAGCATCGCGAACACCACCGCGAAGGCGGTCGTGAGGTAACGGATCGGCGCGTACGCTTCGTCCCGCGCCACCTCGACCGCAATGCCGATGTCGTACTCGGGCAGCCAGCGCCAGGTGCCGATCACCTCCCGTCCGGCGTAGTTGCGGTACGGCTCGAGCGCGACGCCCTCGTGCGCGCGCGGGTCGGCGTCGCTGCGGCTCGCGATCGCCCGCTCGACCAGCGGCGTGAGCGGCCGCGCGTCCAGATCGTCGGGCCGCGGCGCGTCCCGACCGAGCTCGACGCCCGGGTCGCGCAGGCGCAGGTTGAACGCCGCGGTGGTCGCGCCGGGCGGCAGGGCGCCGGCGTCGCGGAGCTCGAGGAAGTAGCGGCTCTTCGTGAGGAGGAGCCCGCTCTCGTCGAACGCGTAGGCGTCGACCGTCGACTCCGACTCGGTGAGCCAGCCGAGGCCGAAGAGGCCGGCGAAGCGGGTGTCGGCGTGGATGCCGAGCTCGAGCGCGGCGGCGACGCCGCCGTCGGCCGCGCGCACCGGCGCCGCGAACCAGACGATCGGGCGGTCGTACGCGGAGCGCTTCACCTCGGGCAGGCGCTCGCTCTCCGGCCGCGGCGAAACGAAGCGGGGCTCGCCCTTGAACACCGGTGCCAGGTCGGCGAGCACGCTCGCGCCCACGCGCGCGCCGATGTGGCCCTCGACCCGCGTGGCGATGATCCTGCCGGCGCGATCGACGGCGTTGATCGCCACCGAATCGCGGTCGAGGAAGAACGGCTCGAGCGCGGTCGAGAACCGGGCGCGCGCCGGAGACGACCACAGGGCTTCGCGCGTCGCGCCGGCGCGGGACTCGGCCTCCAGGCGCCGCACCGCCTCCACCACCGCCGGGTCGGCGGCCCAGCGCTCGGCCTCGGCGCGCTTCGTCCCGGCCCACACGCGCAGCGCGTCGACCTTCGACTCGAGCACCGCGCGCAGGGAGGCCGAGCGGACCGCCTCGAGCGAGCTCTTCACCCCGGTGTAGGTCCAGTAGCCGAGGCCGGCGAGGATCAGGACCGCGATCGCGACCGCCTCGGACCGCTGCTCGGGCGTGCCGAAGAAGACGACCGCGAGCGAGCGCCGCTGGCGCGGCAGGCCTTTCGGCGCGTCGGTGTCGCGGCGCTCGAGAGTGGGTTCGGGGAGCACCGGGAGGACAGCGGTAGCAGCGGTCCGGCGGTTCGTCGATCGGCGACCGGCCGTGCCGGGTCAGCCCGCCCCGCCGGCCGCCGCGGCGTGGTCCCGGATCGCCCCCGGCGTCGTCCACCACACCCGGGCGCCCTGCACGATGTAGCGCAGCGCGCGCCGCAGGTGCCGCAGGCGGTGCGGCTGCCCGACGAGGTAAGGGTGGAGCGCGATGCCCATCACGAGCGGCTGCTGCGCCGCTTGCGCGAGCATCTCCTCGTAGCCGTCGACGATCATGTCGGCGAACTCCTCGCCGGAGTGCTGCCGCGCGACGATCGCCGGGATGTCGTTCAGCTCCTGCGGATAGGGAACCGACCACAGGTCGCCCGCGCGCGTGCGGAAGCGCTGCGGCTGATCGTCGTGGCACCAGTCGAGGAGGTAGGTGTAGCCCGCCTCGCGGAGCAGGTCCGGCGTGGCGTGGCTCTCCGAGATCCACGGCGAGAGCCACCCCTGCGGCGGCTTTCCCTCCTCGCGCCGGATCCGCTCGGTGCACGCGCGGATGAGCTCCCGCTCGTCGGCCTCGGCCAGGTCGCCCTGGCGCTCCGCGTTCGTGTGCCCGTGGCCGATGATCTCGTCGCCGCGCTTCCTGAATGCGGCGATCACCTCGGGGCAGTAGTCGTAGAGCGCGGTGTTGATCAGCGCGCCGACCGGCAGGCGGAGCTCCTCGAAGAGCTCGAGGCAGCGCCACGCGCCGACGCGGTTGCCGTAGTCGCGCCACGCGAAGTTGAGCACGTCGGGCTCGCCCGCGGGCGCGAGCTTCGCGCCGAGGCCCCGCCCGAACTCGAAGTGCTCGACGTTGAAGCCGAGGTAGACGGCGAGCCGGCGGCCCTCCGGCCAGGCGTAGTCGGGCCGGCGCGTGATCGGCGAGTAGTCGTAGCGGTCGTGGCCGCGCAACGGGCGCAGGCTGGGCATCGGCGGGTTCCGGAAGCGGGGGCCGCGCACACTATACTTGCGCGCTCCCTGGGCACAAAGCCGGCACAAGGCCGGCACAAAGCCAACACAAGGCCATGATCCGGCCATGATCCGCGCCCTCCTCGCCTTCCTCGCGGCCTCGTTCGCGTTCGCCGCCGCCGCGCAGACTTACCCCACCCGAACGGTGCGGATCGTCGTCGCCTACCCGGCGGGCGGCGGCATCGACGTCCTGGCCCGCCAGCTCGCCGAACGGCTGGGACCGCGCTGGAGCCACCCGGTCGTGGTCGAGAACCGGCCCGGCGGCAGCACCATCCCGGCGATCGAGCTCGTCGCGCGCTCGGGCGCCGACCCGCACACCATCCTGCTGACGACGGATGCGACCTTCTCGATCAACCCGCACCTCTTCGCGCAGCTTCCCTACGCCGACCGCGACTTCACGCCGGTCACGCAGCTCATCCTGCTGCAGCAGCTCCTGCTCGCGCACCCGTCGGTGCCGGCGAAGGACCTCGCCGAGCTGGTCGCGCTCGCGCGCGCGCAGCCGGGCACGCTCAACTACGGCTCGTACGGCACCGGCAGCCAGCCGCACCTCGCCGCGGAGACCCTCAAAGCCCGCGCCGGCCTCGACATCGTGCACATCCCCTACAAGGGCATCCCGTTCGCGGTGCCGGCCGCGATCGCGGGCGAGGTCCAGCTCACGTTCTCGGGCATCGCCTCGTCGCAGGCGCACGTGAAGGCCGGCCGGCTCAAGGCGCTCGCGATCGGCGGGCCGGCGCGCTCGCCGCTCGTGCCGGAGGTGGCGACCTTCGCCGAGCAGGGCTACCCGGAGGTCGAGACCCACGCCTGGTTCGGCCTCTTCGTGCCGGCGGGCTCGCCGCGCACGGCGGTGGATCGCATCCGGCGCGACGTCGCGGCGATCCTCAACGAGCCGGCATTCCGGGAGCGCGAGATCGTCGCCAAAGGCTACGACCTCGTCGCGAGCACGCCGGAAGAGTTCGCCGTCTATCTCGTGCGCGACCGCGAGGCGCGGGGCCGGGCGGTGAAGCTCTCCGGCGCGCGCGCGGAATGACCCTGCTGATCGGACCGGCGCCGCGCCTCGCGCTCAGCGTCGCCGGGGCGGGCCCGCTCGTCGTCCTCCTCCACGGCATCGGCGGCAACCGCTCGCACTGGGACGACCAGCTCGCGGCGCTCGCGCCCGAGTTCACCGCCGTCGCGCCGGATGCGCGCGGCTACGGCGACTCGGACGACGACGACGGGCCGCTCGCGTTCGCGGACCTCGCCGGCGACGTGCTCCGCGTGCTCGACCACTTCGGCGCCGCGCGCGCGCATCTCGTCGGGCTCTCGCTCGGCGGCCGGGTCGCGCGCGACCTGTGCCTGCGGCATCCCGGGCGCGTCGCGACGCTCGTCCTCGCGAACACTCACGCCGGCTTCGACGCGCTCGCGCCGGAGGCGGTCGATGCGTTCATCGGCGCGCGCCGCGGGCCGTTCCTCGCGGGCAAGGCACCGCACGAGCTCGCGCCGGAGCTCGCGCGCGGCGTCCTCGGCAGCGCCGCGCCCGCGCGGGCGCGCGAGCGGCTGCTCGCGAGCCTCGGCGCGCTGCGGAAGAACGCTTACCTCAAGACGCTCGAAGCCTCGGTGCGCGACGATCGCGGCGCGCCGGTCGAGCGCATCGCGGTGCCGACCCTGGTGGTGACGAGCGACGAGGACGCGGTCTATCCCCCGGCGACGGCGCAGGCGCTGGCGCGGCGCATCCCCGGCGCCCGGCTCGCGGTGATCGCGGGCGCCGGCCACCTCTCCAACCTCGAGCGGCCGGAGGCGTTCAACGACACTCTCCGCGCGTTTCTCCGCGAGCACCGCGACCGGGCCGCGCCGCCGGCACCGCGCTGACGCCGCCCCGCGAACCGGGGGACAATACGTGCCGTTCGGAAAATCGAAGGGTTCCCATGCGCATCGAATGCCACGTCCACGGCAACATCCCGCTCCGCCACGGCGTCACCGCCGCCCAGATCGAGGCCGCGCTCAAGCCCTGGCTCGAGTACATCGACGAGGACTCGCTCGCCGACGCGCACTCGGTGTACGAGGACGAGCCGGGGATCGCGTTCGACCCGCGCGAGCGGGTGCTCGAGCTGTGCTGGACCGGCGACGTCGGCCGCACGTTCCGCGAGACGATCGAGGCCGCGCTCACCGGCCTCAATTCCTACACCGAGCGCGCGGCCGAGATCGAGGTGAGCTACTACCACGACGACGGCGAGGACGAGTTCGGCATCGTGTTCGTCGGCCCGACGCCGGAGGCGATCCACGAGGCGCAGCGGCAGGCGATGATCGAGGACGTCTCGCACACGCTCGCGCGCCAGTTCGGCGACTCGGAGATCGGCGAGGTGGTGGCGCTGCTGAACGAGCTCTTCGCGCGCACCGCGCCGAGCGCCGGCGGCTCGGTCCGGCAGGGCTCGGTCGCCGTGCAGACGCCGTCGGGCGACAAGGGTCGCCGGCGATTGCATTGAGAACCTGGACGTGAATCCCGGACAGCCGATGATGCGGGGAATGATCGTGATCGCGGCGGCGCTCGCCGCGGCGGGCTGTTCGACCGACCAGTTCGCGCGCGCCGTGTACTACGGCGTCCGGGTACAGAACCAGGCCGTCGAGCAGTCGACCCCCGGACAGATCCGCAGCGACCCGGTGCCGTTCGAGCGCTACCGCGAGGAGCGCCGCGGCGAGCCGTGGCGGTAGGACCCCTTCACGGCAGGATCCTCGCGTCGCGGACGTAGTCGAGCGAATACGCCTTGCGCCAGTCGACCCCGGGCTTGAGCAGCCCGGCCCTCACCATGAAATCGAAAGTCTGGCGCCAGCGCTCGTCGGTCATCGTTAGGATCCCCTGCTTCGCCGCGTCGCCGCCGGCGACGAGGCCGTAGCCGCGGATCGTCTTCACCCCGAACGCGAGCAGGTCTTCGGTCATCTCCGGGTTCGCCTTGCGGATGAGCGCGTTCGCGGGCGCCGGGTTGGCGAGGTAGCTCCGGTACCCCTCCGCGGTCGCGCGCACGAACCGCTTCACCGCGTCGCCGTTCTTCGCGAGGAACGCTTCGGTCGCCACCACGGTCTGCGCGTACGGCGGGTAGCCGAGGTCGGCGAGCAGGAAGACCGAGGGCTTTACGCCCGCCTTCTCGACGACGAACGGCTCCGAGGTCGCGTAGCCCTGGGTCGCGGCGCGCCGGTCCGCCAGGAACGGCTGCACCGAGAACGAGTACGGCCGCTTCTGGTCGTCGGCGAAGCCGTAGCGCGCCGCGAGCCACGGCCAGAACGTGGTGTGGCTCGCCGAGCTGATGTAGATCGGCCGCCCCTTCAGCTCCTCGATGCGCTTCACGTCCGGGTGCGCGATCAGCACCACCGGGTCCTTCTGGAACGTCGCCCCGACGGTGACGAGCGGCAGGTCCGCCGCGCGCGCGAGGAGCACCTGGATGTCATAGCCCATGAAGAGGTCGGCCTGGCCGGCGAGCAGGAGCTGCAGGCCGTTCACCTGCGGGCCGCCCATGCGCACGGTGACGTCGAGCCCGTGGCGGAGATAGATCCCCTCGGCGATCGCCTGGTAGAACCCGCCGTGCTCGGCCTGCGCGAACCAGTTCGTCAGGAACGCGAGCTTCTGCGGCGCCTGCGCGGACGCGCCGGCGGCGAGTGCGAACGAGGCGAGGACGGCGGCGAAGCGGCGGTGCATCGGCTGGACTCCGGCGGGGCGGCTCGAGGCCGCGATTCTATGCAGAACGGGCGCGGCGGTCCCGCGCCCGTCCCCGGCCCCTCAGCTCTCGTGCGCGAGCTCGCTCTCGTGCCAGCGCCCGAGCGCGAGGCGGGAGAGCCACACCATGGCGAGGAAGAGCACCACCCCGGCAACGGTGATCAGGAGGAGCGCGGCGAAGAGGCGCGGGATCTTGAGCTGGAAGCCGGCCTGGAGGATCTGGTAGGCGAGCCCGGCGCCGTGGCCGCCGGTGCCGGCGACGAACTCCGCCACGACCGCGCCGATCAGCGCGAGCCCGCTCGAGATGCGCAGCCCGGCGAAGAAGTACGGCGCGGCGCTCGGGATCCGCAGCCGCACGAGCGTCTGCAGCCGGCTCGCGCGCGCCATGCGGAACAGGCTGGCGAGGCCCGGGTTCACGCTGCGCAGGCCGAGCGTCGTGTTGGCGACGATCGGGAACAGCGCGACGATCGCGGCGCACACGATGAGCGCGAGCTCGGTGTCCTTGACCCAGATCACGATGAGCGGCGAGATCGCCACGATCGGGGTCACCTGCAGCAGCACGACGTAGGGAAAGAAGCTCGCCTCGACGAGGCGGCTCTGCGCGAACGCGAACGCGATCAGCGTGCCGAGGACGATCGCGCAGGCGAGACCGGCGAGCGCGATCTTCAGCGTGATGAGCGCCGCGCGCCAGAGGAGCCCCCAGTCCTCGAACAGCGTCGCGGCGACGTCGGCGGGCGCAGGCACCAGGTACTTCGGCAGCTCGAAGACCTGCACGATGCCCTGCCAGGCGGCGAGCACCGCGACCGCGACGATCGCCGGCGCCGCGATGCGGACGAGGCGCGAGCCGCCGGCAGGCGCCGTCACTGCGGCCCGCTCGCCGCGGCGAGCGCTTCCGACAGCGCCCGGCACGCCTGCGCGAAGCGCTGCGATACGCGGAAAGCGTCGTCGCGCGGGAACGGCTCGTCGATCGCGACCTCGTGCACGATCCGCCCCGGGCGCGCCGACATCACGAGCACCCGCGTCGAGAGGAACACCGCCTCGTAGATCGAGTGGGTGACGAACGCGACGGTGAGCCGCTGCCTGCGCCAGAGCTCGGCGAGCTCGCCGTCGAGCTTCGCGCGGGTGATCTCGTCGAGCGCGCCGAACGGCTCGTCCATCAGCAGGAGATCGGGCCGGGTGACGAGCGCGCGCGCGATCGAGACGCGCATCTGCATGCCGCCGGAGAGCTCGCGCGGATAGTGGCCGGCCGCCTCGCCGAGCCCGACGAGCGCGAGCGCATCGGCCACCGCGCGCTCGGCGGACGCGCGGTCGGCGCGGGCGAGATCGAGCGGCAGCCGGACGTTCGCGCGCACCCGCGACCAGGGCAGGAGCGTCGCCTCCTGGAACACCATCGCGAGCGACCGGCCGGGCCGGCCGACCGCGTCGAAGCCCTCGCCCCACCAGCGGATCCGGCCGGCGGACGGGGCCGCGAGCCCGGCGATCATCCGGAGCAGCGTCGACTTGCCGCAGCCCGACGGCCCGAGGACGGTGACGAACTCGCCCGCGGCGATCGCGAGCGCCACCGGATCGAGCGCGCGCGTGCCGTTCGGATAGGTCTTGGCGACGGCGGCGAGCTCGACCGCCGGCGGCCGCCCGGCGCCGGGCGGCGCGACGCCGGCGCTTGCGCCTGCGGTGACGATGTCCACTCGCCGGATTCTAGTGAACTTTCTCCGCCGGCTCGCGGACCCGCGCGGCCGGCGAAGTCGACGCGGGCTCCGGTGGACCGCGGGTGCGGCAGCAAGCGCCGGCGGTGCGGCGATCTTCCTTCGCGGCAGCGGCTTCTGCCGGAGAGCTAAAGCGGATTGTCGGCGGGCCTCCGGCGCCCGCCGCGGCGCCCCTTGCGGAAGCACCACGTTCGTGTTCAGATCGTCGGCGCCGGATCGGGCCGCGAGCTGGCACGCGCATTGCAGACCATGGCGGCCTGGACCCGTTTCGAACCTGTTTCGAACCCGCTTTTCGAACCCGCTGCCGGGCGCTTCTCGAGGAGGAATCAGACGATGACCGCATTCCCGTTCACACGCCGCGGCGCGATCCGCGCGATCGCCGGTGTCGCGCTCGCCGCGCTCGCCGCCGGCGCGACCGCGCAGCAGGCCACGCGCATCCGCTTCCAGCTCGACTGGCGGTTCGAGGGGCCCGCCGCGCTCTTCGTCCTCCCGGTCGCCAAGGGCTACTTCAAGCAGGAGGGCCTGGACGTCGTCGTCGACGCCGGCAACGGCTCCGGCGGCACCGTGACCCGCGTCGCCTCCGGCGCCTACGACATGGGCTTCGCCGACATCGCCGCGATGATCGAGTTCCTGGCGGCGAACCAGGGCCTTCCCGGGGCGCGGATGCAGGCAGTGTACATGCTGTACGACTACTCGCCCGCGGCGGTGCTCGCGCTCAAGAAGTCGGGCATCACCAAGCCTTCCGACCTGAACGGCAAGACGATGGGCGCGCCGGTGTTCGACGCCGGCCGCAAGGCGTTCCCGATCTTCGTCAAGGCGAACAACCTCGATGCGTCGAAGATCAAGTGGCAGTCGATGGACCCGCCGCTGCGCGAGACGATGCTCGCCCGCGGCGAGGTCGACGCGATCACCGGCTTCTACTTCACCAGCCTCCTCAATCTGAACGCCCGCGGCGTGAAGGACGAGGACGTGGTGGCGCTGAAGTACCCCGACTACGGGGTCAACCTCTACAGCAACACGGTCATCGCGAACCAGCGGTTCATCGACGCGAATCCGCAGGCGGTGGCCGGGTTCCTGCGCGCGCTGACGAAGGGCATCCGCGACGTGGTCGCCGACCCCGACGGCGCGATCCAGTACGTCAAGCAGCGCGACCCGCTGATCGACGAGGCGCTCGAGAAGCGCCGGCTGAAGCTCGCGATCGACATGGTGATCGCGACGCCGAACTTCCGCTCGAACGGGATCGGCGCGGTGAACAAGCTCCGGCTCGAGGAAACGGTGGCGCAGGTGGTGAGCGCGTTCGGCCTCAAGACGACGCCCGACACCGACGCGATCTTCAACTCGACCTTCCTGCCGAGCCCGGCCGAGCGGCGGGTCTTCACGAAATAGCGGGCGGCGCCCGCGGGAACCGGGCCCCTCCCCCGACCGGGCCGGGGCCCTTTCTACGGCCGGAGGGGAGAGGCACGCGCATGGCGCAGGCGTTCGTCGACTTCGACCACGTCGATCTCGCCTACGACGAGACGAGCGGCAACGCGGTCGAGGACATCACCCTCGCGATCCGCGAGGGCGAGTTCATCGCCATCGTCGGGCCGTCGGGCTGCGGCAAGTCGACGTTCATGAAGCTCTGCACCGGCCTGCGGCCGCCCACGCAAGGCACCGTGACGGTCGACGGCCGGCAGGTCGCCGGCCCGCTGAAGATGGTCGGCATGGCGTTCCAGGCGCCGAACCTGCTGCCATGGCGCACCACGCTCGACAACGTGCTGCTGCCGCTCGAGATCGTCCAGCCCTACAAGTCGAGCTTCCAGGCGAAGCGCGGCGAGTACGCCGAGCGCGCGCGGGCCATCCTGCGGACGGTCGGCCTGCAGGGAAACGAGGACCGGTTCCCGTGGCAGCTCTCCGGCGGGATGCAGCAGCGCGCCTCGATCTGCCGCGCGCTCATCCACCAGCCGAAGCTCCTCATGCTCGACGAGCCGTTCGGCGCGCTCGACGCGTTCACCCGCGAGGAGCTGTGGTGCGTGCTGCGCGACCTGTGGCAGGCCGAGCGCTTCACCGTGGTGCTGGTGACCCACGATCTGCGCGAGGCGACGTTCCTCGCCGACACCGTGTACTGCATGTCGAAGCGCCCCGGGCGCATCATCGCGCGGCGGGAGATCGACCTCCCGCGCCCGCGCGACCTCGAGCTCACCTACGAGGACCGCTTCACCGCGATCGTGCACGAGCTGCGCGAGCACATCGGGCGCGTGCGGAAGACCTGAACGGGAGGACGCGAAATGGCCGCGAAGCGACGCACGATCGACCGCTGGGCGCCGTGGCTGTTCCTCGGCGCGCTGCTCCTCGCCTGGGAGCTGAGCGTCCGGATCTTCCGCATCGACGAGTTCGTGCTGCCGTCGGCGAGCGCTTCCTTCCTCGCGCTCTACAACAACTTCGGCCCGATCATGTACAACACCTGGCCGACGTTCTGGACCACGATGGTCGGCTTCGGGCTCGGCATCGTCGTCGGCGTCCTGCTCGGGCTCGTCATCGGGTCGTCGCGCTTCATGTACAACGGCCTCTACCCGCTGCTCGTGGCGTTCAACGCGATCCCCAAGGCGGCGTTCGTGCCGATCCTGGTGGTCTGGTTCGGCATCGGCGTGGTGCCGGCGACGCTGACTGCGTTCCTGATCTGCTTCTTCCCGATCACGGTGAACATCGCGACCGGCCTCGCGACGATCGAGCCGGAGCTGGAGGACGTGCTGCGCGCGCTGGGAGCGTCGCGCAGGGAAGTGCTGATGAAGGTGGGCCTGCCGCGCTCGATGCCGCTCTTCTTCGCCTCGCTCAAGGTCGCGATCACGCTCGCGTTCGTGGGCTCGGTGGTCTCGGAGCTCGCCGCCTCCAACTCCGGCATCGGCCAGCTCATGCTCGCCGCCGCCTCGACGATGCGGGTGCCGCTGATGTTCGCCGGGCTCATCGTGATCAGCGTCATGGCGACGGTCATGTACCAGGTGTTCGCGGTGCTCGAGCGGCGAATGACCGGCTGGGCGACGCGCGGGATGGACGCGCACGGCTGAAGGACCGGGGACCGCCGGGCGCCGCGCGCCCCCGGTCGCGCGGCCGCCCCCGCTCCCCTCCGGCATGCGTCCGAACGATCTCGATCTCCTCCGCCGCGCGATCGCGCTCGCGGCGCGATCGCGGGCCGCCGGCAACCATCCGTTCGGCGCGCTGATCGCCGCCGCCGACGGCGCGGTGCTGGCCGAAGCGACCAACCGCGCCGTACCCGGAAAGGGCGATGTGACCGGCCACGCCGAGCTCGAGGCGGTGCGCACGGCCTCCGCGTCGCATCCGCCGGAGGTCTTGCGGACGGCGACGCTCTACTCGAGCGCCGAGCCGTGCGCGATGTGCGCCGGCGCGATCTACTGGGCGGGCATCGGCCGCGTGGTCTACGGCCTCGCCGAGGCGCGCCTCCTCGCGCTCACCGGCCGCCACCCCGAGAACCCGACGCTCGCCCTGCCCTGCCGCGAGGTGTTCGCGCGCGGCCAGCGCCCGATCGAGGTCGCCGGGCCGCTGCTCGAGGACGAGGCCGCGGCGGTGCACGCCGGGTTCTGGAGGTAGTCGCGCCGTAGACGGGCCGCCGGCTGCCCGGTCAGGGCGTTCCGGCGCCGACCTCGGCGAAACCTGCGCGCGCGATGCCGGGGCCCAGCAGCTCGATCCCGGGCGCCTGATCGACGATCCACGCCCGCGTCGCGCCGATGTCGGGCAACGCGTCCCGCAGCGTTCGCACGGTTCGCCCGTCGTCGCCGCGGCCCGCCTTGATTTCGATCGGAACGCGTTCGCCGCCGCGCTCGAGGACGAGATCGACCTCCGCACCTGCCGCAGTGCGCCAGAAGAAAGGCTGCGTCGCCGGCCGGGCGACACGCTCGCGGCGCACGATGTCCTCGATCACGAAGCCTTCCCAGCTCGCGCCCCGCGACGGGTGATTCGCGAGGTCGTCGAAGGTGGCGATGTGGAGGAGATGGTGCAGCAGCCCCGAGTCACGGAGATAGACCTTCGGCGCCTTCACCAGCCGCTTGCCGACGTTGCGGAAGTAGGGCGCGAGACGGCGCACGAGGAATACCGCTTCCAGCACATCGACGTGCCTCTGGATCGTGTGGTAGGTGACGCCGAGCGACGAGGCCACGGCCGACGCATTGAAGATTCCGCCGTGCTGGTGGGCGAGCATCGTCAGCAGCCGGCGCATGAACGGCGGATCCGCCGCAACGCCGTACTGCGGCAGGTCGCGCTCGAGCAGCATGCGCAGATAGGCTTCCCACCACTGCCGGAAGTCCCCGCGCAGCGCGTCCGGAAATCCGCCCCGCAGCCACAGCGCGCGCCAGTCGAACGGGCGATCGCCGGTCGCCGCCTCGCAGGCAGCGAGCGGATCGAGCTCGATCACGGCGATCCGGCCCGCCAGCGACTCGGCGATCCCGCGCACCAGCCTCGGCTGCGCCGATCCGAGCACGACGTAGCGTCCGTTCGCCGTGCGCCGGGCGTCGATCGCCCCGCGCAGCGCAGGAAACAGCTCGGGAACCGTCTGGGCTTCGTCGAGGATCAGGGGCGCGCTCCCGGCGGCGTCGAGCTGGAAGCGCGGGTCGTCCCGAAAGCGCTCGGCGGTGCGTGGATCCTCGAGGTCCCGGTAGGCGCCCCCCGGAAACGCCGCTCGCGCGAGCGTCGTCTTGCCGACCTGCCGCGCGCCGAGGATCGCCACGGCCGGAAAGCGGTTGGCCGAGTCGCGCAGGGAATCGGCCGCCAGCCGCTCGAACATGCCTTGTATATTAGAATGGTCACTTCTAAAATACAAGCCTAATGAACGCCGAACCGCGGGCGTGCACCGCGCCGGAACGCCGGGCGCTCGCGGCGGCGATCAGGCTGCGCGCGCTGCGCCGGCAGGCCGCGCTCAGCGCGCGGCCCGCAGCACGAGCCCGGTGCCGGCCAGGATCACCGCGGTGCCGGCGATCATGTTCGCGGTGACCGGCTCGCCGAGCAGCGCCACGCCGCCCGCTACGCCGAAGAGCGGCGAGAGGAAGTTCACTGTCAGCGTCTTCACCGGACCGACGTTCGCGATCAGGCGGAAGTAGAGGACGAACGCGAGCCCCGAGGAGAGGAGCGCGAGCCCGGCGGCGCTCGCCCACTCGAGCGGCGCGGGGCTTGCCGCGGGCGGGACCACCGCGACGAGCGGGAGGAGGACCGCGCCGGCGCAGAGTTGGCTGCCGGCGGCGGTCGCCATCGGCGGGATGTCGCCGGTCCGCAGCCGGGCGTAGTTCGCGGCGAGCCCGAAGAACGCCGCCGCGCCGAGCGTCGCAGCGATCGCCCACGCGGGCGGCAGCTCGGCGCCCGCCGGGATCCAGCCGACGAGGAGCGCGACGCCGGCGACGCCGAGGAGGAGCCCGCCGAGCCGGCCCGGGGTCAGCGGCTCGCCCGCCCAGACCGCCGCGACGAGCGCGCCAAAGAGCGGTGCGGTAGCGACCAGGATCGCGGCGAACGCCGCGGTCATCGCCTGCTCGCCCGCGGCGATCAGCACGAACGGAATGGCAGAGTTGAGGACGCCGAAGGCGGCAAAGCGATGCCAGCGCGTGCGCCAGCCGATCCCGACACCGATCGCGTGCGCGACGAGGAGCAGCACGCAACCGGCACCCAGCGTGCGGATCGCGCTGAGCGCGACCGGACCGAGCGGCGGCACGGCGACGCGGATGAAGACGAACGCGAGGCCCCAGCACGCGGCGAGCGCGACGAGCCGCGCGAGGTCCGCCGCGCTCACCGCATCGCGCCTACGCGAGCGTCACGCGCGCGAACTTCCGCTTGCCCACCTGCAGCACGTAGGTCCCGCGGCCGAGTTTGCGGCCCTTGTCGCTCGCCCGCTCGCCGTCGATCCGCACCCCGCCCTGGTCGATCATGCGCAGCGCCTCGGACGTGCTCGGCGTCAGCCCCGCCTGCTTGAGGACCTGCGTGATGGCGAGCCCGTCCGGCCCCGCCGGCAGCGCGACCGCCGGAATCTCCTCCGGCATCGCGCCGTCGCGAAAGCGCGCCTCGAAGTCGGCGAGCGCCTTCTCCGCGGCCGGCTTCCCGTGGAAGCGCCCGACGATCTCCTGCGCGAGCGCGACCTTGACCTCGCGCGGATTGCGGCCGCCCTCGACCTCGCCCCGCCAGCGCCGGATCTCCGCCATCGGCCGGAACGACAGGAGCTCGAGGTAGCGCCACATCAGCTCGTCCGACACCGACATCAGCTTGCCGAACATCTCCTGCGGCGGCTCGTCGATGCCGACGTAGTTGCCGAGCGACTTCGACATCTTCTGCACGCCGTCGAGCCCCTCGAGGAGCGGCGTGGTCACGATGACCTGGCTCTCCTGGCCGAACTGCTTCTGCAGCTCGCGGCCGACCAGCAGGTTGAACTTCTGGTCGGTGCCGCCGAGCTCGACGTCGGACTTCATCGCCACCGAGTCGTAGCCCTGCATCAGGGGGTAGAGCAGCTCGTGCAGGTGGATCGGCTGCCCGGCCTCGAAGCGCTGCGCGAAATCGTCGCGCTGGAGGAGCTGCGACACGGTGTAGCGCGCGGCGAGCCGGATCATCCCCTCGGCCCCGAGGGCCTGCGACCAGGTCGAGTTGAAGAGGATCTCGGTCTGCGCCGGGTCGAGGATCTTGAACACCTGCTTCTCGTAGGTCTTCGCGTTCTCCCGGATCTGCTCCGGACGCAGGGGCGGCCGGGTGGCGTTCCGGCCGGACGGGTCGCCGATCATCCCGGTGAAGTCGCCGATCAGGAACTGGACGTGGTGGCCGAGATCCTGGAAATGCTTCAGCTTGTTGAGGACCACGGTGTGCCCGAGGTGCAGGTCCGGGGCGGTCGGGTCGAGCCCGAGCTTCACCCGCAGCCGGCGGCCGGTCCGGAGCTTGCGGACGAGCTCCTCCTCCACGAGCAGCTCGTCACACCCGCGCCGGATGAGCGCGAGCTGGTGGTCGATATCGGTCACGGAGCGGTGAGAAGTCGCTTGGTTTGACTTGAGAAGCTTGTTAGACTTCCCGGCGCAAGCCCAAGAATAATAAAAGGAATGAGGGAAGTTTCTGGGGGTCGGGGGAAGATGGAGATCTTAGCGCACTCGCACCGCGGGCGCGACCCGGCGCACACGCGCCGGGCGGCGCTCGCCGTCGGCGCGACCGCGCTCCTCGTCGGCGTCGCGGCGTTCGGCACGGCGCGCGACAGCGCGCACGTGGTGGCACGCGAAACGGTCGTCGCCCCGCTCGCCCTCGCGCTCCCCGATCCGTCGACCGCGCCGGTCCAGGCGTACTGGCACGAGGCCCGGTTCGAGCGCGGCGACACGTTCGCCGCGCTCCTCAACCGGCTCGGCGTCGACGGCGCCGACACGATGGCCCTGCTCCAGTCGCACGGCGGCGCGAAGCCGTTCCGCAGCTTGCGCCCCGGCATGACCGTGCACGCGCGCACGAGCGACCTCGGCCAGCTCCTCGAGCTCAGGTTCGTCGCCGGCGAGGCCGCGGTGCTCGGCTTCGCGCGCGACGGCGAGCGCTTCGCCGTCGTCGACGAGCCGGCCGAGCTCGTGCGCCGCGTCTATCTCAAGAAGGGCGAGATCCGCTCCTCGCTCTTCGCCGCCGCCGACGAGGCGGGGCTCCCCGACAGCGTCACCGTGCAGATCGCCGACGTGTTCTCCGGCGACATCGATTTCCACCGCGATCTGCGCCGCGGCGACCGCTTCACCGTCGTCTACGAGGTGGTCCATCACCAGGGGCGTCCCTTGCGCTCCGGCCGCGTGCTGGCGGCGGAGTTCGTCAACGGCAAGCGCGTGCTCCGCGCGGTGTGGTTCGCCGACGAGGACGGCAAGGGCGGGTACTACGCGCCCGACGGCGCGAACCTGCGGAAGGCCTTCCTGCGCTCGCCGCTCGAGTTCTCGCGCGTGACCTCGGGGTTCTCGATGCGGCTCCACCCGATCCTCAGGGAATGGCGCGCGCACAACGGCGTCGACTACGGCGCGCCGGCCGGCACGCGGGTGCGGGCCACCGGCGACGGCGTGGTCGAGCTCGCAGGCAGGCAGGGCGGCTACGGCAACTTCGTGGTCGTGCGGCACTACGGCGGCATCTCCACCGCGTACGCTCACCTCAGCGGCTTCGGGAGCGGCATCCAGAAGGGCGCGCGCGTGGCGCAGGGGGACTTGATCGGCTACGTCGGCGCGACCGGCTGGGCGACCGGGCCCCACCTCCACTACGAGTTCCGCGTCGGCAACGAGCACCGCAACCCGCTGACGGTCGCGATGCCCGCGGCCGAGCCGGTAGCGCCGGGCCGGATGGGCGCGTTCCGCGCGGCCGCCGGCCCGCTCGCCGCACAGCTCGAGCTGCTCGCGCACGCCGGATTCGCCGCGCTGGATTAGAGTCGCGTCCGCGCGCGCGTCGCGCCCTTCATCGACGGCGGCGCGAGACGGCAGCGGCGCCGCGGCGGCCGGGGGAATCCGAAGTGACCGAGCTTTTCATCGGCCTGATGTCCGGCACCAGCCTCGACGGCGTCGACGCCGCGCTGGTCGATTTCTCCCGGGCGCCCGGCCGGCTCGTCGCGAGCCGCTTCGCGCCCTTCCCCGAGCCGGTCCGCGCCGAGGCGCTGGCGCTCAACGCGCCGGGCCCGGACGAGCTCGCCCGCGCGGCGCTGCTCGCCAACACCCTGAGCGAGCGCTACGCCGAGGCCGTGCGCGAGCTGCTCGCCGCAGCGGGCGTCGACTGCGCGGAAATCCTGGCGATCGGCTGCCACGGCCAGACCGTGCGCCACCGCCCGGATCTCGGCTACACGGTGCAGCTCGTGAACGGCGCGCTCCTCGCCGAGCTCGCCGAGCGGCCGGTCGTGTGCGACTTCCGCAACCGCGACGTCGCCGCCGGCGGACAGGGCGCGCCGCTCGTGCCGGCGTTCCACGCTGCGTGCTTCGCCGCCGCGGAGCGTCGCCGCGCGGTCGCGAACGTCGGCGGGATCGCGAACATCACCCGCCTCTGCCCCGGCGAGCCGGTGCGCGGCTTCGACACCGGGCCGGGCAACGTGCTCCTCGACCTGTGGGCGGCGCGCTGCCGCGGCGAGCCGTTCGACCGCGACGGCGTGTGGGCGGCCTCGGGCCGGATCGTCGATGAGCTGCTGCGCGCGATGCTCGCCGAGCCGTACTTCGGCCTGCCGCCGCCGAAGAGCACCGGGCGCGACCTCTTCAACGCGGCGTGGCTTGCCCAGTTCGCCCCCGCGCGCCACGCGCCGGCCGACGTGCAGGCGACGCTCGCCGCGCTGACCGCGACCTCGATCGCCGAGGCGGTGGAGCAGAGCGGCGGGGCCGAGGAGCTCTTCGTGTGCGGCGGCGGGGCGTCGAACGCGCACCTCATGCGCACGCTCGCCGCGGCGCTGCCGGGCGCGCGCGTGACGAGCACGGCCGCGCTCGGCGTGGATCCGGACTGGGTGGAGGCGATGGCATTCGCCTGGCTCGCGCGCGAGGCGCTGGCGGGACGGCCGGGCAACGTGCCGGAGGTCACCGGGGCGCAGGGGTTGCGGGTGCTCGGGGCGGTGTATCCGGCGTAGCGGTTTGCCGGCATTGGATGCATTGATGCATTGATGCTTTGATGCTTGCGACGATGCTGCCTTGATGCTAGCATGGCCCATGCGCACAACCCTCACCCTCGACGACCATCTGGCAAGAGTGCTGAAGGAGCTCGCCCATCAGTCGGGCAAGCCGTTCAAGCAGGTGCTGAACGAGACCCTGCGAGCGGGCCTCGCCGCCCGGACGGCGCCGCCGCGGGCACGGCCCTACCGGCTGAGGCCCGTTGCGCTCGGCGGTGTCCTGCCCGGTGTGGATCTGACGAAGGCGCTCGAGCTGGCGGCGACGCTCGAGGACGGGGAGCTGGCGCGCAAGCTCGAGTTGCGCAAATGATCCTGGTCGACGCGAACCTGCTGATCTACGCGATCGACGCCGACTCGCCCCAGCACGCCCGCGCGAGACCCTGGCTCGAGGCGACGCTCTCGGGCGACACGCCGGTCGCGTTCGCGTGGACCGTGATACTCGCGTTCCTGCGGATCACCACGCGCAGCGGGATCATGCGCAGCCCGTTGTCGCCGTCGGACGCGGTCGCCTTCGTGGACTCCTGGCTTCGGCAACCCTTCGTCGACGCCATCGGTCCCGGCACGAACCATTGGCCGATCCTGAAGAACCTGCTCGACGCGAGCGGCACCGCGGGCAACCTGACTGCGGACGCCCACCTCGCGGCACTCGCGCTGGAGCACGGCTGCACGATCGCGTCGGCCGACAACGACTTCCGGCGGTTCGCGGGCATCACGCACATCAACCCGCTCGCGCCATGACCGACAAAGGCACCCTCGGCACCGGCTTCCACTTCGACGACCTCGCCGTCGGCGACACGTTCCGCACGATGCAGCGGACGATCGTCGAGGCCGACCTCGCCGCGTTCGTCAACCTGACCTGGCTCACCGAGGAGCTCTTCACGCGCGCGACCAACCGCGAGGAGATGGCGATCAAGGGGCGGGTCGTTCCCGCGGCGCTCGTCTACTCGTTCGCCGAGGGGCTGCTGCTGCCGATGATGCAGCACACCGGGCTCGCGTTCCTCGAGGCCGAGTTGCAGGTCCGCGGGCCGACCTGCGTCGGCGACACGATCCGGGTCGAGTGCGAGGTGATCGAGGCGCGGGCGACCTCCGACGGCCGGCGCGGCCTCGTGCGCACGCGCAACCGCGTCGTCAAGCAGGACGGCGAGGCGACGCTCGAATACAACCCCCTCCGGATGCTTCGCAGGCGATAATTCGGGCCCGCCGGGCGCCGACGCCCCGGCGTTCCCCGACAGGCAGCGCCCGACTGGAGGTTTTCATGCGCAGGCTCGCTCTCCTTCCGGCCATCGCGATCGCGATGCTCGGCTCCCCCGTATTCGCCCAGAAACCCGCCGCCGCGGGCGCCGCGGTCGTCGCGTCCGAACCCGGCAAGGCCACGATCGCCCGCGCCGCCGAGATCTCGGCCCAGGTCGTCGCGCTCGACAAGGCGACCCGCACCGTCACGCTCAAGGGCCCGAAGGGCGGCGTCGTCGACATCGTCGCCGGCGACGAAGTGAAGAACTTCGACCAGATCCGTCTCGGCGATTTCGTCGTCGCGCGCTACGTGCAGGCGCTCACGCTCGAGTTGATGAAGACCAAGGGAGGCGTCCGCGAAGGCACCGCGAAGGAGGGCGCGGTGCGCGCACCGGCCGGCGAGCGGCCCGCCGGCGCGGTGGCGCGGCAGGTGACGGCGCTCGCCGACGTGATCGCGGTCGACCCGAAGAAGAAGACCATCACGCTCAAGGGGCCGAAGGGGAACGTGGTCGACCTCGAGGTGCAGAACCCCGACCACTTCAAGGTCGTGAAGAAGGGCGACCAGGTCGAGGTGACCTACACCGAGGCGCTCGCGCTGTCGGTGGAGCCGGCCCCCAAGCCGGCCGCGAAAGCGCCGGCGGCGAAGAAATAACCGCGCCGGAAACGAAACGGGGGCCGCGGCCCCCGTTTTTCGTCGGTGCGACCGGCGCTAGGCCGAGAACGACGATCCGCAGCCGCAGGTGCTGGTGGCATTCGGGTTCTTGATCACGAACTGCGCGCCTTCGACGCCCTCGCTGTAGTCGATCTCGGCGCCGACCAGGTACTGGTAGCTCATCGCGTCGATGAGGAGCGTCACCCCGTTCTTCACCATCGCGGTGTCGTCTTCATTCGTGACCTCGTCGAACGTGAAGCCGTACTGGAAGCCGGAGCAGCCGCCGCCGCTCACGAACACGCGGAGCTTCAGCTCCGGGTTGCCCTCCTCGTCGATCAGCTGCTTCACCTTGTTCGCCGCGGCTTCGGTGAAGACGAGTGGCGCGGGCATCTCGGCGCCCGGCGGCGGGTTCAGGGGAGGGTTCAGGGGAGGGTTTAGGGGGGCGTTCATGGGGCGTTCCTCGCTCGGATCGATGCATTATCGGCCGCAGGGGAGATGGGGTCAATCGACCATTCCCGCAAGTGCTTAAATCGACGGGGAATAACCCCATCCGGGGAGGGGAACCCGG
>Ga0187892_10004575_pt1 | contig 23018 bp, 26 predicted proteins | sample MA1701073metaG_FD_139345 | JGI IMG/M metagenome (GOLD analysis project Ga0187892, IMG submission 139345) | Bio-ooze microbial communities from a basaltic lava cave in the Kipuka Kanohina Cave System on the Island of Hawaii, USA - MA170107-3 metaG ... | reverse complement strand
GGCAAGCTTTTCTTCCGGCTCCTCGAGCAGGCCGTCAGCGTCGAGCCCGTGCCGTACAGGGACCTTGTCGCAGGCTCGAAACCCAACATCTAGGGGTGACTGGAGCTAAGTGGATAGCCCTCTTCGGCGAAATACGCCGCAGGAGGCCCGACGATGCATGGCGACTTCGCAGCCGGCCGAAGCCAGGCGGGGTTTTCGGACGTGCTCTGAGAGCGCGGAAAGTTTTTCCTCCGTCCCTCAAGTCGGATCCGCCGGCGTGCCGAATCTCGGGACGCGTGGTGTGGTCCCCGTCCCCGGCTTGCACGAGCCGGCGGGCGGGTGCCGCCCCGAGAAGGAGGCACCCCCGTGGCTCCGTCCCTACGTCGCGCGGCCGGTCGGGCTCCGAGGCGGCTCCTCGTGGCTCTCGTCGGCCTCACCGCCTTCGGAGGCGTCGCCGCCGGTCTCGCCCTCCCCGGCGCCGGCGCGAGCCCGAGCGAGGCGGCCGCACCGAGGCCCGCGGGCGCGCTCGAGTGGTTCGACGCGCCGGCGGTCTCGCCGGTCGGCCTCTGGACGGCGCTCCTCGTCCTCGCCGCGTGCGGCGCGGCCCTCTTCCTCTTCTTGCGCAAGGCCCGAGCGCCCCGCGGATCGCACGGGAGGCTCGAGGTCCTCGACACGCTTCCCCTTGCCGGGAAGCGGTTCCTCCACCTCGTGCGATGCGGGGAGCTGCGCCTCCTCGTCGGCAGCTCGGAGGCCGGCCTCTTCCGCGTGGCGGCGCTGCCGCAGGAGGGAGCGGATCTCGACGAGGGGGGCGCCTTCGCGGACCTCCTCGAGAGGGAAGCGGCGCGTTGAAGAAGGCGCTCGCGACGATCCTCCTCGCGACGGCGGCCCTGGCCCCTGCCGCCGCCGCGCCGCAAGACCCGGCCGCGCCCGCGCCGTTCGTCGCGCCGACGCCCCCCCCGCTCGACGGCCTCGAGACTCGAGACGGCGAGGCGCGGGGAGTGCCGGCCGGAGCGGCGGGGCGGGAAGGCTCGCTCGAGGGGACGCTGCGCGATCTCGCGACGCCGATCCGACTCCTCCTCCTCCTCTCGGTCCTCGCCTTCCTGCCGGCGGCACTCCTCACCGTCACCTCGTTCACCCGGATCATCATCGTCCTCTCGTTCATCCGGCGCGCGATCGGAGCGCCCGAGCTGCCGCCGAACTCGGTCCTCGTCGGGCTCTCCCTCTCCCTCACGGCGGCCGTGATGGCCCCGAGCTTCGGGCGCGTCCACGACGGCGCGATCGCCCCCTATCTCGCGGGCACGCTCTCGCTCCCCGAGGCGGGGGAGGCGGCGACGAAGACCCTCTCCACCTTCCTCCTGCGGCAGACCCGGGAGGAAGACCTCCGTCTCGCCCTCGAGCTCGCGCGCGCGGAGCGCCCGCCCGACGCCGCCTCCGTCCCCTTCCGCGTCGTCGTCCCCGCCTTCGTCCTCTCCGAGCTGCGCACCGCCTTCCGGATGGGGTTCCTCGTGTTCCTCCCGTTCGTCGTCATCGACCTCCTCGTCGCCACGGTCCTCCTGTCGCTGGGGATGTTCATGCTCCCTCCCGTGATGCTCGCGATGCCCCTCAAGATCCTCCTCTTCGTCCTCGTCGACGGGTGGTCCCTCGTCGTCCGCTCGCTGGCCGCCTCCTTCGCCCTCTGAACGCATGGATCCCGAACTCGCCATCCAGCTCGCGCGAAAGACGCTCGTCGTCGTGTTCACCGTCGCGACGCCGATCCTCGTCGTGGTGATGCTCACCGGGATCGGCGTCGCGATCCTCCAGACCGTCCTCTCCATCCAGGAGCAGACCCTCTCCACCGTCCCGAAGATCCTCGCCGCCTCGGCGGTCGTCTTCGGGCTCCTCCCCTGGTTCCTGCGCGCGCTCGCCGACTTCTCGATCCCGCTGCTGCGGGAGGGGATGGCCGCGCGCCTCTGAGGACCATGCGGGACGGGCTCGCAGGACTCGACTTCCTCCTCCCGACGCTGCGGGTGCTCTCCGTCGCGTCGGCCTTCCCGTTCCTCGCGGGTCCGGGCGCCCCGCGGCTCGCCCGCCTCGGGGCGGCGCTCGCTCTCGCCCTCGTCCTCGTCGGACCGGCGGTCACGGCCTCCGTCCCTCCCCTCTCGACGGCGGCGGTCCTCTTCGCCGCCCCGAACGAGATCCTCATCGGGCTCGCGATCGGCGCCGCCTTCTCCCTCGTCTTCTCCGCCCTCTTCATCGCCGGGGAGTTCCTGGGGCAGGAGATGGGGCTCAACGCGGCGAGCCAGATCGACCCCGTCACGGGGCACAACGTCCCGATCCTCTCGCGGCTCTTCGAGGCGCTCGGCATCGTCCTCTTCGTCGAGGTCGGCGGGCTCGCCGCGATGCTGCGGACGGTGCGCGCCTCGTTCGACGGGATCCCGCCGGGGACGCTCGTCTCCCCGGTGCGCCTCGCCACGACCCTCGTGGACGCGGGGGCGGCCTCGATCGGCGTCGGGATCCGCCTCGCGCTCCCCCTCGTCCTCGTCCTCCTCCTCGTCACCCTCTTCTCGACGGTCGCGCTCCGCGCGCTTCCGCGGGTCCACCTCTTCGACTTCGCCTACGCGATCCGGATCCTCGTCGCCCTCGTCTTCCTCGGGGCGCTCCTCCCGCGGATCGTCCCGGCGATCGAGGGGTTCATGGGGCGGGTGATGGAGGGGCTCGGAGGGGCGCTGAGGCGCTGAGTAGGCCATGGCGGAGAAGGACCGGCGGACCCAACCGGCCACCCCGAAGCGGCGCGACCGAGCCCGGGGGGAGGGGAAGGTCGCGCGATCCACGGACCTCGCCTTCGGCGCCATCCTCCTCACGACGGGGGGAGTGCTCGCGCTCACCGGAGGGAGGATCCCCACTTCGATCGCCGCGGAGATCCGGGGATCCCTCGCACTCCTCCCCGGAGCCGGCGGACAGGAGTTCACGTCGGCCTCCCGGCACGTGATCGAGCGCGCCGTCTTCCTCGCCGCTCCCCTCCTCGGGCTCCTCGTTCCGATCGGCCTCGCCGTCTCCTTCCTCCAGGTCGGGTTCCATCCGAAGGCGGAGACGCTGCGCCCGCGCCCGGAGCGGCTCGTCCCGAACCTCTCGATCACCCGCTTCGTGAATCCGCGCTCGCTCCTCGAGACGGGCACCTCGCTCCTCAAGGCGATCTGCCTCACGGCGACGGGCTACCTCGCCGTGCGCGGGAGCCTCCCCACGCTCTTCGAGAGCGGGACCGCGGAGGAAGCGGCCCGGAACGCGGGCGCGCTCGCGATCCGGGTGCTCCTCGCGCTCGGAGTGACCCTCGTCGCGATCGGCGTGGTCGACTTCCTGCTCCGCCGCCGCCAGCACGAGACGGACCTCCGCATGACGCCCGAGGAGGTGAAGGACGAGCGGCGCGACGCGGAAGGGGATCCCGAGATCCGCATGAGGCAGCGGCGCGCCCTCCGCGAGATCGCGCGCCGCCGGATGATGGAGGAGATTCCGCGGGCGTCCGTCGTCGTCACGAACCCGACGCACGTCTCGGTCGCGCTCCGCTACGTCGCCGGCGCAGGCGCCCCGAGGGTCGTCGCGAAGGGGCGGGGATGGATCGCGCTGCGCATCCGGGAGATCGCGCGCCTCACCGGAGTCCCCCTCGTCGAGAACCCGCCTCTCGCTCGCACGCTCCACGACTCCGTCCCGCTCGGCGCCGAGGTTCCCGCCACGCTCTACCGCGCCGTGGCCGAGGTCCTCGCCGCGGTGCTCCGCGCCCGCGGCCGGCTCGGGAGGCCCGCGTGATCCCGGCCTCCTCCCCCCTCCTCGGCTCCGCGGCGGCGCTCCGGCGCGGGGAGACCCTGCTGGCGCTCGCCGCCGCCTTCGTCCTCGTCCTCCTCCTCCTCCCGCTCCCGCCTCCCATCCTCGACGTCCTCCTCGTCGGGAACATCGCGCTCTCCCTCCTCGTTCTCTTCACGGTGCTCGCGACGCCGACGCCGCGGGAGTTCACCGCGTTCCCGTCCCTCCTCCTCTTCCTCACCCTCTTCCGCCTCGGCCTCAACGTCGCCTCGACCCGCCTCATCCTGCTGCGAGCCGAGGCGGGCCAGGTCATCGCCGCCTTCGGGGAGTTCGTCGTCGGGGGCGACATGATCGTCGGGCTCCTCATCTTCGTGATCCTCGTCGTGGTCCAGTTCGTCGTGATCACGAAGGGAGCCGGGCGCATCGCCGAGGTCGCGGCACGCTTCACCCTCGACGGGCTCCCCGGCCGGCAGATGGCGATCGACGCCGATCTCAACGCGGGCGTGATCACGCCGGAGGACGCGCGCAAGCGCCGCTCGGAGCTCGTGCGCGAGTCGGAGTTCTACGGCGCGATGGACGGCGCCTCGAAGTTCGTCCGCGGAGACGCGATCGCAGGGCTCGTCATCACCGCCGTGAACCTCCTCGCGGGAGGGGCGATCGGGTTGATGAAGGGCCTCACGCTCGGCGAGGCCGTGCGCCGCTACCTCCTCCTCTCCGTCGGCGACGGCCTGGTCGCCCAGGTTCCCGCGCTCGTCGTCTCGACGTCGGGGGCGCTCCTCGTGACGAAGGCCTCCTCCGAGTCGCCCCTCTCCCTCGAGCTCGCCCGCCAGCTCTTCTTCCGCCCGCGGACCTTCTTCCTCGTCGGCGCCGCGACCCTGATCCTCGCGGCGGTCCCCGGCCTCCCGGCGTTCCCGTTCCTCCTCCTCTCGGGCGTCCTCCTCCTCCTCGGGCATCTCACGAGGGCCTCTTCCGCCCGCGCCGCGAAGCCCCTCGCGCCGACCCCGACGGAGCCCGCCGCGACGGACCGGCTCGAGGATCTCCTCCAGGTCGACCGCATCCTCGTCGAGGTCGGCTACCGACTCGTCGGCCTCGTCGAGGGCGGAGCGGGCGGAGGGCTCCTGGGCCGGATCGGGGCGCTGCGCCGTCGGTTCGCCGCGGAGATGGGAGTGCTCCTCCCGCCCGTGCGCGTGCGCGACTCCGCGTCGCTCGAGGCGACGGCGTACCGCATCGCGCTCCACGGGGAGACCGTCGCGACGGGGGATCTCGTTCCCGGATCCTTCCTCGCGATGTCGCCCGGGGATCACGCCGAGCCGCTCGCGGGCGTCGTGACGAAGGACCCCACCTTCGGCCTTCCCGCGCTCTGGGCCCGGGAGGAACTGCGGGAGGAGGCCGAGTCGAAGGGATACACCGTCGTCGAGACCTCCGCCGTGCTCGCGACCCACCTCGCGGAGGTGCTGCGCGAGCACTCCCACGAGATCCTCTCCCGCGACGACGTCCAGACGCTCCTCGACTCCGTGCGGAAGGCGTCTCCCGCGGTCGTCGAGGGGGTCGTGCCGAGCCCCCTCTCCCTCGGCGACGTCCACCGGGTGCTGCGCAATCTCCTGCGGGAGCGGGTCTCGATCCGAAACCTCGTCTCGATCCTCGAGGCGCTCGGAGACCACGCCCCCCGCACGAAGGATCCGGACGTGCTCACGGAGTTCGTCCGGGAGCGGCTCGCCCGGTCCCTCTCGACGGCGCACGCGGACCGGGAGGGCGTCCTCACCGTGATCACGCTCGATCCGACGACGGACCGCGGGCTCGCCGAGGCGGGCCCGCCCGAGCCGGGGGCGCTCGGGCCGCGGCTGCGCGCCGTGGCGGAGTGCGCCGCGGAGGCGGCTCGCGCGACCTTCGCGAAGGGCAAGAACCCGGTCCTCCTCACGCGCCCGTCGCTGCGGCGAGTGCTCGCGCTCGCGCTCGAGGGGTTCCGCCCGCGGGTCCCCGTCCTCGCCTTCAGCGAGGTCGTCGGCGTCCGGAAGATGGAAACCGCTGCCGTCGTGAGGCTCCCCCATGAGACTTAGGACGATCCTCGCCCCCACGGTCCCCGAGGCGCTCGGCGTCGTGCAGGAAGAGCTGGGCCCCGACGCCCTCGTCCTCGAGACGAAGACGCGCGACGGCGTCGCCGAGGTCGTCGCGGCGGCGGACGACGGCGAGCGGCCGGGCGAGGCGCTCCAGCGCCTGCGCGCCGAGCTCGCGCTGCTGCGCCGCGAGCTCCTCTCGATCCTCTCCGGAGGCGCCACTCCCGCGCCCGATCGGACGCGGGCCGTCGCCCGCCGCCTCGACGAGGAGGGCCTCGCCCCCGAGCACATCGCCGCCGTCCTCGCGGACCTCGAGCGGTCGGGAAAGGATGAGACGATCGACCCCCGATCGAGCCCGTCGGCGCTCGCAGCGGTCCGAGCGATCCTCCCCGGATTCGACGACCGTGCGGCAGCCTCCGGCTCGCGCTTCGCCTTCGTGGGGCCTCCGGCGGCGGGGAAGACGACGACGCTCGTGCGCATCGCCTCGCGGCTGCGCCGCCAGGGGCGACGGCGCGTCGCGGTCCTCGCCCTCGTCGAGCGCGGCACGGCGGCCGGGGGATTCCTCCCGATCACCGCGCGTCGTCTCAACGTCCCGCTCCTCGTCGCCGCGGGCGCGGAGGAAGCGCGCGCGGCGCTCCGCTCGCTCGGGTCCGCGGAGGTCGTCCTCGTCGACACGCCGGGGTTCGCCTTCCGCGACGCGATCGCGATCGACTCGCTGCGGCGGGCGCTCGCCGCCGTCGAGGGGCTCACGCCCCACCTCGTCCTGCCGGCCCACCTCGACCGCGGCGTGCTCCAGGCGACGGCGGCCGCCTACCGGGCGCTGTGCCCCCAGGCGCTCGTCTTCACCCGCCTCGACGAGACGACGCGCCGCGGCGAGATCGCGAACCTTTCCGCCGCGACGGGGCTCCCCGTCGCTGCGCTCGGATTCGGCCGCTCCCTCGAGGAGGAGTTCGTCTCCGCGGGACCCGCCGTCGTCGCCGAGCTCCTCCTCGGAAGGCGGTCGCTGCCGCCGGAGGAGCGCGTCGGGTGAACGGGAGGGGGAAGACGCCCGCTCCGGCCCTCGGCGCCACCCTCGGGTTCGCGCTGGGCTTGCTCTCCGCGATGGGACGGCACGTGAGCCCGGGGACCGCCCTCGCGAGGGCGCTGCTCGCGGCGGCGATCGTCGGCGCGGCGGCGACCCTCTTCGCGCTCGCCCTTCCGAGGGAAGCGCCGGAGGAATCGGAGGGAACCCCGTGACGGACGCGCCGCGGACTCCGAGCCTCCCGGGCGCGCGCGGCGCGCTCCTCGACGCGGAGAACCGCGACGACCTCGCGGTCCGCCACCTCGAGCTCGTGAACCAGGTGGTCGGACGACTGCGGGTCGGCCTCCCCCAGGGACTGGACCGCGACGAGCTCCTCGCCTCGGGGGTGCTCGGCCTCCTCCAGGCGGCGCGGACCTTCGAGCCGGATCGAGGCGCATCCTTCCGCACGTTCGCGGCGATCGCGATCCGGGCGGCGGTCCTCGACGAGCTGCGCCGCCACGACCCGCTTCCGCGAGGAGCGCGCAAGAAGCTGCGGGCGCTGCGGGAGGTCGAGGGGCGCTTCCTCTCGACGGTGGGGCGGCTGCCGACGCCGAGCGAGATCGCGACCGAGCTGAGCCTGGCGGACGAGGAGTGCGAGGCTCTTCTCGCGCAGGACGAGGAGTACCGGATCCTCGAGCGCGCCTCCCAGGGCGACGCGGAGGAGGGGATCCCCCAGATCCCCGACCCGCTCGCGCTGGACCCCTCCGCCGCGGCCGAGCGGCGGGAGCTCCTCGGCCTCGTCGAGGGCGCGATCCGCGGTCTCCCGGAGCGGGAGCGCCAGGTCGTCCTCCTCTACCACGCGGAGGGGTTCTTCCTGCGGGAGATCGCGGAGGTTCTCGGGGTGACGGAATCGCGGGTGTGCCAGATCCTCGCCGCCGCCGAGAAGCGCATCCGCGCGGACGTCTCCGGGGCGGAGGCCGAGGGCCGAGGAACCGAACCGTGACCGACCCGACGACCGAAGAACGGAAGAAGCGCGTGCGGCCCGGATCGATCCTCCGCGCCGCGGACACGAAGCTCGCGCCGTTCGTCCCCGTCTTCCCCGACGAGGTCGAGCAGGACGGCGTGCGCCTCACCGTCGTCCGCGAGGGGGACCGGATCCGGCGCATCGTCGCGACCTGCACCTGCAAGAGAAGGATCGAGATCGATTGCGATTACGGCGACGGAGATCCCTTCACGCCGCAGTCCGGGAGTCCCACATGAACCGTCGATGGAACCTCGCCCGCGCGAGCGGGCTCGTGCTCGGGCTCGCGGCGTGCGCCGCGCCCGCCCCGCCGCCGGCGCCGCCCCCGGCGCCCCTCATCCCTACGCCCCAGGTCGTCACGCCGACCGTGGTGAGCGAGGCGGCGGAGAAGCCGACGCCTCTCCAGCAGATGGACCTGCTCCTGGCGCGGTTCGCCGAGGAGGAAGGGAAGCGCAAGGTCCTCGAGAAGGCGATCGCCGATCGCGACGAGCGTCTCGGGGCGCTCCAGCGCCGCCTCTCGGAGCTGGAGGCGGAGCTCGGCCGGCGGGAGGGAGACATGGCAGGCCTCTCGGGTCGAAACGACGACCTCTCGGGTCGGGTCGCCGCGCTCGAGACGCAGATCCGCTCCTTCGACGAGGAGCGCCGCGTCCTCGCGGAGCGCTTCGCCGTCGAGCGGCTCGAGCGCCTCACCCTCGAGAAGGAGCTCCTCGAGCGCGAGATCGCGGAGCGCACCTGGAAGGAAGGAGAGCGGCCGTGACGCACCGAGCGCTTCCCGTCGTCGCGACGATCCTCCTCGGCGGCTGCCTCGTTCCCTCTCCCCCCACGATGCCGCCCCCCGCCGCGATGAGGGATCCGATCCTGGACCAGCGGCCGGTCCAGAGGGTGCTCCTTCTCCCGCTCGTCGACGAGTCGGGCCACGGTCCCGGGGGAGCGGTCGTCTCCGAGGCCGTCCACGAGGAGATGGCGAAGACGCGCCGCTTCAAGGTCGTCCGCCCCGATCCGAACGACGCCGCCCAGCTCGCCTCCCGGGGCCCGAGGCGCAATGGCCGCATCCCCGTGAGCGTCCTCGTCGACCTCGGCAAGCGCTACGGCGTCGACGGGGTCCTCTTCGGCGCGATCACCCGCTACCGCGCCTATCCGCCTCCCGTCGTCGGGCTCGACCTCATCCTCCTCGACGTCCAGACGGGGAGCGTCCTCTTCTCGGTCGAGGACCTCGTCGACGGCGCCGACCGCCTCGCCGCGAACTCGATGGACGCCTTCTACCGCGACGAGGCCGCGCGCGGGGAGACCCTCTTCGGCCCCGAGATCGTGAGGACCTCTCCCGACTGGTTCGCGCGCTTCGCGGCGCGGCGCGTCGTGCGCGTGCTGGCGCCCTGAAGACCCGCACTTCGGAACCCGCACCAACTACTCCGCGCTGACGCGCCTCTTCATGTCCATGTAAGCCGTCACGATCAGCTTCCCCAGGGCCCCGCCATCGACGTCCCGTCCGCGCCCGAGTTTCACATGGCGCATGAACTTGCCCGTGCCTTCCAAGAGGCCATCGGGATCCCCAATCTCGGCGCCACGGAAGAACCCCACATTGACATGGTCTCTGAAGACATTGACGTAGCCGAACGCCGCATCCCCCACGCACGCGGTCGGATGGCCGTCATGCAACAACTCTCGAACATCGTCGCCGCAGTCGCGCATGACCCCGAACCACCGCTGCGCGATCGCCCCCAACTCCCCTGGACGCTCCCGCATCCAGACCTCGATGGCTGGATCTCGCTGGACCGCACTCGGGAATCGAAGGATTCGGCTCACGACGTCCTCGTTTCGACAGGCGCCGATGGCGACATCCCGTCTCAGCGGGCATCCCGTACCACAGTCTCGGCGAGTGGGCTGGCGCGTTGGCCTTGATGGTTCAACGCCGCTCCGAACCGGGGTCCTGCGGGAGCCGGTCGAAGCTCCCGTGCAGGACGAGGGGCTTCGGAGGCCAACCGAGGGGCGTCCCCGTGTCCGCATCCTCGCAGCGAGCGAGCTCGATGTCGAAGCTACCGCTGAGTTCCCCGGAATCGGGCACCGCCGTCGTGCGGAGAGTGCCGACGGCCGGATCGCCGGGCCGGCAGCGGACCCTCCGGAGGCGGTCCTCGAACACGAGATCGAAGACCACCTGAGTCTCGGGAGCCACGAGCCCGCCGTCTTCGAGGACGACGATCAGATTCCAGTCTTCCGCACCGAGTTCGAGGCGCCGGGGGCCGACCCGGCCGATGGTGGCGCCGGCGCTGGTCGATTCGAACCCCAGGTGCGCCTCGAGTCCGAAGAGCTGAGGCGGGAGGATCCCGCCGAGCGGCAGCCCGAGGCGCGGCCGGATGAGCTGCACCACGAACGCCGGGCCCGACGAAGACCCCGGGACGATGGTGGCGACGGGACGGTCCGGCCGGTAGACGAAGACGGCAAAGCAGAGGGTGAGGAAAAAGCCGGCCAACAGCACCAGCGGGAGGGGAAACCGTCGCGGCTGAGGATCACGCGTCGTGAGTCGCCCTCCGTCCTGTCCGCGCAACGATTCAGGCTGCCGAGCGCCGCTCGAGCGCGCTCGCTCCGAAAGGATTCCACTCCCGCAAGGCCACCGCGAGGCTCACCGCGCCGGTACCGAACCCGCTTCGTGTTCGTCGTCTCCGCGTCCGGACCGCCGGTCACCCCTCGCGGTCGGGGAACGAGCCCCGGAGGAAGCCGACGATCCGCCGTGCAGCACCGCAGGGCGAACGTACCGATCCCGGCGGAATCGTCAACCCCGGGTTGGGCCACGCTTCAGCGGCGGACGCTCGCATCGCCCCTGTCGAATCTCGAGGGATCGACGGCCGCGAAGCCGTCGCCCATCGCGTAGTTGTCGAAGTGGATCGTCATCGGCTCCGCCATCCGATCGCGGTAGAGGCCGATCTTGTTGTAGATCCTCGGCTCGCCGCCCGTGCTCGCGGTCGGCCCCTCGTGCGAGACGACCGGGTCCCCGTTCATCCAAACCTCCACGATCCCGTCGTCGCCCACGGAGGGCCGGATCCGGTAGACCATGTCGTTCCACGCCCCGTGGACGATCGCCGGCAGCCGATAGGTCCTCCTCACCCCTGCCGCCCTGCTCCAGTCGCGGATCGTCAGGTAGTGGATTCCCGCGCGGTAGCGCTGCGCGACGAGGGGGCCGCCCGACACCTTCGTCTGCTTCCACTGCGCGACCACCAGGCGCGTGTCGACGACGGGGAACTCCGGCGGGATCCGGAACGAGAACCCGTACCAGAAGTCCCGGTCCCCGAACGGGTGCTTCCCCGAATCCAGTTCGGCTCTCTCGTTCCGCTGCCCGCTGTCGCCCCGCTGCTCGACGTCGCCCTCGCGGACCGTGATGGCCGCGGAGCGGTTCCCCGTGCGCGCGAACTCGGTCGAAATCGAGACCGCCCCCGGGGCGTAGCGTCCGCTCCCGTAGTCTCCCGGGAGCCAGAAGGCGGCGATCGAGTCGCCCTCGAACCCGTCGAACCGCGACGGAACGGCGCTCGCGGAGATCGACGCGGGCTGCTCGCTCGCCGGCACGGGCTCGCGGACGGGGCCGCAGCCGCTCGTCGAGAGCGCGCTGAGCACGAGAGGAAGCGTTGTGTCGAGCCGCACGGCCCTCGATGCCTGCCTCACGCGCCCGCCGCTTCAGGGCACATGACCGATCTCCAGGATCGTATGCGCGTGAGGTTCGGGATCACGGAGACCGTGGTGCAGATGCCAGATGGGGAGGAAGGCCGCCGCGAGGAGCAGGACGAGAACGAGCGCATCGAGGATCGACCTCGGGCCGACCGTTCGCCTGCGCGCGTGCCTGTAGACCCGACGACTCGCGATCCCGATGGCGCACGCGTAGAGCAGCCAGCAGGCGAGGAACGTGGGGGCCAGGAACCAGGCCGCCACCGCGAGGCCGGGGACGAGGAGACCATCCCCGATACGGACCCGACGCCAATGCGAGGCGAGCGATCCCATCATCGAGGATCCATCCCCTTCGACTCGTCGAGTCGATCGCGGATCTTGAGGAGCGTCTCCCAGCCGCGAGTGGTCGCGGGGACCGCCAGCTCCTTCTCGACGACCTCGTTCGGATAGATCAACCTCTTCCCCACCCGCCGCCAGAGGCTCACGGCGAACCGCCCGCGCAGCGCCACGACCTTCACCTGCCACGCGCGGCCGGCGGGTTGAAGGAGAGGGAGGGGAGGCGGCCTCCGCGGGCGCTTTCCGAGCACGCTGAGGAACCGGCGCGCGCCCTCGCGGGACGCCTCCCGCGCGAAGGGGTCCGCCGACACGAGGTCCGCGAGATCCTTCCCCGGGCAGATCATGAACTCGACCTCGAACGGGATTCGGCGGAGCAACGCGGAGCGCACCGCAGCTTGGCTGGCCTTCTTGCGGAAAACGAAGGTCCCCGCGGCGCCGACGTTGACCACATCGAAGGCCGACAGATCTTTGGCGAGAGCCGCAGGCCGCAGCGGCCTGTGCCCTCCGACGTTGATCCCCCTCAGGAAGACGACCGAGGCCACCTTCGCTCACCGCGGGACCGGCGCCGGTCGACTCTCTGCCCGACGGCCGAGCATCGGAACCGTCAGCGTGAAGCAGCTCGAGTCCCCCTCCTGGAACTCGTCCTGGACGGGGTTGTAGGTGTAGATCTCGATTCGATCCTCGCCGGGATGGAAGGCGAGGTACCGCAGCCACGAGCCTCCGCCTTCGGGAAGGCTCTGGTAATCGGCGAGCACCTCGTGAACGCGGTTCCCGCCGGCGCCGACCGACTCGGCCCGCGCCTCCCCCGAGACGTGGCCGCAGATCACGAGGAAGATCGACTCGTGTCGCCGGACGAACTTCTCCCAGATCCCCTCCCCGTCGTTCCCCTCGACCCTCGTTCCGCCGGAGCCGCGCAAGCGGCGGCCGGTGCGCCCCAGGTAGCTATGCGTGAGGACGATGGCGCGGTGCTCCGGATGGTCCGCGACGACGCGGTTCGCCCATTCGAGGACCTCGTCGCGCGGCTTGTATTCGAGCGAGACGACGAGAAGATCCAATCCCCCCGCCCGGAAAGCCCACCAACTGTTCGCGAGCGTCTCGTCGAACGTCCCCCCGAATCCGGGGGCGGAGGCGGCCTCCTTCCGGGGAAAGTACTGCTCCACCTTCGATTCGCGGCTCAGCGCGTGGGTGTACCCCCCGCTCTCCGAGGGTCCGTAGCCCATGTCGTGATTGCCGAGGGAGAGCACGTAAGGGACCGCACCGTCGAGCGCGCTCATCGCCTTCCTCGCGACCTCCCACTCCTCCTCGCGGTCGGTCTGCGTGATGTCCCCGGCGTGGAGCACGAAGGCGATGTCGAGGCGCCCGGCGTTCTCCGCGATCCATCGCGTCTGCGCGAAGAAGTGCGCGCGATACTTCGATCCGGTGTAGGCGTCGCAGTAGTTCTGGGTGTCCGGGAGCACCACGACCGTGAACGGATCCTGCGCGACGGCCCCGCAGGCGAGCGCGAAGAGGACGAGGAGGAGAACGAGGGGGCGGGCTCGCGCTTCCTGGCCCATCGAGACCGCCCTACGACCGCCTCCCCTTCGCAGGTCGGGCACCCTTTCGCCCTGCGCTCGGGCGCATCGCCTTCGGCCGCGCGTGTCGCGGCTCATAGACGCCGAGATTCCCCCCGCCCGGAAGCTTCACCTGCGTCAGCCGGCCCCAACCCAGGTCCTGCACCGGGCCGCACCGCACGCCCCGCTTCTCCATCTTCCGGACGAGATCCTCGACGTCGTCGCACATCAGGTAGAACTCGTGGACGCCGTTCTTGCTCGACGGATGCACCGCGACCTCGGCCGGCGGCAGTCCGAAGATCAGCCACCCCCCGCCGACGTCGACCTTGGTCAGCCGCAGCACGTCGCGGAAGAACGCCCGGTCCGCCTCGGGCTTCCGGCTGTAGACGATCGAGTGCGCGCCGATGATCATGGAGTCTCCTCGAGCCCGAGACGAATCTAGTGTCCCGGGTCGAGGAGAGGCAATGCCGGTCGCGCGCGGCGCGACGGCGAGGGCTACCTGCCCTTGCGCCCGCAGTGCGCGACGATGCCGTCGGCGGCGGCCTCGGACCTGGCGGGATCGTCGAGGGCAGGGAGGGAGCCGTTGCGGATGCGGGCGCGGATCCCCTCGAGCCGATCGGAGGCCGAGGCGTTCAAGCGGGCGACGGCGCTCTTCACGAAGTCGGAAGTCGGCGTCTCGAGGCGGTCGGCGGGCGCGGCGGCGCCACCCCCCTGCGAGGTCTCGCGCTCGACGGACGGCACCGAGCTCCCGCTCTGGGCTCCCGCCGGGCGGGGGCCGGGGCTCGAGGAGATTCCGTGCGGCGCTTTGATGTCCATGGGATGGGCCATCTTCTATTTCGGCAGTGGAGGCAGGAACTTTAGGGGAGGGCGCTCCGGGCCGGGTCGGGAGGAACGAAAGGGCCGGAAGGCGGGGAGGTGGAGGCAATCCTTTCCGTCCGTCGGCTCGGGTCCCTCGGGATCGCTCCGACCGGCGGCGGCCCGCAGGGCGACCCAATTCCTTGTGCCATAAAGACTTGAGCGGGCGCCCTGCCCGCGCCTCGATCCGGTCCCCCAGCGGGTACGAGGCTTGCCTCCGCGGGGTTCGCAGGAATCGCGTCCTTGAACCCCATCCTGAAGATCGATCTCGCCCCTCCGGTGTCGCCCGACGCCGGGTCGCAGCTCGTTCCGAGCCCCGGGCGGGAGTCGTCCTTCAAGAAGGCGCTCGAGAATCTCCGGACGACGACGGATCGGCCCCGGCCCGACGAAGAGGACGCTCCCCCGCGGACCCAAGAGGGCGTGGAGAGACCGAGGTCCGAGAAGTCCGATCGGGGGGCGAAGAGATCGGCGAGGGAGGAACGAGACCGAACCTCCCCCGAGGATCCGTCCCGTGCCGCCATCCATCCCCCCGTCGAGCGATCGCTCGGCGATCTCGTCCGGGTCACCGCGCCGTCTCCGAATGCGGGCCGGGGCGTCGCGCCCGGCGAGCCCCGCGTCGACGCGCGGTCGGCGGCGCGAGCGACGGCGCTCGCGGAGGTCGAAGCCGCTGCATCGGACCTCGTCGAGCTCTCTCCCGAGGCGCCCACACCCGGGCGAGCCGAGGCGAGTCCGCCGCATCGCCCCTCCCCGAAGGCCACGTCGCAGGAGCCGGCTCGCGATCCCCGGATCGAGCGCGGCAAGGAGACGTCGGGCGGGAAGGCGGAACCCGCTGACGCGCCCGCGAACGAGGAGGCGACCGCGGCGCGAAACGCGACGTCCCTGCCCCGGGCGGACGCCCTCGATCGCGACGCGAACGGGGGAAACGTCCGGCTGCCGGACGCGAAGGTCGAATCGACTCTCGCGCCCGCCGCCTCGACGCACGCGGGCGGCGACGCGCTCTCGCGGGGGGTCGTGCGCGAGGCGGCCCCGCCGCCGTCCCCCGTCCCTCCCGCCGGCCTCGCGCCCTCCGCGCACCTCGACGGAATCCTCCAGCAGGTCCGGCTCCAGGTTCGCCCCGGACTCCAGGAGCTGACGATCCGGCTCGAGCCTCCCGACCTCGGCTCGCTCCACCTGCGCTTCGTCCTCCAGGGAGATCAGCTCGGCGTCGCCGTGCTCGCGAGCCGGGCCGACGTCGCCGCCGCGCTTCGCACGGAGCTGCGCGCCCTCGAGCAGACGCTGCGCGACGCGGGCGTGTCGGTCGACTCGCTCGACGTGGACTTCGCGCTCGACCCCGACGAGCGCGGCCCTGCGGACCGCCCGTTCGACGACGAGACGGAGCCCGGCCTCGGCTCCCCGCCTTCTCCGCATCCTGTTCGATCGCATTGCTCTCCGGGTCGAACCCCCGGAGGGATCGATTTCCTCGCCTAGCCCGGGAGAAAGACCATGGACGGAATCCAGCCCATCGACTCCGGCCCGCTGTTCCTCGGCCCCGCTTCGGCCGGTCAGCCGCAACAGCCGGGGAACCCCTTTCTGAACCTCCTCGTCACCCAGCTGCGCCACCAGGACCCGCTCTCCCCGCTGCAGAGCGGGGAATTCGTCGGGCAGCTCGCGCAGTTCAGCTCCCTCGAGCAGGCGCAGGCCCTCAACGTCCAGATCTCGCAGCTCGTCTCCCTCCAGCAGGCGCTCGCGGGAATCCAGACCTTCTCGCAGACGGCCGCCCTCGTCGGGCGGCACGTCGAGTACACCGACCCCCAGACGGAGGAGGTCCGCACCGGCTACGTCTCCGGCGCGCGGATCGAAGGAGGGGAGATCGTCCTCGAGATCGGCGGCCAGCAGGTCCCTCTCTCCCACGTGACCGCGGTCCTCGCCGGCTCCTCGAGTCCCACGAACCCCGCGCCGGCCACGAACTAGAGAAGAACCCGGGAAGAAGAGACAAGGAAAGAGCATTCCCATGACGAACGCCCTCTTCGCCGCCCTCTCCGGGCTGCGCGCCGCCGAGACCTCGCTCGACGTGATCGGCAACAACGTCGCGAACGCGAACACCGTGGGCTACCGGGGGAGCCGGGTGAACTTCGGCGACCTCCTCTCCCTCACGATCTCGAACGGTTCCGCCCCGTCGGGGACCGTCGGGGGGCGCAACCCGCTCCAGGTCGGCCTCGGCGTGGGCGTGCGTGGCATCGACATGCTCACGAACGCGGGCGCGCTCCTCGCCACCGGCCGCAGCCTCGATCTCGCGCTCTTCGGCAACGGCTACTTCGCCGTCTCCGACGGCCAGCGCAATCTCTTCACCCGCGCCGGGACGTTCGGGTTCGATGCGAACGGAACCCTCGTGGAGGCCGGGACGGGATTCGTCGTCCAGTCGGTCCTCGGCGGCTCGATCGTCGTCCCGCCGACCGCGATCTCCCCGCCGCAGGCGACCTCGTCGGTGGCGGTGAGCGGGAACCTCTCCTCCGTCGTTGGCGGTCCTCTCCCGAAGATCCTCTCGACGGGCAATCCCTTCCACACGGGGACGGCGGCGACGGTCACGGGGACGGCGAGCGGGCCCTTCTCCTTCGGCAACGGCGACACCTTCCTCGTCTCCGTCGACGGGGACGCCCCCCAGACGGTCGTCCTCACCGCCGCCGCCTTCACCGCGATCGGCGCGAACATCGCGAACGCGAGCGCCTCCGAGGTCGCCCAGGTCATCAACGCCCAGGCGAACGGCTTCACCGCCGTGGACGTGGGCGGGGCGATCGAGCTCCGCTCCCTCACCCTCGGCGAGGACTCGCTCCTCGACGTCGACGACGGGGTCGGCTCGCCCGCAACCACGCTCGGGCTCTCCACCTCCCTCGCCGTCGGAACGGAGACGACCGCGACCGCCGCGACGGACCTCAACGACCTCGTCACGAACCAGACCGACTACGTCGTCGGCGACATGATCCACGTCTCCGGGATCCACGCGGACGGCACCGCGTACTCCGCCGACTTCGTCTACGGGACCGACGGGACGACCCTCGGGGACCTTCGCGACTTCGTCGCGAACCTCGTCCCCGAGGCCGCGGTGACGATCGAGGCCGACGGCTCGCTCCGGCTCACCTCGAGCACCCCCGGCGTCTCCTCCCTCACCCTCGCCCTCCAGGACGGTCCCGGCAACGTCGGCGGGACGAACTTCGGCCTCCACGGCGTGACGACGACCCAGGCGGGGACCGACCCCGACGAGGTGACCTCCGGGATCACGATCTACGACGCCTCCGGCCAGTCCCACGTCCTCACCCTCACGTTCCGCCGAGTCGACGCGCAGACCTGGGACCTCTTCGTCTCCATCCCCGCCGGCGAGGGCACCGTCCTCGACGGCGAGGTGCGACAGATCGTCTTCAACTCCGACGGCTCCCTCTCCTCCTTCGGCGGTCCGGGAGTGGGCGACCCCGACGTCGAGATCCAGTTCGCCTCCGGGACGGAGACGATCTCCCTCGGCCTCGGCACGCCCGGGTCCCTCGACGGGATCACCCAGTTCGGCGGCCCCTCCAACGCGCAGCCGATGAGCCAGGACGGCTACGGGGCCGGCGTCCTCTCCGACATCGGCGTGCTCTCCGACGGCACGGTCCAGGCCTTCTTCACGAACGGTCAGAAGCAGTCCTTCGGCCAGATCGTGATCGCCTCCTTCGCGAACCCGGCGGGCCTGCTCCGGGAGGGGAACTCGATGTTCGCAGAGTCGGCGAACTCGGGGTCTCCCCAGCTCGGCCCCGCGGGCGGTCCCGGCGGAACGATCCAGGCCGGGGTCCTGGAGAACAGCAACATCGACCTCGCCGAGGAGTTCGTGCGCCTGATCGAAGCCCAGCGCGGCTTCCAGGCGAACGCGCGCATGATCCAGACCTCGCGCGACATCCTCCTCTCGCTGCTGAACACGATCTAGAACGGCGGGGAATAGGGGGGGAGGCACGCCTTCGGGGTCTCCACAGGGTAGGGGGGCCTGGCCCCCCGATTGACATCTGGCGCATCGGGCCCGGGGCCGTACATTAGGTCCGGGGCCGGCAGCGACCCGGCGCCAGAGAGCATGGGTCGCAAGATTCCCGTCGTCTTCGCGGACGGCACGCAGGCGCACGCCTTCATCGAGGAGGTGTTCGTCCTGTGGTGGTGCCCCTGCGGCGCGAAGACCCCCCTCGCCGCCTCCGCCGTCCTGGAGCCGGAGGTCGCCTGCAACTGCGGGCGGCGCTTCTGGCTCGTGTTCGAGAAGGCGGGCGGACAGCCCGTCGAGGTCCGCGAGCGAACGGGAGCCCCGGGGGAACCGCCTCCTCCTTCCTGAAGTCTCACGCGCCCTCGGGCCGATAGACCCCGAAACACGAGCGGGCCGAGGTCGGGGCCGGCACGAGGTTCGCTCCGTGAAGAGGGCGCGCGAAGGTGAAACCCGAACTCCTCGAACGGATCAAGAACCAGAAGTCCTTCCCGACCATCCCCCAGGTCGCTCTGGAGGTCGTGCGCCTCTGCGAGCAGGAGGAGGTCTCCATCCCGAAGCTGGGCGAGGTCGTCTCCCGGGACCCCGCCGTCGCCTCGAGGCTGATCCGGATGGCGAACTCCCCGGTCTTCGGGACGCCCCGGAAGATCGCGAGCCTCCCGCAGGCGATCTCGATGCTCGGCCTCCGGACGGTGCGCGTCGTCACGCTCTCCTCGGCGATCATCGACGGGATCGAGCACCGCCGGATTCCCGGCTTCGACTACGTCCGCTTCTGGAGGGGGTCCCTCGCCTCGGCGCTCAGCTCGCGCGCGCTCGCGGCGCTCACGGGGATGCGCGCCCCCGAGGAGGCGTTTCTCGCCGGCCTCGTCCAGGATCTCGGCGTGTACGCGCTCGCGATCGCGATGCGCGAGCCCTACCTCCCCCTCCTCACGGAATCGATCGAGACCGGGGCTGACCTCACGGCGCTCGAGGAGGAGCGGCTCCAGGTGAACCACGCGGAGGTGTCGGCGGCGCTGCTCGAGGACTGGGGCTTCCCGGAGACGATCGTCCAGGCGGTCTCGCTCCACGGCCACGGCCCCGCCGATCCCGAGGACAAGGCGGCGGTCTCGCGCCTGGCGAGCTGCCTCTGCGTCGGCGAGGGGATCGCGCGCACCTTCCAGACCTCGGCCCCCTTCCTCGTCGCCGTCGAGGCGATGGCGGACCGCGCGCAGACCCTCCTCGGCCTCACCCGCGAACAAGTGAGCGAGATCTTCGGCTACGCCCAGCAGAACATGGGGGAGATGTCGAAGATGTTGAACCTCAACATCGGCTCCCTCGACGACCTCCTCTCCGTCCGGGAGAAGGCGCAGGAGATGCTCGTCCATCTGTCCCTCGAGAGCGAGCAGGCCGCCGTCACCGCGGAGAAGGAGAAGGAGAGCGCCCGGCGCCAGGCGCGCACGGACGCGCTGACGGGCATCCCGAACCGCGGGGCGGTCGACGCGGAGATCGACCGATGCCTCGCGGACCCCGCTTCCCGCCAGTGGGGGCTCGCGATCGCGCTGCTCGACATCGACCACTTCAAGCGCGTGAACGACACCTACGGGCATGCCGCGGGGGACGCCGTGCTCCGCGCGCTCGCCGGGGTCCTCGGCGTCTGTGTCCCCGCGAACGCGCGCATCGGCCGGTACGGCGGGGAGGAGTTCGTCGTCGTCCTCCCACAGACGCTTCCGGCCGCGGCGCGAGACGCCCTCGAGCGCATCCGCCGCAACGTCGAGACGCTGCGCGTCGACGCCGGCGACCGGACGATCACCATCACCCTCAGCGCGGGGGTCTCGTGGATCGCGCCCGGGGAGGATCGCCCGAAGAACGCCCTCCTCGAGGAGGCGGATCGCGCCCTCTACGCCGCGAAGGCGGCGGGCCGGAACCGCGTCCTCCTCGCCTCCGACCTCTCGGGGGGAGCCGGGAGCGTGCCGGCGCCCTTCCCCGGCAAGGCGCCCCGGGCCGAGGACGCGACGCGTCGTCCGTAGGGGCCGGCCGCCCGGGGACGCGCCCCGTTCCCTCCGATTCTCAAAATGGAGGGCGGGGCGAGCCGATAGATCCGACGAGTTTCCGGGCGGGGACGAGAGACGGCGGGTCCGCACCGCGCGGTGCCGGCCCGAGGACGCCGTCGCCTCCCTGCGGAGGTCCGAACCGAGATCTTCGAGATGAAGCGCGCGGCCTCGACCGCCCACACCGACGTCCCCGACGCGCCGACGTTCCATCCCCGCCTGGAGCACCAGCTCCGCGCGCTGGGCCTCGTCGATCCGCGGAAGGCGGTCCCCGCGGAGACCTTCCTCCGCTTCCTCGAGGACCTGAGCCGAGTCTACGAGAAGGTCGACGCGAGCCGCCGCCTCCAGAAGCGGCTCGCGACAGAGTTCGACCGCCTCGACTCCGCGCTGCGTTGCCTCGGAGACGGGCTCTGCATCCTCGACCCGGAGGGACGCCTCCTCCACCTCAACCCGGAGGGGGAGCGCCTCCTCGGGTGGACGGAGGACGAGCTGTGCGGTCGTCGGGTCTTCAAGGACCTCGGCTCCGGAATCGCCCGGAGGGGAAAGCGCCCCTTCACCGAGCTGCGCAAGGGGCGCGCCTACCGCAACGAGGACGCGCGGTTCATCCGCAAGGACGGGACCTCCTTCTCCGCCTCCTACGTGCTGAACCCGATCGTCCGCGAGGGCGCGTTCGAGGGGGCCGTCCTCGTCTTCCGCGACGTGAGCCGTCTCAAGCAGACGGAGGAGGAGTTGCGCAAGGCCCGCGCCGCGGCGGAGGGGGCGAACCGCGCGAAGGGGGAGTTCCTCGCGAACATGAGCCACGAGATCCGCACCCCGATGAACGGGGTGCTCGGATTCGTGGACCTCCTCCTCGAGACGCACCTCACGCGCGAGCAGCGGGAGTACCTCGACACCGTTCGCGTCTCCGCGGAGGCGCTCCTCACCCTGATCAACGACATCCTCGACTTCTCGAAGATCGAGGCGGGGAAGTTCGCGATCGAGATCTCCGACTTCGAGCTCCGCAAGCTCGTCGAGAACGTCGGCGACCTGCTCGGGCCGCGCGCCCAGGTGAAGGGCCTCGAGTTCGTCTGCTCCGTGCGCCCCGCGGGCTCCTGGCTCGTGCGCGGGGACCCGACCCGGCTCCGCCAGGTCCTGGTGAACCTCGTCGGCAACGCGGTCAAGTTCACCGAGCGCGGCGAGGTCGCGCTCCTCCTCGAGATGCGGAAGACGGAGGGGTCGACCCTGGAGGCCCACTGCACCGTCCGGGACACCGGGATCGGAATCCCGAAGGATCAGCGCGCCCGGCTCTTCCAGCCCTTCTCCCAGGCCGACGGCTCGGACACCCGGCGCTTCGGAGGCACGGGCCTCGGCCTCTCGATCACGAAGCACCTCGCCGAGCGGATGGGGGGGCGCATCGATTTCGAGAGCGAGCCGGGAGTCGGGACGACCTTCACCGTCGTCCTCCCCTTCGAGCGCTCCTCGGCCGCGCGCCGCGTCCCGCTCCCCGCCCGCAGCGGGTTCGAGGGAATGCGGATGCTCGTCGTCGAGGACAGCGCGACGAACCGCTCCGTCGTCCTCGACCTCCTCGCCGACCTCGGGTGCGAGGCGAAGGGGGTGTCGAACGCCGACGAGGCGATCGTCATCCTCCAGACCGCCGCGGCGGAGGGGCGTCCCTTCGACGTCGCGCTCCTCGACCTCCAGATGCCCGGCGTCGACGGCCTCGACCTCGCCGAGGCGATCCTGTCGGAGGCGAGCTTCGGGACGACGATCCTCGTCCTGATGAGCCCCGTGCGGTACGCGGGATCCGCGCCGGCCCGGGAGCGCGGCTTCGCCGCCGTCCTGACGAAGCCGGTGAAACCCTCGAACCTCCTCGCGGCGATCGTCGACGCCCTCTCGACGGCGGGGCTGCGGAGGCAGGAGGCCCGGGGCGCGGCTCCCGCGGGCGCCGCGCGCGAGCGTCCCGAGGTGGCGGCCCGCCGGGCGCGGGTGCTCCTCGTCGAGGACGATCCGGTGAATCAGCGGGTCGCCCTCGCGCTCCTCTCTCGCGCCGGGCTCGAGGCGGATTCCGCCCTCGACGGCATCGCCGCGATCGAGGCCACCTCGAAGAAGACCTACGACCTGATCCTGATGGACGTCCAGATGCCCCGGCTGGACGGGTACGGAGCGACGCGCTCGATCCGCGCGAGCGAAGCGAAGGAGAAGAGGCGGACCCCGATCGTGGCGATGACGGCCCGCGCGATGAAGGGGGACCGCGAGCGATGCCTCGAGGCGGGGATGGACGACTACCTCACGAAGCCGCTCCGCGCCGAGGCCCTGCGCGAGGTCGTCGATCGCTGGACGGGCCACCGGTCGGAGCCGGCGGGGTACGCGTCTCCCGCCGTCGAGGTGGAGTTCCCCGAGATCGTCGAGCGCTTCCGCGAGCTCGGCATGCTCGACGACGCGGAGATCGTCGCGGAGACGACGCGGCTCTTCCTCGATTCGGCCGGCGAGGTTCTCGGTCGCCTCGCCGAGGCGACGGGCCGGGCGGACGGGAAGGCCGCCGAGGCGCTCGCCCACCGGTTGCGGGGAGCGGCGCTCGCCTTCGGCGCGGGACGCCTCGGAGAGGAGGCCGCGAAGATCGAGGAGGCGATGGGCCGGGCCGAGTTCGCCGGCGCGGCGGAGGGAATCGCCTCGCTCCGCGCCGAGTACGAACGCGTGCGCGCGTTCGCGGCGCGCTTCGCGCCGAAAACCACCTAGATGGCATAGAGGGGCGCTCCCAAGCGCGGGGTATGGTCGGCGTCGCTACGACCCGGCCATCCCCAAGGGAGACGCCCATGAAGGAT
>Ga0187892_10004574_pt1 | contig 23029 bp, 21 predicted proteins | sample MA1701073metaG_FD_139345 | JGI IMG/M metagenome (GOLD analysis project Ga0187892, IMG submission 139345) | Bio-ooze microbial communities from a basaltic lava cave in the Kipuka Kanohina Cave System on the Island of Hawaii, USA - MA170107-3 metaG ... | reverse complement strand
TCCTGGTGGCCCGAGCGCAGTGGTCCCACCCGTTCCCATCCCGAACACGGCCGTGAAACGCTGCAGCGCCGATGGTAGTGCCTGTATAGCTTGCGCGAGAGTAGGCCGCCGCCAGGTTAATTTCCCCAAATGGGGCAACCCAAAACCCGCAGTGAGAAATCGTTGCGGGTTTTTCTTTTTCAGAAATATCTTCGACAGTCCGTCACTTCAGAACGAAAGACCCCACCGCATCTCACCCCAGTTTCTTTCTCAATAATCCAAAGATCCCCTCGGTCCCTTTTGCGTGTTCCAAATCCTCCCGCAATTTCTTGTCATTCAACAGCCGCGCGATTCCCGCCAACGTGCTCAAATGCCGCTGAAATTGTCCCTGCGGAATCAGAATCAGCACCGCCAGTTTCACGGGCAGCCCGTCCAGCGACTCAAAATCCATTCCCTCCTTCGACCGCCCGAACGCCGCCACCACCTGGTCCACGAACGGCGTCTGCGCGTGCGGAATCCCGATTCCGTGTCCAATGCCCGTGCTTGCCGAGCTTTCCCGCGCCTTCACCACGCCGCACACCGCGTCGCGGCTCTCCTTTGCGACCCGACCTGCCGCCACCAGCGCGTCCACGAGTTCCTCAATTGCCTCCCACCGATCCGTCGCGCGCAGTTCAGGCACAATCGCCTCCGCGCTCAAGAGCGAGTCGAGCTTCACCACCTCTGCATGTCCTGCTGCAATCATATGTTTCTTTGACGCCAAACTTATAGAAAAGTTCATGCCATCCCGCAACCAATGTTTCAAAAAAAGTCACCGCCCTGCCACGTTCGCCGCCGTTTGCACCACCCACAGATACGCGCCCCCCGCCTCCCTTGCCACCAGCGCGCCTACTTCCGTCCATTTCACGTTCGGATTTAGCAATCCCATCAATGCAATGGTGACAAGAATGTTCGCGCAAAAGATTACCACTATCGAGAACAGCCACCCGTGCGCCTTCACGTCCGTCTGCGGCTGCGCCAATGCCAGCCCCGTGAACGTCAAATGGAACGCCCACGACAACCCTGCCGCGTAAAACAGCACCCATTCCCATCCGCTCGCGTCCCAAATCAGGCTCGCCAGCCACCACATCAATCCCGCAACGACCGTGTAAAATGGGAAAAAATAAGGCGCCAGCACCACCAGAAAATTCGTCTTCGACACTCTGACCTGGCCGCCCCTTTTTCCCACCTTCAACCCGCGCGCCCGTCCCCCCATCGCCACCGCCCACAGCGCGTGCGTCAACTCATGCCCCAGCACATACGTTTTCGTCGGCGCGGGTAGCAGGTAAAAAAAGATTGTCCACATCCCGAATCCCACAGCGAAAAAGAGCAGAGGTCTTCCCCAAAACGAATCGCTTCCCCCCAATTCCAATACCAGTTTCCCCAACGCCACCACCAGCCCGCCGCACGCTGGCAGCAACAACACGGCGACAAAAAATTTCACCAACTTCAGGATCATCTCCCCCGCGCCTCCTCAATCACCCGCTGTCTCAAATCTCCAATTTCTAATTCTCTGCCGTTTCCCAAAACTTCCTCACATCTCCCTCCAAATCACGCGTCACCAACTCCTCAGGCTCACTCCCATACCAATCCCTCGGAAACAACTCCGCATACTGCCGTTGCGCGAACCGATTGCAGATGAGCACCGCCACCCCGCGGTCGGTTTCCGTCCGAATCAGCCGCCCCACCGACTGAATCACCCGCGTCATTCCTGGATACAAATACGCATACTCAAAACCCTGTCCGTTCTTCCTCTCGTAATAATTCCGCAGCAACTCACGCTCGAACTCAAACGTCGGCAGCGCGGGGCTGACCACAATCACCCCAATCAACGCGTCGCCCGCGAAATCCACGCCCTCCGAAAAAATCCCGCCCTGAACCGCGAGAATCACTTTTCCACGCGCCGTTTCGCGCAGTTGCAGCATCACTGCGTCGCGCGCCTCTTGCGACATTGCGCGCTCCTGCACGATTAACTCCGCTCCATACGTTTTCGCCTCCAACAGCGGACGAAGAAACGGCTCGGTCTGCCGCAGGTATTCGTGGCTCGGAAAAAAGACGGCATAGTTCCCGTGCCGCTGCGCGACAACCGTGGAAATGATGTCCGCAAGTTTTTCATGGGAACGCCCCCGCGCCCGAAACGTCGTCGAAATCGTCGGCACCACCAGCACCTTCCGATTTTCCATCGGAAACGGCGAGGGCAGCGTCAGCATCTCCGTCCGTTTCGCGTCAAAGCCCAACACCTCGCGATAAAATTCCATCGGCTCCAGCGTCGCCGACATCGCGATGACGCTGTGAAACCCGTCCAGCCGTTTCCTCAACAATCGCGACGGGTCTTTGCACAAAATCTTTATCTGTTGCGCCTCCGTGCGGTCGAACAGGAACGAAAACTCTTCGTCCAACTGCGGCTCGTCCGTGTTCGCCAGTTCGAGCGTGTTGACGAACACAAAAAACTGCGTGAACAATTCCTTGATCGGGTCCTCCACCGTCGCCCGTCGCTGACCGAAGCGATAAATGAAATACCGCATCGCCAGCTTCTCCGCCTCATCGCGCTTCCTGTAGAAAAACACGCGCGGCAGCGACACGGGAAATTTCTTCTCCTCGCCAAACTGCTCATCACCCGCCTCCCGCAACTGCGTGAAGAATTTCTCCAGCGACCGCAGCCACGCTGCCAAATCCTCCGCCAACGATTCCTCAAACGGCAGTTCCTGCAAACACGCGCGGATATCCACGCGCCGCAGCGACGGCGAATAATAATCCATCGCGCGCCCATACAGATTATGCGCCTCGTCCAGAATCAGCACGCAATCGTCATGCGCGTTCTCCTGAAAGAAATGCCGCAGATACACGGCAGGGTCGAAGATGTAATTGTAATCGCACACCACCACGTCCGACTCCACCGACCGCATCATCGCCAAATCAAACGGACACAACCGCACCGCGCGCCCCAGCTCCATCAACCAGTCGGGGTCGCTCATTGCGCGCTGCTGCAACCGATTCGCCACGTTGCCCGCCGCGATTTTCTCATTCATCTGCCGCAAGTGCGGACAAAACTCCTCGTGGCATGCATACACCTCGTTGATGCACATTTTCTCCTTCGCCCGCAACCGAAGCGCGTGCAATGTGGGAGCGATTTTCAATTGCGACTCGATGTTCGGCGCAGGTCTCCCGACCTCGCCGTTCGCTCGACCGAAGGTCTCCCTCGGCACTTTCATCTGGAGACCTGCGGTCGAATCTTGTGCGGGGTCGGGAGACCCGCGCACAACAGAGGCGATTTTCCCCACCGTCTCCCACGCCAACTCCTGCTGCGTGTTCTTCGCCGTCGCGAAAAAGATGCGTTTTCCGTTCGCCAGCGCGAACTTGATTACGGGGAACAGAGCGCCCGCCGTCTTGCCGATGCCCGACGGCGCGCATACCATCAGATGTTTTCCGTTGCTGAGCGCGCGCTCCACCGCCGCAATCATCTCGTCCTGATGAGGACGCGGCGCGGGGAAAGGGAAGGCGATCCGTTCGGAAACTTCGCGCGACGCCTCCAACCGCGCCCGCTCCGCCGCATCCACGGCGAGCAACGCCCGCACCCGTCCCGCGATCAACTCCTCCACGTCCCCAAACGGCGGCGCGAACGCAAATTCCTTCTTCGCGCCATCCGCCAAATTCGACAACACCAGATGACCCACCACAGGGTAGGACGAGCTTCCAGCTTGTCCCTCTGCCTTCTTCTCGGATTTCGCAAGCGAGACGCTTGCGCTACCTCTTGCCTCGCGAGTCAGGAAAAAACAATACAACCGCAACTGCTCCACGTAATGAGGGAAACTTTTCTCCGACAACGCCTCCCACTCCCGCGTCGCCTTCACCACCGACTTGATTTCCTCCACCACCGTTTTCTTTTCCCGCTCATACACGCCGTCAATGCGCCCCTGCACTTTCACCGCGTAACCGTCCACCGTCGTCTCGAACTTCACGAACACTTCTCGCCGATACCCCGCCAACAAATCCGCCTGCGAATTCTGATGCGCCGTATGCGCCTCCCGCCCCAATGCCGCGCGCGCAAAAAACGAAATCCCCATTGCCGCGCCGCCGCCCCCGCCGTCGTCGAGCACGTCCCCCACGCCCAGCGACATCGTCCTCTTCTCGTGATTGATTTTGACTGACATCGTTGTCTCTTTGAATATCTGAATTGCTTAGCAATCTAAACCTCAAAACATCATGCTTCATCCTAGCATCTCGTTTCGCGACGCCGTTTCATGGTTGACCGCGCTAATGATTACGCGCAGCATTCCAGCTATGAAGGCGCTCGCTTTGATTGTATTGCTGAGCGGATGTTTGACCAGCTGGGCAGGAGAAACCTCATCCGCGGCGCTCTTGAAGGAAGCTCGCGCGTTGATGGCTGAAAGCGAGCGGCTGATGCTCACTGACATGGCCGCTGCCGCGAGATTGGCGGAAGCTGCACTGGGTAAAGCGGAGGTCATTGTTCGGGAGCGCCCGACCTCCGAAGAAGCCGTAAAACTTTTAAACGGTAAACGCAAAATCGGCAACTTGCCGCTGGATGCGTTACGGTATCGAGTCAAAGATCTCAAATCTGCTGCTGACGCTACCGAATCACCTCTGAAATTAGTTCTGTGGTTAGTCTCACGCGCCCAAACTGAAGATTATAGGAGCCAGATGCTTGGCGTTTTCTGCAAAGTTTTAGCCGAGTCGGGTTACTTTGAGGAAGCGATGGACTTGACGGGGCGCATTGAGAAGGAACACGAGCGGCGCACATCTCTGGGCATTATTGTGTATCACGGCTTGAATTTGAGCGATGAAAGTAGGAAGCAAAAGATTCTGGCAAGAGCGATATCCATTGCCGAGCAATCTCTGTCGGACTGGCAAAAGAAGCATGCTCTTGCCGAAATCAAGGGGATAATTGAGGAGTCGAGCCGTCTCGATAAAGAGTCGCCGCCAACGGGCGAAGCAATGCCGCCAGCAGAGTTCTCTACGCAAATCCACAAAGCGTCCCAGCTTTTACCCTTGTCCGCGAGAGCCGAAGAGTTCATCCGCATTGCTTACGCCTTAGGCGACAAAAAGCGGGCGGCAAGGTGTCTCTCGCAAGCGCAAGAGGCCGCCAATCGCATCCCAGAAGCCGAGTTGAGAGCGGAATTGCTTGTCAAAATCGCACAAGGTTTTTTGTCAGTGGTGGATAACAAGCAATCAATCAAGTGTTATTCATTGGCGTTGGATGCTGCTGAGCGAGTGCCAGACGAGGAACATAGATTTTGGGCGTTGTTTAATGTCATCGGAAGCATGACACGGACGGAATGTTTATTGGAACTCGCCACACTTGCCAGGCGCGCTTTCAAGTCCGCCGATCGCATTCAAGACGAAGGCAACAAGTGGAGAGCCATGAGCGAACTTGCTCCGTTGCTCGCTCGCACGGGTTGCTATGAGGAAGCATTGGAAGCAGTGAGCGTTGTCAACGTCGCGGGCTGGCGTGAGAACGACATTTTTTACTCTGTTATTGAGATGCCATCGGCAAAACCTGCGTCACGGAGCGGAAAATTTACGGTGGTTTTTTCGGATGCCGAAAGAAAAGCTGCCAACAAGGTTGTGGCGTCCGTGTTGCAGTGGTAAGCAAGCCGTTCAAATTCAGGAGTCAAATGCAAAATCGTCGGGACAAGGCAGTCCGTATCATCGGTTTCTCGCAACTGTTAATCGCCATCTTTGCATTGCTAGGGTCTTGCGCGACGAAGCCGCTAGTTCAGCGAGACCGCCTCGCGTTAAAGGAACTCCGTGAGCTTGCTTATGTGCGGACAGGAGTGGTGCCTGGTTACGACCGTTGGTCGGAGGTACCCGATCCACTTAGCCCTCCCCAGTCTTCCCCGTCCTCAGAGGCGGAATACTGGACGGGATTCGAAAAAGGAGTGGTCGAAGCGGAGGACGAACTCTCAGGCAGGATTTCGCGCGGCGTCACGATTTACGCTCTGGGCGAAATTCCTGCCCAAAGCGTGGATGACGAAACGGGGTTGCCATTGTTCGTGCGGTTCAAGGACGCCAATCCGCCAGAACCGCAATACGCTCTCGCGCTGGGACACAATGCTCGCATCATGCAGGAAGTTTTTAAGAAAGGTCTACCTATCAATTCAAAGAAACTTTTGACAAAAGATGAAGCCCTCGACAAGTTCGAGGATGGCAAACCGATCCGACTCTCATCACGTGGCTCTGCGGCTTTTTCGGACGGTTCGGATACGCACACTTTCCATTGGGTCTTGCAGAGTCAAGCTAACGCCATCGTGTACAACAAACGCCGCCCCAACGTCAAAGGCGATTCTGTGACCACGTCGGTGCTCAAGTTTGAATTGGAGGGAAAATTTCGGGGAGCGGCAGTAGTTTGGCTTACGGAACCGCTAATTGGCATTCTGCAGTATCACGAAGAAACGATGTGGCCCAAACTGACACGGCACACTGTCGTGATAGACCCGAACTATCCAGGTCCCCGTGGTCCAGAAGTGAGAGTTCTCGGCTCGTGGACTGAAAATATCCCGCCGTGTAATCCGTCGCCGCCCACGAAGACGACTGGTGTCTTTCTCGGCCATTACAATTTGGGATTTGAGGTAAGCGTATTCATCCCTTGCGATAGAGGTGAGGCTTGGTGGACGGGATTCGACAATAACGAGATTTGGAAAACTTTCGAAAAAGCCGTCGAAGCGAACAAGGGTTACATTTACGTTGAAGTCGAAGGAGAGTTGAGTCCCCCTGGTCGCTACGGTCATTTGGGATACTATTGCCGACAACTGACGGTGAAGAAGGTGACTCTTGTTCGCGCATCAACGCCCGATGATTGCAAATAATTCAGCACTGCTCCCTGCGCCTCTGCGGTGAAGAAATTTCCGCGGCTCTTCGTGTTTTTCGTGGCAATTCCCGTTTGCCCTGCTATAGTCGCCGCGTGAAGCTGAACCAAGGACGGCTTCGCAGGGGAAATTCAGCAGGGTAGCTACGAGCGTAAGCGAGTGGATTGTTTTTTTTGCGTGTGCATTGCATTTTGTCCACTCGCTTACGCTCGTAGCTACAGCAAAGGGAGGCGTTATGGGGATTCGGGGGACTGTGGAAATCAGCCGCAGCGCGTTGCGGCATAATCTGGGGCAAATCCGCACGCACGTGTCGCCGCAGACGGAAATCGTGGCGATGATCAAGGCGAACGCCTACGGTCACGGCGCCTCCGAGGTAGCGCGCGTGCTGGCGATGGAAGGCGTGCGCTGGTTCGGCGTGGCGACGCTGGGCGAGGCGGTGGAACTGCGCGATGCGGGCATCAAGGGCGACATCCTGCTTTTTGAAAACGCCGCGCCGTCGGACACGGTGGAGATTCTCGCGCGCGGCATCACGCCCGTCGTGCGCGACCTGGAACTGGCGGCGGCGTTAAGTATCGCCACGGGCGACCGTCGCGTGAACGTTCACGTCGAGGTCGAGACGGGGATGCATCGCAGCGGCGTGTCGTTCGAGGAGTATCCGCAGTTTCTCTCGGCGTTGCAGGAATTTTGGAATTTGCGCGTGGACGGCGTGTTCTCGCATCTCGCGTGCTCGGAGGAGGCGCACAGCCGTCGCACGGAACGGCAGGTGAAGTTGTTCCGCCAGTTCGTGCAGGTGACGCAGGAGTTGGGCGCGGCGCCGCGTCATATTCATCTCGCCAACAGCGGCGGCGTGTTCCTGCATCCAGCGGCACAATTCAACATGGTGCGCCCTGGCATCGCGCTTTACGGGTTGTGCGCGGCGGGAAGCGACTTGCAGCCCGCGCTGAATTTTCGGTCGCGCATCGTGGAATTGCGCAAGGTCAAGGCGCGCGAACAGGTTGGCTACGGCAAGACGTTCATCACGCATTCGGACACGACGATAGCGACGGTGCCGATTGGTTACGGCGACGGTTATCCGCGCGCGTTGTCAAACCGCGCGCAGGCGTTGGTGCGCGGCAAACGCGTGCCCGTGGTCGGGCGCGTGAGCATGGATTTGATGACGCTTGACGTGGGCGCGTGCGGCGGCGTCGCGGTCGGCGACGAAGTGGTGCTGCTCGGCGCGCAGGACAAGGAGCGCATCGCGGCGGTTGACCTCGCACATTGGTCGGAGACGATTCCCTATGAAATTGTGACGCGCCTTTCGGTGCGTCTGCCGCGAAAGGTCGTGGAGTAGCGTGTTTGTAGGGCGCGAATGCCCCGAAGGGGTTTCGCGCCGAGTTTTCTTCGCCGCGCTGCGGCGCGAAACCCAGCCCTTCACGGACTGCGGGCTGGGCATTCGCGCCCTACAATGATTGTCCGCCCAATTCTTGTCAGCGTTCCGCAAGCGGCACGTTTAGGCGGCGCGTTGACAATTCTTTCTCGCGCCGTAGGTTGAGTTGAATAAAAACCATGGGGTGGGCATCCAAAGGGATGAGGTAACCCATGAAAACCATCACCAAACTTCTCGGTATCGCAGCGATCGCGGCAGTGATTCTGGCGGCGACGGCGACCACGGCGGAAGCTGCGGATGTGTATGTCAACGTGCGATACGGGTCGGGACATTACTCGACGTCTCATTATGGCGGCTATTATCGCGATTGCGCGCCGTCGTATTATTACGTCCCGCAACCTGTGAGTTATTACTCCTACTCGTATTCGCACGGCTACTATCCTGCGCGCGTCGTCGTGTATTCGGCGCCCGCCTATTCGACGTATCACGACGCGCCCGCGTATTACTCCGCCCCGCGCCATCCTCACAGGCATCATTCGCGCGGTCATTGCCGATGATGCGGCGTCGAGGCTTGGCATTTCAGGCGTGTGTTGTATGATTCGCGCCCTAAAGGAACGCGCGAATGGATCACATTGACGAAATCATGACGGCGAAGGAAGTCGCCGAATATCTTAAACTTCCCGAAACTGCCGTGCATAAACTCGCCGCCAAGGGCTGTCTGCCTGCGGTGGACATCAACGGCGACTGGCGTTTCAAGAAATCCACGCTTGACCGTTTCCTCGCCGACCAGGCGAAATCCCCGCAGGCGACCGAGTTGGCCCTCGAACCGTCCAGCGCCAAGCCGAAACCCGTATCGCTCACCGACTGCATGGGTGAACATTCCATCGCCATGCGGCTTGCGGCGACCTCATCCGACGGGGTTCTGCGCGAACTCGTCGGGCTTGTTCCCATCTCCTCTGAGCATTTTCGCCGCACGCTCTTCGAGGCGCTCAAGGCGCGCGAAGATTTGTGCAGCACCGCGGTCGGCGAAGGCGTCGCCATCCCGCACGCGCGCAACGCGATGGTGGGACTCGTGAGCAAACCCGTCATCGCATTCGGGCGGCACCAGAAGGGACTGGAGTTTGGCGCGCTCGACGGCAAGCCCGTGCACCTGTTTTTTCTGCTCTGTGCGCCCAACGTGCGGATGCACCTGCAACTTCTGGCGAAACTAAGCCGCGTGTTGCATCAACAAATGGTGAGGGACGCGCTGATGAAAGCCGCGCGCCCCACCGAAGCGTTGCGCATCATCCGCATCGCCGAATCGCTATGAAATTCCTCATCCACCGTCCGCGCCGTCTCCGACAAAATGCGCGGCTCCGCGCGCTCGTCCGCGAGACGGAACTCAACGCGGGCGATTTCATCATGCCGTATTTCGTCTGCGAAGGGTCGCGCGTGAAGAAGCCCGTCGCTTCGATGCCTGGCGTTTTTCAGATGTCGGTGGACGAGTTGGTGAAGGATTGCCGCGAAACGCAAAAGCTCGGCATCGGCGGCGTGATTCTGTTCGGGATTCCTGCGAAGAAAGACGACAAGGCGTCAGGCGCGTATGCGCAGGACGGCATCGTGCAACGCGCGGTGCGTGAGTTGCGCGAGAAAGTCAGCGACCTCGTCGTCGTCACCGATGTTTGCCTTTGCGAATACATGAGCCACGGTCAGTGCGGGATTGTGAGTAAAATGCGGGGGAAAGAATTCGCTATCGAGAACGACGCGACGCTGGAACTGCTGGCGATGACGGCGATTTCTCACGCGCGCGCAGGCGCGGACATCATCGCACCGAGCGACATGATGGACGGGCGCGTGGCGGCGATTCGTCGGGCGCTGGACGCGGAAGGACTCTCGCAAACGCCCATCATGTCGTATGCCGCGAAATTCGCTTCGGCGTTCTACGGACCGTTCCGCGACGCTGCGCAATCGCCGCCGCAGTTCGGCGACCGCCGTTCGTATCAAATGGATTTTGCGAATGCGGAGGAAGCGTTGCGCGAAGTGGCGCTCGACATCGAGGAAGGCGCGGACATTGTGATGGTGAAACCCGCGCTCGGTTATCTCGACCTTGTGTGGCGGGTGAAACAGAAGTTCGGCTACCCGACCGCCGTCTATAATGTCAGCGGCGAGTATTCAATGCTCAAGGCGGCGTCCAGGAACGGCTGGCTCGACGAAAAAGCCGTCGCGCTGGAAATGCTGACAGGGTTCAAGCGCGCGGGCGCGGACATCATCGTCACCTACTGGGCGAAGGATGCGGCACGGTGGCTCCAATCTTCGTAGCCACGAGCGTGAGCGAGTGGATTAGGAAGCGTGACGTAACGCGGAATGTACACTCGCTCACGCTACAGTTTGATGAAAAAACTCACGGAATCACAACGGCGCGGGTTGATGCAGCTTCTCGGCGACGACGACCCGCGCGTGCTGTCATTGCTCGAAGAAAAGTTTCTCGATGCGGGCGAGGACGGCATTTCGATTCTCGAAGAAGCATCGCATTCCGCCGACAACCTCACGCGGCAGAACGCCGCGACGTTGCTCGGCAAAATACGCGTCGGCGACGCGGTGCACGATTTCGAAAAGTTTTGCGCGTCGGTCGAGCCGAACCTCGACTTGGAAAAGGCGTGCGTGCTGCTCGCGCGGACGCGTGACGCCTCGTGGGACGAAGCGCAATGCCGCAAGGAACTCGACGACATCGCGGCGGGCGCGAAGACGCGATTCATCCACGTGCAGCAGACGCCTGAAAATCTCGTCGCGACGCTCAACAAGTTCCTTTTTGATGAATTGCATTTTCGCGGAAACACGCAGAATTATTACGACCCCGACAACAGTTACCTCAACCGCGTGCTCGAACGGCGGCTGGGCATTCCGATTTCGCTTTCGACCGTGTATCTGCTGGTGGGCAAACGGCTGCAACTGCCGCTGGTCGGAGTCGGTATGCCCGCGCATTTCATCGTGCGCTGGCATTCGAAGAGCGCGGACTTTTTCATAGACCCGTTCAACGCGGGCGCGGTGATGAACGCGCGGGACTGCGAACGGTTGATTCGCGCCAACGGCGTGCAATTCCGCCCCGAATTCCTGGAGCCAGCGACGCCGCTGCAAATGCTGGCGCGGACGTGCGTGAACCTGCGTCAAATCTACGAAGACAGGGGTGAGCGGGCGCGGGCGAGACAATGCGCGCGGTTCATCGAATTGATGGCAAAGGCGCAGAACGGGTAGCACGGGCGCGCTTCAATCGAACTTCGGCTTGATGGTCTCGGCGGACTTGAGTTTCCAGCCGTTGTCGGTCTTGACGAACCTGAGGCGCAATCGGTTGACGATGTTGCCGCGCAATTCCTGCGTCAAGTCCTGCGTCGTGCCGCGAAAATCCTTGGCGGTGACCTCGACGAACATCGCCGCTTCAGCGGTGTCGCCGTTCACGGTGACGGAAAGCTCCGCGACATTGACCTTTGGCTCGGCGTAATACTGCTGGATCATCGAGAATCCCAGGAGAAGCGCAGCCTTGTCCCAGCCCCATTCGTCGGAATATTGGGAGTCAACGGCTTCGGAAAATTTGACGCGGTCGTTTTTCTCGACGGCGTCCTTGAGCGACATCACAACTTTTCGCACCCTGGCTTCATCGGAGACGAAGTAGCGGTGATAAATGAGCCACCCCAGCACGATGATGATGACCGCCAACGCGATTCGTCCCGCCCCTTGCTTCATTCAAAATCTCCAATGCTTGATGACGCGCCCCTGGATGTTGCGGGCGGCGACCACGCCGTGCAGGTGATACTCCACGGGGGTCGAACGATGGTCTCCCATGAAATAGTAAAAATCGTGCGGCAATCGCGTGGACTTCAATCCCCATGTCGCATTGGGTTTGGTGTAATCCTCCTCGACGGGCTGTTCGTTGATGAAAAGCTGCCCCTCCTCGATGCGCACGATTTCGTTGGGCACCCCGATGATGCGTTTGACGAAATGCACGGGCGGATCATCCGAGGTGCGCAGGAACACGACCTCGCCGCGCTCGTAATGTTTCGCGCCGAGTTTCCAGACGAGGCACAAATCGCCGTCGAGCAGCGTCGGCGTCATGCTCGTCCCTTTCACGCGATACAACCCGCACACGTAACGGTTCGTGAGCAGCACGGCGGCGGCAAGCGAGAGCGTGACGATGAGGAACCAGGTGCGGATTTTGAAATGATGGCGCATGGCAAACGGCGCGCGAATTTTACACAGACCATCTCCAGACGCAAGAGACACGATGAGAATGCAGAACTTCCCCAAATTGGAGGGACGCGCTCTGTCGCGTCTCCCGCTTCGCGGGACGGTCACGACGGAGCGTGACCCTCCAACTCGCTCCGCGTCAATCTTCTGAATCAAAATGGGGAATGTCTGGCGTTGCTTGGAGGGCAAGTTGAAAGCCCGCCCTACTCTAACTTGATGCCGCTGTCCTTGGCGGCTTTTTCGCGGATGGCTGCCTGTCGCTCGGCGATGTTGCCGAGGATGCGCCTGTAAATCTTGAAGATGACGGGCGACTTCGATTCGAGTTCCGCTTCGTTCGACGCCTCGATTTTGTGCTGGGTTATGGTCGCGTTTGTTTTCTCCGTCCAGTTGACGACAATGGAAGTGCCGTTGGGCGCGGTCGTGCGGACGATGTTGAACTGGCGTCCCTTGAACGGAAAATCCGCCGTCGTTTGCACGGTCACGCCCGCAACGCCCGTTGTGGTGAGGACCAGATGCCCGCTGCCACCCGACGAAAGGTTGCCCGTCAGGTTCATTCCGCCAGGCACGCAGATGATGGTCACGTCCTGAATCTTGGGCATCACATCAAGCAGTTTCACGAGGTCGGCGGCGCGGGTGCGGATTTCCTCGTCGCTGTGCTCCAACGCCTCCTGGAGAAACGGCAGCGCGGGCGAGCCGATGCGTTCGAGGGATTCCGACGCGGCGTTGCGCTTCGTCCACGCGTTGTCGCCGAGCTGCGTGACGAGCGCGCGGATGTGCGCCTTCTGTTTTTCGTCGAGCGGCTCGTCATCGGCGGTCAACGGCGGCAGGTCGGCGGCGCGGGAATTGAGGGCGACGGCGAGCGCAAAGACCGACAGCAACCGCAGCGGCGCGCGCGTGCTCAAGAGATCAAGTGGCATGGAAACTAAAACCTCGGTCTAGGGGATGTTGAGGGATTTGGCGATTGCCGCGCGGAGTTTTTCCTGCCGCTCGGCGACGCCCGCCATCCGTTTCTTGTAAATCTTCGCCATCTCCGCGTGCTGGCGCTGGAGGTCGGCTTCATCGGCGGCGTCGAACATCGCGCGCTTGCCTTCGGCATCGTCGGGCACGTCCACCTCGAAAAAAATCCGCGCGGTTTTGCCGTCGAACTTGCGCGTGATCGTGATGAGATGCTTCTTGAACAGGAAGCGCGCGACGGTCTGAAGCTCGACGGAACGCGGCTCGCCCCTGATGTATTCGAGGTTGCCCTTGAAATTGATTTTCGAGAAATCAAACCCGTCAGGATGCGTGACGACCAGCTGGTCGAGCGTGGAGGAAATCTCCCCCATCAATTCCTCAAGGCGTCCCGCCAGTTCTGCGGCGTCGGGATCGGCTTCGGCGCTTTGCGCCGCCTTCTTGTGCGCCTCCTTGAGCAGCGGCAACACGGGTTCGCCAAGCGCCTTGAAATGTTCCGTCGCGGTTTTTGGGTCGGCTTCGTCCTTCGACGCGAATTTTTCAATCATCGCAGCGGCGGAATCCTTTTGCTCGTCGGTTAACGGCGCTTCGTCGGCGGCGGTAAACTGCGGCTGGTAGGGAGGCGGTTTGCGCTTTGCGTCCTGGATGTCAACGACGGGCGGCTCAGGCTCGGCGGCGAACGCGGCGGTTGCCAGCGCGCCAATGAACATCGCGAGCAAGGTTGTTTTCATGGGGCTTTTGGGGGGTGAAACGGCGACTGCGTTGTCGTGCAAATTGGACGCCGACGCGGGGGCAAAAGGTCCTGCACGGCGGCTTGAGCCGCCGTTTCCAAAATCATTTGGTTTCAGGCGTGAACTTGATGGTGATCGGCTTGCCCGCGCGGGCGACCTCAAGCTCCAGCGGTTTATCGGGCGCAATCTCCCCGAACGCCTTTCGCGCCTCGTCAATCGTGGCAACAGGCGCGGCGTTGATTTTCCTGAGCGCGTCGCCCATCCGCACGTCGGCTTTGTCGGCGGGCGAATCGGCTTTGATGTCGCCCACCGTCACGCCGTCTTCCGCGCGCCGCAGTTTCATCCCGTAAGTGCCCAACAAATCGAGGGACGTGGGATCGGGCGGGGGCGGGGCGGGGGCAACGGGCGCGCCGAACCCGACTTGCATCTGCGCCTGCATGCGGCGCTGCACCGCTGCGTTCGGCTCATTGTCCTTGATGATCTTGAACAGCGCAGGCTCCTTTTTTTCCAGTTCCTTTTCGTCGGCTGCCGTGACGGTTTTTTTCACGTCCTTGCCGTCCCCTTTTTCCGTGATCTCAACGGTGATGCTGCGGGTCTGGTTTTCCGTCGTGTCGGTGACAACGTAATGGTTGCCGTCGGCGGCGAAGGTCTTGGTCACGACGGTGGTCTGCACGACGTTGGCGTTGGGCGCGCCGAGTTGCTGCACCATGCCGCCGCCGAGTCGGACGACGCCAGGCGGGTCGGCAGGGGCGGGCGGCGGCGCGGGCGGGTTGATGAAGTTCAGGATGGTCTCGCAACGGATGCGCGCTTCGGGGTCTTCGCTCGCGCGCCGCGTCTCGGTCAGGTAAGGCACGGCGGGTTTGCCGATGAACTGCAACTCGGTGGTCGCCGCCTCGCGCTTGTTCCAGTCGGGGTCGCCGAGTTGCTGGATGAGCGCGTGGATTTTCTTTTCGAGGTCGGGCGCGATTTTTTCCTGCGGCGCGTCGGCGGCGAAAGCCGCAGGTGTCAGCAGGAATACGGTCGCGAAAAGGATTGCGGTTCTTTTCATGGTTGTGCTGTTTCGGGTTTTCTCGCGCGAATCACGACGATGCCGTTGTCCACAGCGAACTCGCAATCGGCGAGGTCGGTGATGACCTTGAGGGCGTCGTAAAGCGGGATGTTGCGCAGGCGCAGCGTTTCGATGCGTTTGGCGGCGGCGTTGTCCTTGAGGACGAAATTGACGCCGCGTTTTTCGTAGTCGAGGCGGACGCTTTCATCGGAGATGAAATCCACGATGGCGGAAAGCTCGGCGCCCTTGAAGTTGATTTCGGCGAACGTCAGCGCCCTGAGTTTCCTGAGTGTGATGGCATTGGGGATTTCGCTCAAGATCACGCGCCCGCGCGCCTGGATGCCGAGGTCGCCGCTTTTGCTCATGATGTCGGTGAGGATGGGGACGACGGGCTCGCCGATGTCAATGAGCTGGCGTTCGGCGGCTTTGCGCAGGTTGGCGTTGGGGTCAATGAGCATCGAGATGAGCGTGCGAATGCGCTCGGCGAGTGGCGCGTCCTCCTTCGGCGCTTCGGGCGGGTTGTCGTCGGCAGCGAACACTGCGGGCGCGCACGCCAAAAGGGCGGCGCAGGCGAGGGCGATGGGTTTCATTGTCTGGCTCCTTCCGTTTTGGGGTGAAAGACGAAGGTGGCGTTTTCGAGGGTGAACGTCATGTGGTAACGCTCGGCGAGCATTTTCAGGGCGTCCTCAAGCGGGCGCTGGCGCAATCGCAACGGGCGCGCAGGCGGCGGCAAGGAATGAAAAAAGCGGGGAAAGCGGCGCAAGCGTCGCGATGGCAAGAATCAATTTCACGGGCGCTCCTGAAGGGACGCCGCAGTGTAATCCGAGAACGGGCAAGAATGGAGAATTTTTTTGATGAACGAGATTGTTGCAGGAAATTGTAGGGCGCGAATACCCGACGCAGGAGGGTTTCGCGCCGTGGTTAGAAGGTGGCACCTGTGCGGCGCGAACCCCATTGCTCTGCCGACGACGGAATGGGCATTCGCGCCCTACAACCGAAAGTCTTAACCGCATTCAATCATGTTGCGCCCGCCTTCCATCTGCTCGCGATTTTCGTAAATCAGCACCTTGTCGTGGCGGATTTGGAATCGCAATCCGTGGGGCTTGAGCGCGCGTTCCATGATGTCGAGGAGCGAGCATTTGCCTTCGATGACGGCGCTGTTGAACCCGACGCCGCGATAGCCGTCGTTGGTCAGCGAAAAACTGACGCCGCCACGGCGCGGGTGGGCGCGTTGTGTGAGCGCGGCGAGTTTGTCGAGGAGGTCGCCGAGGGAGGAGGCGCGCAGTTCGCCGCCATCAATCACGATGGTCGTGAGCAGCCTCGCGTGGAACGCCGCGAGGATGGCTTCGGCGCGGACGCAGACTTCGGGGTCGCTGCTTTCGAGGCGCGCGGTGTCCAGGTGCGGCAGCGCGGATTCGCCAAGGCGGCTGAGCGATTCGCTGGCGGCTTCGCGGGCGCGCCAATCGTTGTCGCCCAGTTTGCGGATGAGCGCTGCGATGTTCTGCTTTGGCGTCGGCTCGGGTTTTGGCTGTGCGTGAGCGGGCGACTGGGCGTGGGTTGGGATGGTGAATGCCGCGAGAATCACGGCGACGGCGAGTGACTGAACCAAACGGTGCGGTTTCATGGCGCAACCTCCGAATACTTAAACACTCGGGATTGGTTTTAGTTTCGCGGGGCGGTGAAACATTTTTTCGCTCGAAACTGCGGGACAATCGCGCAGGGGAGAAAGGAGTCAACAATCGGTAAGGCGCACATCGCCGATGGAGCTACGAGCGTAAGCGAGTGGATGGAATCACGCTTCGCATGCTTTCCACTCGCTTACGCTCGTAGCTACGGACACTCAGCCAGCGGGACGCTGGCGGCACGTTTGTAGAATCTGCGCTTTGCAGGAGCGCAACGCCACTTATTTGGCGGGAGCGGTGAGCGTGTGCGATTCGCCTTTGCGGGTCACTTCCACCTTGAGCGGTTTCGCGGGGTCGAGTTTGAGGAGGAAATCCTTCACGTCGTCGAGCTTGGTCGCGTCGCGTCCTGCAACCTTGGTGACGAGGTCGCCGACGTGCAGCCCGAGTTTGTCGGCGGGCGTGCCGACCTTGACATCGGTGCAGCGCAAGCCGCCCTCGGCTTCGGCGAGTTTCGCGCCGAACGTGTCGAGCATGTCGGCAGCCGCGGCTGTGCCAGTGGGCAGGTTCTGTTGCGGGACGGGCGCGCCGAATCCGCCCTGCATGATCACGCCATTGATGATGACGACGCCCTGACCCTGCACGAAGAGGCCTTCCTGCACCTGAGGTGGAACAACCGCCTCGATGGCGGCGCCTTGCGCTTCGAGTTGTTTGATGCCGCCCTCGGCGCGGTCAACGATGGTCACGCCGCCTTTTTCATCGGCGGTGATGACGCCGCCCTGACCGCCCGCGTTCATTTTGGTGACATGGGCGTCGGCGAGAAGCTGGTTGATTTGCGCCCTGACGGTGGCGGCGAGGCGGGCGGCTTGGCGGTTGTTGATGCCGACGGCTTGCGTAAGCGCGCCGCGCGCATCGGTGATGATGATGCCGCCGTCGTTCGTCAGGATGGTGGTGGCGCCTTTGGCTTCGACGGTGATGCCGCCGAATTTTTCGCCGCCCAGGATGGTGACGCCGCCGTTGCCGTGGAGGATGACGGTGCCGCCTTTCTTGCCCAGCAACGGCGCGAGCGCGTCCTTGAGCGCGGTGCCCACGGGTTTGGCGGCTTCATTGTTCTGTCCCTTGATGGCGGCGACGCAGATGCCTGCGCGATGGCGGATTTCCTCGTCGGCGTGCTTGAGCGCGGCTTCCAGTTGCGGTAACGCGGGTTTGCCGATGCGACGCAATTCGTCGGTGGCGGCGTTGCGTTTCTGCCATTGCCCATCGCCGAGTTGCAGGATGAGCGCATCCACTTTTTTGCGGAGCGCGTCGTCAGGCGGGGCGTCCTGTGCGCGGGCGGTGAACGCGAGGAGCGCGAACGAGAGGGCGAGCAGTAATGTGGTTTTCATAGGTTGCCTTTCGGGTATTTGTCGCGATTGGAAATCGCTCCCAGGAACTTTAGGGGAGGGAAACGACTTCGCCGCGGCGGGTGACTTCGAGTTTGAGGGGTTGGTTGGGGTCGGCGTTTTGGATGAGGTTGTTGGCGTCGTCGAGTGAATTGACCTGCCGTCCGTTGACTTTGGTGATGAGGTCGGCGGGTTGGAGTCCGCTGGCGGCAGCGTGGGAGTTGGGGGCGATGTCAATGACGCGCACGCCGTCGGCGGTCTCGGCGAGTTTCGCGCCGAAATCGCCGACGGGCGCGGAAGCGGTGGCTTCGGGGCGCGGCATATTGGGGAGCGGCGTGCCGCGATTGCCGAGGAGTCCGCCATGTCCGAGGTTGAGGATCACGTTGCCGCCGCCGCCGCGGATGATCACGCGGGAGTGTCCTCCTGGGCCTTGGACGATTTGTTCGCGGTCGCCGATGCCTTCGTTTTGTCTGAGGATGGCGGCGAGTTGTGGGTTGACGCGGGCGAGGTCGGCTTCGCTGGCGGCTTCGACCCGCTCGATGGGTTGCCCCGTGGCGTTGGAAACCTCGACGGTGAGTTTGGATTTGGTGTTCTCGGTGATTTGGGTGACGCGGTATTGTTTGCCGTCGGCGGTGGTGAACGTGCGGATGTTGGTGGTGTGCGGCTCGACGGATTCGTCGGCAAATTGCGGGAGCGGGACGGCGAGATTGGGGACGACGGGTTGCGCGGCGATGGCTTTTGTCACTGCGTCAATACGCGCCTGCAACAGCACGTCTTGCGTGGCGGCGCGCGCGGCGGCGAGGGGTGCGAGGGCGGGGGCGCCGATTTTGGCAAGCTGGTCGGCGGTTTGGTCGGCGGCGGCGGCGTTGGGTTGCATCAATTGCGCGATGAGCGCGGCGACGTGTTGCGGGTTGATTGCGGGCTGCTGCGCTGCCGCTGGAGGTTGGGGTTGCGGCTGCGGGGGCTGGGGTTTGAGAGGGTCGAATTGCTGAGCGGCGGGCGCGGGGGTCGTCAGCTTTTGGGGCGTTTCGGAGCGCGTGAGCCAATACGCGACGAACACGGTGGTTCCGAAGATGCCGATGCAAATGAAGGCGATGTCCGATTTTTTCATGCGGTTAATGGGTTGTCGGGGAACCAGAACGCGACGCGGTTTGCGGGACGATTACTTGAACGAAACGGTGATCTGGACGGTGTCGTTCTTGCGGATGACTTCGAGCTGGAGCGGATTTTCGGGGTCGGGTTTGGTGAGCAAATCCTTGACGGCATCGAGCGGCGCGGCTTCGCGTCCGTTGATCTTCGCGATGAGGTCGCCGATTTGCAGACCTGATTTCGCGGCGGGCGAATTGGGTTTGAGATCGGTAACGCGGAGACCGTCGGTGGCTTCGCCGAGCCGCGCGCCGAACGTATCCATCAGATCGGAGGAGGTGACGGCTTTCGGGGCGGGCGGGGGGATGCGGGTTTCGGGCGCGGCGTTGGCGACGCCTGCCTGACCGAGGAGTTGGTTAAGGATTTGACCGATGTTGGCGAGGTTGCCTTGCGCGGCGTTATTGATCTGGACGGGTTGACCTGCGCCGAGAAGTTGCTGGATGAGCGCGTTTTCGTTGAGGACGATCGCTTGATTGGGGAGGGCGGGACCTGGCGCGATGACTTGACCATTTTGAATGACGAGGAGTTGTCCCTGCATTGCCGCGCCGCCGAGACGGACTTCGCCGAGGTTGCCGAGGTTGCCGAGGAGTTGCGCGAACCTCTGGTTGATCGCCTCGAAAGGAGTTTGCGGGACAGCGCCGTTTTGCATCAAGATTTCGCCGTCGGCGTCGGTGACGACCATCGCGCCGTTGTCGAGCGTCACAGTCATCGCGCCGTTGTCGTCGAGGATGATGGAGCCGCCGATGTTGTGGGGCGCGCCCTTGCCGACGGTGGATTTGAGGTCGGCAATTTTCTTTTTGGCGGCAGCGGCTCCGATGCCCTCGCGTTCCGTGAGTTTGCCGTCGGCGTCCACCGCAACGATGCCGCCTTCGGCGTCCATCACCGTCAGGTTGCCTGCCGCGTCGGAAGTCAGCATCCCGCCGTGGTTGTCCACGACGGTGACGCTTCCGTTGGCGTCGGTGATGATGGTGCCGCCCTTGGGATCCGTCGCGAGGTTGCCTAGCAGCTTCTGGCAAATCGTCCTGAGCGACTTGAGATCGGCGGGGGCGACCTGGGGTCCTCTGGCGATGCGCTGGAGCAAGTCGGACAACGTCAAATTAGCCTGCGCGTCCTTGATTTGGGCGATGAGAAATTCGACGCGCGCGCGCACTTCCTCGTCCTTGGAATCGAGCGCCTGTTTGAGGTGGGGCAGGGCGGGTTTGCCGAGGCGCTGGAGTTCGTCGGTGGCGGCGACGCGCTTTTTCCAGTCTTTTTCGCCGAGTTGGGCGATGAGTTGGGCAATGCGTTCCTCCTGCGGCTTGGGGGCAGGGTCGGCGGCGTTCGCAAATGCCGCGACGAACAATGCGCACGCGGTCAGGATTGGGAAAACGGTTTTTTTCATGGGGGCACAAAACGCTGGCGAGCGATGGGGTGAGACACCGCGGGTCGAGAATAGTTCCGCCAACAGTGTCCGCCGCAGCGTGGGTCGTCAGCGTCGGGAGGGAGCATAGCCGAGCGGGGCGCGTCCGCCAACGGCAAAAATGCGGGGGGACAATTCGCGGCGGCGTGATACAATCGGCGCGGAGGTGCGCGATGAAAAAGAGCGTGTTGTTCGTGCTGCTGCTAATGGTGGCGACGCCGTTGTTTGCGGAGAAAATTCATTTCAAGAACGGCGCGGTGATTGACGCGGATTCAATCGTGGTGCGCGGCAAGGTGGCGATCGTGAAATACATGGGCGGCGAGATGGAGGTGACGTGGGAGGAGTTGAAGGAGGCGGACGGGCGGCGGCTTTTTCCGCAGGTGTACGAGGAGCTTGACCGCAAACGCAGGGAGGAGGCGGAGAACGCGCGCGCGGCGGCGGCGGAAGCGGGGCGGGTGCGACAGGAACAAGCTGCTGCCGAGGAGGAGGCGCGCAGGGAAAAGGCGCGTCGAGAGGAGGCAATCAAGAAACAGGAAGCCGAACGGTTGGAGCAATTCAAGAGCGAATTTCACCAGGCGGTGACTTGGGGAAAGATTGAGGAAATGAAGGAGATGCTCAAACAGGCGCCCGACCTCGTGAACACGGTGGGCGCGGGCGGGATGACGCCGCTTTTCAACGCCATCACGCGCGGCGCGAAGGAAACCGTCGAGGCGCTGGTCGAACACAAGGCAGACGTGAACACGACGACCACGCAATGGGGCACGCCGCTGCATTACGCGGTGAGCCGCGATTTCAAGGAAATCGTCGAGGTGCTGTTGAAATACAAGGCGGACGTGTCGGCAAAGGACCGTCAGGGCAACACGCCGTTTCACGGCGCGGTGCAAAAGGGCAACCTCGACGTGGTGAAATTGTTCCTCGATTACAAGGCGGACATCACCGCAAAAGGCAGCGGCGGCACGACGCCGTTCCATCTGGCGTGCACGATGGACAAGAAGGAGATCGTGGAGTTGTTCATCGCGAAGGGCGCGGATTTGAAAGCGCCTGCGGGGGACGGTTCCACGCCGTTGCACCTTGCCGCCGCGAACGGTCGCCGCGGCATCGTGGACGTGCTGCTCAACTCGAAATCCGACGTGAACGCGCAGAATACACTGGGTCAGACGCCCCTGTTTCTGGCGGTGGTGCGCAACCAGAAGGATGTGCTGGACACGTTGTTGACGAGGAAAGCCGACCCGAACATCCCCGACACGAAGGGGGAGACACCGTTGCATCGCGCCGTGCAGGGCGGGCGGGCGGAGATCATCGAGATTCTGCTCACGCACAAGGCGAACCCGAACGCCAAAAACAGCGAGGGACTAACGCCGCTGGCGCTGGCAAAACGCCGAGGGATGGAGCCGATGGCGGAGTTGCTGAAAAAATTCGGCGCGCAGGAATAACTCAACGGCATCAACCGCGCTTTTCACCAGGCGCGCACTCAAAAAAAACAAGCCGCGTGTTTCCACGCGGCTTGTAAGCGCGCTCTTGAATGTTGCAAGTCCTAATGGCAATAGCAATTGCACTTAATCGGCGGGTTGTCGCAGACGCCGCCTTCGAGGTTGTTGTAGGCGTCGAGCGTGTTCTTCAACGCGTCAATGGTCGTGCAGTTGTTGGTCAGCAACGCCGTCTTGACCTGGCTGAGAACCTGCGCGGTTGTGAGCGGGTAGTTGTTCGCCTTGGTGTTGAGCAGCGCGGCGACCGCGTGGCGTCCCAACGCTTCCTTGCATCCGCCTCCCGTTCCCAGCACATAGAGCAGCGTCTTGCTGTCGGAAAAGCCCGACTGCGCGGCGGTCACGCCAAAGACCGCGTTGAACGTGTCGGTCGTTTTGTAGGTGATGCCTGGGAGGTCGGGGGAGACGCCGTTCCAGAGTTCGGGATGGTTCTTCCAGAACCCAGGCGTGCAGCCCGTGTATCGGGCGCGGCAACCGAACGAAACGCTCTTGCACGTTTCGCAGTTCTCGCCGCTCTGGATGCAGAGTTGGAACGTGCCCGTGCCCGTGCCTGCGGTGTAGGTGACGGTCTGCGAGTTGGAACCTGCGGTGATCTGCCAACCGCTGCCTGATACCGTCCATTTGTAACTCGGGTAACCGCTGGGTCCGACGAGCTTGTTGCCCGTGCTGCCGCAGACGGGGAGGGTGGTCGGCGCCGTGAGGTTGAAGGACGGCTTGACGCATGGCGGTTCGCACGCGGGTTTGCAGAAGACCACCTTGTTAATCTTGAACTGGTCTTCGGGCGACGTGTCGCCAGTCCATGCCGCGATGACCATTGCGTTGCCGATGACTTCGCCCGCGTTCAAG
>Ga0187892_10004573_pt1 | contig 23030 bp, 20 predicted proteins | sample MA1701073metaG_FD_139345 | JGI IMG/M metagenome (GOLD analysis project Ga0187892, IMG submission 139345) | Bio-ooze microbial communities from a basaltic lava cave in the Kipuka Kanohina Cave System on the Island of Hawaii, USA - MA170107-3 metaG ... | reverse complement strand
TCTGCGTGGCTGGCGTGTTCGAGCCGGGGATAGGACAAGGATTGTTGTGTCTGTTGAGAAACCGAACCCCGGCAGCACGGCCGAGTTGCGCGAAAATGACCCACACGAATCCCCGAAGACCCCAGAAAGGTAATCCCCTCGAACTCCTGGAGGATGTCGAGGCCCATGATGTCCGTGTAGAAGCGCTTCACGGCCTCGAGATCCTTGACCCGGAGCACGGTCTCTCCCAAGCTCTTTATTCGTCGATTCATCGGTCGATTTTATCGGTCGATTTTATCGATGGTCCGGCGTCCCGGCGGGCAGCGGAATCCGGTCTGGGCTCGGACGCAGTCTTTCGGGAAGCCCGTCGCTCACCCCGGCTTGCGGCCGAGGATGCCGTAGGCGGCCACCGGGCGGGCGAATCCCCGCAGCTCGCGCAGGCTCTCGGGCTCCGTCTCCACGAGATCCTCGACCAGGCCCAGCACGCGCTGGGAGACGAGGATCTGGCCGGCTTTGGCTTCCCCGCAGAGCCGGGCCGCCAGGTTCGTGACCGACCCGATGGCGCCGTAGTCCCAGCGCCCCTCGAAGCCGATGGCGCCAATCGTGGCGTACCCTTGCGCGATGCCCATCCCGACGCCGAGCCCGTACCCGCGCTTGCGCCAGGCGCTGCTCAGAGCGGCGACGCGCTCGCGCATCGCGAGGGCCATGCGGACGGCGCGCTCGGCGGGATTCGGCACGGTCAAGGGGTCGTTGAAGAAGACCATCATGCCGTCACCGGTGAAGCGCTCGAGTGTCCCCTCGTACTCGACCACCAGCGCGCCCAGCGCCGCATGGTACTCGCGCAGTACGCTCATGAGCTCCTCGGGCTCCGCGGTCTCCGCGAACGCCGTGAAACCCCGCAGGTCGACGAACAGGACGGCGATGTCGCGGCGGTGGGAGCGCAGCGGGTCATCGGCGCCCCCGGCCACGATCAGCTCCGCGAGATGCGGGGAGAAGAAGCGCTTCAGGCGGCTCAGCCGCTCGAGATGCGTCACCTGCTCCTCGACCCGTTGCTCGAGGGTCCGGTTCCACTCGGCCAGCTCCGCGAGGTGCTGGACCTCGCGGTCGCGAAGCCGCTTCTTCTCGAGGCACGCGCCGATGCGGGCCCGGAGCAGCACGGGCACGAACGGCTTGCCGAGATAGTCGTCCGCCCCCAGCTCGATGCACCGGACGACGCTCTCCAGCTCGTCCAGCGCCGAGATCATCAGCACGGGAATGTCGCGGAGGGCTGGATCGGCCTTGAGCCGCCGGAGTACCTCGTAGCCGTCCATGTCCGGCATCATGACGTCGAGCAGGACGAGGTCAACCGGCCCGGCCGCGAGCGTCGCGAGCGCCTGCTGGCCACCGGCCGCCACGTGCGCCTCGTGCCCCTGTCGCGCCAGATGGCGGGCGAGCATGTCTCGGTTGCCCTCGTTGTCGTCGACGACGAGAATGACGCCGCTCGGGCCTGCCGGTTGGACCGGCTCGCTTGCCTGCGGCGTCGCGCTCGGCTCCGGGCGCGCCTCGGCCACGCCGTGCGTCAGCAAGGTCTGGAGTTGGTCGGCCGCCGATAGGATCCGGTCCAGGTCCGGCGCGAGGTGCTGGGCGCCGATCTCGAGCGCGCGAGATCGGACTACCTGGCCAGCGGCGATGACCTCGCGAATCGACGGCAGCAGCGCCGGCGCCAGGCTGGCGAGATCCACGCGTCCGGCGTCGACCCTCGACGGGGCGAGCGCCTCGTTGATCCGCTCCAGGAGCGTCTGCGCCTCGGCCCGGGCCCGCTTGAGGTCGGGGATGAGGCCTGCGTTCGGTCCCCCGTCCACCTCCTCGAGCAGCAGCTCGCTGTACCCGATGATGTGGTTCAGCGGCGTGCGCAGCTCGTGGCGGAGGTGGCCGAGGGAGACGCCCTGGAGCGTCACGGCGCCGGCTTCCGGCCGAGCAGCGCCTCGATCTTGCCGACAAGGCGATCCAGGTCGACCGGCTTCGTGTCGAAGTCGTCGCAGCCCGCGGCCAGCGCCTTCTCCCGGTCTCCCGTCATCGCGTGCGCCGTCAGCGCGATGATCGGAATCGACCGGGTCGCCGGCTCCGCCTTGAGCTTCCCGGCCGCCTCCCAGCCATCGAGCACGGGCAAGCTCATGTCCATGAGCACGAGATCCGGCGCCGCACTCTGAGTCAGCGTGACGCCTTCCTGGCCGTCGAGGGCGATCAGGACCTCGTACCCGCGCCGCTGAAGCCGGCGAGAGAGCATGTCACGGTTCAGCTCGTTGTCCTCGACCAGCAGGATCCGCGGCATCGACACTATCCTCTCGTTCCGGACCCCGTGGCCGGCTGGCGGTGGGCGCAGGCGGCAACGAGGCCCCGCACCTCGGCCAGGAGCGTGTCGCGGTTGACGCCCGCCTTATCGATGATCCGCTCCACGTTCTGGTGGAGCCGCCGGCGCTCCTCCTCGGTGAGGTCCTTCGAGCTGACGACGACGATCGGGATCGATCGCCAGGCCTCGTGCTTCCGGACCTCCGACGCGAACTCGAACCCGTCGGTCTCGGGCATGACCAGGTCGAGGAGGATCAGCGCGGGCTGGATCTCTTCGAGGCGCTCGAGGCCGATGCGACCATTCTCGGCCTCGATCACGGTCCAGCCTTCGCGCTCGAGCAGGCGCCGCAGCAGGGTCCGGAACGCCGGGTCGTCGTCGACCACCAGGACCGGGCGCCCGCCGCGTCGGTACCGGCCAAGCACCTCGAGCAGCCGATCGCGGTCGAGCGGCTTCGTGATGTAGTCGGTCGCGCCGAGCGAAAAGCCCAGGTTCCGCTCGTCGACGATCGACAGCATGATGACCGGGATGTCCGAGACGCGCGGGTTACCCTTGAGCGCCGCCAGGACCGACCAGCCGTCCATCCCCGGCATCATCACGTCGAGGGTAATGACATCGGGCTCGACCTGCTCCGCGAGCCGGAGACCCTCCTCCCCGGTGGCCGCGGTCGCGACGCGGAACCCGGCCTTGCCGAGGAAGCGCTGCATCAGGTCACGGACGGCGGGCTCGTCATCGATCACGAGCACGGTGCCGGCGGCGGGCGCCCCGTCGACCGGGAGCGCGGCCGGCACGGCCGGCGGCGCCGTGGGATCCTCGACGACGGCGGGCAGGCGCACGGTGAAGGTACTGCCGGTGCCGGGCTCGCTGGCGACCGTGACGTCGCCGCCCATCATCCGGCAGAGCCGCCGGCTGAGGGCGAGCCCGAGGCCGGTGCCACCATACTTCCGCGTGGTCGACGCGTCGGCCTGGGAGAACTCCTGGAACAGCTTGGCCAGCTGCTCCGGCGTCATCCCGATGCCGCTGTCGCGCACCTCGAACGAGAGCCAGTCCCCGGCCGGCTCCGGCTCGCGCGTCACGGTCAGGCTGACGGTGCCGCGCTCGGTGAACTTGCTGGCGTTTGACAGCAAGTTGAAGAGGGTCTGCCGGACCTTCGTGAGATCGGCCTGCATGCGTCCCACCGAGTCGTTGCAGGTCACCTCGAGCCGGTTGCCGTTCTTCTCGGCCAGCGGCCGGATCACCGACACGACGTCGCGGACCATGCCCGGCACGTCGAAGGTCTCCACGTAGAGATCCATCTTGCCGGCCTCGATCTTGGACAGATCGAGCACCGCATTGATGAGCTCCAGCAGATGCTTCCCGGCGGCCGTGATTCGCTGCAGGTCGGCCACGAACTGCGGCTGGTCGAGGTCCGCGGCGTCCTCCTGAAGCATCTCGCTGTAGCCGATGATGGCGTTGAGCGGCGTCCGGAGCTCGTGGGACATGTTGGCGAGGAACTCCGACTTGTGGCGGCTGGCGACCTCGAGGCGCTCGTAGGCCCGACCCAGCTCCTCGCTCATGCGTAAGCTCTTCGCCATCTGGTTGAAGGAGTCGGTCAGAGCGCCGATCTCGTCCCGGGACCGGACCTGGAGGGAGATGTCGAAGTTGCCGGCGGCGATGGCCCGGGTCGCGTCGGCCAGCCGCAGCACGGGCCGGCTCAGCAACGTCGCCAGGCCGACCGCGCCGAGGATCCCCACCAGGATCATGAGGCCACTGATCACGAGCGTCTGGTTCCGCGCCCGGCTCACGGCCTCAGCGAGCGCCTGCTCGCTGAATCCGAGGTAGACCACGCCGACGCGGACGTTGCTGAACACCAGCGGGATGCCGAAGTCGAGCAGCCGTCCCTGGGCCGGGAGGACGTGGGGCTGGACGAGCGGGCTGTCGACGACCGGGAGGAGCCCGGGTGGCCGGACCAGCGGCTTGCCGATGCTGGCCACGTCGGAGTCGGCGAGGATCTTCCCGGCGGCGTCGGTGATGGTCACGTAGAGGACGTCGGGGGCGGCCAGCGCCTCTTTGACCAGGAGGGTGAGGGTCAGCTCGTCAGCGGTCAAGATGGGCTTCTTCGCGCTGGCCGCCAGATCCTGCGCGATCGTCAGCCCGCGCTTGGTGATCTCGCTGGTCAGGGTGTTCTGAGCAAACTGGAGCAGCACGATGCTCAGCACCGCGACCGTGAGGGCGAGGAGCGCGGTGATGAGGAGGCTCAGCTTCACCTTGAGCGACAGGACGATCCGGGCACTCATCTCGCGGTCATCTCGCCGTCATCTCCGCTGCGGCTGGCGCTCCTGCAGGCCACGGAGCATGCGCTCGGCTTGTTCGATGTTCTTCTTCGCGCTGGCGTGACCCGGGTCGTAGTCGAGCACGGTCCGCCAGCGCGCGATCGCCTCCTCGAGCTTCTCGTCGCGGAACAGTTGGAGGCCTTCGGCGTAGTACCTTTGCGCGAGCCGCCCCCGCGCCTGGGTCAGGATCGCGGCCGAGTCCTCGTAGGCCGGATCGATCTTGGCCAGCGTCGTGAGCGTGCGGACGGACTCCTGGTCGTTCTTCCGGTCGATCTGCTGCTTGCCCTCGCGGTAGAGGGCGGCCTTCTGGAGCTCGACGGCCTCGGCGTTCCTCGGGTTGAGGGTGAGGAGCTTCTCGACGTCCGCGAGGACGACCGCGTACTGACCCCGGTCGAACGCCTCCCGGGCCTCGAGCAGGACCGGGTTCAGCTCCTCCGCGTCCTCCGGGGCCAGGTCGGGCGCGCCGCGCTCCGGCGCCGCCCGGCGGGATCGCGGCGGTGTAGCCGCCGCCAGCGCCGGCTGGGCCTGGAGTGCCGCCAGGCGCACCTCGGTCACCACCGAGCGGAGCCCGTCGAACGCGGTCCGGTTCGCAGGATCCAGCGCAAGGGCGGCCAGGTACTGCCGGCGGGCGCCGTCGCGGTCGCCGCGCCCGAGGGCCTCGCGCCCCTGCCGGACACGGTCGGAGACCGCCTGTTCGATCTGAGCCGTGACCCGCGCTCTCGCGGCCCGCGCCACGGGGTCGTCGGGCTGCAGCGTCAGCGCGATCTTCCACTCGTCCAGCGCCTGCCGAAGATCTCCGCTTCGCTCCGCCGCGTCGGCCCTCTGGCGGTGGCCGGCGACGAGCGCCTCCAGCACGGATGGCGTGCCTGGAGCGACGGGCGGCCCGACGCCGGGCCGAGCTACGACAGGGGGCGTCGAGACGGCAGCGGGCAGGGTCGGTTCGCGAGCCGCCGTGGCGCAGGCGGCAAGGACGAGCGCGAGGAGGGGGCTGGCTGGGATCCGGATAAGCGAGCGCGTCACCGGGCGCCGCGGACCGCTGGCCGCCGTCAATTGAGGGTCTCCGGCGCGAACGTCTCGAGGTTCTTGGCGAAGGTGTCCAGGCTCATGTCTCCGTAGACCTGGCTCCGGCCCAGGACGAGCGGCGGGGCGAACGAGGGGTTGCCCTCCCGCCGGACCGTGAAGGCCACGACGTACCCCTGGTCGCGCACCTTGGCGAGCACCTCGGCGTCGGCCGCTCCATACGGGAAGGCGAGCACCCGGGGCGCCATCCCGAGATTCTTCTGGAAGGGTGCCTGGCTCAGCTCGGCCTGCATCCGCCGCAGGAAGACGGCGTCCGTCTCGCCCGGGCGCCGGCGCAGGTTCTCGTGGCTCTTGGAGTGCGCGCCGATCTCGAATCCCTCGTCGGCGAGCTGCTTGAGCTCGCTCCACGTCAAGGCGCTCCGACCGGAGCCGACATAGTCGGTGTAGACGAACAGCGTCGCGGGGAAGCCGAGCTCCTTGAGTACTGGATAGGCGTACTGGAGGAAGGATTTGTACCCGTCGTCGAAGGTCAGCACGACGCTCTTGCGAGGCAGCTGGCGGTTGAGGGAGATGAACTGCGCGAAGTCCCGCACGGCCAAGACATGGAAGCCCTGGGCCTTGAGGAACCGCATCTGATCCTCGAACGCCCGAGCCGACACGACCATCCGCCCCTTGGCCTGCGGGGCGATGTTGTGATAGACGAGCACCGGCACGACTTGCTGGCCGGCGCGGGTCACACCGGCCGGGTTCCACGGCCGCTTGGGAATGACGACCTCCCGGCCAGCCACCGGGCTCTGCACGCCGCTGTAATCCTCGAGCAACCACGCCTTGGCCGGATCGCCGAGGAAGCGCGCCGCCAGGCTCTGGCTGGTATCCCCGGGCTTCGCGAAGGTCACGATGAAGTCCTCGGACTCGAATGCCTCGGGTAGCGGCGCCGCCGGCGGCGTCACTCCGACTTGCGACACGGCTGGCGCCGCGGCGCCCTCCCGCGGCGGGGAGACCTGAGGCGCGGACGGCACAGGCGTGGGCGCTGGTGCTTGCACGGTCGCGCATGCGGCGAGGACGGGCAAACACGTGGCAACGGCGAGCTTCCAGATCACCTTCATCGATCCCGACCTCCCTGCGACGGGCCCAACGTACCGGACGTGATGTACCTGGCCATTGGCATTTCGCTGCCCGGAGCCTGGCCAAAGCCCGATATCCTGCTCCACAATAGCGCGAAACGGCGCCCGGCCGAGATATCTGGGACCTTGACCGCCGGCGCGGAGCCATGATACCCAAATTCCCCTCGCAAGGAGGCATGGATGACACGACCGGTAAGGAGCCTTGCCGAGATCGAACGCGACGAGACCTTGCACCCCGAGGACGGCTGGGTCGACATGGACGTGCGCTGGCTCGTCACCGATGCCACCGTGGGCGCCAGGCATCACGCCATGGCCCGAGTCCTGTTCAGGCCCGACGGCCGGCACCTCGGTCACGCGCACGCCAACGCTGACGAGATCCTCTACATCCTGCGCGGGCGACTCTGCGTGACCCTCGGTCAGGAGACCGTGAGCGTGGGTCCGGAGGACGTCTGTTACGTCCCTGCCGGAATGCCACACGCGCTGCGCAACCGGAACGGCAGCGAGCCGTGCGAGGTGCTCATGATCTACGGCGGAGCGGCCAGCGTCGAGGCCGCCGGCCACGTCCTCCGACCCGACCTGGTCAAGAGCGCCCCGCAACCTCGGGCCGAGGCGCGATGGGTGCGACCCCTCGCCACCGTACCAAGCGACGTGCGGCTCACGCTCGACACCGGCTGGGTCAACATGGACGTGAAATGGCTCGTGACCGATGCGGCGCTCGGCGCCCGCCATTGCGTCCTCGGGCGGACCGTGTTCCCGCCCGGCGCCCGACACGAGGGTCATTCGCACCCGCAGGCCGAGGAGGCGCTCTACGTCGTGAGGGGCCGCGGGGAGACCCTGGATGGCGACACGTGGCATCCAATCGGCGTCGAGGACGTAGTCTTCACCAGGACTGGGGTTCGCCACGGCTTCCGGAATCCGAGCCCGACCGAGCCGTGCGAGGCGCTCTGGACCTACGGCGGCGTCGGGAGCTTGGCGACCGCCGGCTACGTCGAGATGCGATAAGCGGCCCGATCGGCTGTATTATCATCCGCGGGAATGGCTGACGACCGCAGCAGTCACGCCGCGAACGTCGCGTCCGCGAGCAGGCGAGGCGCGTACGATGCCGGGGCTGAAGGGCCGATCGCCGCCGACGCGGCAGCGGCCCCGGCCAGTCGGGGTCGGACGCCGGTGCCCGCCTCTCCGCCGGCCCGGCTGGCGTGCTCGGTGATCATCCCCGTCCTCAACGAGGAGGCCTGCTTGCCCGAGCTGGCCGATCGGCTCCTGAAGACGCTCAATCAGGCGGGCGAGTCGTTCGAGGTGATCTTCGTCGACGACGGCAGCACGGACGGAGGGCCCGACTTTCTCCGGGGACTGATCGCGCGCGAGCCGCGGGTGACGATGGTCCGCCTACTCGGGCACTTCGGGCAGCACGCGGCCATCTCGGCCGGGATCGAGCGGAGCCGAGGCGACATCGTCATCCTCCTGGACGCCGACCTGCAGCACGAGCCGGAAGCGCTCCCGGCGTTCCAGGCGAAGGTACGCGAGGGATACGATCTCGTGAGCGGGTGGCGAACCAGCCGCAGCGAGCTCGGCCTGATCCGCCGGCTGGCCTCGGTCACGCTGACCTGGCTGATCAACCGCTCCACCGGCGTCGTCCTCCACGACCACGGAAGCGGGTTCAAGGCCATGACCCGACAGCTCGCGGAGAGGATCTCCCAGTATGGACAGATGCGTCGCTTCCTCCCGGCCGTGCTGGCGCGGCTGGCGCGCAACGTGGCGGAGCTCCCGGTGCGCAATCAACCGAGCCCCCGAGGGGGCTCACGGTATACGTTGCCCCAGCTCATCGGGCTCACGCTCGAGTTCTTGATCGAGTTCTCGATCCGCCCGTTCCAGATCGTCGGGGCCCTGGGAGTGACCGCATTGCTGCTCGGAATTCTGGGAACGGTCGGCTACGCCGTCGCCCGGCTCCTGGGCGTGCCGGCCATGGACCGCCTGCTGACGTTCGTCGTGCTGCTGGTCTTCTCGGGGTTCCACGTGATGCTGCTCGGGCTGCTTGGGGAGTACCTCATCCGGACCTATCACTCGACGCAGCGCATCCCCCTGTTCGTGATCGACGAGGTGGTGTGTCAGTCACGCGCCGTTCCGGATGCCTGAGCACGTTCCGTGCGCCCTGTGCCAGAAGGACCACGCCCGTCCCTACCTGGTGACCGCCGCCGAGACGCTGGTACGGTGCGGCGGGTGCGGGCTCGTCTACGTGAATCCGCGGCCAGCCCGCGCCGTCATTGAGGCTTCCTACGAGGAAGAGTTCTTCCTTGACGAGTATCGCGCCGTCTACGGCCTCGATTACGTCGAGGACGCCCCCAACATCCGTCGGATCGCCCGGGAGCGGCTCGGGATGATCGAGCGCTTCCGGCCGGGCGGATCGCTGCTCGACGTCGGCTGCGCCGCTGGGTTCCTCCTGGACGAGGCCCGCGGGCGGGGCTGGGCGGTCCAGGGTGTTGAGGTGTCCCGGTACGCATCCGCGTACGCGCGCGACGTGCTCCGCCTGCCCGTCGTCACCGGCACCCTGGAGTCAGCTGGTTTTCCAGCCGAGCGCTTCGACGCCGTCGTCTGCTACTACGTGCTGGAGCATCTCCCGAATCCGCTGACCTTGGTGCAGGAAATCGCGCGGATCCTGCGGCCCGGAGGGCTCGTGAGCGTGGCGGTCCCGAACCTCGCGGGCCTCTACGCGCGCCTGCGACGGCGGGAGTGGCTACGCGAGCGCGAGATCCACCGCGGCCACCTCTACGAATTCACCCCACGCACCCTGCGGAAGGTGCTGGAGCGAGCCGGATTTCGGATCCGGCACCTGACGAGCGACGGGCGCTACGCGCGCGGCCGCTTCCCGGGGTCGCTCGTCCGACGCCTCGGGTGGGGCAACGTCCTGATCGCGCAGGCGGCCCGGACTTAGGAGCGGGAACGACGACGTGCGGATCGGCGCCCTCCAGCCCGGCTATCTTCCGTGGCTCGGCTTCTTCGATCAGATCGCCCGGTGCGACGTCTTCATCCTCTACGACGATCTGCCCTACGCCCGGCGTGACTGGCGCAACCGGAACCGGATCAAGACGCCGCGCGGGGCCCTGTGGCTCACGGTCCCCGTGGTCAATGACGGGTTGAGCCGGAAGGCGATCCGGGAGGTGGAGATCCGGGAAGACACCCGCTGGCGCCAGCGTCACTGGCGCATCCTGCAGGCAAACTATGGGCGGGCGCCGCACTTCTGCGATCATCGCGACTTCCTTGCTCGGCTCTACGCGCGCCCGTGGCGGCGCCTGGTGGACCTGGACGTGGACATCATCGCGTATCTGCTGACTGCGCTCGGCATCAAGACGGAGGTCGTGCTCTCGTCCGCCGAGGGCCTGGAGGCCGCCTTCCTCCGCTCCCGGCCCGAGCAGGGCGATGCGACGGACCGGATCGCGTTCCTGTGCGAGCGGCTCGGAGCCGACTGCTTTCTGGAGGGGGCCCTCGGCCGCACCTTTCTCGATTCTGCGCGCCTCGCCGCCCGCGGCATCACCCTCGAGTTCCACGACTACGCGCATCCCCGCTACCGGCAGCTCTTCGGCCCATTTATGCCGTATCTTTCGGTCATCGACCTGCTGATGAATCACGGAGTGCAGAGCTTGCCGATCCTGCGGGGCGAGGAGGTCGTCGCCTAGCATGGAGCTGGCCACGTTCCCGGCGCGGATTCACGTGGAGCCCACCAACGTGTGCAACCTCGATTGCCACTTCTGCCCCTACAGCCGCCAGACCCGCCGCAAGGGCTTCATGGACCCGGCGCTGTTCAGAAAGATCGTCGACGAGTGCCGGCCTCACAACCCCAAGCTCTGGCTGCACTTTCTCGGGGAGCCGCTCCTCCACAAGCGGCTGCCGGAGCTGATCGAGTACGGCAAGGCCCAGGGGCTCACCCAGCTCGGCCTGTCCACCAATCTCTTCTTCCTGACACCGGCCCTGGGCGAGCGGCTGGTCCGGGCCGGACTCGACCGATTGGAGTGCTCCGTGGACGGCCTGGACGCGGAGGCCTACCGGCGACTGCGCCGGAGCGACCAGTTCCCGCGGGTGGTACAGAATCTCCGGGCCTTCCTCGAGCTGCGCCGGCGGCTCGGATCGGACCGGCCCGTCGTCACGCTCTCGTTCATGAAGAGTCAGGAGACGCTCCGGGATCTTCCGGCCATCCGGGAGATGTGGGTGCCCCGGCTCGGAGAGCGCGACTTCCTGATGCTGATCGACGACATCTCGTTCGCCGGGGAGATGCGCGGGGCCACCGCCTCCGAGCCCCGGAGCCCCTGCCGCTGGCTCTGGAACTACGCGATGATCCTCTGGAACGGGGATGTGGTCACATGCGCGAGCGACTTCGACGGCTATCGCGTCTTCGGCAACCTGTGGGAGGAGCGTCTGGCCGACATCTGGCATGGTCCCGCGTATCGCGCGCTCCGCCAGGTCCACACCGACGGCCGCTGGCAGGACAGTGGGCTCTGCGCCGGATGCGGCGACTGGGCTCTGGCCGACGGCCACGGCTACCAGAACGTGCGGACCGCGGCGCCCGCCTCCGGCCCGTGACCCGCCGCATTCTCGTCACCGGCGGGGCGGGCTTCATGGGCAGCGGCGTCGTCCGCCACCTCCTCGATCGCTACCCCGACTATCGCGTGGTGGCCCTCGACGCCCTCACCTACGCCGGCAATCTCGAGAACTTCCCGACCGACGTGCGCACGAATCCCCGCTTCAGCTTCTGGCACGGCAACATCCGGAACGTCGCCCTGGTCGAAGACCTGGCCAGCGAAGCCGATGCCATCGTGCATCTGGCCGCCGAGACCCACGTGCCGCGCTCCATCGCGGACAACACCATCTTCCTCGAGACGGACGTCCTGGGCACGCAGTCGGTGGTGACGGCAGCGCTCAAGCACCGGGTGGAGCGACTCATCCACATCTCCAGCTCGGAGGTCTACGGCTCGGCGCTGACTGACCCGATGACCGAGGCGCACCCGCTGAATCCCACGAGCCCGTACGCCGCCGCCAAGGCCGGGGCCGACCGGCTGGTCTATTCCTACTTCACGACCTTCGGCCTCCCGGCGATCATCCTCCGGCCATTCAACAACTACGGGCCCCACCAGCACCTCGAAAAGATGGTCCCGCGCTTCATCACGAGTGCCTTGCTCGAGGAGCCCGTGACGCTGCACGGCGATGGGCTCAGCACCCGGGACTGGCTCTACGTCGGCGACTTCTGCGAGGCCGTGGATCTGGCGCTCCACGCGCCCCTGCCCTCGCTGCGCGGCGAGACCATCAACCTCGCGACCGGCGTGGACACGCCGATCCTGGCCATCGCCGAGCAGATCCTGGTGAACCTCGGCAAGCCACGCCGGCTGATCACCCACGTCGACGAGCGGCCGGCCCAGGTCCGCCGCCACATCGGCTCGACCGAGAAGGCCGCGGCCGCCCTGGGCTGGCGGGCCCGGACCAGCCTCGCCGAAGGCCTGAGCCTGACCATCCGGTGGTATGCCGAGCACCCCGACTGGTGGCAGAAGCTGCTCTGGATGCGGTCGGTTGTCATCACCGGGCCTACCGGCAGCAAAGCCGTCTACTAGACAGTCGAAGAGGCTTCGCCCCCCTTCGAACAAGGGTCGGCATGCGCCGGCGTGAACGTCGTCCGTCTCACGGCTGACCTGGAGCCGCAGTGGGAGCGCTTCGTCAGGGGCGCCTCCCATGCCTCCTGCGCCCATCTCCTCGCCTGGCGGAATGTCGTCGTTCGCGTCTACGGGCACGCTCCCTACCATCTGATGGCGATGGACGAGGACCGCGCCTGTGGAGTGCTTCCGCTCTTTCTGGTGAGAAGCCGGTTGTTTGGCCGATTGCTCGTCAGCGCCCCCTATCTGTCCGTGGGCGGACTACTCTCCGAGAGCGGCGCCGCCACTGCCGCGCTCGTCGAGGAGGCCAGAGCGCTGATGGCATCGCTCGGCGCCCGATACATCGAGCTTCGAAACCACACCCGGATCGGCCTCGGTCTGGCCTCCACTGACCGGTATTGCAGCTACGTCCTCCGCCTCGACGCCGATCCCGATCTGCTCTGGGCGCGATTCGAGAACCGCGCGCGGACCGCGGTCCGAAAGGCCGTCAAGGCGGGGCTGACGGTCGCGCGCGGGCATCACCAGGCAGCGGACCTGGCCGAGGTGCTGAACCGCCACATGCGCTCGCTGGGGACGCCCTTTCACGGACCCGAGTTCTATCGACGGATCCTCGCCGAGTTCAGGGACGATGCCGAAGTGTTCCTCGTTCGCCTGGGCGAGCACGTCGTGGGCGGAGGGATCGTGATCCAGACCCCCGGGCTCCTCCACTGGCCGTACGGGGCGTGCCTGGCGACCCACCGGCAGCTGTACCCCATGAATCTCCTCACCTGGGAGATCATCCGGTTCGGTCTCCTGCGAAAGGCACAGACTTTTGATTTCGGTCGGAGTCAGTGGCGGTCGGGGACAGCGCTCTTCAAGCGGCAGTGGGGAGCCGAGCCGGTCCCACTCTTCTACGAGTTCCATCTTCCGCCCGGAGACGCGGCGCCCTATCAGGATCCGGCCAATCCGCGCTACGCGCTCCCGATCGCCGTCTGGAAGCGGTTGCCCTTCCTGGTGACGCGGTCGGTCGGCCCCGCTATCATCCGGGACCTCCCGTAGCTGATCAGAGGGATGCTCCAAGCAGGCTTCTGACTAGTCGGAGGGGGCCTCGACGGCCCCCTCCGATCCTCCCCCGAAAGGATTGCGCGGGCCAAGCCCGCGCTCGACGTCTCAAAAGAGACACGGAAACATTTTCCAGGTCGTGCGCATGTACGCCGCGTAGCGGTCGCCGAAGTGCCCGAGCAGCATCGCTTCTTCGCGCTGGATTCGACCGCGCAGGATATGCAGGGCGAAGACGAACCAGAGGGCCAGGCCGGTCACAGAGCTGAACGCGATCTGGTGACCGAGGAACGCGAGCGCGAACCCCGCGTAGATCGGGTGCCGGACGACACGATAGGGCCCGCCGGTGTGCAGCCGGTGATGGGGGAGGATCGTCAGCACTTCCGTCCCGCTTCGCCCGAGCGCGAGGCGCGCCCAGAGCGTGACCAGCGCTCCCAGAGCCGTCAGCGCCGTTCCCAGCGCCGGTGCGAGCGGCCATCCCGGTCCCCCGGGCAACAGGGGGAGATAGACGAGGGCCGCCATGTAGCACTTGCTCGTCAGCACGGAGGCGCGACTGTCGAGATCCTCGCCCGCACTCGGTGGTCGGCACCAGAGATCGGCCAGGAAGAATAGGTGCAGCATCACCAGCTCGGCGATCGCCCACGCGGGGCGACCGCGGGACGGAGCCAGGGTCAGGCCGAGACTGCCGGCGACCACCGCCGAGAGGACCAGGCGCCGGGTCACGCGCGTCAGCGGCCCGGGCTTCGCTCGAAGACGAGCACGAGGAGGGGCGAGAGCCAGCGGCTCACGAAGATCCCGCGGACGGCGCGCCGCCCGAAGCCGTGTCGGTCCAGCGCTCGGCCGACCTGCTCGACGGTCGTGGGACAGACGTCGACCCGCCCCACCCCCGGCACGTCTCGCCAAGCGATGCGCCGGTAGTACGGATTGCCGGCGTTCTTGATCTCGAGGATCAGGTAGCGCCGGGTGATCCGTCCAAGCTCGGCGAGGGCGTGCTCCTGATCGGTCTCGTGGACGTGATGGAGCACGTTGACACAGAGCGTGACGTCGAAGTGAGCCGCCGGGAAGGGCATGGCGAGGAGGTCAGCTGTCTGGAAGCGCAACCGGGGGAGATTCCGAGCGTGGTCGAGGGCGAGGGCCAGCATCTCCGGCGAGAAGTCCGTTCCCCACAGCTCGGGGATCCCTGGACAGGCTTCGTGCAGCTCCCGAACGAAATCGCCGCGGCCGCAGCCGACGTCGACCAGCGTCCGGATCGGCGGACCCGAGCGGAGGAGCCCCTCGAGCGACGACCGGACGATCCGGCGGATCCGGCGCTGCCACAAGCTGTGGCGCAGTGGACCCCCCGCGGGCGCGTCATAGTAGCCCTGACGGCGAAGGGCCAGCTCGCGAAATGCGTCCCGGGTCGTCAGGTAATGCGCGCGGTCCCCGGACGGCGCCGTCATGCCACCGCCCTGCCCCGCAAGCCCCTGAAGAAGGCTCGGTCCAGTCGCGCCGCGCTCGCGGAACGGACGCGGCTGGCGCTCCTCTCGAGCGGCGCGCGTTGACTCGATCGCGGCTCCCAGCGCTGTGAGCCCCCATACGGTTCAGACGTCGCTCCGTCGCGGCTTCGCCCTTCTCCCTTCGTTGGCGCGGATCGGTTGACTGGGGCCTCGCCTCGGGGGTGGGTGCCCGCGGAGGCTCTCCCGCACCCTGTTAGAATGACCGCGCGATGAAGACGGCCTACGACCCGGAGGTGGAGGGGCAGTATCACGCGTTCGCATCGGCGAATCCCGTGCGCCATCGCTGGCACCTCAACAAGCTGCGATTGTTCGAGCTGGTCGAGGTGTCCCCGGAGGATCGCGTGCTGGACGCCGGCTGCGGCGCCGGCAACCTGGTCTTCGAGGTCGCCCCGTTCTGCCGCGCCGCCGTCGGCTGCGACTACCACGAGGGTCGTCTGTCCTTCGCGAGCCGGCGGGGCCAGGGCCATTACGCCGCCGCCACGGTCGAGCAGCTCCCGTTCCGGGCGGAAGTGTTCGACAAGGTCTTCTGCCTGGAGGTGGTCGAGCACATCGAGCTTCGGCTCATCACCGAGATCCTCCACGAGTTCCACCGCGTGCTCACACCCGGGGGGCGGCTCGTCATCACCACGCCGAACTACCGGAGCCTGTGGCCGGTCATCGAGTTCGTCATCGAGACGCTGCGGCTCGTTCCCCGGGTGCCGGGCGGCGATCATATCGCCAAGTACGACTGGGGCATGCTGGAGCGGGCCCTCACCGCCGCGGGGTTCGCGATCGACCGGATCGGCACGTTCAACCATCTCTCCCCGTTCGTGGCGGCCGTGTCCAGTCGATGGGCGGAGCGGCTCTACCGGTGGGAGCGGGCAGAGAGCCGCGCCGGCGGACACCTCCTCTACGCCCTCTGCGCGAAACCCTGACCGGCGGTGCGATACCGGCCGCGCCAATCCCGGCCGTAGATCCTGAGCAGATCGGCCGCGGCTTCCGAGGCAGTACGAATGATCCTGACGGTGCTGACCTCGCCGCCGTAGGCGTACGTCACCGGCAGCTCCAGGATCCGGAACCCCCGGCGGTCGGCGATCAGCAGCACCTCGACGTCGAAGGCGAACCCGTGGATCTCGACCCGAGAGAAGATCGCGCGGGCCGCCTCGCCGGTGAAGCCCTTGAACCCGCACTGAGTATCCATGACGCGAATGCCGAGCGAGGTGCGCACCATCCAGTTGAACGTCCGGCTCATGAGGTGGCGCCGGTAGACGTACCGGAAGTACCGGGGATGGAGGTGAAACACCGAGCCGGTGTGAACCCGGGAGCCGACCACCACGTCGTGGGTGCCGTCCCGCAACGGGCCGAGGAACGCGTCGATCGTCTCCACCGGATAGGCGAGATCGGCGTCGGTGAAAAACACGAACCGGGCGTTGGTGTCGAGCATTCCCCGCGTGACCGAATACCCCTTGCCCATGTTCCGGCCATTGACCAGGATTCGCAGCTCGGGGCACCGCAGCGAGAACCGCTCGAGCGTGGCGGGAGTCGGATCGGTGCTGCCGTCGTTCACCACGACGATCTCGTGCGAGTAGGGCTGCTTGTCGAGGTAGGACTGCACCACCTCGAGCGTCTCCTCGAGCTCGGCGCCGCTGTTGTAGGACGCGATCACCAGCGACACGTCGGGCCGCGGAGCCGTCACCGGGCGCCGCTCCCCCGGACCTCGTAGACGTCCAGGTCGAAGGCGGGATACGTCCCCCTCACCTCGAAGGCCACGACGTTCGAGCCCGCCGTCAGCGCGCGGTCGATCCGGAAGGCGGCCTCGGCAGCGTGGACGAGCGGCGTGAGATGCGAGCGAGTCCACACCGGCCGGAGTCGCTGCCCGTTCACGTGGAAGGCCCCGACGTGGTGCTGCCACGCCGCGAGGGGAAGATCGCGGAGCGACACCACCAGGTGGAGTCCCTCTACCGGACCTGCGACGGCCAGCGCGCCACGAACGTAGACCGGCGCCCGCGCCCAGTCGCTGAGGGGCGTCTGCGTGTACACGGAGAGGTCGGGCAGGTGCCGAGCCGGCACGCGCACCGGCGACCATGCGGAGTCGTCAAACCCGCGTGATGGCCAGTCCGCCGCCGGCGCGCTCGAATACCGCCAGCTGTCGTACCGGATCAGCGGCCGGTAGGGCACCACCAGAAACGGTCCGACCTGGCGGGTGGCGCCGTCGCGCGCGCCGGGCCAGTCGCGCTCCCGGATCACCGCGCGGTGCAGATCCGTCTCGGGGGACGGGCCGCCCCGCCGCAGGATCGAGAAGAAGTACCCCCGGTCCTCCGCCGAGTCCTCGAAGACCGAGCCGTGCGTCCTGAAAAAGAAGCCGTTCAGGTCGGTCGGCCCGGCGTCGAGGATCGCCGACGTCAACTGGTGCTTGTAGTGCAACGGCATCAGCTCGAGAAGGCCTTTCTCCTTGATCAGCCACAGCGGGTCCGGGAACCGCAAGCCGATCTCCGTGGGCAGGCGGAGCGAACCCTGCCCGAGGATATCCCGGCCGAGCGCTCCGAGAAAGCTCGCTTGAGCGCCCGCGATCAGCGCCACCAGGACGCCGGCGCCGGCGAAGAGGACCGGCTTGACGCGACTCACGACTCCTTCGCGCCCATCCGGCCGCGCGGTATCCACGAGCAGCCCGACGACCAGAAACTGCGCGGGATAGAGGAGGTCGAAGTAGTACCACATCAGCACCTGCCTTTTCTGTGTGAGCACGAGCAGAGGCACCACAATCCAGAGCATCAGAAGGACCCGGGCTCGGACCGCGTCGGTCCGGCACCGCCGCCACGGCGTGGCGGCGGTGAGCCACGCCAGTCCGGCCAGGACCAGCGCCAGCTCGGCGTGCTGCACGATGGTGAAGAAGCGCGGCCGTGGCCCGCCCGCAAAGGTCTCGGCAATCTGGATGGGAATCGTGAAGGGAGCCCGCAGCGCCTTCCACGCGACCGCCAGCCACCCCTCGGCGACCGGCACGCCTCGAGCCTGCCCGAGGAATCGGAGCGCGTCCGAGACTCCCTGGAAGCCGCGCATGGCCTCGAAGGCGATGTACGGAGCGAAGAGCAGCAGGACAATCGCCACGCCCAGGGCCGCGTGTCGCCACGGAATCGGCGGACGGAACAGCAGGAGCGCCGCCAGGAGCACGAGGACCAGCGCGAGACTGCTCAGGTGCACCTGCAAGAGGCAACCAAGGGCGCCGAGCGCAGCCGTCAGTCCCCACGGGCGATGCCTGACCAGGAAACGGTACATCGAGTAGACGAAGATCACCGTGAAGAACGGGACGAACCCCGGGTTCCACATTGCCCGGGCGCTGATGACCGCCATCGGAAAGACGCCGTACAGCGCGGCCGCCACCAGACCGGTGGTGGCGCTGAAGAACTCCTGGCCCAGCCGATACGTGAGGTACACGCCGCCGAGGTTCAGGGCGCTGATCAGGAGCGCCGCGGCGGACGGATCCTTGCTGAGCCAGAACGCAGGCGCCAGCAGATAGTAGTAGAGCGGCCCCAGCGCGTAGAGGTCGCGCGCGACCGGGCCGACGAGCGGCCACTCTCCGCGCTCGACGATCTTGAGCACCTCGACGGCGTCTCTCGCCTGATCCATCATGAACCAGCCGAGATCCAGGCCACTGAGCCGCGCCCAGGCGCCAGCGGCCAGGACGACCACGAGGGCGAGGCCTTGCCAGGTCACCTCGTCCAGCCACCTGACGACCCGCCCGGGGCGCGGGAAGACGGTGGCCCCCCTACGCGATCAGGATGGGATTGCCGGGCGAACCTGTCGCCCCCTTGACCGGCACGGGGCTGAAGAAAAACGCCGCCACCGAGACGCCGTCCTTGACCGGCCCCTCGAAGGTGAGGTTCTCGAACATGTAGACGCCGTGCATCGTGAGGCACAGGTGGTGGCACGGAAACGAGAGCTCGGGGTCGGTGCTTGGCTGGACCTCGACGCCCCAGTTGTCGGCGCCGATCAAGCACGCGCCCTTGTCGATGAGCCACTGACACGCCTCGAGGCCGACACCAGGCTCGCCGTCGTAGTACTTCTTGTTGTCGACGACCATCCATTGATCGCCCCAGCCGCAGCGGACGAGCGCGACGTCTCCTTCGCCGAAGTCGGCCTCGCTCAGCCGTTGCCGCGCCAGCGCATCACGGAGATCCTGAGCCGTGATCTCCTCACCCCGGTTCAGGTTACGACCCCTGAGGCTCTTCACATCGAAGATCACGGCCCGGGTGACGAACGGCCTGACGTGCTCCACCCCGAGCTTCTTCATGCCGAACGGGCCGTGCACCTCGGTGGCGGTGAAGCCGTTGTAGTAGAGCTTGCCGGAGTTGTCGTGGGGCCCCTTCGTCTCGACGCCGATATGGGCGAGACCATCGAACTGGGAGCCGACCTGGCCGATCTCGGCGCAGAGGTACTCCTCGTTCGCGATCAGCTTGTTCCGCCCTGCCGGTCCGTAAAACGGCGCGCTCGGGATCTTGAGGTTCCAGCTCCGCGTGCCAAAGAACGGCATGCCGGCCTCGTACACCCGGCCCAGGCTGTAGACCTTGCCCGTCCTGATCAGCCGGCTGGCCTCGAGCACCTTCGCGGGCGTCATGGAGTTCGAGGCGCCGGCCTGGTCGCCCGGGCCCCACTTCGACGGGAACCACTTTTCGGTCATGGGCCAGCCCGGTGGTGGCGCCGGGCTGGCCGCCTCGGTGGGCAGCGTCCCGGACGGCGACAATCCGACCATCGTCACGGCTCCGGCAGCCAGCCCCCCCAGCCCTGCGGTCCTGAGGAATGCGCGTCGACTGGCTGCTAGCTCGGGTGAAGGGTCGTTCCGAACGTGATCCTCGCCGGTGCCCTCGTTGGACCTCATGGCCGTGTCGCTCCTGTGGAAGGGGGGCGTCACGCGGCTCGCGTCTGGATCGACGCTACATCTTCGTGCAGGTCGCCTCGACGGCGGTCAGCCACGCGTTCTCCCTCCGGATGTCGAGCGTGAAATCAACGCCGTTCGCGGGCCGGCGCTTCACGGGAGCCCGGAGCCCGTCGCCCTCCGAGACTCACGAGTCAGCGATCCAAGCCGCTGAGCTCAGCGCTGCTCCTTCGACCGCGATGATCGAGGCCGTTCCGCATAAAGCGCTTCGAGGCCGGATCGTACGTCGACAGGAAGATGGCCTTGAACGGCTGGGGTGCGCACTGGGCTTCTCCTCCCAGTAGCGCCGTCGAACTCCGTGACGAGCTCGAAGCCGGACTTGAACGCGTGCCCGTCGGAACCCGTCGTCCTCGCGTTACAGGCGCGCTTTCCGAGCATCCCGCGGAGCGTGTCGAGTTCCTTGGGCCGGCTCTCCTGTGCAGACGCCACGTCGACGGCAGGAGCGATATCCCCGCGCACGCCGTCCTCCGGGATCGCATCGCATCGTTCTCCTGAGAACTGGTGGCCGCCGGGATACCGGCTGGAACGACAGGAAGACTACGCAGTCGCGTCGCGCCTGTCAAGATTGCTCGAGGACGTGTCGAAACCGTTCAGGGGCCCGACCCGGCGTCCGGGCTCCTCGCGGCGTAGTGGTCATTACCGGGGTCCGAAAAGGTTGGGTCGAGGGGGTCGGGGCGGCCGGCGGGGGCCTGAGGTCGGGGTCAACCGGTATTCCGAGCGACCAGGCCGAGGCGCCGTGAAGATACCGGGTCCTGGACGTTGTGGGCTATGCTGCGAGAGAAGGCCATGGCCCCGAGTTCCGGAACTGACGCCGCGGTCTTGCCTCGCTGGTACGCGGTACAGACCCGCTCCCGCCACGAAAAGAGCGTCCTCGAGCAGCTACGATTCCGTGACGTCGACGCCTTCTTGCCGGTGTACGAGCGCTGGAGTCAGTGGAAGGACCGAAAGAAGCGGGTCGAGTTCCCGCTGTTCTCGGGCTACTGCTTCGCGCGGTTCGTGCCAGGGGAGAGGCTGCGGGTGCTCACCACCGTTGGCGTGGCCGGTCTCGTCGGCTTCAACGGTCAGCCGGCGCCGGTCGAGGATGTGGAGATCGAGGGGATCCGTCGCCTGGTCGAAGGGCACTTCCACTACGATCCGCATCCGTTCTTGACCGAGGGGACGGAGGTCGAGGTGGTCCGCGGGCCCCTGAAGGGCACGCGCGGCCGGCTGGTTCGGAAGGATCGAGCGACGCGGCTGGTCCTAGCGGTCACGCTCATCCGCCAGGCTGCCGTCGTCGAGATTCACCCCGCCGACGTCATCCCGGTGTGAAACGTCGGAGGGGGCGTCGAGGCCCCCTCTGACCGCCTAGCAGCCTGCGGGTTTTTTCGCATTCTTCTAGTATCCCGAGTCAGAGATGAGCCGAGAGAGCGCCGGGTGGGGTGGGGACCCTCCCCGCGGGACACGCTGTGTCGCGGTGCGTCGCCGCCCTCAATCGGGCCACGAGATCGATGGTGGTCGGCTTCGGCGATCCGCAGAGGCCACGGTCCCGCGGGAAGGGTCCCCACCCCACCCGGCTCGCCGCTCAGAGCGCGGGCTTTGCCCGCGCAAGCTCGGTGTGAACGTCGGAGGGGGCCGTCGAGGCGCCCGCCGACGACTTAGCGAAGGAGGGAGCGAGCTTGCTGGGCGGCCGGGGACCCGGGGAAGGCCTGTGCCAGGCGCTCCCACGCGCGGCGAGCGCCCGACTCGTCGCCGAGCCCGCGATAGCAGAGGCCAAGCTTCAGGAGCGCGTCCGCCGCCCTGGGGCTCGGCGGGACCGACGCGGCGAGATCCTGGTACTCCTGCAGGGCGGCCCGGAAATCCTTCTGCACGTAGAAGATCTCGGCGAGCCGGAACTGCGCGCGATCGCGAAGCGGGTCCGAGGGATAGGTCGCGATCAGCTCCTGGAGCGTCAGGATCGCGGTGTCGACGTCTCCGGCTCGGTACTTGTCCAGGGCGGCTCCATAGAGGTCGTTTGCTGGCGTGTTCCGGCGTAGGGGGGGCGGCACCGGTGGGGGAGGTCCCGGGGGGGCGGACGGAGCGAATCCCCGGGGTGCCGGGCTGCTGTGAACGCGAGATTCCAGCCCCTGAATCCGGCGCTCGACCGCCAGCAGCTGACCCTCGTGCTGCTGCGTGCTTGCCACGACCTTGGCCAGCGCGTTCTGCATGTCGCCGAGCTCACCGGCGATCCGGGTCAACTGCTCGGTCATGTGATGCTGATCGGAGGTGCGGGCAGGAGGGCTCAGCGGCGGCGGGGCCGGCGCACTCGTCGCGCTCGCCTCGGGCAGCGGCGATGGCGGCGCAGGAGCGCTGGACCGCACGGTCCCGGCGCAGCCAGTCGCGACGAGCACGAGCAGGGCGGCGACCGTCGCCCGCGCTATCCCTTCCCATGGGCGTGCGGCCCGGGGGCAGGCCCCGCGGACAATCCACGCGCGCCAGCCGCGTTGCATCTGGGCGAGCCGCCGGCGCGTGACGATACGGGTGGCCATCGCCCGCTCCCGGCCAGCCTGTCCTGTCTGGCGACGGCGCCGGCTGGTTCGAGCAGCCGGCTGGGTGCGCTGAGCCGCGAGATCACCCGAACCAGCGGGGGTGATCATCACGACGCGGATCGGCCAGTCCGGGGACGTCGCCCGCACCGCCAGCACCACTTCTCGCTCGCGACTCACCGGGACATCCACGAGCCAGATCCATGCCCCTGACGTCTCGAGCGGCGGGTAGGATCGGACGATCTCACCCCGTACCAGGACGGGCCGGGTGGTCGACGTACCGGGGGCGAAGATCTGCTGGCCGAGCACGAGCGTGCCCTCGCTGGTCACGCAGAGCACGTAGTGGACGTTCTCCGGTGGCGCGTGGCGATGGAGCTGCATGGCGTACGCCTGGGGCGGCATCGGGCGCGACAGCGCGGCGGTCAGGCGGTCGATGGCCGAGAAGGCGACCGGGACGACCCGCCACACCGTGAGCCGGTTCCCATCGGCCTCCACGCTGAACCGATCAGCATCCACATCTACCAGGCCGCGCGCCTTCGCGTCGACGTCCGGCGCCTCCCCTCCCCCGAGCGCCTGACAATTACCCACAAACAAGACCGCTGGTCACGGGCCGTCGCGCTGGCGGCTGACGAACTGAGCAAGCCTGCAGCCCTCCACCAATGCCTCGAGGCGTAGCAGCCCGCGCCACAAGG
>Ga0187892_10004572_pt1 | contig 23035 bp, 23 predicted proteins | sample MA1701073metaG_FD_139345 | JGI IMG/M metagenome (GOLD analysis project Ga0187892, IMG submission 139345) | Bio-ooze microbial communities from a basaltic lava cave in the Kipuka Kanohina Cave System on the Island of Hawaii, USA - MA170107-3 metaG ... | reverse complement strand
TGATCTCCCGCTGGTTTGACCAGAAGCGCGGCTTGGCTTTGGGGCTGGCCATGGCCGGAATTGCAGTGGGTGGCTTCATCACACCCCCGCTGGCACAAGCCCTCATTACCACAGTGGGCTGGCGCCAAGCCTACGTGTTCCTAGGTCTCCTGAGCATAGGGATTACTATTCCAGTGGTCGGGTTGTTCCTGAAGGAGACTCCGCAGAGGATGGGATTGTTGCCTGACGGCGAGACAGTCATCCACACTGGGACGGCAAAGCCGAGCGGCCAGGAGCCAGGGCTGAGTTGCCATGAGGCCTGGCACACCGGCGCCTTCTGGCTCATGGTCGGTGCGTTTTTCCTGCAGTCGGTGGGCTTCCATGGCTATTACATTCACCTGGTGCCGCTGCTCACCGACCGCGGCGTCTCTGCTCAGAGCGCAGCCATGGTCATGTCACTGGGTGCCGTGGGAGGGATGCTGGGACGGGTGGGGGGCGGATATCTGCTCGACCGCTTCTTTGCTCCGTACGTGGCGGTGTGCTTCTTTTGCGGGTCCGCCCTGGGGATTTTCCTGCTGTGGAGTGGAGCGGTTGGAAGCCTGGCTTTTGTCGCCGCGTTTCTCGGAGGCCTGGGTGTGGGTGCTGAATTTGACATCATCGCCTACATGGTGAGCCGCTATTTTGGCCTGCGTGCCTTTGGGGAGATCTACGGCTATGTCTTTGCTGCGTTTGCATTGGGCGGGGTCATAGGCCCGCCGCTGATGGGAATAGGTTTTGACTCCACAGGCTCGTACAGCCCAGTATTGGGAGGGTTTGTAGTAACCACCCTGATGGCTGTCGGGTTAATGACCCAGCTAGGGCCGTATCGGAGCTTGGAAGCAGTGGCAGAGCCGGCGTAGGCGAGAGCGGTTTCCTCCGCCGTGCAGCCCCTCAATATTACGCCGCTTCACGATTTAATCACAAAATATGAATATAAAACGAAGCCGACAGGCAGCAACTGTGCCAGTGCGCGGGAGCACATTGATTAGAGCAGATTGCTAATGAGTTTCCCAAAACCGATAGTGACTCGTGCTTCGACAAGCTCAGCACGAACGGAGGGATATTCAGCGTAGCGAGCAAGAGTGTTCACCCCGAGCCTGTCGAAGGGTGAACCCTCTTGGTAAAGGCAATTGCAACCCACCTAAGATGAGAGACGGACCCCTTGACAATTTTAATTGAAAATGATTTTCAATTTCACCAATGGGAAAAGTCGCTCATTTTCTTGCCCCTGCCCAAGAAGAACACGAGTGTCGTTGTCACTGCGGCAGCCTGCTCGCACGACTGCGCACCGAAGGAGTGGAGCTGAAATGCCGACGTTGTAAACGGACGGTGCTTATTCCCTGGGGAGCAGTGGTAGAAGAGAGTGAGGGCGAGAGTGTTTTCACGTTTGCACGGAGGCTGTAATGCCGCATGAACAAATTCTGACAACCATCGTCGGTGTGAACGAAAATTCGCGCCTCGAAGTCGCGCTTGGTGCGGATTCTCAAAGTGAACGCACACTTGAACTGCGCCGCCTGTCGTGGGGCGAGGGGGTTGGTTGGTATTGTCAGCAGACTTTACGTCTTGACGCCAAGGAGGCCGAAAATTTGCTGCAGGTACTCCGGCAGAGCCAACGGAAGTGGCGTGATCAATCGGCGAGTAGACAGGGAAAGGTTATTCCCTTTCCCTGGGCAAAACGAGGAAGGGAAAAGTCGGTTACTTCACGCGCCTAATGTTGACTTCTCGTTCAACACCTTTGGTCTTAACCATGCCCAAGTACAATTCCAACTCCTCGATATCGCGCTGCTCGGATTCGATCTGGCCCTCAAGCATGGTGCGCAACGCAATATCTCCCTCGGTAAGCGCATGGGCGTTGAGATATGCCTGCATGGTCTCTTTCTCAAGCGCTAAATCCTGGCCGAGCATTTCTTCGAGATCAACGGATTGTCGTACAGTACCGACTTCGACTGTCGGTACGCCTCCGAGCGCGACGACCTTCTGGCCAAATTTTTCTGCATGCCCCATAGCGCCCTTGCTTTGTGAGAACAAGAAGTCGACGAACACCTTTCGCCACAAGCCGCTGACCAGCAACGCGTGTTGTTTATATTGCAAACCCGCCGTGTGTTCCAAAGCAATTACATTATTAAGCGCGGCGATCACTTTTTTCGTATCCATTGTTCACTCCTTTCTTCAGCAACCTCGGAAGGCATTTTTACCACCCTACATGGCGATGGGCATGAAGTCAATCTAAGTATTTGATTTTATTGAGAAAAATGAAATTGAAAATCATTTTCATTAAGGGAGAACCCATGTAAACATCGCAACAGAATGAACAGTTTTTTCGCGTATTTTGCTTATCTTTAGTGGCCAGAGGTCTTGCATCCAGAGCCCGTAAGGAATGACTCCTTACGGGCTTTTTTGTCTGTGAGCGCAGAAAAGAAAGGAGGACTTCATGAAGGAACACTACTCAACCGTTTTTTCCAATCAGCAAGGTGTCGCTGCGCGGGTCTGTCCACGCGGTGTGATTGCATTGTCAATAGGGCATACGTCCGTGACATTACAGAAAACCGATTTCCTGCGACTGGCCCAGGTCATCCGGGGCGTGGAAAACCGCGTCGGAGGGAGGCAAGAGGTTTGCCCGGGAGAGCAACGACACTAAACGCGTCTTGTGAAAGCTTTTAATCTAACAGGGAGAGAGGAGAGAAAAATGCTGGCAAGGATACTACTGGGGGTGTTTTGTGCAGCGCTTCTAGCTGACGGAGTATACGCGCAAACCACACGTATGTCGGCTGAGGAGAAGATCAGAGAACTTCAGCAACAAATGATCGAGATGCAGAGCAAAATGCAAGAGCAAATGACCACAATGCAGAAAGAAATGGAAGCGCTTAAGGCCCAACAGCAACAAGAGCGTGAAGAGGTCAACAAGAAGCAGGCCGAAAGTCTGCAACAAGTGCAGACCACGCAAGAAGAGTTCCGTGAAAAAACCCTCGGCCTCTTAGAACGCGTCAAGCTGGGTGGCTATGGCTCCACGCGTTTTGAAGCGAACTCACTCGATCAATTGCACGATACGTTTACCCTCCGTCGCGTTGTATTAACCACCGACGCCAAAATCGCTCCCCGATTGCGGTTCTACTTGGAACTTGAGTACGAGCGATTCCGCAAACTCGAATTGGAGCGTAGCACTAAACCAGAAGAAGAGGGTCTCGAGGTCGAACAAGCGATTGAAGGTACGGATGGATCGGAGATCGCGATCGAGCAAGCCTGGGTGCAGTACGATTTGACCAAATGGCTAAGTGTCCGCACCGGAGCCGTACTCGTCCCTCTCGGACGGTTCAATCTCCAGCACGACGACAACCTGTGGAATCTTCCCCGGCGCTCTCTCGTGGATCGAGGCGTGCCGGTGTTGCCGTCAACTTCAGCCTGGGACGAACTCGGTGTGGGGTTTATCGGCAAAACTCCGGTTGGCGAACGCGGTCAGCTCGACTACCAGTTCTACGTTGTGAATGGCGTAAGTCTAGATATGGAACTTGAAGACATCGTATTGAGCCGGGGGGACCCGCGCGGCCTGCTTGAGGCGGAGGTGGAGATGAGCCCTTCAACCGGGACGTTCAATCTCGATAACAAAAACGCCAAAAGTTTGACTGGGCGTCTCAACTACAGTCCTCTCCCAGGGCATGAAGTGGCTGGCTCGTTCTACTGGGGTCGCTATACACCCCAATATCTTACCAGCCAAAACGTATGGTCGCTCGGCTTCGACGGGCTGACGCATATCGGCCCTATCGACCTCGAATGGCAGTATATCTTCACCCGTTTCGAAAACATGAAGAGCGTCGCTCGTAGCTTTGCCAGGGTCGTCCAGGATCAAGCAAACGCCGTAGAGGAAGATTTCAGCCCGGACTTGGAGACAGAGATCGAGTTTGAACTGGCCAACCTCTCTCAGACCAAGCATGGCTACTGGCTCGAAGCGCGCTACCCATTTTGGCCGGAAGCGTTGAGCACTTCCTTCTTGGGATGGGAATTTACCAACCCCCAACTCATTCCCGTGATCCGTATGGAGCAGGTCTGGCTCCCGAGTCTTCTACAGGAAGCCGCGTTTGAGGATGGCGAACTGACTGAATATAAGACCGAGAGCCGATTCGTGAATCGGATTACGGCCGGTCTCGCCTACGTGCCGACGCCGTTGGTGCGTTTCACCCTGGCCTATGAGTATACCTGGACGAACAATGGCAAGAGCTTGGCTGGCGTCACGAACTTCTTGCCAGCCAAGCCCGGCGAAGATCATGCCAACGCGTTCCTGGCCGGCATGTCGTTCGGATTCTAGAATAGTGTCCTGGCCAGCGGGAGAGAGGAGACAGGTATGAGAAATTCTTTTGCGAAGCGGGTCTTCAAGTTCACTATAGTCACAGTCTGTGTTGCATTAGGCATTTTCATAAACATAGGGAACAAACAGTTTGCCGCCAATCAAACCCGAACCTACTTCATCGCAGCCGATGAAGTCTCTTGGGACTATGCTCCCAGTGGCATCAATCAGATTACCGGCCAGCCTTTTGATGAAGTCGCGAACGTCTTTGTGCAAAACGGGCCGGAGCAGATTGGGAAAGTGTACCTCAAGGCCCAATACCGGGAGTATACCGATTCCTCGTTTACCACCCGGAAGCCCGCCTCGCCTGAGTGGGAACACTTAGGCATTTTGGGGCCGGTCATACATGCAGAGGTGGGGGACACAATCGAGGTGGTCTTCAAAAACAACGTGCGGTTTCCGGTGAGCGTGCATCCACACGGCGTTTTCTACCTCAAGGATTCCGAAGGTACGCCGTACAATGACGGCACGTCCGGAGCGGACAAGAACGACGACGCCGTGCCCACCGGAAGCACCCATACCTACCGCTGGGAAGTGCCGGAGCGCGCCGGTCCCGGCCCAATGGATTCGAGTTCGGTGCTGTGGATGTACCACTCCCACGTGGACAAACCAGCGGAGACGAACGCCGGGCTAATCGGTCCGATTGTCATCACCGCCCGTGGAAAAGCGAAAGAAGATGGGTCGCCCGCGGACGTGGACCGTGAGTTTGTGACGCTCTTTACCGTGTTTGATGAAAACGTCAGTCCTTTCTTGGTAGACAACGTCCAGACCTATACCGGTAGGTCGGACTTCGTCTTGTTGAGAAGGCTTAATCACCCGGCGTTCGCCGAAAGTAACCTCATGCATTCGATCAACGGCTATGTCTACGGCAACCTGCCCGGGCTGACGATGAAGAAGGGGGAGCGGGTACGCTGGTATACAATGGTTCAGGGCACGGAGGTGGACCTGCATACCCCCCACTGGCACGGCAACACCGGGCTGTTCATGCACATGCGGATGGACATGATAGAACTGCTCCCCGGCAGCATGAAGGTATTTGACATGCAGCCAGATGACCCAGGCACGTGGTTGTATCACTGCCATGTGAACGACCACATCATTGCCGGCATGCTTGCCTTGTACACCGTGAACCCGTAGCCCGTCGCTGAGTTAGACAAGGAGAAGGCAAAGCAGAGAAGAGATGTGACGAAAGAAAATTATCACTACGAGAGAGTATCACTCAAGTTACCTCAGCGGCCAGCGGTCTACACCCAGAGCCCATAAGAGCAACCGTTCTTATGGGCTTTTTTATGAACCAGAACTCTTTGCCTTTTATTGAATCACCCCTTCCGGGCCTACGCCTGCCTGCTTCGATGCACCTACAACCTGGTCGGCGTTACAGTTTGGCCTGGGGGATCTCCTGTGTCGCTCATAGCTTGCTGCTCGCCGCCGCATTCTGGGGAGGAACCCACGTTCTCGATGCTCCCCGGCCCACGATTCGCCTTGTTTTCGTCGAACCGCCTCCACCCCCTCTCGTACCGCTCGGCGCGCCAACCGCCGAGGGTGTCGCGCCTGTGTCTGAACAGTCTCCAGTGGTGGTGGAAACGCCAAAAGTGCAAGAGCAGCCGAAGCCGAAAGAGCCTGAGCGTCTTCAGATTGTTAAGAAAAAGAAGCCGCGCGAAGAGCCGAAGCCGCGACAGCCTGAACCTCCCGTTCCCCCACAACCGGAAGCGACCCCTGAACCGGCTCCGATGGTTGCTGCCGCACAAACCGGAATAGCCGCTGGGATACCCGCCGAAACTCACAACGGCGTGATTGGTGGCGTGACCGGCGGCCAGGTCGGCGGTGTGATCGGCGGTCAAGGGAAAGAGCCCTTACCGATCAACCAAGTGGCGAACCCGCCGTTGTTGCTCTCTCGAGTGATGCCGGACTATCCGCGGCAAGCGCGGCTGCAGGGGGTGGAAGGCCTGGTGCTGCTAGAAGCGATTCTCGATCTTGAAGGGCGGATCGAAGGAGACATCAAAGTCCTTCAGTCTATCCCCTCTCTAGATCACTCGGCCATTGAGGCCCTACGGCGCTGGCGGTTTCGGCCGGCGCGAGATCGCGAAAACCAACCAGTGCGGGTGATTCTCGAAGTACCGATCCGCTTTGTGTTGAAGTGAGATACACAAAACAGCGCAAGTAAGGAGAACCGAAGCAATGCAGTTTTCTATGATCGAACTGTGGCAGGAGATGGGATTTCTTGCCAAAAGCGTGGTCGTCATCTTGTTGGGTATGTCGTTGCTCTCTCTTTCTGTTGCGGTAGAGAAATGGCTCTTCCTCAGCCGCACCGCTCGTGAATCGGCTCGGTTTCTCCGCGCCTGGCGCGAGCGCGTGACGGCGCAGGGCTACGTGGTGGCAGCGGCTCTCGCCGAGAAGTATCCCCGTTGTTTAATTGCTCAAATTGTGAATGTCGGGGCTCGCATTTTAAACAGTGCTCCGGACGCTTCCCAATGCAGTGAGGTGTATGACCGGGCGATGCGGCGCGAGATCGTCGCGGCCGGATCGGCTGTTCGACACGGTCTCGGTCTCCTTGCCACTGTTGGTTCTACCGCGCCCTTCGTCGGACTCTTCGGCACGGTCGTCGGCATTGTCAACGCGTTTCAAAGCATGGCCGCCTCAGGGCAGGGTGGATTAGGTGTTGTCTCGCAAGGAATTGCTGAGGCGCTGGTTACGACTGCCCTTGGTATTGGCGTTGCCATTCCAGCGGTGTGGCTATTCAACTTCCTGACTCAACGTATCACTAGGTTACTCAATGAAATGGAATGTGTGGCGGAGGAACTGGCGGTTGTCGCGCTGAGCAATCCTCAGCGCGACGCGGGGGTACTCCCGAGTGCGACGCAGAAAGAGGGCAGCGATGGCAATGCGACTTGGCAACAGTGAAGAATTACAGTCCGAGATCAACGTTACTCCCCTGGTGGACGTTGTCCTCGTGCTGTTGGTGATCTTCATGGTGGTGACACCGTTGTTGAAACAGGAAGTGCCGATTGAACTCCCGTTGGCCGAGAATAGCCGCGAGACAAAAGACCTTTCACAATTGACGCTGACCTTGGCGACGGATGGGAGTGTGTTGCTCAACGGGCAGCCGATGCTCCGCGAGGCGCTCACGACACAGTTGCAGACAATCTATGCCGAACGGGCCGACAAGACCATTTTTCTCGAGGCGGATCGCAACCTCTCGTATGGCCAGGTGGTGGACGTGATGGACGACTGCCGGGCGGCGGGCGTGGTGACAATTGGTGTCATTACAAAACGAGAACGCGCTGGAGCCTCGTGATGGGAAAAGGATTAGTCAGGAAAGTCATTCCCCGAAAATTCCCTTTTCCGGATGGGCAATGACATTAAGTTAAGGAGGCCCCCCGTGCTTCGACTTCGCCGCTGCGCGGCTACGCTCAGCATGAACGGCACTTTTCCGCTCGTCCTGAGCGTAGCGCAGCGAAGTCGAAGGGTGAGCGGAACACGAACTTCGCGCCATTGGTATGGGAGAGAGCTAGGATAAGGGAGACCTAAGAGACGTAACTGAAGGAACACGGAGGTAACTCATGAACAATCGCAACCAACCAGTGCAAGCTGTAAAAGCGATGGACATCCAGGCGCGTGTCTGCCCGCAAGGCCACGTCTATCTGTATGTTGGCCACACCTGTCTTTTTCTGCGGCAAGAGGAGTTCCTCGACGTTGCCCAGATCGTTCATGCGGTGGAGAGCCATCTCCTTGAAGATGTGACAGAGATGGCAAGCGAGCAGTTGCCAAATGAGCGATCTCATTGATGCGTGAGGGAGTGTTCCCTCTCAACTCCCTCACGCACGCCGCCCCAGACGCTCCCCTCCAGCGTCTGGGGCTCCTCCGAGGAGGCGAATAGACAACGAGCTGCCGGCTTCCCCACCAAGAGATCGCCGGCAGCCCCAGGATGAAACGGAAGAACAGAGATCTGTCTCCCTTCATCGGTCACAGATGTAGCCGAGAAGGGAGGTGAGAACAAGAAAGGGGGAGAACCCAGCAATGCACTATGCACGTGCCCGACGGATGTTCATGTCAGCGCTCGTCTGTTTTGCCGCATCAGAGGTTGCCCCCAAGACCGCACAGGGACAGGAGGTACCCACGCAGCCCGCTCAACAAATGCAATCTGCGCAATCTGACCAGGAAGAAAAATCTGCGCAGCAGCCCTTGCGAATCGAGGAAACCCAAGTTGCTGGCGAGCGAGAACACGACTATCGCGTAGAAGAAGCCACGACGGCCACCAAGACCGACACACCGCTACGCGACATTCCCCAATCAATCCAAGTGATCGACCGGCAGGTCATTGAAGATCGCCAGATCCTCCGCTTATCAGAAGTCGCCAATAACGTCAGTGGCGTGCAGTATGGCTATGGCTACGGTGGCCTGCCGTCAGCGGACTACTATATCCGTGGGTTTTCCACCTATGGCAACCTCCGCAACGGGTTTCTGGATTTCGGATTTATCTCTCCCCGCGACGTGGCCAACATCGAGCGAGTCGAGTTCCTCAAAGGCCCTGCGTCGGTGTTGTATGGATACATGCAGCCAGGTGGTGTGGTAAACACGATCACCAAGCTGCCTCTTCCTGACCCCTACTATTCCGGCAGTATGACCTTCGGTAGTTTTTCCCTCTACCGGCCAACCGTCGATCTCTCCGGACCGCTCACCGCCGACAAATCCCTGCTCTACCGTTTTAACCTCGCCTATGAGAATGCGGGCAGTTACCGCGATCTCACTGATAACGAGAGCATCTTTGTCGCTCCGGTGTTGACTTGGCAGATCGGTCCGAGCACGACCATAACAACCGAACTGGAATACCAAAATTACCAGTACACCTTTGACCGTACGTTTCTTCCCGATCCGCAGTTTCTGCAGTTGCCAGTGAGCCGTTTCCTCGGAGAGAAACGGAACGATGGCACCGTCAACTCCGGCAGCGCCCGCTACAACCTCGTGCATCAGTTCAACGAGCGCTGGAAGTTTCGTCAGGCGTTCCAGGCGCTGATCTCCAATATCGATCAAATCAGCGCTGCCCCGGTCTCACTGCAAGAAGATGGCCGCACCCTTGATCGGCGCGTGCGAAAGACCGATGAGACCACCGAGAACTTCGGTCTGCAAAACGAACTGTACGGCAAATTCAGCACCGGCCCGGTCCAACATAGCGCCCTTTTAGGGTTCGAAGTTGCTCGCTCTTACTTTACCTACGACTTCTTTGGAGCGACGATCGCTCCGATCGACATCTTCAATCCTGTCTATGGTGCCGTACCAGGGCCACTCACACCTTCTTTTGCGGAAGATTACGGAACCGATAGTCTTGGGCTCTATTGGCAGGATCAGATCGACCTGCGCCCGGACCTGCACATTCTCGGAGGTGGACGGTTCGATTGGGCCGAAAGTACATATCGAGATCTCGTGACCGGCGAGAAGTATGCTGATGTCTCTGACTATGCCTTTAGTCCGCGTGTGGGAATTGTCTACCAGCCTATCTACCCCACCTCGTTGTACTTTAGTTGGTCGAACTCCTTCACCCCACAATTTTTTAGTCTGAGCCAGACAGGGGAACCATTCAAACCAGAAGAGGGGGAACAGTTTGAGTTCGGGATCAAGCAAGAACTGTTGGAAAATCAACTGTGGGCGACACTGGCATTTTACCGGATCACCAAAACCAATGTGCTTGTAACCGATCCGGAAGACCCTGATTTCAGCATCCAAACCGGCGAACAGCGAAGCGAAGGCATCGAGTTTGATATGACGGGCCGCGTGTTGCCTGGCTGGAACGTGATCGTCACCTATGCCTATACCGATGCGCGGATCACCAAAGACAACGAACTTCCCATCGGCAGTCGGCTCGCCGCCGTTCCTGAGCACAATTTTAGCTTGTGGCACACCTATGAGATTCAAGCTGGGACGCTGCAAGGATTGGGGGCAGGGATGGGACTGTACTACGCCTCGGAGCGTGAGGCGACGTTGCCGAACTCCATCGATATCCCCAGTTACTGGCGCACCGACGCTAGCCTTTTCTACAACTGGAATCGTTGGAAGGTCCAACTCAACCTCAAGAACCTGTTTGACAAAAAGTATTACGACTCTCAGGGATTCTTCATGTCACCACAAGCGCCGTTGAGCGTCTTCGGGATGATTGAGGTGGAGTTTTAGCCGCCCCTTGCGGATAGAGGTTTGAGGTTATGAGACGTCAGTTTTGGATGCTGCTCCACCGCTACATCGGCTTGAGCATGGCATTCTTCCTCATCGTTGCCGGCGTGACAGGTGCGTGCCTGGCATTCTACAAACCGCTTGACCGTTGGCTGGCACCGCAAATGTATGAAGCGCCTGCACGCGGTGCGGTGCTCGATCCTTTCGTGCTTCTGGAAAAGGCGCAAGCCCAGATGCTCGGGCGACGCACAGATCTGATCCAACTCGATCTGCATGAAGGCCAGGCAGTCATTCTCTACTTCGATCCCGGTCTCGACCCGCTGAGAGGCCAGTCGCATGTGTCGGAGCACGATGAATATGCGTTCGACCCGGTAAGCGGCGCCCTGCTCGCCTCACGTGGACCGTGGGGTGCAGTTCCTACCTCTTTAGATGGTGTGATGTCGTTTCTCTATGCGTTGCATTACAAACTAGCGTTGCCTGGAGAAATTGGTCTCTGGCTGTTCGGAATCGCCGCTGTCCTCTGGACAATGGATTGTTTCATCGGCGTCTATTTGACGTTTCCGCGTGGGCGACCATTCTGGCAAAAGTGGCGACCGGCCTGGGGTATCAAATATCGACGCTTCAACTACGACCTCCATCGCGCTTCGGGCCTATGGTTCTGGTTGCTGTTGTTGGTGTTTGCCTGGTCGAGTGTGATGATGAACCTGAGCGAGCAGGTCTATACTCCGGTGATGAAAGCGATGGGGTTCACGTTCAGCGATCTGACTGAACGCATTCCGCCACGCCCTATCCCCCTTAATACACCAGCAGTGACATTTCGCCAAGCCGTGGAGACTGCCCGGGCCGCTGTGCAAGAGCGCGCCGCGCGTGACGGCTTCACGTTCCTACGCGATGACCGCGTATTCTACGACCGCGAGCGTGGTCTCTACAACTACCGCGCCTTCACTTCACGCGACATTACCGACGACTACGGCGGTGTACGTGCAATCGTCGATGGAGAGACCGGTACGATTATCGGCGTGGCGTTGCCAGCGGAGACGAACGGCGACTGGGTAAATTCATGGCTCAGTGCGCTGCACACCGCAGCTGTGTGGGGGACACCCTATCGTGTATTGGTCTCGGTGCTCGGGGTAACGATTGCGACGCTGTCGATTAGTGGGATCGTCATTTGGTTACGGAAACGAAGAAAGGTGAGGAATAAGTCACTCTTGCAATCCTCACCGCAAATGTCGTCTGAATTCTGAATTCTTTGTGGCCGATACGGAGGGACGGCAAATGAGTGGCCAGGGTAGACAAGGAGGAGGTGCTTGGTTGTTTGTCGTGCAGCACTCGGATTTCTTCAGTTTGTAGGAGTGGGATTGCTTCATGGGAGGTTTGACCATGATGAAGATCGCCACGACAGCGCCAAAAACCTGCGTTAGGACAAAGAACAGCGAGAAGAGAATCGGTCAGATTTCTCTCCTCTTTTCTGGGTTCAGCATACTCTTGTTCTTTTGCTACGTACTCTACACAACGTTTCAGTCTGAGTGGAAGGAGGACATCATGCACGAGGTTCGCTATTGGGAGACCGCCGACGAGGTTACGACCATCTCGCTCTGTCCAGAAGGGTGTGTTCATCTGCGGGTCGGCAGAGCGATTATCAAAATGACACGTGAGGAATTTCTCTCACTTACCCGACTCACGGACAAAGCTGCCCGCGAGATGCAGTTCCCTGAGCCAGTACTCACGTACCAGAGAGATACTGGACATTGACAGAGACATTGAAAACAGACTGCTAGCTTCCCCGCTAAGAGACTGCCGGCAGTCCTACTGCGAACAGCTAAACAAAGGATGGGCAATGGAACCTCCAGAAATCACAGTCACAGGCGTGCGCGCTGGGTACGGGCGGTGTGTGGTATTACGCGATCTCTCACTTTCCGTGGCGAAAGGAGAGGTCGTTTCGATTGTCGGCCCCAATGGCTCTGGGAAATCTACCTTGTTGAGAGTGCTTGCTGGGTTCGTTCCCGTCCGCCGCGGTGTGGTGTCACTTTGGGGAACGCCTCTTCCGCGTCTCAACCCGCGCGAGATTGCCCGTGGGCTGGCGTTTGTTGCGCAAAACGAGCCACCTCCCATCGGGTTGACCGTGGAAGAAGTCGTGAACCAAGGACGGTTTCCTCATCGCTCCTCGTTCTTCCTTTTGCTTCATCAACGGCATCAAGAAATAGTGGAAGAAACCTTGCGACAAACTGCCTTGTTGTCGTTACGTCACCGTCCCATGACTGCGCTTTCCGGCGGAGAATCGCAACGCGTCTGGTTAGCAGTGGCCCTGGCGCAGGAGCCGACCATTTTATTGCTGGATGAGCCGACGACTTCCCTCGACATCGCGCACCAACTCGACATGTTGGAGTTAGTCGTCCGACTGGCCCGTGAAAAAGAGTTGACCGTGCTGATGGCCCTGCACGACTTGAATCTAGCCGCGCGCTTCAGTCACCGCGTGATCGTGCTTGCTGAGGGCAGAATCGTCGCCCACGGTCCACCTGCACAGGTATTGATTCCGGAGGTGCTGTCACGCGTGTTTGGCGTGACGGTCACGCTGGCGCACGTTCCAGAGATTGACGTTCCCATACTGTAACCTTTGCAAAAAGAAAGGAACCACGACCTATGATCGTCGTCATGAATCGGATTCCTGTCGCTCTCGGTTTTGGAGAGGCGTTTGAAGAACGCTTCAACCGACGCACTGGCTTCAATGACCGAGTACCGGGCTTTATTCGCAATGAGATTCTGCGGCCACTCAAGAGCGACTCCTACATCGTCAAGACCTATTGGTGCGTTCAGGAAGACTTCGAGCGCTGGACTCAGAGTGATTCCTTCCGTCAGATCCAGGCCAACCGTCAGCCCGTCGAGATGCTCACCGGCCCGAACGTCTTGGAGATTCACGAAGTCGTTCAGCAGGCCGGCAAGCTCGTGATTACGGTGCATGGCGTGGACCGGCCATGAGCTGAATCATTTCTCAGTAAGGAGAACTTTATGTTAGACCACCCACCGCAGGCTTCCCAACCGATGCATAACCATGCGGGTTGCTGTTCGTATGACGATGGACATGTGTACGTGCATACGGGATCTATCCGCCTGGTGTTCAGCTACCAGGAGTTCCTTGCCCTCGCCTCGGTCGTGCGTGACACCGCACGAAAGTTACAAGAGCGGATTCTTTTCCAGAGACAGCAGACAGCAACTGGGAGTCAGCAAAGGCGTTCCTTCCAGTCCCTTCTTCATTCGAAGGATCCGGCCACGCAGCTAGTGGGGGTGTGGAGTCTTTTGCAGACAGAGACCGATCCGGTGCGCATCGCAGCGTTACGCACGATTACCAGAACGCTCGACGAAGAGGTGCGTCGTGAGGTGCGCCACTGTGCCCGTGAACGCGCGGAGCAAGCGAGGAAAGACGAGGAATAACTTTGCAGAAGAATGGGCCGCCGGCTTCCCCGCCAAGAGACTGCCGGCGACCTTACTGCGAACAGATAAACAGAGGCAAACCTCCATTCATCGATTACAGATGTAGCCGAGAAGGGAGGAACACACAAGAAGAGCAAGGAGCATGCGATGAGAGGTTCGATCTCGCTGAGGGTCATAATTTTTACTCTGTGTCTTGTTTCTCCGGCCCGCTTAGTTGCCCAGGAGACCAAAGGCCAAGAAGAAGAGACCTCTTCACAATCACTGCGGATTGAAGAAACACAAGTCACCGCCGAGCGTGAGCAAGAACACGGGTACGGAGTGAAGAACGCCACTTCGGCGACGAAGATGGACCTCCCACTTTTGGAAATATCACAAGCAGTTTCAATCGTTCCCCGGGCGCTGCTTGACGACCAAAACGCACGCAAACTTGACGATGCACTCCAGAATGTGTCGGGCGTCTCCGTCGGCGGCTATTACGGTGAATGGGATTACTACCGTATCCGCGGTTTTGACGCTTCATACAACAACACTTATCTCGACGGCTTGATCGGCGATGGCGCTCCGAATGAAGAAATCTGGGGTCTGGAGCGCGTGGAAGTGGTGAAAGGTCCCGCTTCCACTGTGTATGGTCAAGGGCCGCTGGGGGGCTTCGTGAATCTGGTGAGTAAGCGCCCGCGACCGGAGACTTTTGCTGACCTGCAGTTTACCATCGGGTCATACAACTATTACGAACCGGCCATGGACTTGAACGCACCACTGAACGAGTCGAAGACTCTTTACGCTCGACTCAACGCGCTCTACCGTACTTCCGACTCATTCGTGCATTATGCCGGAGCGCAGCGCACCTTCTTCGCTCCCTCGTTGACTTGGGAGATCAGTCCAGACACTTCCTTGACCCTCCTCACCAGTTACAAAGATGACGACATGAACTTCGCATTTCCCCTGCCAGCCCGTGGTACTGTGTTGTTCAATCCCAATGGTGAAATCCCCATTAGCCGGTACATCGGCAATCCCGCCTATGGCAATGATGAATGGGAGCGTTCCATCCGGCTGGGCCACGAGTTCAGACACCGCTTTACCGACCACTTTGCTGTGCGGCAGAACTTTCGCTGGTTCTGGCTAGATTTTACGAGCAATGACCTTTCCTATCCTGACTCCCTGGCTGCGGACGACCGTACTTTGGCTCTTTCTGGTTACCGTACGAAAGGAGATTATGAAGGCTGGCGAGTGGACTCGGCGTTGGATGCCACTTTTGAAACCGGCCCTGTCAAACATACGCTTACCCTTGGTGTGGACTATCGCCAGACCGATACCTTCTTTAATTCCAATTATGGAGAGGAGCTTATCTACCTTGATGTCTTTAACCCCGACTATAGTGCGTTGCCAGCATACGTTTACGGTCCCTCGGATATCTCTAAGGAGACGAGTTCCGACTTCGGTGTCTATGTGCAGCAGCACGCAAAACTGTTCGACAAATTCACCCTGACGTTCGGCGGGCGTTACGACCACTCCACCTTTGATGCCCACCCTGGCGATTACTCAAATGATCACCTCACTCCACGTGTCGGCGGCACGTATGAATTCTTCCCTGGCGTCGCACTCTACGCCAACTACAGCCAGTCGTACAATCCGCAGTGGTCTTTTACCGATGCATCAGGAAAGCCGGTGGAACCAGAGACCGGAGAAAACTATGAAATTGGCCTCAAGACCGCATTAATGGATGGACAGCTCAATACATTGCTGTCCTTCTATCATCTGACCCGCCAGAACGTCGCCACCGCTAACCTCAGCACGCCTGATCCTTCTGACTCTGTCGTGAGCGGTGAACAACGTAGTCGGGGCGTGGAGTTTGAAGCTGAACTGCAACTCCTCCCCGGTTGGGACATGACCACTGCCTTCACCTACACCGATGCACAGATCACCAAAGACAACACCATCCCTGTTGGTACGCGCCTGGCGGGTGTACCCGAGTACACCTTCAGTGCGTGGACGAAATATACGTTACAGGATGGACCACTCAGAGGGCTCGGTTTCGGCCTCGGTGGGCGGTACTACACCGAACAGGAGGGGGATCTCTCCTACACCAATCTCTTCAAGTTGCCTGCCTATGGCATCATGAATGGAGCGATCTATTACGAGCGGGAATCTTTCCATGCTCAAGTTAACATCAATAACATGCTCGATGAGTGTTATTTCATTGGCTCGTACAACGATCTCTACGTGCTGCCGGGCGGGCCGCTCACGGTGCAGGCTACGATGGGTTGGAGGTTCTGAGCAAGGCATAAGCTGATGTCTGCTTAATTCGTGGAGATGGAAAGCTAAAAGGACAAAGACCTCCGGGCATTTTTGAAGAGATGGATGCTGATAGCAAAGCAGACGCGTTCTTACGCGTATTTCTCGATTATCGTGATCGCTTAGAGTCCTGTGTCTTTCGTATTGTGGGGTGTCGAGCCACGGCGGCGGATCTCATCCAGGATCTCTTTCTTCGCCTCTGGCCTCGATCGATCGACCGACCAGAAGACTCGGCAGGCTATTTGTTTCGTAGTGCTCACAATCTGGCTATCGATCATCTCCGGTCGGTGTGCGTCCGCGCCCATCACGAAGTCAGCTCCCTCCGAGAACAAAACAGTAGTGAATTTTTGCCCCCTGACGCTTTACTCGTGGCTCGCGAAGAGCTTCGCCGCATTGACAAGGCGTTGCGCGCGTTGCCCGAACGTGTTCGACATGTCTTCCTCCTGAATAGGGTGCATGGCCGGTCGTATCCTGAGATCGCCCGTGCCTTAGAAGTATCGATCAGCACCGTCGAGAAAGACATGATACGGGCGCTCGCCGCTTGCAAGGCGCTGCTACAAAAGCAGGACGAACGCAAATGAGGGAGGGTGGCTCCCCATTCGTGTATGAGGTAAAAGCGTCGTTCAGCATGGCGGACAAAGCGAATAAGGAACAGTTGAGCAACCGGGACCAAGAGGCCCTTGCCTGGTTCGTGCGCTTCCGTGGGGAGCTAACGCCCAAAGAACGAGAGGACTTCGCGCGCTGGATCGCGGCCGATCCAGCCAATTCCATCGCTTTCACGGAGGTGGAGACCTTGTGGACGGACGTTGGGGTTCCCAGCGCGCACCTTGCCACTGAGGAAGCCCCAGCTCTTCACTCTTTGCTGGCTAAGATGGATGTGCAACCCGAACGGTCGACATTTGGTTTTCGTGTTGCCTGGGCCATGGTCTGCCTCTGCCTAGTCCTCTTGGTAGGCGGAGTGTGGTTAGAACGACCTCATTTGTTCCAAGACCTGCTCTCTGCCGATGCTGTGACAGCGCGAGGTGAACGGCGACTCGTCTCTTTGCCAGATGGATCATCGGCATTGCTCGATGCCGATAGTGCCATTGCCATCAACTACGGACAGGGCGAACGGCAGCTAACCTTGCTGCGTGGAGCGGCCTTCCTCTCCGTCGTTTCGAGCGGCGAGCCGTTCGTTGTGACCGCTGCGGGGGGAGAAGTGCTCGTACTTGGCACTAGGTTTGAGGTGCGTCTCTTGGCAGAGGGTGCAACAGTGACAGTGTCGGAAGGAAGGGTCAACGTTCAACCACCGGATCACCCAGCAACGACACTGAAACCCGGTCAACAACTCCGCTATGGGCCTATGGGTATGAGCGAAGTGCAAGTCGTTGATCTTGACGCCGCTTTCGCCTGGCAACACGGCCGACTGGTCTTCCACCGCACGCCACTAAGCGAGGTCCTAGAAGCCATTGGCCATTATCATCCCGGTCGCATTGTGATTCTCAACAATCAAGTAGCTGAGCATCGGATAACAGGAAGTTTCCCAGCGAACGATCCCGATGCAGCGCTCGACTTGCTCCAGACCATTATCGGTTTCCGCCGCGACACCGTCGCAAGCCGTCTTATCCTCATCCGCTAAAAATTCTCCCCTTGCCCTTGAGGGGTTGCCCCGCCTCATCCGTGTTTGAGGATGAGAGTGGGCACTCGCAGGAGAATAGAGCATGGGGCAAAGCAGCTTTCAGGCGCACAGGACTACTGGCCGCGCCAGTCTGATGGGGGTACTTACAGCAATAACGCTATTAACAACCGGGACAGGGGTCGTCCGGTCTGACAATCAGCAGCAGGGATCCTATCAGGGGGGCCAACTTGTCCAGGCTGACACAATCTTCACTTTCGACATCCCGTCGAAACCGCTGTCACAAGCGCTCAACGATTTTGGACAGATAACCGGCCTGACCGTGCTTTTCACGGAAGACAAGCCTATCGAGCACACCACCAAGCAATTATCCGGTCGCTTCACAGCGACACAAGCGCTGGAGCATCTCTTGGCCGGCAGTGGTTACATCTATCGCTTCACTAGTACACACTCGGTCACCCTGGAACGGATACTATTAAACCAAGGCGATGAACGACTGCGATTAGCGCCGACAACCGTAGAAGGTCAGGCCGTCAAGGTCGAAGAAACCCAAGTCACCGCCGAACGTGAGCGTGTTCATGGCTATGTGGCTGAGGACGCTACAACGGCGACGAAGACAGACACGCCGCTCATCGAAACCCCGCAATCAATTTCCGTTATCACGCGTGCTCAGATGGACGTGCAAAATGTGCAAAGTGTTCCCCAAGCGTTGCGATATACGCCCGGCGTCGTTGCGGAGCAGCGTGGAATCAACACAGACAGCCTCGAATATGTCTATAGTCGGGGGTTTCAAATCGATGAATATCTGGATGGCTTGCGGCTGCCAAATGCGAACGCTGGATTCAACATCTTGAGCGTCGATCCGTATTTCCTTGAGCGTATAGAGGTCCTTCGCGGTCCGGCGTCAGTTCTCTATGGGCAGACGTCGCCCGGTGGACTTCTAAACCTAGTCAGTAAGCGGCCAACATCTGACCCCATCCACGAACTTGTCTTGCAGACAGGTAGTCATGGACGTATTCAAGGCGCCTTTGATTTCGGAGGCCCGATCGACCCAAACAAGCGGTTCCTTTACCGCTTGACAAGTCTTGGATTTGACACCGACACTCAGGTCCATCACTACGAACAACAGCGACTCTCCATTGCACCTGCTTTGACGTGGCAACCAACCAGCAATACAACACTGACACTTCTTTCCAACTATCAGTATGATCCTCAAGCCGGTTTTTATAATTTGATGCCGGCTCATGGCATGGTGCTGCCGAATACCGTGAAGATTCCCAGGGATTTTGATCCGGGGGATCCCAGTTATAATGAATATAGAAAAAAGGAATATTCTCTTGGTTATGCGTTCGCGCACCGATTCAACGAAGTAGGGTCGGTGAATCAAAACTTCAGATACCTGGGTCTCGCCTCGGACATCCATGGTGTTTTTGCCGACGATGGCTTATCTGATGATGGTACGCAGTTGAACCGCTTCGCGTTCCTGAATGACGGACAGTTTTACAATATTGTCGTTGACAATCAGGCTCATGCAAGCTTTACGACAGGACCCTTACGGCATGAATCAACTGTTGGACTGGATTACCAAAACATTTACTATAGACACATATTCAAGGGGAATTTCTCTACTCCGCCAATCAGCATTGTGAATCCTGTCTATGGTCAGGATATCCCGGCTCCCGATTTCCTCTTTGGTACTTCTACGAAAGACAGAGCTTGGCAGCTCGGTGTCTATTTTCAAGATCAAATCAGACTAGGGAATTGGGCATTCCTGCTCGGCGGACGTCAAGATTGGCTCAAAAATAGGAGCAAAAGTCTCAAAACATTTGAGACGACACGTCAATCCGACGACGCGTTTACTTGGCGGGCTGGTCTTGTCTATCTTTTCGATATCGGACTCGCGCCTTATTTCAGCTATTCCGAATCCTTCGAGCCTGTCCTCGACACTGACTTTAACGGGAATCCCTTCAAACCAACGACGGGCCAACAGTACGAGATCGGCATCAAATATCAACCAGAGGAGTTTAATAGTTTCATTACATTCTCTGCGTTTAACTTGACGCAACAAAATGTTTCAACGGCAGATCCTGAACATGAATTCTTCAGCGTGCAGACGGGTGAAATCCGTTCACGTGGGATCGAACTGGAGGGCCATGCAAGCCTCGCCAATGGCCTTGATCTCGTGGCGGCGTATACCTACCTGGACGTTGAGAATACAGAAAGTAACACCGGCGCTCTTCATAAAACTCCTACAGGAATTCCCAAAAATATGGCGTCGCTCTGGGGTGACTATAAGATCCCCTTTGTTCCCTTTGACGGCCTGCAAATTGGTGCTGGGGTACGCTTTGTAGACTGGTCGTATGGCGATGCGACGAACACGTTCAAGGTCCCCTCATACACATTGTTCGATGCTGCACTTCACTATGACCTCACCCATCTTCGACTTTCCTATTTGAGAGGATGGCAAGTTGCCGTAACGGTAAGCAACATTTCCGACAAGAGATACGTTTCTCAATGCATCGGTCTCAATGATTGTTCGTTTGGGTTAGCCCGCATGGTGCTCGCGAACTTCAAGTATCAGTGGTGACAGCCGTCCGCTTGATGATTCTCCCTTACGCCTTGTAGTGGAATTAAAAGTTTCTCTTTGACTAATCGTTTGATCAATATATTGACTGATTGAATAGTTGGTGATAGAAAATTCCCCCTGAATCTATTGTCCGAACTCGAACTCGCGATCAGAGTGTTGCTTATGCCGGAACTTCGTCCTGTCTTCTCATTCGTTGATGCGCGCGACAAGATCCTCGAAGCCGCGCTCGTCACGTTCGCGGAGTTCGGTTTTCATGGCGCGACTATGCGCGACATTGCGCAGCGCGCTGGCGTCTCGCAGGGGCTCCTGCATCACCACTTCGGCGGGAAGGAAGCGCTGTGGAATATCGTCGGCGACCGACTCTCTGCCGACTTTTTAGCGTATGTTGCGGATGTACTTGATCCCAGGGCAACGGATGAAACCACCATTCCCCAGGCGCTACGCACCTACATGAACTATTGGAAGGAACATCCAGCCGCCTTCCGATTCAATCTTTGGCGTGTGCTCGAAGGTCCTAAGGGAGAGCGTGAGGCGCGATCGGAGATGTTGAGCAGTCGGGGCGTGCCGCTCTTCAAGCGGGCGCAGAAGGCGGGAGTGGTGCGGACAGACTTGCCAGCTGGCCTCGCCTTGTGTATCGCCGGCAGCCTGGTGCAGTTCTGGCTGCACAGCCAGACCGAGATTCGCGATGCGCTCGCCGTCACCGGACACACATCGCTCGACGACGAAGCCTTCCTCAAACACGTGATGGCTTTGCTACAGACGCCGCCCACAGCGCGACGGACCGCGAAGCGCTCCCGGAGGATGCAAAGTGACAAACGTACAAGCCGTTAATCAGCAGCTAGGCGTTGTACTGCCGCGGCTTCCTATGGCGGTACTCTTCCTTACCCTCTTTGCGATGGCGGTCAGTCTGTCCTTCGTCTTCGCGGCGTTGCCGCCGATCGGCCGCGGGCTCGGCCTCTCGGAGTTGCAGCTGGGGATGGTGGTCGCCCCGGCTGCGCTCGTCTTTGTGGTGGCAAATGGGGTCTGGGGAGGGCTGAGCGAACGACTCGGCCGGAAGCCGGTCATCGTCGTTGCAGTCACAGCCGCCGCGCTCGCCAGCGGTGCCTGCGGGTGGATCATCGATGCCCGTGCGAGCGGCAACCTCTCCGTGACGGCGACCTTCGCCTCGCTGGCCGGCTGCCGCATTCTCCTAGGCGCTTTCGCTGGCGGTCTTCTGCCGGCAACCCAGGCCTATATTGCCGATACAACTTTGTCCGCCTCACGCACTCAGGCTCTCGCCCTGATCGGTGCCGGCTTCGCGCTTGGCTTGGTGACGGGGCCGGGGCTCGCGGCGGCAGCGGCTGGCTTTGGCGTTGTCGTGCCGTTTTATGCCGTTGCCGCACTTGCCGCAGCGACGGCGCTCTTCGTGCTCTTTACCCTCACTGAGTCGCGACGCAGCCATCCTGGAGAGCAGGTCATGAAACGAACAACCAGCTTTCGGCAGCTATGGGCGTTGCTGGCAATCATCGTGCTGACCCATACGGCCTACGGCATCCTGTTACAGGTGACGGGCTTTCGCATGCAGGATCAGTTTAGCCTGTCGAGCGAGGCCGCCACACGACGGACCGGTATTGCGTTAATGGTCGCGGCGGCAGGGCTGGTATGCACCCAAATCCTAATCGCGCGCTCGCGTCTGTCGCTGCAGCGGAGCGAGCGGGCTTTGCTGGTCGGCGGGGTGGCCGCACTGGCCGCCATGATGCTGCTCATCCTTGTCGAAGGCTTCAGGCCGCAACTCGTCGGGATGGCGCTTTTCGGCGTCGGGCTGGGGCTCGTTCTCCCGTCCGCGCTCGGTCTGCTGACGGTCGTCGCCGAAGCCGCCGGAGACCAGGGCCGCGTTGGCGGGTGGAGCGGTGCGGCGCAGGGCCTTGGTATGGTCTTCGGGCCGCTGGCCGGCGCGGTCGGTTACCGATTTGATCACACCGCGCCCTATCTGGTTGGTGTCGGACTGCTCATCGTCACCACAGCTCTCAGTGTCCTTGCGACGCCGATCCTCTCCGCGTCGCCACAGGATCAACCTAACCCCACCTTTCAAGGAGCACCACATGACTCATAGCGAGTTCTCTCTGCACGATATGTCAAATTTCCCTCTCGTGCGCATTCGGATGCAGGACCTTCCGACCGGATACACCCGGACCTGGACGGCGGAGATGGATGCCCTGCTTCAGCAGGGCCAGCCTTTCGCGCTCGTCTTCCTCGACAGCCGTGAGGAGGAGAGTCACGAAGACCGCAAGACTAGAATCCAGTGGCTCAAGGCGAATAAAGTGGCGCTCGCGGCACTTTGCCGTGGGATCATTAGTATCGAACCGAATATGACCAAACGACTGGCGCGGCGGGCTCAGGCCGCCGTCGTCTCAAAAGCGTTCGGGCTTCACTTGGCTGTAACGACAGACATACAAGAGGCTGAACAGCTCGCTCGAAGTTTGCTTGCGGACAAATAACCTATCCGTTGGTTTCAGAACAAGTCGGACAGATCGATACTGACCTATGGTAACAGGAGCGGCGTGACGGCAGAGAGATCGATCAGCGTCTGCACGTCCTGAAACCCTGCCGGTGT
>Ga0187892_10004571_pt1 | contig 23038 bp, 24 predicted proteins | sample MA1701073metaG_FD_139345 | JGI IMG/M metagenome (GOLD analysis project Ga0187892, IMG submission 139345) | Bio-ooze microbial communities from a basaltic lava cave in the Kipuka Kanohina Cave System on the Island of Hawaii, USA - MA170107-3 metaG ... | reverse complement strand
TTCACGTACTTATAGAGCGCCGCCCAGACCAGGGTTGCGGCAATTATCAGCAGTACCGTTTTTATGGCGAATTTAATTACGCCGTAGAGAAATTTTTTCATATACCCGCTTCATTCCGGGCCCTTACCGCGGCCCGTCCGGTTAAACGGTTTTTCGGGGAATATCTTTCATCTAACGTACCTTATGATTTATTCCGGCCGCAAATCGATTGACTCTTGCCGTCCTCTCATATAACCTTATTAGCCAATATTTATAGACATTTAGGAGGCCCGCAATAAATGACAATGCCGTCTCAGATACTGCCCGTCAACATCGAAGACGAGATGAAGGAGTCTTATCTCAGTTACTCGATGAGCGTCATCATCGGCCGCGCACTTCCCGACGTGAGGGACGGTCTCAAGCCCGTGCACAGGCGAATTCTCTACGGAATGGAAGAGGCGGGGAACCAGTGGAACAGGCCCTATAAGAAGTCGGCGAGGATAGTCGGGGACGTGATGGGTAAATACCATCCGCACGGCGACGCCGCTATATACGACGCGCTCGTCAGAATGGCGCAGGACTTTTCCATGAGGTATACGCTCGTCGACGGTCAGGGCAACTTCGGCTCTATTGACGGAGACCCCCCGGCCGCTATGAGGTACACCGAAGTCAGGCTCGACAGGATTGCGAGCGAGATGCTCGCGGACCTCGATAAAGAGACCGTGGATTTCGTCCCCAATTATGACGGCGGCGAGAAAGAGCCCCTCGTGCTCCCGGCCAAGATACCGAACCTGTTACTTAACGGCTCGTCCGGTATAGCCGTCGGTATGTCGACAAATATCCCCCCCCACAACCTTAGCGAGCTTATCGACGCGGTAGTAGCGCAGGCCGGGAATCCGGACATTACCCTCGACGAGCTCATGACTCACATCCCGGGGCCGGATTTCCCTACGGGCGGCTTCATCACCGGCAGGGCCCCGATCAGGGAGGCATACGAAACCGGCAGGGGAATAATACGTATAAGGGCCAAAGCCAGGATAGAGAGGCAGAAGAAGGGAGACAAGGAAGTGATAATCGTCAGCGAGATACCTTATCAGGTGAACAAGGTGAAGCTGATAGAGCGTATAGCGGAGCTCGTCAAGGACGAGAAGATAAAAGGCATATCCGATATAAGGGACGAGTCCGATAGAGAGGGGATAAGGCTGGTCATAGATATCAAACGCGGCGACATAGCAGACGTCGTGCTGAACCAGCTCTACAAGCATACGCAGATGGACATGTCCTTCGGCATTATCATGCTCGCACTCGTGAGGAACCAGCCCCGCGTGCTCCCGCTCAAGGAAGCCATAAGCCACTTCATTGAGCACAGGAAAGAGGTCGTGACCAGGCGCACTCAGTATGAGCTGGGCAAGGCCGAAGACAGGCTGCACATACTGGAGGGCCTCAAGATAGCGCTCGACCACCTGGACGAGGTTATTGCCCTCATCCGCAAGTCGGCGAGCCCCCAGGAGGCGAAAGACGGGTTGATGCAGAAACTCGGCCTCTCGGAGCTTCAGGCACAGGCGATTCTCGACATGAGGCTCCAGCGCCTTACCGCGCTCGAGAGGGACAAGATGCTCGAGGAAAGGAATGAACTCATAAATACCGTGAAGCGCCTGAAGGAGATACTCGAGCACGAGCACCTGATACTGGGAATAGTCACCGAAGAGCTGAAAGAGATAAAAGACAGGTACGGGGACGAGAGGCGGACCGAGATACTCGACAGCTCGGAGGAAATCTCGATAGAGGACCTCATTGCCGACGAAGACATGGTCGTCACTATAACCCACGACGGCTATGTGAAGACTACGCCGCTCAGCGTCTACCGGAGTCAGAGGAGGGGAGGAAAAGGGAGGACCGGGATTACGACGAAGGAGCTGGACTTCGTCGAGACACTTTTCATAGCGTCCAAGCACAACTACGTTCTATTTTTCACGAACCTCGGCAGGTGCTACTGGATAAAGGTCCACGAGATACCCGAAGCGGGCCCGACCGCGAGAGGGAAGGCCCTCGTCAATCTCCTGAACTTATCCGAAGGCGAGAAGGTTGCCGCGGTGCTCCCCGTGAGGGAGTTCAAGGAAAACCAGTATATCATCATGGCGACCAAGAACGGGATTGTTAAGAAAACCAAGCTTATGGCTTATTCCAACCCCCGTGCCGGAGGCATAATCGCGCTCAATATCAGAGAGGACGACGAGCTTATCGAAGCCAGGATTACGAGCGGTCAGGACGAGATACTCCTCACGTCACATTTCGGTCAGGCAATAAGGTTCGAAGAAGACGATGTGAGGGATATGGGCAGGACGGCTACGGGTGTAATTGGCATACGGCTCGACGAAGGGGACCAGGTCGTGAGCCTGGAGGTTATAGAAAACCCTGAAGCCCAGGTCCTTACCGTGACCGAAATGGGATACGGGAAGAGGACCCTCGTATCCGCGTACAGGGTTACCGGGCGGGGAGGAAAGGGCGTGATCACGATCAAGACCTCCGGAAGGAACGGAAGGGTCGTTGGCGCTTTTCAGGTGACTAACGATACGCAGATCATGATAATCACCACGCACGGCGGGAAGGTTATCAGGATGAACGCTTCCGAGATAAGCGTAATCGGGAGAGGCACACAGGGTGTCACGCTCATCGACCTCGAATCTGACGAGAAGGTAGCCGCCGTGGCAAAGGTAGTGGAAAGGGATTAGTCCGTGTATTTTTTCTTTGGCATGCCCTCAGCGCTCAGATGATCCGCGAGATTGAAAATATATTCCTCGATTTCCCCGGGTACGGTTGCTTCGCCTGCGACCCGCGCAATACACACGGGCTCCGCTTGAGATTCTACGCCGACGACGAAAAGGGGGACGTCTTCACCCGCATCACGCCCGAAAAACACCTCCAGGGTTTCCCTGGGATACTGCACGGCGGTATCCAGTGCGCGCTCGTAGACGAAGTCGCTTTCTGGACAATGTTCGACAGGTATAAAAAGATCGCTCTAACCGCAAAAATCGATATGGAGTTCCTGAGGCCGGTCGGGGCGGTGTCCGAGATCGAGGTAAGGGGCAGGGTCGCAGATGAGGACGGGCGTAAAATAGGGGTCGAGGTGATTATCTATGAAGAGCGGAAGGTTTGCACGAAGAGCAGGGTAGATTATATTATCCCCAGGAAAGAGGTGACCATGAGGGTTATGGGGAAAGAGAGGTTTACCGGAAAGTTCAAAAAATATCTGGACGATTGAATATGCTTAAACTTTATGACCATCCCCAGTCAGGCAATTGCTACAAAGTCAGGCTTGCGCTCAGCCAGCTCGGGGTCGAATACGAGAGGGAGTACCTCGACATATTCAAAGGCGATCAGCACGCGCGGGACTATCAGTCGCTTAACCCGAACAAAAAAATTCCTGTGCTTATAGACGACGGTTTCCATATGTGGGAATCGAATGCGATACTTTTATACATAGGCAGGAAATATTCCCCTAACCGGCTATACCTGGAAGACCTCCGGGGTTTCGGGGCTATGGCTCAGTGGCTCTTTTTCGGTAAGACCTCGGTCGATCCTAACCTCGCCGTAGCCAGGTATTTTACGAAGTTCCTCGATCCCGCGGACAGGGACGAGAAGAGGCTTAACGAGCTTCGTACGCAGGGGAACGGGGTGCTCAAGGTCATGGACGATCACCTGGAGCGAAACGATTTCCTTGCCGGAAGCTATTCCATAGCCGATATCGCATGTTATCCCTACGTAAACCTGGCCCACGAGGGAGGGATAGAGCTCGCGCCCTACCCGAGCGTCATATTGTGGTGCGGCCGGATCAGGTCTCAGCCGGGATATATTTCGATGGAGGATTGAACGGGTGGAGCGGGAAACGGGATTCGAACCCGCGACCTTCTCCTTGGCAAGGAGACGCTCTAGCCAGCTGAGCTATTCCCGCTTTGTGAAGAACTAAGATAGCTAGGCGGACGCTCGTTGTCAAGAATTCAAGTGAACACGGGCTCGGAGGGAAAAATAAATTTTTTCGTGACTAAATGAAAAAATCTGACAGAAAGTCCATTATCCACGCCGTGAAACGGGTGATCATCAAGATAGGGAGCAGCGTCCTCACAGACAAAAAAGGGAATTTGTCCGAGGGCGTTTTCGATCTTCTGGCGAAGGACATATCCCGTATCAAGTCACGGGGAATAGAGGTCGTGGTAGTTTCTTCAGGCGCCATTGCGTCCGGGATGAAGAAGCTCCATCTCAGCAGGAAGCCGACCGAGATATCGATGAAGCAGGCGATCGCCGCCTGCGGTCAGAGCGCCCTTATCTGGAATTACGAGAGGGCGTTTTCGTCGTTCGGGCTTATAGTCGCGCAGATCCTCATAACGCACGACGGGCTCGCCGACAGGAAGAGGTTCCTGAACGCCCGGAAGACGCTCACTACCCTCCTCGGAATGGGTATAATTCCGATCGTAAACGAGAACGATACCGTGGCGGTCGAAGAAATTATGCTGGGAGACAACGACAACCTCGCCGCGCTCGTCACATCCCTCATCGAAGCCGACCTCCTCATTCTGCTGACCGATATAGAAGGCTTGTACAACAAAGACCCGAGAAAGAACGAGGACGCGGAGTTCATATCCCTGATAGACCGGATAGGGGAAGAGATTGAGTCGGTCGCCGGAGATACACTCGGAAGGACGACGACGGGCGGGATGATAACCAAGATTCAGGCCGCGAGGACAGCGGCTGCATTCGGGGTGCCGACTATAATTGCGAACGGCAAATCGGCCTCGACGCTTGCGGATATATTCGACGGCCGTGATGTCGGGACCGTATTCCTTCCCACGAAGAAGAGCCTCCGGGGTAGGAAGCATTGGATCGCGTTCACTCTTAAATCGGCGGGCGAGCTGGTACTGGACGGAGGAGCTGTAAAGGCTATAACCGCGCGCGGCAAGAGCCTCCTCCCCTCAGGCATTAAGGACGTGCGGGGGAAGTTCGGAATCGGGGATTCGGTCACATGTGTCGATGAGGAAGGGGTCGAGGTCGCAAGGGGGCTCACGTCTTACGGCTCCGACGAAATCCGCCGGATAATGGGTATGAGCACGAAGGACGTGGAGAGCGTGCTCGGATATAAATACAGCGACGAAGTCATTCATCGGGACGATCTCGCGGTAATTGAGAAACGCTGATGGATTACAAGTTTTGAAATGGGTTCCGGAAGATTAAAGATTATATCGATCGCAGTCCTGATAATCCTGATCCTGAGCGCTTCTGCGCTCTGGGGTGTTTACTACTACGTCAATAACGTCCCGACGGTTCCGGAAGACAGGGTCGTCGACGTGCCGAAGGGCAAGGGCTTGAGGAATATATCGGCTTTACTCGAGGATGAGGGTATCATCGGGAGCGGCGATATCTTTCTGCTCTACGTTATCGGCAAGGGCTGGCAGGACAAGCTTAAGGCCGGGGAGTATGAGTTCAAAAGGGGCTCCACCACGTCGGAAGTAGCCCGCAAGCTTGCGGATGGGGACGTGGTGATACACAAGGTGACGATCCCCGAAGGGCTTACCCTCAGGCAGACCGCGGAGCTCCTGGGAAGGAGCGGCGTGCTCGACCCCGACGATTTCATTGCCGCGTCCGTGGACCCGGAGCTCCTGAAGATTCTGCCCGGACGCTCCATTACAGGTCTTGAGGGTTATTTATTCCCCGACACATATTCATATACCAAAGGTGTTACGGCGGAGGAATTCGTCCGGATGATGGTCAGCCGTTTCAAGAAAGTTTATAGCTCGCTTAGCGGATTGAGGCAGAGGGTAAACCTTACGGACAACGAGGTAATCACACTCGCATCCATTATCGAAAAAGAGACGGGCTCTCCCCCCGAGAGGCCGGTTATCTCCGCCGTCTTCCATAACCGTCTCAGGCTCGGTATGAAGCTCGAGAGCGACCCGACCGTTATATACGGACTGGGGGAGGACTTCGACGGGAACCTCACGAAAGGGGACCTTAATTCGATGACCGAGTACAATACTTATCTGATAAGGGGGCTCCCGCCAGGACCTATATCAAACCCCGGAAAGGAATCGATAATCGCGGCCTTGAAACCGGCCCCTGTGGACTACATCTACTTCGTTTCCCGAGGGGACGGCACACACCACTTCTCGGAGAATTACAGGGACCACCAGAGGGCCGTATCGGAGTACCAGAGGTAAAAAAGACTAGGCGAATACCTTGCCGAAGGGGTCGACTTGCGACTTGTCTTCCAGCACCGGGGCGAGCAGCTTTTTGTCTCTCCTCTCGATCCTGATAGTCCCGTCCTTTCTCCGAGTGGCTATGAACTGCGTCCCGCTCGTCTCGCCCGAAATCTTCTGGAGTATACGGGGATAGTTCTTGGACCCAATAAAAATCGAATGTATGCAGACGCCTAATTTCTTAGCCCTCGTTCTTTCGTCGAGCACGTCGCAGTCGCCCGAAGTGGGGATACCGTCCGTGATGAAGAGTATGTGCTTGTTCCTGAGCCCCCGCCCCCTGAACTCCGTCAGGGCGTCCTTGAGCGCGTCTTCGTAATTGGTGTTCCCGGAGCATTCCGTCTTGGACGCGAGCTCCAGCATCCACGGGTAGTCCCTCGTGAAGAATTTGGAGTTGCGCTTGTACTTGTATGAGCGGTGGTTGAATTCCACGTATCCGACCCTCATTTTTTTCGACCTTGCGAGCTCTACGACGCCCCTTACGACGGACGAGGACCATTCGCTGTAGACACCCATCATCGAAGTGCTTACGTCCCTCAGTATAGCGATCTCCCCGCCCATCATCTCCTTTTCGCGCTTATGCACCCTCGGGAGCGTGGGAGTGGTGTTTTCCGACCAGAACATGGCCTCGTAAGGATCGACGTCCTCGATCTCGTCGAAATAGCTCATCCTCTTCCACTTCCTCGGCAGCCCGCCGGGGTGAGGTGCACGGAGCGCGATGCTCCTCTGGAAATTCCCTTCGAGGACTTTCATTATTACTTTTACGTTATCGGCCGATTCGAGGTTCTTTTTGCCCCCTATCCAGTAGTCCTCCTCGTCGCCGGGGTCCGGGGACTTGCTGGCGAATACCTTGGTGGTCTTCGGGGGCTGTTTTTCGTTCCTCTTGCCGCCGTCGTCCGAGAGCTGGCCCTCCGGGTCGGACGGAATGTTCATATCCTCGGGAGGAGCCATGGAGCTCTCTTTCTGTATGTTCTCTTTGAGTTCTTTTAAGGCCTGGAAAAAAGTCTTACGCGCTTCGGTGAGCTGGTCCTGGGACTCTTTTTTCCCCCGCTCGTCGGGGGAATCCTGCTTTTGCTCTTCGGGGGCGTCCTTGTCAAACTCCGAGGACGGCTGCGGCTCTAGCTCGCTCCCCCTGTCCCTGTCTTTTTTTTTTTGGAGGTGAGGTCCTCGATAATCTGGTCGAGCTGTAGGAACACCTCCTCGGGGATTCTGAAAGCGGTCATGTATTTAAGAGCGTTCAGGTCCTGGAGCGTGCATGCGTCCCTCCCGTGGAGAAGCGCATGCGCCCTCATTATCTTGAGCGACTTTACGAAGAACGTCCTGTCGGATATGAGGGAATTCGTTTCATTGCATCCGTAATCTTCAATGAGCGTCGCCACGAAATTCGCGAGACCCTCCTGCACTTCGAGGGGTATGTCGAGGCTTGCGAGCTTCTTGTAATATTCATCGAACACTTCCCTGCTGACCCTGGCCGGCACGTGATATTCGAGAGGCCTCTTCGTGTAGAGCTTGATGACTTCCATCGCCTGGTCCCATCTCTTCCCGTAGGACAGGCCCTGAGCGTTTATCTGGAGGACGAACCTGTCGAGGTTGGCCGGGTCGAGAGGCTCGTTATAATACTCGTCCGCCGTAGGGTTGCTTGTCGCTATCGCCGTCAGAAGAGGTATTTCCTCGTCGAAGAATTTTCTTTCGTTAAGTATTCTCAGGAGCACGTTGAGCGATTCGCCCGGCGCCCTGGAAATGTCGTCGAGCAGGCATATCTCCGCAGTCAGTATGCCGCCCTTCACTACCTTCTGTTTTATTACCTCGCCCGTGTCGGTGGTCTCTTTCGAAATTACAAGGTCCCCGATAAGCTCCGAGAGCCTCGTGTCCCTGTGGAGCTGGTAGAAGAAGAATTTAAGCTGCGCGGCCCCGGATATTATCTCGGCAAGCATGGTCTTTGCAGTTCCGGGCGGCCCTTCGACGTAAATGTGCTCCCTGGCTATGATTCCCAGGAGGAGCGAAACCTTTACCTCCTCGTGTCCTATAACCAGTTTATCCATTTCTTCTTTCAGAGCTATAAATGGATTCTGTGATGTCATTATAAAGTATTGCCTCCGTAGTAGTCCTTGAGCTATTGGATAATTGTACATAAGGGGCTTTTTTTTTGCAATAATCGCCGTTTCCTTCCCTCGGGTGTGCCCGAATCGGGAAGTTTATCCCGCCGCTGTTTCCGTCCGTTTTCAATAATCCGGGAAATGTGATAGGTTTCTAACCTTAAAATCTAAGGACGGGCAGCATAAATGCAGGAAACAATCACATCGTTCCTTTCCGATGTAAGCGGCATAGTGTGGGGCATCCCTCTGATAGCGCTGCTCCTGGGTACCGGCGTCTACCTGACAATCATATTGAGAGGGATCCAGCTCCGCGCTCTCATTCCCGCCCTCAATCTGGCGCTGATAAAGAGACACGAGGAGGGGGAAGGGGACATATCCCATTTCCAGGCACTTATGACGGCGCTGTCCGCGACCGTGGGGGTGGGGAACATAGCCGGCGTCGCTACCGCTATCGCCGTCGGCGGTCCCGGAGCTGTTTTCTGGATGTGGGTTACCGGATTGCTGGGCATGGCCACGAAATACTCCGAAGCGGTCCTGGCCGTCAAATACAGGGAAGTCGACAAGTTCGGCACGATGAGCGGCGGCCCCATGTATTACATCTCGAAAGGGCTCGGGCTCAGGTGGCTCGGGATGCTTTTTGCCGTGTTCGCGGCATTAGCCGCTTTCGGGATAGGTAACATGGTGCAGTCGAACTCCGTGGCCGACGCCATGCAGACCGCTTTCGGCTTACCCCCCTGGATTTCGGGTCTCGTCATGTGTGTCGCCACGGGGCTCGTGATAGTAGGCGGAATCAAGAGCATAGCGAAGGCGACAAGCGCGATCGTGCCGTTCATGCTGTCATTTTATGTGATCGGCGCCTCGATCATACTTTTCGAGTACAAGGAGAACATACCCAACGCTTTTTACCTGATTTTTTCCCACGCTTTCTCGCCCTCGGCCGCGGCGGGAGGATTCTTAGGCTCCACGATCAGTCAGACGATAAGAATCGGGGTCGCGAGAGGCATCTTTTCAAACGAGTCCGGTCTGGGGAGCTCTCCAATCGCGGCTGCGGCGGCAAAGACCCGGAATCCGGTCGGCCAGGCCCTGGTATCCATGACCCAGACCTTTATCGATACGATAGTTATCTGCACCTTTACCGGAATCGTTATTATTTCGAGCGGCTTCTGGACGAGCGGTGAAACGGGCGCAGCGCTCACGGCGCTCGCCTTTGAAAGCAGGATACCGGCAGGGGCAGGAGCGGCCATTCTCGGAATCAGCCTCGCCTTCTTCGCATACTCCACCCTCCTCGGCTGGTGTTACTACGGCGAGAAGGCCATAGAATTTATTTTTAAGGAGAGGGCCGTAAAACCCTACAGACTCGTATTTACGGTAGCCGTGCTCGTGGGCGCCGTGGTTAAGCTCGAGCTCGTATGGACTTTCGCCGACGTAATGAACGGGCTCATGGCTTTCCCAAATCTCGTGGGGCTCCTTGGGTTGTCGAGGGTTGTAGTCGACGAGACTAAAAAATATCTCGACCACGAGATTGCCCGCGCAAGGTAGAACGTTCGGCGCTATTCTCCGGCCGGGTGCAATATATTGCGGAACTTCCGGTTTTATCATGACTCATTTTAATACTCGAGATATTTAGCTAAAATATAGCATTCGGAATAATATGAAAGCGTTTCTTCTCGGTCTCTTAATGACAGGAACAGCCGTTTTATTCGCGGCATCGGGGGCGGACGCCGTCGTGTGGCAGCCTATAGGGTTCGGTACGATGGGCGACTCGACCAGGTTCAGGGTGTTCGTCGACACGGAAACCATCCAGAGCTACGGAGGGAAGGTAAGGTTCTGGCAGGGGCATGTGTTCTACGAGGAGCAGTCCCTCCCCTCGGGCGCCTCGTTCGTCAGGGTTTCTATATCGCGCGCAGCGGACTGCGATGATAGGAGCGATACGAACCTGGAAGCCGTATTCTACGGGCCGGGAGGGGAAATCGTCGACAAATACGGGACCCTGGGCGCGATGCAGTTCAGTCCCGTAAAACCGGATACATTAAGCGAAGCGGTATTGAATTTTGTCTGTGATTACGTAAAAAAGAACGGTTAGGAGCGATTTATGGCTAAGAGGTACGGATTGTTTCTGTTGGTGGTTTTTTCGGTTTTCATATTGCTTGGTTCATGCCGGGGCGAGAACGGCGAGAGCACCGAATGGAAATATGTCACTAGAATAGGCGATGAAAAGGGCAGAGAGGTAATCGTGTATCTGGATACGGACAATATAGAGATAAACGGGAATAAAAGGAAATTTTGGATAAAATATGTGGCCACTAAACCAGGGGAAGGTGGTAATAAGGAAGAATATATACGCCAGACCGGTTATTGGGAGATCGACTGCTATGACAGGTCTCTCTACAGGCTCGCGGAGGAATATTTCAGCCCGAGCGGGAAGCTATTGGGCAGGACCGAAAAGCGGGTGCGTGAGGAGTACGGCTCTTACCAGTCACTCGGGGCCAAGATGTCGGACATGGCCTGCCGCTATGCGGGGAAGTGATTATTTTAAGTAGTATTTTTTTGGCCCCGGAACGAACCGATTAATTTAGATTTCTCTATCTATACTAATTCATAAAACCTATGAATTCTTAAGCATGGGATCCGACTATATGGAAATCGCTCAAGCATTAATCAAATAAATTGGGCCGAATCAGTTTGGCACCGTCTGTTAGATATTGTAAGAATACTAAGATATATTTAATAATTACAATAAAGGCAGCATTAGCTATACTCATCTTTCTAACTTTTTTTATCGTTGGAGGCTGCAATTCCGGTAACGGAAACAACCCGCAGCCCACTCCTTCGCCCACACCTGAACCCGAGTGTATTCCAATAGAAGGGGATTTCGAGCAGCTGTCCGAATTCACGGATTGTCCTACCGAAGGGCTTGTGCAGATTTGCAATAATTACGAATGCCTGGTTCCTGGATTCGATGATCCTGAGCCTCTGCGTGTGGGTATAGTGCCACTCGAATGTGTTGCGATTGATTGCTTTGATGTAGAATGCCAATTGCTAAATAATATATTCAGTGAGGTTATAGGTTCGGGAATTTTGACGATCGATGAAATTTTAGGAAACAGTAATTTTGCCGGAACGGTAGTGATAGACGGCGGGGACGATGTGGATTACGAATGCAGTCCCCTCGTGCCCTAGTCTGGTATACACCGAAACGATCTTTCTTTGATCAACAATTTGTAGTCTTGCTAAAGCAGGGCCTCGTTACACTCCCCGGTTGGGATATCGGTTTCAATGCTTTACGTCGCTCGGCAGCAGCACCATTTCCCATATCGAGATCATCACTTCCTCTTTTTCCGTCAGCTCCGGCTTCTTTCCGGTCATCATGTCCTTTGCGTACCTGTTGGCAAACTCGTTCAGGTCGCTTATGCTGAGGTCTATCTCTTCCGGGTTATCGTGAAACATGACTCTGAATCCGGTCTCTGTCTGTGTGGCTGTGAAGCCGTTTAGTTCTCTATGCATTTTTTATCTCCAATTTTTATCTCAAAAACCTGCTTTAATCAAAATATAGTCACGGGTTTATTGTTTTAAAGGGGTGAATTTCAAGTTATGGCCGGGGCCTTCGTTCCGCACCGGTTTTTCCATTTCCGAACTGCTCTGTGCGGGAATCGTCAGCCCAGTTTTATCCTGACTTTTCCGTTGGTTGCGAGAAGGTCGCACCTCTTCCGCTGCCTGAATTCCCCCCATTGGTAAGGGGTGCCGTCGAAGTGAAGGAGCTCCCCCCCCGCTTCCCTGACGAACAGGATTCCCGATGCGATGTCCCAGAGAGATATAGCAGTGGTTATATAGCTCTCCGACCTCCCCATGCCGACGAATGCGAGCTCCAGCGCGGCCGAGCCGAGCTTCCTCGTATCCTTTATCTGCAGATAATATCTCTCCATCAGCTCGAGCGACTTCTTCTTATTCCTGACCCCGCCCTCGCAGTAAACCCCGTAGGCCCTGCTTGCCCTGCTCACTCCCGAGACCTTGGCTTTCTTCACTTTTTTTCTGAGGAGGTCATAGTGGTAAGAGCCGTGACCCCTTACAGCGGCGAACCTCTCCATCATCATCGGCGCCTCTATTACCCCAAGGACGGGCTCCCCCCGGTGCCAGAGGGATATGGAAACGGCGAACATGGGGTTCTGGTCTGCGAAGTTGCTCGTGCCGTCTAGGGGGTCTATTATCCATAGGTACTCCGATTTTTTATCGACGAACCCGGTTTCCTCGGTTACGTACGAGTGGTCGGGGAAACGGTTTTCAATCTCTCTCCTGATAATCTTGTCCGAAACGATGTCGTACACGAGCTTTACCTCCTTCACAGTTCCGCGCTCGACCGGCTCCTCTTTCCTGAAGCTTTGCAGGAGTCTCCTCCCTGCTTTTTCCGCGATCGAAACGGCGTGGCCGAATACCTTCCTCTCCTCCGCAGTCAGCTTTCTTTCGAGCTCATTCATGGATTTACCCCCCCGGTATCGTTCATTCCGATGCCGGAATAATGTAAAATTAATAATATCAGATACGGGAGGAGAAATGGGCGGCCCTTACCTCGAGGGAGAAAAGGCGCTTGAGCGGCTGGGAGACCTGACCGAGCTTATCTGCAGGATTGCTGAGGGCGGCGGTATCGGTCGTGAGGAAGACACGCTCCTCGAAGAGCTCCTCCGGGATATGGGTTCTGCCTTGAGGGAGAGGGACGTCCCCAAGGCGAAGAAGCTCGTGACGCGGATGCTCTCGGACGTGCTCGGATACGATCAGGTCCGCGCCAGATTCGTCATGCAGAACCACCTGAACAAAAACGCCGGATGGGATTAAGTCGCCCGCTATCGGCCGGCTTTCCCGTCCTCTTTCAATATCCTGCTCACTGCGCTGACTAGGTCTCCCTCGATAAATTCCGCATACCTGGAATCGATCTCCGAGCCTGTAAGGACCTGAATAGTCCTCAGTCCGGAATTCCTGCCCGCAAGCATATCGATCCCGGAGTCCCCGACCATCCATGATCCGGCCTTATGAATGTACCGGGAATCGCATATCGAGTCGATCATCCCGGTCTTTGGTTTCCTGCATCCGCAGACCACGTTGTAAGGAGCCAGGCTGCCGCGGGGGTTATGGGGGCAATATACGTATTGGGTAATAAACACGCCGTTATATTTCAGGATCAAATCCAGACATTGGTGGAGTTCTTCGACGTCCTCCTCGGTTAGGTGCCCCTTTGCTATCCTGCCCTGGTTCGTTACCACGAAGAGGAGGAAGCCGCTCTCTATCAGTTCCCTGAGTGCAGCTATATAGCTTTCAGGGATGTAGAAGTCGTCAATCCGATAGATATACTTTTCGCCGCCCTCAGGGAGAAGAATGGTTTTATCCCTGTCGAGGAACACCGCTTTTGAATTCATCGGGGGTTTAACCTGTCTCACCTTAAATAAAGCTTAACGGTTGAGGGGGGCCCGGACAACAACCGGGCGCGCCTCGATCGTTCCCGCGGACGGTGCGGGCATCCGGCTGCCGCCGTAAGCCGCGGTTTATGGTACCGGAGCCTTACTTGGCCGGGGTCTTGAAATACTTGTCTCTGGCTTCCCTGGGGAGGTGCTTTTTGAGATATTCCGTTACCGCTTCCCTTACGATCTGCGCTGGTCTCATCTGGAGGTGCCACTGAGACTCATTCAGCATGTCCACGAACTCCTGCGAGGCTTTAACGTATATGGCCTTTTCCAGGGGCTCTTTCTTGGTTTTCTCTTTTTTCCTTGTAACCATATTTTAAATATATAACATAGTCGAGATATAAAATGAATAGACGATTTTCAATTACTTCCGATTCGATCTCCGCGCGATGGGTCGGGGACGGATCGGCCTAAAAAATATGTAATATTCTATGCAAATTATCCAGAGGCGTCAGGAGCGGAAATCCCCCCGAATTTTCACGCCCGGCATGCATGTTTTAATTTTTTCCACCTTGTTTCAGCGGAGGCCGTGATTTATTTTTAAATATAATATCAAGCGAAAGGCGTCCGATCCGGTACACTTAATTTATCTTGTGCCGGCCGTCTTCCGTATCGGTCGGGATCGCGGCTTCATAAATTGAGGGGTTGCTGGAGAGGGGAAACGCGATGAAATGGTCTTGGAAGATAGGCGAGTTCGCGGGCATCGGAGTTTACATGCACGCGACGTTTCTGCTTATTATCGCCTGGGTCGTACTGATCCACTGGAGCGGGGGGCACGACCTTGCGACGATTGTATCGGGAGTCGTGTTTGTCCTGGCCCTGTTCCTCTGCGTCGTGCTCCACGAATTCGGACACGCCCTCACCGCCATGAGATACGGTATAAAGACCCGCGATATTACCCTCCTGCCCATAGGAGGGGTCGCGCGTCTCGAACGCATGCCCGATGACCCGATGCAGGAGTTCTGGGTGGCTCTCGCTGGACCAGCCGTAACTGCGGTTATCGCCCTGCTTCTGTTTTTCTGGCTCCGGATAACGAACGGCTATGTGCCCGTCGACACTATCACCATGACTCAGGGCTCTTTTATCGAGCGCCTGATGCTGGTGAACGTGTTTCTCCTCGTATTCAACCTGATCCCGGCGTTCCCCATGGACGGCGGCAGGGTGCTGAGGGCGCTCCTCGCGCTTCGCGGCGATTATACGAGCGCCACCCAGACGGCGGCGAACATAGGGCAGGCGATCGCCCTTATCTTCGGTTTTATCGGTCTCTTCACCAATCCGTTCCTCATCTTCATTGCGCTCTTCGTCTGGATAGGCGCCGCCCAGGAAGCGAGCATGGTAAAAATAAAGTCCGCCCTCGGTGGAATCCCCGTGTATAAAGCTATGCTCACGGATTACAAGACCGCGGCCCCCGGGGACAAGCTCAGGTATCTCGTCGATCTCACCATGTCGGGCTCCCAGCAGGATTTTCCTGTCGTCGATGACGGAAGGGTCGTAGGCATCGTCCCGCATTCGGACATCATCAAGGCACTTGCGGAAAAGGGCGACTCTGTATCAGTGGGAGAGATAATGAGGCGTGAATTCGAGGTCGTCGACCCGGGTGAGATGCTCGAATACGCGTTCGCGCGGCTCCAGACGGCTGATTTCTATACGATGCCGGTCGTCAAGAACGGCAGCCTCGTCGGTCTCCTGACCATGGACAACGTGGGGGAATTCATGAGGATTCAGTCGGCCATGTCCGGCGCGCGTACACGCTGATATGAAAAGCAGGAATTATAAAATCGCTCGACCGCACTGACGTCTTTCAATAATAGTGTTAGTAAGGTGGTATTATATCCGGGTTGAAAGGAAATCCGTTCGTTCGATAAAATTGGTGCGGCCATGAATGAAAAAACAGAAACCGATACTAAGACAACTCGCCGTCTCCACGTAACGGATATGAGCTGCGCCGGCTGCGTCGAAACGGTGGAAAGAACACTGAAGTCCGTCCCGGGGGTGTCTGACGCGCAGGTCAATTTCGCCGAGAAGACGGCGACCGTCACCGGCGATGTTCCCCCGGATGCACTCGTGCAGGCGGTCGGCAAGGCGGGTTATACGGCCTCGCTCCTCGAAGACGAGGACGCGGAATCCGAAAAGGAGAACGCGGAGCTCGCGCACTACAGGAAGCTCCTCCGTCAGACCGTCGTCTCAGGCGTGATCAGCGTAATAATATTCGCTGTCAGTATGTTCGACCTCCTGCCTTCGCTCGATTCTGCGTCCGGACGGCTTTCATGGGGAGTGGTTTCGCTTCTAACACTATTCGTCCTCGCTTACGGCGGGGGCCGTTTTTTCACTGGCGCTCTAAAATCCTTCAGGAACCATAACGCGAACATGGACACGCTGATCGCCGTCGGCACGGGGGTCGCGTGGGTCTATTCGTCTTTCGTGATTCTTTTTCCGGGCGTCGTGGGCGAGGTCGCGAGACACCTTTATTTCGAGACGGCAGCCCTTATAATCGCATTTATAAATTTAGGCTCGGCTCTCGAGATGAGGGCCCGCGGCAAGACCTCTCAGGCGATAAAACGTCTCATAGGTCTTCAGCCAAGGACGGCTCGGGTCGTGAGAGACGGTCAGGAGGCGGATATCCCGATCGGGCTAGTCGTGGTGGGTGATATCGTGCGCGTCAGGCCAGGCGAGAAGATACCTGTCGACGGAGAGGTGACGGAGGGATCCTCTCACATAGATGAATCTATGCTTACGGGCGAGCCTATACCGGTCGAGAAAAAGAAGGGGGACACAGTGGTCGGAGGGACAATAAATAAAACAGGGAGCTTTTTATTCAGGGCCGGCCGTATAGGCAAGGACACCGCGCTTGCACGGATCATAGACATGGTCAGGAAGGCTCAGAATACGAAGCCCGAGATCGGGAGGCTCGCAGACAGGGTGTCCGGGATATTCGTCCCTTCTGTTCTCATCATAGCGGTGATTACGATGCTCGCATGGTTTAATTTCGGCCCCGCTCCGCGCATCACGTATATGCTGGTCACGACAATGGCCGTGCTTATAATAGCCTGCCCCTGTGCGCTCGGTCTTGCGACTCCTATTTCGGTGATGGTCGGCGTGGGCAAGGCGGCCGAATACGGGGTGCTGATCAGGAAAGGGGACGCGCTCCAGCAGGCGGGGCAGCTTACGACGATAGTGCTCGACAAGACGGGGACTATCACGGTGGGTAAGCCCGTATTGACGTCGGTCGAGCCTGTACCGGGCGTATTGGGCGGCGACGAATTACTGGCGCTTGCCGCAGGCGTGGAAAGCGGCTCCGAGCACCCTCTCGCAGAGGCTATTGTCGAAGCGGCAAAACTGAAAAACATAGAGATGAAACCCGTGGAATCGTTTGAGGCCTTATCTGGTCACGGCGTGAGGGCCGTTTACGGCGGTAACACGGTGCTGCTCGGCAACAGGAAGCTCATGGAGGACAACGGTATCGATACCGGTTCTATTAACGAAGCAGCGGAGCGGCTGTCGATGAAGGGGCAGACGTCCGTGTATGCTGCCCTGAACGGGACAGCGGCAGGCGTGCTGGGGATATCCGACCCCGTCAAACCCGATTCGAGGGAAGCCGTGGAGAGGCTCCGTAAGGAGGGGATAAGGGTGATAATGCTCACCGGTGACAACAGGCTCACGGCGCAATCCGTAGCGGAGCAGGTAGGGGTGGATGATTTCATCGCCGAGGTGCTTCCGGAAGAAAAGGCCAGGGAAATTTCCAGACTCCGGGAAAGGGGCGGGATGGTGGGGATGGTGGGGGACGGTATCAACGATGCGCCCGCACTTGCGGGAGCGGACGTAGGGTTCGCCATAGGGACGGGGACCGACGTCGCGATAGAGAGCGCGGATATAACATTAATGCGGGGATCGCTCCACGGAGTCGCAGACGCAGTTTCGATATCGAAAGCGACGCTCGGAAACATCAAAGAGAATCTGGTGGGGGCCTTTGCTTACAATACGCTGGCTATCCCCGTGGCGGCCGGGATACTGTTTCCGTTTACGGGTCTCCTGCTCAATCCCGTCATAGCGGGTGCCGCGATGGCGCTCTCCTCGGTCACGGTGGTTACGAACGCGAACAGGCTCAGGTGGTTTAAACCGTGAGCACGGAGAGAACATGAATATCGCCGTCAACATACTCGGCATTGTTGTGGCCGCATTCATAGTTTGGTGGTTCTGGCTATCAAAAACCGGGACCGAGGCTCGTACGGAGGGGGATACAATCGGTGTTATTGTTGACGGCGGCGTGTACTCGCCTTCCCTGATCCGCGTCCCGGCGGGCAAGCCTGTGACCCTGCGGTTTCTACGGAAAGACCAGAGCCCGTGTGCGGAAAAGGTGATATTCAGCGGGCTCGATATAAGCGCCGATCTCCCGGTCGGAAGACCCTACGACCTCAGTTTCATTCCCGAGAAGGCGGGTGAATACGATTTCACGTGCCAGATGGCGATGTACCGCGGCAGGCTTATTGTGGAGGAGAAGACGAAATCCTGAAAGGGGCGGAATCTCCCTCAAAAACCGATCTATCCCCGAGAATTCGGCACGCTCTTCTCACGCCCGGCCTTCAACACCGACCCCGGATGCATCTATCGGGAAGCGCTGGTTCTTTTATTCTGAAAAAAAGGAGAGCTCCCCGGGATACAGCACGGGTAAGACCTACTGGGAAACCTTGTTGACCTTGCTGGCTTGAAGTCCCTTGGGGCTTTCGACTACTTCGAACTCAACTTCATCACCTTCGGCCAGGGTTCTGAAGCCGGATCCTTCGATGGCGCTGTAATGAACGAATACGTCTTTACCGTTGTCCTGCTCGATGAATCCGAAACCTTTGGACTCGTTGAACCATTTAACCTTACCTTTCAAAATAAATTCCTCCAAAAATAAGATTTATGCAAGAGTACATACTTTTATTTTTTAGTCAACAGGATGTAAATTATTTTTATTCGCGCCCGGCGCTATTTGACTTTAAAATATAATCTATATAGCCTAAATTCGGCTGATCGAATTAAGACCGCATATTGTAGAAACCGAGGGGGTATATATAAAATGGCGAACGAAAGACCGAACGTAGTTAAGATGAAGGGAAACCCGGTGACCCTGCTGGGAAATGAAGTAAAGGTCGGGGACAAAGCGCCTGATTTCACGGCACTTGCGGGTCTGGGGGCGCCGGTCGGACTCGGAGATATGAAGGACAAGGTAAAGGTATTCAACGTCGTCGTATCGGTGGATACTCCTGTTTGCGACGTCCAGACAAAGCGGTTTAATAAAGAGGCCGCCGGCCTCGGGGACGGCGTCGAGATCGTAACTTTGAGTATGGACCTTCCTTTCGCGCTCAAGCGTTACTGCGCGGCCGAGGGGATCGACAGGGTGAAGACGTTATCCGATTATCAGAATGCGTCCTTCGGTGAAGCGTACGGCGTTCTCATAAAGGAAAACAGGCTCCTGGCGAGGTCGATTTTTGTCGTGGACAAGAACGACAAGGTGAGACACGCGGAAATCGTCGGTGAAATAACTCAGGAGCCGAATTACGAAGCAGCGCTTAAAGCCGTAAGAGAATCCCTTTGAATTTCAGAGGGTGCGAAATAATCATAGAACGGACCTGACCGGCTGCGGGCTCTCTGCCGAATTTCGCGCGGTCAGGACGGCGGAAAACTTCGCCCGGCCTTAACGCCTTTAAAATCCCTCCCCCAATATGTATCCTTATAAAGGAAAGGCAATTTAGTCAAGGAGGCTCGATTATGGGGTTCGGCAAAATACTTGCGGGTCTTTTTAAAAAAGATGAGGCAGAGGCGGCGCAGGCGGGCAGGAGCAATTCCGGCGATGGTCCGGCTGAAGGTACAGAGCAGGAACATATAAATTCAACCGGGGTTATCGGTGATCCCGCGGGTGTCGGAAGTGCCGGCCTTCATGGAGACGCCGGTCACGAGCAGGCGTACCAGTCTCCCGCGGACGGAGGTGCGGATAAAGCTTCCCCGGCTGATTCCACTCACGCGGAGGTCACCGAGAATAAGATCCTCGAGGTCCTGAGCAATGTTTACGATCCCGAGATACCGATAGATATAGTAAATCTCGGGCTGATATACGGTATAGATATAGAAGGGGGGAACGTACGCATAACCATGACGATGACGGCCCCCGGCTGCCCCGCTTCGACGCAGATTGCCGGGGAATCGAAGATCTTGGTCGAGGAGATACCGGGAGTCGAGAATGTGGAGATAGAGCTCGTATGGGACCCGCCCTGGGACCCGAGCAAGATGAGCGAAGACGCCCAGCAGAGCATGGGGATATTCTGATGGTGGTATCGCCGCGCCCTGTTAGTCCCGAATCAGCATAATAAATTATGCCGCCCCTCCCCAAAGGTATTTTCATAACCGGCACCGATACGGGCGTCGGTAAAACCGTGATAACCGCCGCTTTAGCCTGGGCCTTGATTCAGGCGGGTAAGAAGGTTGCCGTGATGAAACCGGTAGAGACCGGCACCGGGCTACCGGGACTGACGGACACCGAGTTCGTGGAGACCGTGCTCGGGACGAAGTACGAACCCGGCGATGTATGCATATACCGGTTCCGGGATCCCCTTTCACCGCTCGCCGCTTCGACGCTTACGGGCATAAAAATTGATACGGCTAAAATAGAAAAGGCATTTCATAGACTCTCCACCGCACACGACACGGTTATCGTCGAAGGTGCGGGAGGGCTCCTTGTCCCGATAAGGGAGGATTATCTGATGGCCGACCTCGCTTCCGACCTCGGTCTCGCTCTCCTCGTCGTAACGCGCCCCGGTCTCGGCACATTGAACCACACGGCCCTTACGATCGAATCCGCGAGAATGAGGGGCATCGAGGTAATCGGGGTTGTAATAAACCGTTTTCCTACCTCCCCGGGACTCGCCGAACTCACAAACCCCGACCTCATCGCCCGGATGACCGGAGCGCCTATAGTGGGGGTCTTTCCGTCCGACCCTTCACTGTCCGTCGAGGAGGGCAGAGCGGGCTGTATAAGAGAGCTTGCCCGACCGGCTTTCGCTCCCTGCCTGGGCGGGACTTTCGACTTCCGGGAATTTCTCGCGCGGCTGCGATAGACCTTCCTTTTTCCCATTAAAAAATCGACAAATTGCGGCATTGCCTGTCTTCATATGTGTCCGCAGGGATTCGCATTTTAAGGGTACACGGCGGAACTTGACAGATTTCCTCCGTATGATATACATACTAGGCGTTTTTGAGTACTTTGTTTTTAACTTTCCAAATGGACACACTCCAGAGCTAAGGTAAATAGGATGAGAAAACGGATTACGTTGCTTTCAGTGCTTCTGCTGTCGCTGGCTATTTTTCTGGGCTTGTATTTTTTCGATAACGCTGAAAGCAGTAACAAAGGGCCTGTTCAGCCGGTCAGGTTCAGCCATAAAATACACGCCGGCGGCGAAAACGATCAGATACCGTGTCAATACTGCCACAGCTTTGTAGACGTATCCCCTAACCCCGGAATTCCATCGGTCAAAAAATGCATGGGCTGTCACACACATATAGCCGGGCGCGACGTCGAATACGACTTCGGCGGCACTGCCATTAACATACAGCAGGAGATAGCCAAGGTCAGGGAGTATTGGGCGAAGAAAGAGCCAATACCCTGGAACAAGGTCAACTCGATGCCGGGCTACGTACACTTCAACCACAAGAGGCACATAAAGCGCGGCATCGAATGCGCCGCCTGCCACGGCGACGTTGCAAACATGGATCAGGTCTATCAGGTAACCAGGCTCAACATGGGGTTCTGTATCACCTGTCATACGGAGAACGCCAAAGACCAAGAGGAATTGACTCGCTTGAAAGACTGTCTCACGTGTCATTATTAATTGGAGGAGGAAATGTCTCGAGATAAAAAGGGCGGCATAAAGAGAAGGGATTTCCTTAAGATCATAGGAGTAGCCGGAGGCACGGCCGCGGTAGCGGGCGGCTGCTCCAATCCGGCCGAGCAGTTAATCCCTTACGTCATCCCGCCCGAAGGGATAATCCCCGGAGTCCCCAACTGGTATGCGAGCACCTGCCGGGAGTGTCCGGCGGGCTGCGGTATCATCGTCAAGAACCGCGAGGGACGGGCGATCAAGGTCGAGGGGAACCCGAAGAACCCGATAAACATGGGCGGGAGCTGCGCCGAGGGTCAGGCCATGCTCCAGGGGCTTTATAACCCCGACCGTATAAGGTCCCCGCTCCTGAAGAACGACCTCGGAAGACTCGAGCCCCGGGGTTGGGACGATGCCCAGAAGATGCTGACCGAAAAGATCGAAGAGGTAAGGAAGAAGGGCGGCAGCGGGAGGATTGTGTTCCTCTCAGACCATAATGAAGGGACTCTGGGGAACCTTATCGGCGACTGGATGTCGGCGCTCGGAGGGAAACACCTCTCATACGAAGCCTACTCATACGAGCCGCTGAAAGAAGCGAACCGTATCGTTTTCGGAATAGATAGGATACCTACATACAATATAGATAAGACGAAGTACCTCCTCTCGTTCGGCGCCGATTTCATAGAGACCTGGCTGTCGCCGACCCTCTACACGAGGCAGTTCAGCGATATGCACGGTTATAAAGACAAATCCATGGGGAAATTCGTTCACGTGGAGGCGAGGGCGGGGCTTACGGGCGTAAACGCCGATGAATGGGTTTCAATTAAACCGGGCACGGAAGCGGTACTCGCACTCGGAATCGCAAGCGTCATAGTGAGCGAGGGCATGTCGGTTAACGGCGGAGGCGGATTCGCGGGACTCCTCGGCGCGTATACCCCCGAAAAAGTCTCTTCGGTCACTGACGTCCCGGTCGATACGATAAAGGAGATAGCGAAGGAGTTCTCGTCCATGCAGCCGAGCCTCGCTATCGGCGGGGGCATCGCAAATACATCGACGAACGCAACCGAAACCCTGGTCGCGATAAATATTCTGAACCACGTAGCCGGGAACGTCGGCCGCACTATAGATTTCGGGAACCCGCTCACACTGTCCAAGGTTAGCTCCTTTAAGGAGATTTCGTCCCTCGTGGATTCGATGTCCAATGGCGAGGTCGATCTGTTATTCATATACAATGTAAATCCCGTTTTCACCCTACCTAAATCTCTCGGATTTGAAGACGCGCTCGGCAAGGTCCCGTACGTGGTGAGCTTTTCGAGCTTTATGGACGAGACGACGGAGAAAGCCAATCTCATACTTCCCGACAACACGACGCTCGAATCCTGGGGGGATTTCATACCCGACGGCAGGGTCCACGG
>Ga0187892_10004570_pt1 | contig 23040 bp, 17 predicted proteins | sample MA1701073metaG_FD_139345 | JGI IMG/M metagenome (GOLD analysis project Ga0187892, IMG submission 139345) | Bio-ooze microbial communities from a basaltic lava cave in the Kipuka Kanohina Cave System on the Island of Hawaii, USA - MA170107-3 metaG ... | reverse complement strand
CGCCGAGATCCGCTTCCTCGAGAGGTTCCGCGGCGCGCTGACAGACGTCCAGCGCGCGAAGATCGCCGAGGACGAAAAGCTCATCGCGAAGCTCCGGAAGGACCTCGCGGAGCACATGGCCGGCGTCGAGCGCATCGACCGCTACGCGCAGGAGCACCTCAAGACGACGCTCTCGTCGCGCTACTGACCGCGGCCGCGCGGTCACTCGTCCTCGAGCGTCCGCCCCGCCACCGCGAGGATCACCTCGACGGCGCCGGCCGACCGGAGCGCGCGGGCCGCCGCCTCGGCCGTGGCGCCGGTCGTCATCACGTCGTCGACGAGGACGATCCGCGCCCCCGCCACCCCGCGGGCGAGGAAGGCCCCGCGCACGTTCTCGCGCCGGGCGTCCTTCGTCGGAAGCCCGCTCTGCGGCCGCGTCTCGCGCACGCGCGCGAGAGCCCCGCGGACGAAGGGCAGGCCGACCCCCCTCGCCACCGCCCTCGCGATCGCCTCGGCCTGATCGAAGCCCCGCTTCAGCCGCCGGACCCGCGACAGCGGCACCGCGACCACTCCGCTCGCCCGCGCGGCCGGCCGGTCGGTCGCCTCGCGGAGCGCCGCGACGACGAGCGCCGAGAGCGGGAGCGCGGCGAGCCGGTCGCCGCCGAACTTCAATGCGAGGACGAGGTCGCGGACGATCCCCTCGTAGGATGCGCCCGCGACCGCGCGCGCCTGCGGCGGCGGGCGGCGGCGGCACGACGCGCACCGGAGCCGCCGCTCCGGGGCCCTCGTCCGCGGGGCGACCGGGAGCGCGCAGCGCCCGCAGCGGGGCCGCGGGACGGGCGCGACGCGGGCCGCGCACCCTTCGCAGAGACGGAGATCGCCGGGCCCGAGGCTTCCGCACGAGAGGCAGCGCGGCGGGAAGAGGAAGAGGGCGAGGTCGGAGAGGAGGGCGAGAGGCCGTCGGGCATCCATCGCGCCCCTTCGTCGGACGCGGAGCCAGCGGCGTTACGCCGGGACGCGCGGCGTCGTCAGTCGGTCGTCTCGTCGACGAGGCGGAGCTTCCGGCGGAAATTGTGGAGGTACTCCTCGATCGAGCTGTCGCGCCCGCTCTCGACGCCGACCAGCTCGCCCAGCTCCTTCGCGACCTGGATGTTCTCCTCGAGCACCCAGTGGTTCTCCCGGATGTACTCGGTGAGGAGGCGGTTGAACGAGCGGCGCGCCCAGACGAGGCCGATCAGGTTCGCGACCGCCGTGAGAGCGACGATCGCGACGACGAGGGAGCCGAAGAAGAGCGCGGGGCTCCAGCTCGTGAAGAATCCGCCCGCCGGGGGCGACCCCGAGGGGCGCGGCATGAGGCCCGCGATCTGGAGGACGTAGCCCGACGAGATGAGGATGAGGCCGAGGGCGAGCTGGTTCTTCTTGAAGACCATGTCGCGGAACTGCTTCACGGTGTCGCCCTTCTTGACTCCGAACAATTCCCCGATGATGGCGCGCGGCTTCTTGAAGACCAACGAGATCGCGACGAAGAAGATCCCGATGAGCTGGCTCGTGAGGCCGAGGATGCGGAGATCGAGGTTTTCCATGCGCAGTGATTCCTCTGCGACGCGGACGACGGTCCCTTCCGCGCGGCCGCCCGGAACGGCGCGTCATGTTACAAGCCGCCGGTCCCCCGGGACAGGGGCGGGCGAGCGTCCCCTTCTGGTATAGTCGCGCCTTTTCCCGAATCGGTGAAGGCCACGCCCATGGACCGGAAGGACGTCGAAGGGATAGCGAGCCTCGCTCGACTCGAGCTTTCGGAGGAGGAGATCGAGCGGATCCGGCTCGAGCTCGGCGACATCCTCCACTACGTGTCGAAGCTAAAGGAGCTCGACACGGGCGGCGTCGAGCCGATGCCCTACCCGATCGACATCGGCAACGCCTTCCGCGCCGGCCGCGTGGCGCCCGCCCTCACCCGCGCCGAGGCGCTCGCGGGCGCGCCGAAGACCGAGGGGCTCTTCTTCCGCGTCCCGCGCGTGATCGAGCCCGGCGCCGAGCACGGCTCGAACCCGCGATGAGCCGGCCGAAGGACCTCTGCCTCCTCCCGGCCCACGCGACCGCGCGCCTCGTGCGCGAAGGGACCGTGAAGGCGCGAGACGTCGTCGACTCGACCCTCGAGCGCATCGCAGCGGTCGACTCGAAGGTCGGGGCGTACCTCAAGGTCGACGCCGACGGCGCGCGCGCCGCGGCCGACGCGGTCGACCGGAAGCGCGCGTCGGGGAAGCCGCTCGGGCCACTGGCCGGCGCCGCGGTCGCGGTGAAGGACAACATGTGCACGCGCGGGCTCGAGACCACGGCCGCTTCGAGGATCCTCGAGGGCTGGGTCCCGCCCTACGACTGCACGGTCGTCCGCCGCATCCGCGAGGCCGACGGCATCGTCGTCGGCAAGACGAACCTCGACGAGTTCGCGATGGGCTCGTCGACCGAGAACTCGGCGTTCAAGAAGACGAGGAATCCGTGGGACCTCTCGCGGGTTCCGGGCGGGTCGAGCGGCGGCTCGGCGGCGGCGGTCGCGGCGGGCGAGTGCTCGGTCGCGCTCGGCTCCGACACGGGCGGCAGCATCCGGCAGCCCGCGGCGCTCACCGGGACGGTGGGGCTCAAGCCCACGTACGGCCGCGTGTCGCGCTTCGGGCTCATCGCGTTCGGATCGTCGCTCGACCAGATCGGACCGATCGCGCGGGACGTCGAGGACGCGGCGCTCCTCCTCCGGACCGTGGCGGGGCACGACCCGGCGGACGGGACGAGCGTCGAGCGCGACGTCCCCGACTACGTCGCGGCGCTCAAGCAGGGCGCGAAGGGGCTCCGTCTCGGGATCCCGAAGGAGTACTTCCCGCCCGACCTCAACGCCGAAGTGGCCTCCGCCGTGAAGGGGGCGATTGCGCGGCTCGTCGAGGCCGGCGCGACGGCGGTCGAGGTCGACCTTCCGACGTCGCCCTATTCCATCGCCTGTTACTACATCGTCGCGACGTCGGAGGCGTCCTCGAACCTCGCGCGCTACGACGGCGTCAAGTACGGGGCGCGGAGCGCCGAGGCGAAGGACCTCTACTCGATGTACGCGCTGACGCGCCGCGACGGGTTCGGCCCCGAGGTGCGGCGGCGCATCATGCTCGGGACGTACGCGCTCTCCGCCGGCTACTACGACGCGTACTACAAGAAAGGCCTTGAGGTGCGGTCGCTCCTCCGGCGGGAGTTCGACGCGGCGTTCGAGAAGTGCGACGCGATCCTGTCGCCGACGTCGCCCTTCCCCGCGTTCAAGATCGGCGAGAAGGTGGACGACCCCCTCTCCATGTACTTGAGCGACATCTTCACGGTCGCCGTGAACCTCGCGGGGCTCCCGGGAGTGTCGGTTCCGTGCGGCCTCTCGATGGAGCGCCTCCCGATCGGGCTCCAGGTGCTCGCGCCCCCGTTCGGAGAGGAGACGATGCTCCGGGTCGCGCGCGCGCACGAGAAGCTCGCCGGGACGGCGCCCGAGGCGCCCGGGATCTGAGGCGCGCCATGGACTGGGAAACGGTCATCGGCATCGAGGTTCACTGCCAGCTCAAGGTGCCGTCGAAGCTCTTCTGCGAGTGCGCGACGTCGTTCGGCGCCGACGCCAACACGAACGTGTGCCCCGTGTGCCTCGGGCTGCCGGGCTCGCTCCCGGTCCTCTCGGAACGGGCTCTCCGCCTCGCGATCCGCGCGGGGCTCTCGCTCGGCTGCGAGATCGCCGCGCGGACGAAGTGGGACCGGAAGAACTACTTCTACCCCGATCTCCCGAAGGGCTACCAGATCAGCCAGTACGACATGCCGCTCTCGTTCGGCGGCGCGATCGAGGTGCCGCTCGAGGACGGGGGCGCGAAGACAGTTCGCATCACGCGTCTCCACCTCGAGGAGGATACGGGGAAGCTCTTTCACGTGGAGGCCGAGGACGCGGGCTCGCGCGAGAGCCTCGTCGACTTGAACCGCGCCGGGACGCCGCTCATCGAGATCGTGACCGAGCCCGACATCCGCTCGCCCGGAGAGGCATGGTCGTATCTCACGGAGCTCCGGCGCATCCTGCGGTACATCGACGTCTCCGACTGCAACATGGAGGAGGGGAGCCTCCGGGCCGAGCCGAACGTCTCGATACGGCCGAAGGGGTCGAAGGAGTTCGGCACGAAGACCGAAATCAAGAACCTGAACTCGTTCAAGAGCGTCCGCGACGCGCTCGTCCATGAAGTGGATCGGCAGCGAAAGACGATCGAGGGCGGCGGGAACGTGCGGCAGGAGACGCTCCTCTGGGACGTCGCGCGCGGCGTCACCGCGCCGATGCGGTCGAAGGAAGCGGCTCACGACTACCGCTACTTCCCGGAGCCGGACGTCCCGCCGGTCACGGTGCCGCGCGTGCTCGTGGACGAGACGCGGCGCTCGGTGCCCGAATTGCCGGGGCCGCGCCGCGCGCGGTTCGAGAAGGACTACGGGCTCCCCGCGTACGACGCCGACGTCCTCTGCTCGGACAGGGCGACCGCCGACTGGTTCGAGGCCGTGGTGAAGGCCCACCCCTCGGATCCCAAGGCCGCGTCGAACTGGGTGATGGGCGAGGTGCTCCGCGAGGTGAAGGAGCGGAAGATCGAGATCTCGTCCTTCCCCGTGAGCCCCGCGAGCCTCGCCCGGCTCCTCGCCCTCGCCGAGGCCGGAACGGTGTCGGTCAGCGCGGCGAAGGAGGCGTGGAAGGAGATGGTCGCGAGCGGCGCCGACGCGGAGACCGCGATCGAGCGGAAGGGCCTCGCCCAGGTGAGCGATGAGGCCGCGATCGACGGGCTCGTCGCGAAGGTCGTCGCCTCGAACGAGAAGATCGCGGCCGAGATCCGCGGGGGCAAGGTCGCGGCGCTCAAGTCGCTCGTCGGTCTCGTCATGCGGGAGTCGAAGGGGCGCGCGAACCCGCAGATGGTGAACGCCGCGCTGAGGCGCAGCCTCGGGCTGCCGCCGGAATAGTCCGGAAACGGCACCGAGTACCGTTTCCGCCGACGCTGGAGCCCACGACCATCACAGAGCCGAGCAGGCGCCCTTTCGAGAACGGCCGCGGCGCTCTCGTCCCCGCCGCCGTCTCGGCGCTGAGGCGGGGCTACGGACCCTCGTCGTTCCGGAAGGACGCGCTCGCCGGCCTCACGGTGGCGATCGTCGCCCTCCCGCTCGCGATGGCGCTCGCGATCGCCTCCGGGACGACGCCCGACCGCGGCCTCTTCACCGCCGTCGTCGCGGGGGTTCCTCATCTCGGCGCTCGGCGGCAGCCGGCACCAGATCGGCGGGCCGACCGGAGCGTTCGTCGTCGTCGTGTACTCGACGATCGAGCGCCACGGCTACGACGGGCTCGTCCTCGCGACGCTCATGGCGGGCGCGATGCTGGTCGCGTTCGGCCTCGCGCGGTTCGGGAAGGTGATCAAGTACATCCCCTATCCCGTCGTGACGGGGTTCACGACGGGGATCGCCGTCATCATCTTCTCGAGCCAGGTGAGGGACCTCTGCGGGCTTGAAATCGAGAGCGTGCCGGGCGAGTTCCTCGCGAAATGGCAGAGCTACTTCTCGCACGCCTCGACGTTCTCGCCCGACGCGCTCGTCGTCTCGTGCTTCACCCTCGCCGTGATCGTCTTCCTCCGGCGATTCAAGCCCGGCATCCCGAGCTTTCTCGCCGGCGTCGTCCTCGGATCGGCGCTCGCGGCCGCGTTCTCGCTCGACGTCGAGACGATCGGCTCGCGGTTCGGTGGGATCCCGCGGAACTTGCCGAGCCCGAGCTTCCCGGCGATCTCGATCGAGAGGCTCGTCGCGCTCTCGGGCGACGCGCTCACGATCGCGATCCTCGCGGGGATCGAGTCGCTCCTGAGCGCCGTCATCGCCGACGGAATGACCGGCGAAAGGCACCGATCCGACTGCGAGCTGATCGCGCAGGGCGCCGCCAACGTCGCGTCGGCGGTTTTCGGCGGGCTTCCCGCCACGGGGGCCATCGCGCGCACCGTCACGAACATCCGGAGCGGCGGCCGGACGCCGGTCGCCGGCATGCTGCACGCGGCGTTCATCCTCGTGTTCATGCTCGTCTTGGCGCCCCTCGCGTCGTACGTGCCGCTGCCCGCGCTCGCCGCGGTCCTCGTCATCGTGGCGTGGAACATGAGCGAGTTCGAGCGTTTCCGGCATCTTCTCTCGGCCCCGCGCGGGGACCGCGTCGTGCTCCTCGTCACGTTCGCGCTCACGGTGCTCGTCGATCTCACGGTGGCGATCGAGGTCGGGGTCGTCCTCGCCGCCGTCCTCTTCATGCGGCGGATGAGCGAGGTCGTCGAGATCGAGATGCACGGCAACGTCCTCGAGCCCGACACGACGGCGCCCGACGCCACCACGAAGGAAATCCGACGCGAGGACCTGCCCGAGGGGGTTGAGGTCTTCCAGATCAACGGGCCGTTCTTCTTCGGGGTGGCGACCCGGCTCCACCACGTGCTCGACCACGTCCGGACGCCGCCGAAGGCGTTCATCCTGAGGATGCGGCGCGTGCCGCTCATCGACGCGACCGGGGCGACCGCGCTGCGCGACTTCATCGAGAAGTGCCACCGGCAGGGAACGCACGTCATCCTGACCGCGGTGAACCCTCAGCCGCGCGAGGTCCTCGTGAAGATGGGGTTCGGGCGAGGGAAGCTCGACCACGCGGTCGCGAACCTGACCGACGCCCTGGCCCTCGCGCGGAAGCTGATGGCACCGGGCACCGCTTCCGGCGGCGCTCGATGAGGCCCGCCGCACGCGACGCCGAGAAAACGGTGCCTGGTACCGTTTCCGCCGTCGCCGGCTCCTACTCCCACTCGATCGTCGCGGGGGGCTTGCTCGAGATGTCGAGGACCACGCGGTTCACGCCGCGGACCTCGTTGATGATGCGGTTCGAGAGGTTCTTGAGGAACGCCTCGGGAAGGTAGGACCAGTCGGCCGTCATTCCGTCCCGGCTCTCGACGAGCCGGAGCGCGACCACGTTCTCGTACGTCCGCGCGTCGCCCATGACGCCGACGGTCTTCACGGGCAAGAGGACCGCGAAGCTCTGCCAGAGCTTCCGCTCGAAGCCCGCCGCACGGACTTCCTCCTCGACGAGCGCGTCGGCCTCGCGGAGCGTCGCGAGCGCCTCCGGCGTGACCGCGTCGACGATGCGCACCGCGAGCCCCGGCCCGGGGAACGGCTGCCGCCAGACGATCTCGTCGGGAAGCCCGAGCTCCTTTCCCAGCTCCCTCACCTCGTCCTTGAAAAGGAGCCGGAGCGGCTCGACGAGGCGGAACCCGAGCTTCTCGGGGAGCCCCCCCACGTTGTGATGGCTCTTGATCGTCGCCGACGGACCGCCGAGCGGGGACGCGCTCTCGATCACGTCCGGGTAGAGGGTCCCCTGCGCGAGGAACTCGGCGCCGGGAATCGAGCGCGCCTCCTCCGCGAACGCGTCGATGAACTCGCGCCCGATGATCTTCCGCTTCGACTCGGGATCGGTGACGCCCGTGAGCGCGGAGAGGAACTGCTCGGTCCTGTCGAGGACGCGGAGGTCCATCTGGAACCTCTCGCGGAACGTCCGCTCCACCCGCTCGCGCTCGCCCTTCCGGAGGAGCCCGTTGTCGACGAAGAGGCACGTGAGCCTCTCCCCCACCGCACGGGAGGCGATCATCGCGACGACCGCGGAATCGACCCCGCCCGAGAGCGCGCAGAGGACGCGCTTCTCCTCGCCGACGAGCGCGCGGATCTCGCCCACCTCGCGCTCGAGGAACGACCCCATGCGCCAGTCGCCCTTGCAGCCGCAAACGCGGAAGAGGAAGTTCCGGTAGATCTCCGAGCCGCGCTCGGTGTGCGTCACCTCCGGGTGGAACTGGACGAGAAAGATCGGCCGCGTCGCGTGGCGCGCGGCCGCGATCGGGCAGGCGCGCGTCCGCGCGAGCGTCCGGAACGACCCGCCCGTGACCGACACCGAGTCCCCGTGGCTCATCCACACCGTCGTCACGCGCGGGATCCCGTCGAAGAGGTCGGACGGATCTTCGATCGTGAGCGCCGTGCGGCCGAACTCGCGGCCGCCCGCGACCGGCTCGACCTTGCCGCCGAGAAGCTCCGCGACGAGCTGCATCCCGTAGCAGACGCCGAGCACCGGGACGCCGAGGTCGAGGATCGCTGGATCGATGCGCGGCGCGCCCTTCTCGTAGACGCTCGCCGGACCGCCCGAGAGGACGATGCCGCTCGGGGACCGCCGGGCAAGCTCCCCGGCCGTCACCCGGCACGGAAAGATCTCCGAGTAGACGTGGTGCTCGCGGATCCGGCGCGCGATGAGCTGCGCGTACTGGGCGCCGAGATCGACGATGGCGACGAGTTCCGGCATGGGCCAAGAGCTCCCGGTCGGGAGAGGGAGGGAGAGGGGACTCCTACTCAGTGAGGTAGCTCGACGACTCGCGCGTGATCTCGACGTCGTGCGGATGGCTCTCGATGAGCCCCGCGTGGCTGATGCGGATGAACCGGGCGTTCTTCACGAGCGCTGCGAGGTTCGCTGCGCCGCAGTATCCCATCCCCGCCTTGAGGCCGCCGACGAGCTGGTAGATGAGGTCGCTCACGGGGCCTCGATACGGGACGCGGCCTTCCACGCCCTCCGGGACGAGCTTGTCGCGCGGGCTTTCGGGCGCCTGGGAGTATCGCTCCGCGCTGCCCTTCATCATCGCGCCGATCGAGCCCATCCCTCGGAACGACTTGAAGGAGCGGCCCATGTACAGGATCTTCTCGCCCGGGCTCTCGTCGACGCCCGCGAGGAGGCTCCCGAGCATGACGCACGCGGCGCCCGCCGCGAGCGCCTTCGTGACGTCGCCGGACTGGCGGATGCCCCCGTCGGCGACGACCGGAACGCCCGCTTGCGCGCAGACCTTCACGGCGTCGAAGATCGCGGTGAGCTGCGGCACGCCGATGCCGGCGACGATGCGAGTGGTGCAGATGGAGCCTGGGCCGATGCCGACCTTCACGCCGTCGACCCCGGCCTTGACGAGATCGAGGGCTCCGTCCTGGGTCGCCACGTTCCCGGCGACGACGTCGATCTCGAAGCGCTTCTTCACGTCGCGGACGGTGTCGATCACGCGCTGGCTGTGGCCGTGCGCGGTGTCGACGACGACGACATCGACCCCCGCCTCGATCAGCCGCTCGACGCGCTCGAGGTCGCCGACGCCCACGGCGGCGCCCACGCGGAGGCGGCCGCGCGGGTCGCGGCTCGCGGCCGGGAACTCCTGGAGCCCGTTGATGTCGCGGATCGTGATCATCCCCTTCAGCGCGCCGTTCCCGTCGGTCAAGAGGAGCTTCTCGACCTTCTTCTCCTGGAGGATGTCGCGGGCCTCGTCGAGCGTCGTCCCGAGCGGGGCGGTGACGAGGTTCTCGCGCGTCATCACGTCGGAGACGGGCGTGTCGAGGTTCGCGTGGAAGCGGAGGTCGCGCTTCGTCAGGATGCCGACGAGCCGGGGCCCCTGCGTGATCGGGATGCCGGAGACGTTGTGCGCCGCCATGAGCTCCTTCGCGCGGCGGACCGACTCCGTGGGCGGGAGGCAAACGGGGTCGAGGATGACGCCGTTCGCAGACCGCTTGACCTTGTCGACCTCTCGCGCCTGGTCGGCGATCGAGAGGTTGCGGTGGATGACCCCGATGCCGCCCGCCTGGGCGAGGGCGATCGCGAGCCGCGCCTCGGTCACGGTGTCCATGGCGGCGGACGAGACCGGGATGTTGAGCGGGACCCGGCGAGAGAAACGCGTGGACGTGTCGCAGTCTCTCGGCAGCACGGAGGACTTCTGCGGCACGAGAAGAACGTCGTCGAACGTGATCCCCTCGGGGATGTGCATGTCCCGCTCCGTGAAGTCTGACATAGGCTCGCGGACGCTCGCCGTCCTCGCTCCCGGCCACGTGTCCCGCTCGCCGTGCGAAAACGACGAGCCCCCGGAGGTCCTCTCTCGGGAGTGGGGCGTCGCCGTCGTCGCTCGGGACGTCCGCCCGGCGTGGAAGGGGCACGAGGATATCACGTAAGGTCCGGCTCGCGGCAGGGCGGGGTGAAACGCCGCATCGCCCTCCCTCGTCCCGAGGGACGTCCGCCCGCCCGCCGCGTGCGCGCGCGGTCCGGCCGCTATCATCGCCATCCGCGGGACGCCGCGGAATCGCGCGCGCGGACCCCGCCGGAGGGCAATGGACCGTGCCGCCCGAGCGCAAGCGCCTGACCGTCCTCGCCGAACAGCTCCTCCTCTTCCTGCTCGCGCTCTCCGTTCGGCTCGCCTACCAGGAGGACTCGGCCGCGCGGGTCGGGCTCGACGCGACGCGCATCCCGGAGTACGACCAGAACACGTTCCACGTCTGGGCGGAGCGCATCGCGGGCGGCGACGTCCTCTCGCGCGACATGGTCCACCCCCACCATGCGTGGGCGCGGATCATCGCGACCGAGGCCGAATGGGAGTCGTGGACCGGGACGGAGACTTTCCACCAGGCGCCGCTCTACCCGTACCTCGCCGGGCTCGTCTACGCCGCGGTCGGGCCGCGCCCGCGCGCGGTCGCGACGCTCCAGGCGGTGATCGGCTCCCTCACCGCGCTCCTCGCGTGGCGCCTCGGCCGCCGCCTCCACTCGCCGCTCGCGGGACGCGTCGCGGGGATCGCGGTCGCGCTCTCGGGCCCGCTCGTCTTCCTCGAGGGCGAGCTCCTGCGCGAGACCGTGATGGCCTTTCTCCTCCTCGCCTTCGTCGACGTCGCCGAGACCGCGCGCGAGCGCGGCACTGCCCGCGCGTATCTCGCGCTCGGCTCCGTCCTCGCGCTCTCGATCCTCGCGAAGCCGACGGCTCTTCTTCTCCTCCCCGTGCCCTTCCTCGTGCCGCTCCTCGGACCGCCCGGCCGCTCCGGGCGCGCGGCGGCCGCGGCCGCGATCGGGCTCCTCGCCGGCTTCGCTCCGGTTGTCGCGCGGAACCTCGCCGTCGGGGCCGCGCCGCTCTCGATCGAGACGCGCGGGCCCGAGGCGTTCGTCGCCGGGAACGCGGAGGGATCGACCGGCGTCCACTGGTTCCCGCCGGAGACCCAGGAGAAGGTCCTCCACGGCCACGCGCGGCGCATCCTCCGGGCGACGGAGTTCCGCTTCCTCCCGACCGTCGTCGCGACGCTCAAGACCCACGCCGGCGATCCGGCGGGATACCTGAAGCTCCTCGGGAAGAAGCTCGCCGCCGTCTTGAAGGACTACGAGCCGCCGAACAACGAGCGCTTCGACCACATGCGGGTGGCGGTGCCGCTCCTCCGCGTCCCGTTCGTGACGTTCGGGCTCGTGGTGCCGTTCGCGATCCCGGGCATCGTCGTCGCGCTTCGCGGCTGGCGCCGGAATCTCCCCCTCCTCGCGGCGGCGTCGACGGGCCTCCTCGTGCCGGTCGCGTTCTACGTCATTGCCCGGTTCCGGGCGCCGGCGATCCCGGCCCTCTCCGTCCTCGCCGGAATCGACGCCGCCGTCCTCGTCGCGCTCGCCCGGGAGTCGCTCGGGAGAGGTGGACGTCCGCGGAGCCGGATTCTCCTCGCCTCGAACGCGGCCCTCTCCGTCGCGCTCCTCGTCTTCGCGTTCGACCGCCCGGCCGGCGCGCTCGCGCGCGACGAGGCGTTCGTCAGCTTCGACCTCGCGCGCCAGTTCCAGAGCGCGGGCGATCTCGAGAAGGCCGACCTATTCCTCGACCGCGCGGTGGCGCTCGCGCCGGAAAACCTCGCGCTTGCTGCCGAGGCCCTGTACCGGCGGGGCGGCAACGCGCTCGCCCGAGGGGACGCGGCCGGGGCGAAGGAGGCGTACGGGCGGTTCCTCGACCTCGAGAAGGACCCGCGGGTGAGCCGGCTCAAGCCGTCGATGAAGATCCGCTCGCGGCTCGGCCTCGGCCGCGCCGCCCTTCTCTCGGGCGATGCGGGCGCGGCCGCGCGCGAGTTCGAGGCCGCGGCGCGCGACGCGATCGCCGCGTCGCCGCCCGAGGTCGACCTCCTCCGGGAGTGCGCCGAGATGGTCGAGAGGAGCGGCGACGCCTCGCTCGCTCTCGAAGCCGCGCGCGCCCTCCTCCGCATCAACCCGAACGACGCGGACGCGGACGCGCGCGTCCGGCGCCTGACCGGCGGTTGACGAGGAACGACGCGACGAGGAGCACCGCCCCCGCCGCCGCGAAGCGCGCGGCCGCGTCGTCGCGCACGGGCGCCGTCGTCCGGAGCGAAGCGACCGTCGGCGGCTCGAAGCGAGCGTCGGAGCGCCCGTGCGCGGTCTCGATGCGGTGCAGGAAGTTGACGCCGAGCCGCCACGTCATCCCGTTCCACGTTGCGAGGTAGAGGCCGGGCGACGTGAGGCCGAGATCCGCCGGCCGGCCCGGAGCGACGCGGATCGACGTCCCCCCGGTCCCCGGTCGGGCGAGGAGCGGCCGGAGCGAAAGCCTCCGCTCTCGCGCGGCTTCCCCGGCCGGGAGGTCGATCTGCGAGCCGGTGCGCGCGAGTCCCGCGGCGTCCGGCGCCGCGCTCCGCACCGCCCACTCGACCGCGTTCCGCACGAGGAGCGGCGCCGCCGGCCTCGCCCTCAGGTCCGACTCCGACGCCCGGAACGAGAACGCGACGAACCGGAGGCCCGAGCGCTCGCCCGCCGCGACGAGCGCCCCGCCCGCCGCGCGCGCGACCGTCTCCTCCTCTCGGACCGAGAGGAGGGGCCGAGATCCGCGGACGGCGAATGCGTCCCACGGGATCCCGCTCGCGACCGGGTGCGAGTGCGAGAAGCCGAGCACCGCGACGTCGCCGTCCGGGGCGGGCGCCGTCTCGAGACCGAGCCCGGGACGCGCCGAGCCGAAGAGAAGGACCGCTTGCGCCGGGAATCCGCCGTCCGGCGGGCCGTCGCAGCCGTCGAAGATCGCGACGTCGTCCGCGCCCGGCGGCGCGAACGGCTCTCGAGGACGGTACTCGATCCGCGCGGGATCGAGAATCTCGTGGCAGGCCGCGAGGGCGGCGTCGAGGAACGGATCGCCGCCGTCCGCCTCGCAGTAGACGACGGCGCCCCGCCGCGGCTCGGGGCCCGCCGGGACGAAGACCTCGTCGTCGATCGGGAAGAGATCGCCCGGCTCGATCCTGATCCGGAGGCCGTCTCCCGGCTCGACCGCCTCCTCGACCGTCGTCGACGTGACCGCGCCGCGCTTGAGCGGCAGGCTCCTCCGCCCCGACCGGCCACGAAGCGTCTCCCACGCGACCGTCGCGTCGAGGTCGGCGCCGCCCGGGTTCGCCACCTCGACGGACACGCGCACGCGGCCGTCGGCAAGGCTTTCCGACTCGAGCGACACGAACCCCCGGTTGTCCGACGGCCCGCCCACGTCGATCACGATCGCGTCGGGAAGGCGCGCCTTCACGTAGCGCTCGCCCTGGCCGACGCCGTCGGTGACGACCACGACCCTCGCGCGCGGCGAGCGAGACGCGACGAGCCGAGCCACGCGCACGGCTCCGTCGAGGTCGACGGGAGCGAGTCGCGGCTCCGACGCCCGCAGGATGACGGTCTCTGGAGCCAGCGGCTCCGCCGCCGGATGGAGCGGGGACGCGACGACGCCGGCCGGGCCGGGCACGACGAGGGCCCACCGGTCGAGGGGACCGAGGCCGCGGACGAGCGCGATCGCCGCCTCGGCCGCGCGCTCGTGGCGCGTGGGGCCGCCGGGAACGGCGCGCGCCGCGAGGCTCGGCGAGTTGTCGATCGCGAGGACGAGGTCGAGGGGCGACTCGCGCTCGCCCCGCGAGACCGGCCGGGCCGCGGCGCCGACGAGCGCCGCGAAGGCGAGGACGGCGAGGAGCGTCGAGAGGAGGTCCTGGACGCGCGTCCGGAGATGGGGCCTCTGCGACCGGAGCGCCTCTTCCCAGATCCTCAGGGCCGGGACGACGAAGAGCGGGCTCCTCCGCCTCCACGCGAGTGAGAGGAGAAAAGCGCCGAGGACGAGCAGGAGCCACAGCCGCTCCGGCCGGTCGAAGGTCATCGGAGAAGATTCCCGGACTTCACGATCCGCACGAGCGCCGTCTCGAACGGCTCGTTCGTCAGGAGCCGCGCGTACCCGGCCTCGTGTCGCCGGCACGAGCGCTCGACGGAGGCGATGTGCCTCGTGAACGCGGAACGGTACGCCTCGATCACCTCCGGGCGCGCGTCGACCGGAAGCGACCGGCCCGTCTCCGCGTCGCGGAGGCGCGCGCGCCCCGCGAGGCCGGGCGAGAGCTCCTGCGGCGCCACGACGTGAAGCGCCGCGATCCGGAAGCGGCGGTGGCGGAGCAGCGCGAGCGCCGAGCCGGTCCATTCCGGGTCGTAGAAATCCGAGACGAGGACCGCGAGGCCCCGAGCCCGGAGCCCGCTCGACACCGCGCGGAGCGCGTCGATCGGCCGTTCGCCGCCCCGCGACGGGCCGAGCGCGGCGATGTGGCGGAACGCGCGCGTCACCTCGGCCGCGCCGTGGAACGCGCGCGGCGGCGCCCCCCCGGCGCCGCACGGGACGATGCGAACGCCCTCGAGCCTCCGGAGCGCGACGAACGCGAGCGCGGCCGCGAGGCCGCGGGCGTAGCCGAACTTCTCCGGCTCGCCGAACGACATCGACGCGCTGCCGTCGAGGAAGACCGCGACCTCGAGATCCTCCTCGGGCTCGAACTCCTTCACGTACGCCACGCGGAGCCGGGCGTAGACGTTCCAGTCGACGTAGCGGAGGTCGTCGCCCGGCGTCATCGGGCGGTGCTCGCGGAAGAGCGTTCCCCGCGCGAAGCGGGACGCGGAGCGGCGAGAGCCCGCCATCTGTCCGGAGAAGACCTTGCGCGCCGCGAAGTCGAGCACCTCGAGGCGCTTCAGGAACTCGGGAGCGAGGAGCCCGCGCGAGCCGACGCCGCCCTTGCCGTCGCCGCCGCCCCCGGCCGTCATCGCCGGCCTGCGTCTCCGCGCGTGGCGCTCCGCTCGAGGACCTCGAAGTACCGCCTGACCGCCTCTCGGTCGCGCGACGAGAGGTCGGGCCGGCGGACCGCGTCCTCCGCGATCTTCTCGAAGCGCGCTTCTCCGGGCGAGCCGGGCGCCCCCGACGCCTCGTCGAGCGGGCGCGTCGCCGGGAGGTTTTCCGGGTCGTCCTCGAGGACGAAGGCCTCTCGCACGCGCTTTTTTCCTTCGGGCGACTCGAGCGGGCGCACGAATCGCGGCACCGCCGCGACGCGCGGCTCCGGCTGCGGCTCGGGAGGCGCGTCCCCCGCCGCGAGCGGCGTCGGCACTCCGGCCTCCTCCGCGACCTCGTCTTCGCTCCTCTCGTGATCCGCAGTCACGGGATCGTCGCCCGCGCCGTCGCCGCCGAGGCCGAAGGGGACGTCGACGACCCGGAACGCGAGCGAGCCGCTGCGCCGCCGGCCCTGGCGCAGGACGACCGGGATGACGCCCGGCGCGAGATCGCCCGGGACCGTGGCGACGAGCCGCGAGACGCCGCCGCGCCGGACGGTCCTGACCGGCACGTCGCGCGTCCCGAAACGGAGCGTGAGCGACCCCGGCAGCTCGCCGTCGATCACGAGCGAGACATCGGTGCCGGGCGGGCCCTCGTCGGGAACGATGGCGAGGAAGCGGAGCGGCGGAACCTCGGCCCCGGCCGCGTCCGGCGCGCTCGTCCGGCGAAGAGCCTCGCCTGCGCCGGCCTCGTGCGGCTCGCGGGAGAGCGGGAGGAGCATGAAGGGCAGGACGCAGGCGGCCGCGACCCACGCGAGCGGGCCCGCAAGGCGAACGCGGGGAAAGAGCCGGCTCGGCGCGTTCTCGGGCCATCTCGCGATCGCGTCGCGCACGACGAGCGCCGGCATCGAGCCCGGCTCGCGCGCGGCCCCGCTCTCGAGCACTTCGAGCGCCGCGGAGGCGCGGTCATTGAGCCCGAGACGCCGGTCCGCATCGGCCGCGACCGATCGCAGCGCCCGGTCCCGCCGGCCGAGGACGAGCGCGAGCGCGAAGGACGCGGCGAGCGTCAAGGCGGCGCACGCAATCGCGACATCGAGGGCGGTCGCCCGGAGAGGAGCGAGGAGCCCGGACGCGGCGGCCCACGTGAGCGAGACCGACGCGGCGACGCCGGCGACGGGAAGCGCGCGGGAGAGACGGAACGCCCGGTCGCGCGCCCTCCGCCGCCGCGACAGGAGACGGAGCGCCTCGAGGAACGCCTCCGGCTCGGACGGCCCCGGACGCTCCGAGGCGGATCGCATGCTCAACGCGAGGTCCTCCTCAACCGGCGACGAAAAAAAAGCCCTTCCTCGGCTTCCGATGACGCTCGTCGGGCGCCGAGGGCACGCGCAGCCTCCGGACTCGGGTGAGGCCGACCGGCGTCAGGGAAGACCCGACGTCTCGCACGGCCCCGTTCTACTTCGACCGGATCGATCCGCACAACCCGGTGCCGCCCCACGGCGAGCGGCGTCGCGGGCGCCCCTGCCCGGCTCGAGGGGGGGACGCTCGCCGGCGGCTCAACATCCGCACCGTCCCCGGCCGATATGGGACGCGCCGATCCTCGAAGGCGCCTCTCGTCGCGGCCCCGCCCAGCGAGCCCGCCGCCTCGGATCGAGCGCGGACGCCGGGGGAACGTGGCCGAACACGCGGCAGGGATGCGATGAGAATCCTGATCGTCGACGACGACCGGAACATCCGGAATCTTCTGGTCGATTTCTTCGGGCCTCGCGGGCACCAGGTGACGTCGTCGGCGAACGGGTCCGAAGCGCTCGAGACCATGAGCCGGACCCCGATCGATCTCGTCATCTCCGACATCCGCATGCCGGTGATGGACGGCGCGACCCTTCTCCGCGAGATCCGCAAGGCATATCCGGGAGTTCGCGTCGCCCTCATGACGGGCTACTACAAGGAACCGGAGCGGGCGATCTCGCTCGGCGCGGACTACTTCATCGAGAAGCCGTTCAGCATCTCGCAGATCCTCGCCGTCGTCGAAGGATCCTGACGCCGGGCCGCCGCGGCCCCGCTCGAAGGTCCCTCAGCGGACCGGCGGCAGCCAGAGCGGCTCGCGCCTCCGGCCCGTTCCTCGAGTGAGGCGCCGCGGCTCCCCGCCCTCGGTCGGAACGAGGAAGAGATCCTCGCCGTCCCCCCGCACGGCGCTGTAGACGATCGTCTTCCCGTCCGGCGAGAACGATCCGACCACGTTCTTCCCGGTCACGACCGTGCGCGCCCCTTCCCCCTCGACGGTCGACGCGAGCGGCACGAGCACGAGGCGGTCGTCTTCCCCCCGCTCGTCCTCGAGGCAGAGGATGGATCCGTCGTCCGGCGCGATGGCGAGGGGGTAGACGCCGCCCGTCACGGTCCGGTAGACGATCCGCTCGGACATGTCCGCGAGCGAGATGAGGACGATCGCCTCCCCCTCTCCCACGTGCTCCTTGCCCGACCGAGCGATCACGAAGCTCTTCCCGTCGTTCGAGAGCCGCGGCGACCGGAACCGCGCCGCCCCCCGCTCGAGGCGCTTCGATTCGGCGACGGATTCGAGGACGCCGCCGTCGGCGGAGAGGCGGAAGAGGCCTTCGCGCCGGCTCGGCTCGGTGGCGTGGAGGTAGATCCATCCGCCGTCCGGCGAGAACGAGAGATTCGAGTATCGCCAGGCGGAGCGGCCCTCGCCGCGCCGGGACGCGAGCTCGGTCTCGGCGACGTCGGGGTGCTTCAAGGTGAGGATCCGCTTGTCGGATCCATCGCGGGCCATCGTGACGACGTCGTACCGCCGGACGGGCCTCTCGAAGCGCCGGACGTAGGCGACGCGCCGGCCGTCGCGCGAGACCGCGAGGTCGCTCTTCCGCGTCGGGTCCTGCGCGAGGGGTCCGAGGGGCTCGCCGTCCGCATCGAGACCCACGATCGCGTCGCCCTCGAGGTCGATCGTGAGGATCGCGAGCCGCGCGGCCGCTTCGGCCGGAAGCGAGACGCTATCCGTGCGCGAAACGAGCGCCACGATGTCCTCGATCGGCGGGAGCGTCACGATCTTCTCGGGGTTGGCCGGGGGCGGGCCCGCCGGCGACGCGCCGCCGCCGTCGCACCCGAAGGCGAGAGCGAGGGAAAGAAGAACGGCCGCCGCCGCGCCCGCGCGGAAAAGGCGCGCCGCGGCTCCGCATCCCGCGGGTCCGTGGGACGGCGTCGGCCGCGACGACGCCGGTGCGCCACCGCGCCGAGCACGATCGAGCCGGGCCAAGAACCCTCGGAAGCTGGCGAGACCCGGCCGGATCTCGCTCGTCGCGTGCACGCGGGACGCCCCGTCCCGGTCGCGGTCCCCCGGCGTACTCGTCCTCAACCCGGAGATCTCCTCGTTTTCCAGTAACATCGGGGCCCCGGCTCGGCCGCCGACGAGACCCGACGGCTCGGCGAGGCCGCGCGGAGCTCGAGCACGATCGCGGCCGGCCGCGCGAGAGTCTTCGACCGGAGCGACCCTCTCCCGATCTCGCGAAGTGGCCGGGGCCGTTTCTCGGCCCTCGATAACATCTGTAAGGCCTCCCGTGCACGCGCGACGCCCGAAACGTGGCATCGGGAGGCGACGAAGGGCTCCAACTTCTTCGCAAGACCGAGGAGAAGTCGGAGTCGAAGACTCTATCGCGCGCCCGCCGAGCGGGGAAGGGGCGCACGCGCGACCGGCCGGGTGTCGTCGAGCGCGAGCGCCGCAAGGGCGTCGTGGATCTCTTCCGCCGTGTAGATGCTGACCAGCGTGCGGTTGCCGACGGTCACGTTCGCGAACACCATTCCCACGACGTCGCCCTCGCCGTTGACGACGGGCGAGCCGCTCGAGCCCTTTCTCAGCGGCTGGAACCAGTTCGCGACCATGAGCGAGTCGGGGCCGACGGCCGTCGCGACCACGGCGGCGTGGCCGACGCTCGAGCCGTCGAGGATGGTCACGCGGTCGCCGATCGCCGGTCCGCGCTCGGCCAGCCGGAACGCCGGGGAGCCGAACGGGCCGTCGAGGTCGATGAGCGTGATGTCGCCGAGCCTGAGGACGACCCGCCCCGAGTGCTCCTCGGACCGGAGAAAGCCGGGAAACGAGAGGAGGGTCGGCCGGTCGAGCCGGCACGAGTGCGAGGTCGTGACGACGATTCGGTCGTCGATCGGGAACCCGGACCCCGTGAAGCGATAGTCCGTGTTTCCGAACCGGACCGGGCCGTAGCTCAGGACCGAGCTCGACGAGTCGGGGAGGCTCGGGCCCGTCGCGCATCCCGCCGCGGCCGCGCCGAAGACGACGAGGGCGACGGCGAGCACCGCGCGCGGCGCCGAGCGGCGTGTCGCGCGGAGAGGATCGTTGCGGAAGAGTTTCATGCGGGGACCGGGTCGCGGCCAGCGAGGGGGATGGTCACGAGCCCGAGGAGGGCGGCGCTTTTCCGAACGCCGCGCTCGCCATGACTCTCGGACCACCGTGGAGGAGATACAAATGCCGTTCCATCCCTCACGATGCCGACAAGATCAAACTATGCAGAACTTTGGATTCAAGTCCATTAGCGACAGGAATTTATCAATATACCAATGCCTGGAAACGCGTTGCTTCGGAACAGGGGTGGACGTGGTCCCGTCGCGGCGCGCAACCCGTGCCGGGTCCGTCGCAAGATGTCAACGCGATGTCACAAAGCATTAAGTGATAAATGTTTATGGCTCACCTCGAATGTCCTCCTCCCACGCCGGCCCGCGAACGGCCCTCGCGCCGGCGGCCCATTTTTCGCTCAAGGCCCATCCACCCCGAACCGATATCCCATGGGCTACTTTCACGGCATCCGGCCGTGCGGTTGGCGGTTCGTCGGAACTCGGCGCCCGGGCGGGCCGAAGTCCGGCGGGAGGGAAAGCGATGAGACTTTTGGCTGTCTGTCGAGCGGCGATCGTCCTGGCCGCGTTCGCGATCACGCCGGGAGCGACCGCTGAAGAGCCGGCAACTCCCACACCCGAAGGGACCGGCACCACCGCGTCCGAGTGGAAGTCCGGGCGGACGTATCTCGTCACCGACACCGAGAAGACCGTGCGGTTCGGCGGGAAGGACGTCGTCCTTCCGCAAGGCGCCGAGTTCCAGTTCCAGGACGGATTCTTCGTCGTGACGCTCTCGCCCAGCTCGAAGAAGGACGCGGCGGTCGTGAAGGTGGGAAGCACCTATCTCGTCATCACGAAGCGGGAGAAGCTCGTGCTCGACCCCAACGGGGTCGCCCGCAATCCGAAGTACGCTTTTCGCCTGCCGCCGCAGCGGACGCCGTTCCGAAGGGCGATCATCGAGACCCCGAACGCGAGTCCGTTCGAGCCGTGACGTCTGCCGGCGGCGACCATCAGTGCCGCGATTTCCCCTCGCTCGCGTAGCGGGGGGATGCCGTTTCCCGCGAGACTCTTGAATCAGCGTCCGCTGCGGTCGGGCGCCGTCCCGCGGTTCCGTGGCGTGGGGAGGGAGAAGGGTGTTTGCTCGGACTTTTTTTTTCGTCGGCCCGAGCGGGTCGATGACGTTGCCGGTCCCCCTCCACACCGTTTCCCCATCCGGGCGCGACGCCGTCGCCGGCGATTCCTGCTGCCGTGCGCGGCGAGACGCGCGCCGCCGTTCTTCCGCGTCTCCTCGACGGAGACGCGGCGGCCGATCGGGTCGACAGTGAAAGAGGGAGGTTTCAACGTGTTGAGCGCTGTGACGCACGCCACGACGGGAGTCGAACCGACATCGCCGGCCGTGCGGTGCCGCCGCGTGGCGGCCCGCGCGATTATCGTCCTCGCCCTCGGGCTCGCGCCCGGCGCGCTCGCCGCGGGGAGCGGCGCGTATCCCCACCTCGAAGACGCGGTCCGCCTCGCCGCGTTCGATCCCGTGATTCTCGGCCTCCTCCAGGATGCGGGGTCCGCCGGAACCCCTGCCGGCACCGCGAGCGAAGAGAGCTGGCTCGGCCTCGAGGAAGTCGACGCGACCATCTACAACGACCTCGTGACCGACATCCTGACCCAGGCCGAGATCGGGTACAACCGGCCCGGCGAGTTCCGGCCCGAGTCGCGCCGCGCGTTCAAGGCGGGCGATTTGCTCGTCTATCCGTATCTCCAGCAGCGGTTCGGCTACAACGACAACATCTTCCTGGAGGACGGCGAGGACGACGGCGACCCGGCGACCGACGACGACGAGGACGAGGACATCTACAGCCTCACGCGGTTCGGCCTCCTCGGCCGCATCTCGTTCGCCCAGGGCGACCACAACATCGAGCTCGGCGGCGAGGCGTCCTGGAACCAGTTCTTCGACGAGAGCGACGACAGCTACTTCGAGGGCACCGCGGGCGCCGCGTGGAACTTCCGGTCGGGCAGCGTGTACGGCAAGATCGCGGACCGATTCGAGCGACGCGAGGACCCGATCGAGATCGCGCTCTCGAACGACCTCTTCCGCCGCAACATCAACACGGCGAACGGAATCCTCGGAGTCGACTTCGACTCGTTCAACATCGAGGGCGAGGCGAACTGGGAGAACAACGACTTCACGGACAGCTCGTTCGAGTTCCTCAACCGCGACGAGTACTGGGGCTCGATACGTCCGGGAATCTACCTCAACCCGGACCTCCGCCTCTTCGTCGAGGGCGTCTACGGCGAGCGCGAGATGGACGACGACGGCGGCATCAACAACAGCTACTGGGTCGAGGGCTCGGTCGGCGTCACGGGCGAGATCGCCGAGCACCTCTCGGGACGCGTCCAGGCCGGCGTCATCCACGAGACGTTCGACGACAACGGAACCCTCGACGACCTGGACGATGATCACGACGACGCCGTCGCGGTCGCCGTGGTCCGCTACGAGGCGTCGAACGACACGACCGTCGACACGTCGTTCCTCCGCACGCAGCAGTTCTCGGTGATCGGCAACTACCAGGTGCTGAACCGGGCCGACGTCACGATCACCCACGTCCTCTATCCGAACCTGCTCGGCCGAGTCGGCGGATTCGCCGAGCACGCGAACGTCAGCAACGGGAACAGCATCTACCGCTACGGCATCGGCGTGGGACTCAAGTACCGCATCACCTCGTATCTCGACCTCGACGCGGACTATTCCTTCAAGGACCGAGAGGTCGTCGACACCCCGTTCGGCGACTACACGAACAACATCGTGAGCGTCGGCGCGACCCTGCAGTTCTAGCCCGCACCGTTCACGAGGCCCGAAGGCCGAGTCGCGCGACTCGGCCGCGAAGCGCGACGCGAAGGCGAAGCGGAGAACTCGACGGAGGGCGAAGCGCCCGTCCGGCCCCAGGCCGCGGGCGCCGCGTTCGGCGCCCGCGGCCTGGGGCCCGGATCGAAGCCGACGGCGCCGGCCGGAAGGTCGACGAGAAGGCTCGGTGCCATCGGCTGCTCCTCCGACGGCTTTGAGACCCGCGCCGAGACCGAGGGGACGGCTCGGCATCGCGAGCGATGCGGGCCCGACACGAGACCGTCCTCCGATCGGTGCCGGACCGGGACCCCGTACGTTCTCGGGAAGGGGGCGGCCCGTCGCGTTGACAGGCAGAGAGCCCGTCTGATACGTTCCACCGCTCTCGACGCGAAAAGCCCGGCACGAGCCTCCGCGCCGGCGGGCCCGAAGGGACACTCGGCATGCGATACCGGCACCTCCTCCCGTCTCTCCTCGCCTCCGCGCTCCTTCTCGCCGGCCGCCCCTCCCCGGCTGAGGACACTCAGCCCGCCGCGGCCGCGAAGGGCTCGACGCTCGTCGAGTCGTTCGAGAGCGCCTCGCTCGGAAAGAGCGTGCCGTACTCGGTCTACCTGCCGCCCTCCTACGAGACGAAGACCGACGCCCGGTTCCCGGTCGTCGTCTTCCTCCACGGGCTCTTCGAGGACGAGAAGCGCTGGATGCTGCCGCGGCACGGTCTCGAAGTGCTGGAGCGGCTCGTCGCCGAGAAGAAAATCAGCGATCTGATCGTCGCCGTCCCGAGCGCCGGCCGCGGATTCGGCTTCTACACGAACGCGAAGGACGGCGGCGAGAAATGGGAAGACGTCATCGTGAAGGACTTCATCCCCTTTCTCGACGCCAAGTATCGGACCATCCCCGGGCGGCGCGGCCACGCGATCCTCGGGTCGTCGATGGGCGGATACGGGGCGCTCAAGAT
>Ga0187892_10004569_pt1 | contig 23048 bp, 18 predicted proteins | sample MA1701073metaG_FD_139345 | JGI IMG/M metagenome (GOLD analysis project Ga0187892, IMG submission 139345) | Bio-ooze microbial communities from a basaltic lava cave in the Kipuka Kanohina Cave System on the Island of Hawaii, USA - MA170107-3 metaG ... | reverse complement strand
GGAACGTCAAGCGAAAATTCATCCGGCCGTTGCCGCCTGGCAACCCGTTTATCTCGACGAACTGTGGAAATTAAAACTTGACGCCGAGCACAAAAGGGGGTACGATGTTATTCCGCAGCCCTATTTTTTATCGTCACAATCGAATGCATTCAGCCCAACGAAGAATTGAATACGTTGGTGTCCCAACGAACGCCTGCGGCTTTCGGATTCTTGTCTTTTGTCTTGGTTTCCTTTCTGGGTTTATTATCACATCACAAGTTTTTAAAAAGCCTTTGTTAAAAACGCAATTCATCCCTAAAAAACAAATGCCACGATCTCATCGTGGCATTCTGAATTTAGCAATACGCCAATTTATTAAAACATTTATGAGGCGAGCTTTTTTTGATTCAAATTTTCTTCTAATTCCTTTTTCACGGCGTCGACAACTTCACCCGGCGTTCCATCCCGTTCCGCTGTTTCGCTCCAGCGCCATTGGCTGAGATAATCGTCGGCATCGGTCAATCCCTGCGCTTGCGCTGCCTGGTCGATTTGCGCCATGAAACTCGGCGGCAATTCGATTTTGGTTTCATCAAAATCATCCCACGCTTTGACCTGAGAGGGAATATCCTGCCAATAGAGTATTTGATAAAAAGCCATGGCGGTTTGATGGATTATTTGATTTTTTGATTAATGAATTAGTGGATTAATGGATTAATGGAATCGCCCTTAATCCAGTTATTCATCAATCCAACAGTTGTTACCCCTTGCCAACCAAACGCAAGAACAAATCGACGGCGCTGGAGGCGTCAGCGCCGTAACCGTCGGCGCCGATTTCGTCGGCATACATCTGGCTGATCGGCGCGCCGCCGATTGCCATTTTGATGTGGCCCTGGCCTTTCTCTTTAAAACCATTGATGACGGTTTTCATGTACGTCATGGTGGTGGTCAGCAACGCGCTCATGCCGATAATATCCGGTTTGTATTTCTCGGCGGCGGCGAAAAACTTTTCGAGGCTTTGATCCACGCCGAGGTCGTAAACCTGAAAGCCGGCGCCTTCCGCCATCATGCACACCAGATTTTTTCCGATGTCGTGCAAATCGCCGCGCACGGTTCCCATCACGATCACGCCGGCCGGCGCAACGGTGGAATCGTGTGCGGACAGCAGCGGCTTGAGAACCGCCATGCCGGCCTTCATGGCGCGGGCGGCAATCAAGACTTCGGGCACAAAAATAATGTTATGTTTGAAGTCTTCGCCGACGACGCTCATTCCGGCAATCAATCCTTCGTTCAGAATTTCCTGAACGCTACGCCCTTCAGCCAGAGCGTCCTTGGTCATTTGCTCGACTTCTTTGGCTTTGCCTTCGTAAAGAAATTGATTCATCGCGGCATAATCAGGCATGTCTGTAGTCCTTATGTTGATAATGTTAGCCTTTCGTGTTAAATGCCTCTAATGCTTGCAGCATCGCAAGGATGTTTTCTCGCGGCATTCCCGGGCTTACGCCGCCGCCGACGGAAAGAATGATGCCCTCGCCGCCGCTTTTCTCCAGAACTTCCAGCGTGGCTTCGTGAACTTCTTCCGGCGTGCCGCGGACGCCGATTTCCAAAGGATTGACATTGCCCATGAGACACATTCTGCCGCCGCCGCGCGCCTTCACCTCGGCAATGTCGGTTTGCTTGCCCCAGTTCAATACGTTGAACCCGCAATCAGGCAAATGATCGAGGCAGGCGGTTATTTCCGCATCATTGTGATAGATTTTGACCCAGTCTTTCGGAAAGGCGTCACAGATTTTTTTCAAATAAGGATGGGCAAATTCAAGATAATGTTCCTCATTAATAAACCCCACGATGTCGTCCAGAATGAAAATGCCTTCCACCGCATCTCCCATGATGTTGGCCTGCGCCTTCAGCCAGTCGATGGTCAGGCTCGTGCAACGATCGATCAGCTTGTGCGCCCATTCGGGCTTTTCCACGATGTCGATCATGAACTCCGTGGTGCTGCGAACAAAGCCGGCGGTGCACAGCGGCCCGCGCGAGGTGACCAGAGGCAAAATCTCTCCTTGATCAAAGATGCGTTGCTTGTGCATTTTGATGCGATGCAGCGTCATCGCCATGAAGGCGTCATTCTCCACTTCATATTCCGGAAATTTTTCGAGATCTTCGACTTGATAGAGCGTGTGATATTCGCTGGGCGTATTATTCTGCCAGAATTTGATCTTGGCGCCCAAGGCCGAGGGTTCTGCCGCCATGCCGTACTCCATCCACCAGGAAGGAACGAAGATAATATCCGGATATTCCCGATGAATTTTGAGATTGGACTGGAACCACAACTCCGGATCGAGATAATAATCCATGTGGTTCAAGCCAAGATAACCTGGTATCCACGGGCTGTCGATGATCAAAGCCATGGGGATCTGTTCCAATTTCTCCAGGCGGGCAGCCCTCTTGAAAATTTCCCATTGTTCGCGTCGCATATTTTTATTCCTGTCGAGGCTATCACGTTGTGACAAAGATTTCCGTGCCGGTGATTTTCAATTCAACTCCTGCGGCTTTTGCCGCTTCCTGAAGCGCCCCATGCAGCATGATGACCGGGTCTTTGCTGACCTCGAGCCTTCTCATCAATCCTTCGCCTTTTTTCGCGCCGACCACGAGGGTGATCTTCAATCCTTTGCGTTTGCAGGATACCCGCGCGCCGCCTTCGAGAGTCGCGTTCATCGGCTTAATGAAGGCGTCTATATAATGCACGCCGATGCCGGATTTGTCTTTGACCTCAGGAGATAATTTTCCTTTTGCCGTTTGATCGAGATCGCAGAGTTTTATCATGATTGATGCTCCAAGATTTTGCCGTTCGCGCTTTCGTCATTGTTCTTTTGCTCATCATTCTGCGCCAAAGCGTAATGAATCACTTCCAGCGCCAAGCCCCATTTATGCTCGCGGCTTGAGCGGTCGCAATAACAACCCGCAGGGCTGAATTGGCGCGTCCAGGCCAACACCTCATTGAGCGGCCTGCCCAGCAGCGGTTTTTCGTTTTCAATCGCTTCTTCGAGCAATCGGGCATTGCTGAGATATTCGCACATGTAAGCATGGCCGGCATCACCAGGAGCCGGCGCGCAGCTCATCGCAATGATTTTGTAATCATCTTCGGCTGAGCCAAGCTTGAGATGATAATCATACTCCAGGCGACGTCCCAAATTCGAGCAGGTTGTGCCTTCATACCGAAATCGCGCCGAGACCGAGCCGTCATCGAGAATACTTAATTGAAGCCGTTCCTGCGACCACTTGTGAAGAGCGCGCGAACCGACCGAATACTTTGCCTTGCGGGCAAGCGCTGAATGAGTCGATGCTCTTTCGGTCGAGACTTCATCACCAGACGATTGGAGCCGGCGCACCTCTTCAATTCGGCTTTGAAATCGCTGATAAGGCGCTCTGCGATACTGGCAGGATGGCATCGAGCAATTTTCACATGGAATCAATTGCGCAAGATTCCGAACCCGATTCACCTGTTCCGTGATGCCAAAGACGGCGAGCAGAGATTTTTTCGGCCTGAGCATCCCCGTTTCCAGCGCCTGAATCTCTTCGCGAAAATTTTTTCGCCGAATCAGCTCCAACAGCTTTCCCTGATCCGATATATCCCATTCCGGATAACCCGGGCTGTAATGAGGCAGAATCGCCATCGCGTGTTGATCGGCCCAGGCGCATAAACGCGCGCCCGTGGTCGTGACCAGATGCTCGACAACAGCAGAGCCGTATATTTCCCAAAAAAAGTATTCGTCCGGCTTTTCTTCCAGCCAAAGCTGGCGGGCCTTTTCTTCGCATTCTCTGCCGGCGCTCACCGCCACCAGCGCCGCCGTATGAGCTTGAGCGGCGAGCAATTGTTCGTGCAGCCTTTTCGAGGAGAAATCAACGCCATCGATTCTGAGCCGTCCATTTGAAAGATCGAGCCGCTCGATTTGCCGGACATAAACCCAGGGCTTGCCATTTTCAGCGTACCATTTTTCAGCCCACTCCGCCAACTCCCGGGCCCGATCGCTTAGCGCGTGATGGCCGGGATATCCCAATAGACGCTTGTATTCAGCTTCCTGAACATTCGTCTGCGGCTGAGCGTCAAAGAGTTCGATCATGCTTCAATCAGGTTCAAGGGTCCGATAGGGTTGAATTGGCAGCCATCGACAAAGTAATCGAAAAAACCGGGATGCGTTTCCAGGCGGCAGTGCTTGACTTTTTTGACCAAATTTTCCAGCTCCAAACGTTTGGCGCGCGACAAAAGCGCCATACAAGCGCCTTCTATCGAAGCATTGCCAATCTGCAGGATTCTGGCGCTATCGATATTCGGAATCAGGCCAATCCGTTTCGCGGCTTCGACGTTCACATGACGGCCAAAACCGCCGGCGAGATAAAAAACTTCGAGATCATCAAAGCCGATGCCGTATTCGTCGAAGACAACATGCAAACCCGCGGCATTGGCGCCTTTGGCTTGCGCCAATTCGTTGACGTCGCTTTCGGTGAGGTAAATTTGGCGCGCGCCGCTTGACGGCAAATCAATTCTTTTGTCGCCATTCTCGAAGCGCCCGAGGCTGTTCATTTTTTCACTTCTTAACAATTCGCTCAGCAGATCGATCAAGCCGGAGCCGCAAATGCCTTCCGGTTTGCCGCCGCCAATGACGCGACAGTCGACGGTTGCATCGGCATTGATTTGTACTCTCTCAATCGCTCCCGGCAAGCCGGGCATGCCGCAGGAAATATTGCCGCCCTCGAAAGCCGGGCCGGCCGGGCAGGACGCGGCCAGAATTTTATTCTTATTGCCGACGATCAATTCCGTGTTTGTGCCGATGTCCATGATCGCGATCAAGCGGTCTTCATTTGCAATATCAACCGCCAGCATACAGGCTGCGGCATCGGCGCCGACGTGGCCGCTGATAATCGGCAGGCCGTAAACCCGCGCCCGAGGGTGAAGGGGCAGCAATAATCTTTTCGCAGATTCGGACAGGCTGGTCGTTGCCCTCAGCCCGGCCGCCATCTCCAGCTCGGTGATGGATTGATAAGGATTTTGTCCGATTGAATAAACGCTGAGCCGAAAGAACAGATCGCGCATGGTGGAATTTCCGGCGACGGCCAATTCATAAATCGAATTGGGATCGACCGGAAATTCTTCGATGGCGTGGCTCAAATAACCGGCGAGCGTTCGTTGCAGCAGCTTGCCGCCGTGCTCGCTGTCATACTGAATCCGCGCCATTACCTCGGCGCCGCCAAACCGTTGCGGATTTTCAAAAGCAGCGTCGGCGATGACCTGCCCGGTTTCCAAATTCAAAAGCCGGACAACAACCGTCGTCGTTCCCAAATCCATCGCCAGCCCATGAATCGGCCCTTCTCGGCGATCGATTTCTCCGCCATCCAAAAGAATCCGATCACCGTCGCGAGTTACAGCCGGATCGAGCCGCAGTTGTTGATGATGAGCCGGAAGCTGAAGCGCGTGGCTTTCGATGCGCATGTCGCCGCGCCGCATGGTATGGCAGCGGACAACGCCGGAGTCTGCGATAATTCGGCACCGGCAGGAAAGGCGGAAGTTGTCTTGCAAATGATCTTCTTGCGGCGCTGCCTCGGAAAGATATTCCATGCCCGCAACAATTTCAACCAGGCATTCCTTGCATTTCCCTTGTTTGCGGCACGAAGTTGGAACACGTATGCCAAGCGACTCCGCGTACTCGAAAAGTGAAGAGCCGGGCGCGACGTTGGATTGATGGTTATTGAAGTGCAGCTCGACACTCATGGAACTCACTGCTCAAAATCCAATGGAATTGCCGCCGTCAACCGGCAGCACGACTCCCGTGATATATTTCGCCTGCGACGAGGCCAAAAACAACGCGGCGTGGGCCACATCCGAGGGTTCACCGAATTTTCCCATCGGCGTGCGGGCCAGGGCCCTCTTGCTTCTCTCCGGGTCACTGTCGAAGGCTCGCGAAGACATGGCCGTCGTAATGAAGCCCGGCGCGATGCAATTGACTCGAACTCCATACGGCGCCCACTCTACGGCCAGGGTTCGCGTCATCCCTTCGATGGCGGCCTTTGAAGCCGCGTATCCGATCACTTTCGGGAGGCCATACCGAGCGGCCATGGAGCTGATCATGATAATGTTTCCAGCGCCCCGCGCCGCCATCGGCCTTGCCACTTCCCTGGTGAGCGCGAAGACGGCCGTCTGATTCGTCTGCACGACTTCCTGATATTCTTGATTGGAAACAGTCAAAGCATCTTTTTTCAAATTAATTCCGGCGTTATTGACGAGAACATCAATCACACTCACTGCCTTTTCAATCTTTCCGATCAATTCAGGCAACCGTTCGATTTCACGAAGATCAAAGGTGAAGCAGCGCAATTTCTTGCCCAATTGCTTTTCCGCAAGCTTGAGTTTTTCGCTATTTCTGCCGACAACAACAACGTTCGCGTGATTTGCTGTAAATGCGCTCGCGATAGCATAACCGAGTCCGCTGGCGCCGCCAGTGACCAGGACATTTTTATTTTTCAGATCTTTGTATAGTCCATCCATTTGAATTTAAAGTTATGTGACCGGGAAGATTTTCCTCGAAAACCTTGCGCATCTTTGTATGCCCAACTTTCGCCCGGCTCACAAATCAAACAAGAAAATATAGAAAAAATTTTGTTTAAAGCCAAATAATTGCCAAGAGTGATGAGCCCGCGGATGTCCATGTTTATCGTACATCCTGCCTATCAGTCATTGAAGATGATACGCGCCGGCTGCGCATTCGGATATCCGGATGTTTTTACTTTTTCCTCTCGCCATTGACCAATCTCCAAATCATCAAGGGGTTGGCGTTTTGAAGCTCGCCGGGCAAAAGATGGTCGGGAAAATTTTGATAGCATACCGGGCGGGTAAACCGGCTGATGGCTGCTGTGCCGACGGAAGTCGCGCGGCTGTCCGTCGTGGCTGGAAATGGCCCGCCATGAATCATCGCAGGACAAACTTCGACGCCGGTGGGAAAACCGTTGAAAATCAACCTGCCGGCTTTCCGTTCGAGAATCGCAATAAGATCGGCGTAATCATTCAGGTCGCTTTCCGTCGCCCAAAGCGTGGCCGTCAAATGGCCCTTCAGATTTTCGGCGATCTTGATTAGCTCCGACTTGTTGCTCGCCGTCACCGCCAGGGTGGAAGGCCCGAAAAGTTCTTCTTCGAGATTCACGTTGGCCAAAAAATTCCGGGCATTAGTTTGAAAGAGATAACCAGCGCCCTGGAAACCTTCTCCAGCCTTGCCCTTTGCCAACACCTCAACGCCATCGTTCTTACCCAATTTCTCAATCCCGTTCTCGTAGGCCGCGTGAATTTGTGGCGTGAGCATGGTTGCCGCATCGACTTCTTGAAAATGGCTCGCAGCAATTTTTTGAAATTGCGCCGCGTCTTTGGATTCTTCCAAGAAAACCAGACCGGGATTGGTGCAATACTGTCCGGCGCCCAGCGTGACGGAGGCCGTCAGGCCTTTGGCGATTTCATCTTTTTTCTCACGCAAAGCGCCGGGTAGAATGAATACCGGATTGGCGCTGCCCATTTCGGCATAAACCGGAATCGGCGCCGGCCGCCGGGCAGCGGCATCGAAGATTGCCTTTCCGCCTCTAAACGATCCGGTGAAACCAACTGCTTTGATCAACGGATGCTTGACAATCGCCATTCCCACCTCGGTCGAATGGCCATGCAACATGGAAAATGTTCCGTCCGGCATTTGGGTTTTGTGAATGGCTTTGGCCATAGCTTGCGCGATCATTTCGCACGTGCCGGGATGCGCCGGATGCGCCTTTGCAACAACCGTGCAGCCGGCTGCCAGCGCGGAAGCCGTATCCCCTCCGGCCGCTGAAAAAGCCAAAGGAAAGTTGCTGGCGCCAAATATTCCGACCGGCCCGAATGCTTTCTGCATGCTTCTGACATCAGGCTTGGGCGCGGATTGGCGATGAGGGTCGGCGGTATCAATGCGAGCATCAACCCACGAGCCTTCGCGGAGAAGGTTGGCAAACAGTTTCAGTTGGTTCACTGTTCTTCCTCGTTCGCCGGTTAGTCTCCCCTCGGTCAAGCCGGTTTCCTCGCAACATCTTTTGATCAAACCGTCGCCGAGCGCGATGATTTCATCCGTGATAGTTTCGAGGAACAACGCACGTTCCTGGCTACTCTTTTTGCTGTAGGCAAGAAAAGCCTTTTCGGCTTTCAAGATCGCCCCATCAATTTCCTGAGGTGTGGCCTCATGAAATGCCGGCGACATCTCAACGCCGGTGGCAGGATTAACGGCATAAAAAGCGGCCGTTCCTTGTCCGCTGCGTTCGTTGCCGATAAAATTTAGTCCAGTGAGTTCCATAATTTTTTTTCATGTCGCAAGTGAAGGCCAATTTGGGCAGCAGGGTTTGAGGAAATTCAACAAGCCGTTATGCCCAAGTTGGACTTCGCCGCGCTTGCTATTTCACTGTATTGACCAACGTGCCAATCGGTTCGATATTGATAAAAATCTCATCTCCACTTTGCAAACTAAAATCATTCGGTGGAACGATGCCGGTTCCCGTCATGAGCAAGCTGCCGTGCGGAAACGAGCACTCGCGGTATAAAAAGGAAAGCAATTCTTCCGGCTTTCTTTTCATCTGTTTGAGGTCCGTATTTCCTGCAAACACTTGCTGGTTTTTCCTTTTAATTTCGATATGCACGGAAGTATGATCCGAAAGCGGTTGTTCGGTAACATAAATACACGGGCCGAGCGCAGCGCAACCGTCATAAGTCTTCGCCTGCGGCAGATAAAGCGGATTCTCGCCCTCGATGCTTCGCGAGCTTATGTCGTTGCCAATCGTGTAACCAACGATTTTGCCGCTCGACGTGATCATCAGCGTCAGTTCCGGCTCGGGAACATTCCAAGTCGAGTCCTGGCGAATTCTGACTTTGCCGCCGGAACCGACGACACGATGCGCCGTGGCTTTGAAAAACAACTCCGGACGTTCGGCCTCATAGACGCGCTCGTAGAACTCACCGCCGCCCGCGTTTTTCGATTCCTCCTGGCGGCCTTGCTTGCTGCGAAAATAAGTTACGCCGCTCGCCCACAGTTCTTGCGATTGGATGGGCGCTTCTAAAATAGTGGCGATAAGTTGCTGCCCATTTTGTATCGGCTCAATCGTTCGCACGATTTCTGCGAGTTTGCTGAATAGATTGTCATCATTGACGAAGGAATCCCAGTTTTCGCCTTTCAAGAAATGAAAGCCCTTGCCGTTTTCAACGACGATGCCGTTTTTTATTTTGTATAATTTCAATGCAAATCCCCTTTCACCTCCGCGCCGGATTTTCCAACTAAAATATCCAAATCGGCGCCTTGATCGGCTTGCTGCACGTGCTCCAAGTAGAGGCGCACGTAACCTCGGCTGGCATGCGGGGCGGGAGGCGACCACGCCGCTCTGCGCCGGTTCAACTCTTCGTCCGGAACAGCGAGGTGCAACTTGCGGTTGGCGACGTCCAGCTCGATGAAGTCACCGTTTCTCACCAAAGCCAGCGCGCCGCCGATGGATGACTCCGGCGAGATGTGCAGCACCACGGTTCCATAAGCCGTGCCACTCATTCTGCCGTCCGAAATGCGCACCATGTCCTTCACGCCTTTGAGAATCAATTTCTCGGGAAGGTCAACGTTGCCGACTTCAGGCATGCCGGGATATCCTTTCGGACCGACGCCTTTCAGCACGATGACACAGGACTCATCAATATCCAAACCGGGATCATCGATGCGTTCGTGATAATCTTCCATGCTTTCGAACACGACGGCGCGTCCGCGATGCTTCATCAATGCCGGCGTTGCGGCGGAGGGTTTAATGACCGCGCCGTTTTCGCAGAGATTTCCTTTGAGCACCGCAATGCCGGCTTCCGGTTTGAACGGCTTGTCAATGGTGGCGATCACCTCGCGGTTGTAACATGCAGCGCGTTCATTGTTCTCTTGCAATGTTTTGCCATTCACTGTGATGACATTTTGATGCAGTCGATCTCCGAGTTCCTTGAGCACAACGGGCAGGCCGCCGGCATAGAAAAAATCTTCCATCAAAAATTTTCCGGAGGGCATGAGATTGACCAGCAGGGGAATCTTGCTGCCGATTTTATCAAAATCATCCAGGTGCAGCTCGACGCCAATTCTCCCCGCGATGGCCGTGAGGTGAATCACCTGGTTGGTCGAGCCACCGACTGCGGCATTGACGACGATGGCGTTTTCGAATGCCTGCCGCGTGAGAATTTTCGACAAGCGCAGGTCTGCTTTGACCATTTCAACAATGCGGCGTCCCGATAATTGCGCCATAACTTTTTTTCTCGAATCGACCGCGGGAATCGCCGAGGCGCCGGGCAACGTCAATCCCAAAGCTTCAACCATCGTCGCCATTGTGGAGGCCGTGCCCATGTTGTTGCAATGGCCGCTGCTGCGCGCGGCGCAAACTTCCGCCTCTGCCAAATCTTCTACGGAAAATCCTTCCGTCTTTTGTTTTGTCTTGATCATCCACGTAAACGAACCGGAACCGATGCAATCCCCTCGGAAGCGGCCATTCAGCATCGGCCCGCCGGGCACAACGATGGTCGGCAGATCGACGCTGCACGCGCCCATCAACGTCGACGGCGTGGTCTTGTCACAACCCGTTAGCAGCACCACGCCATCCAACGGGTTGGCGCGGATCGATTCTTCCACGTCCATGCTGGCCAGATTGCGAAACAACATGGTCGTGGGGCGCATGATGGTTTCGCCCATCGAGAAGACGGGAAACTCGAAGGGAACACCGCCGGCCTCCAACACACCCTTTTTCACGATCTCTGCAAAATCGCGCAAGTGGCCGTTGCACGGCGTCAGTTCCGACCAGGTGTTGCAAATGCCGATCACCGGCCGCCCGCGAAAATAGTCGTCCGGGTAGCCTTGATTTCTTAGCCAAGAGCGGTGGACGAAGCCCATCTTGCCGGCGCCGCCGAACCATTCCTGGCTTCTGAGTTTTTTTTCGTTCATAACTTCATTTCAATTTTTCATTCAAAGACAAAACTTCAACGCCGGCGAGCAGCACCGTGCCGATGCCATGTATATCATTAAGCGGCGCCGGGCGGCGATAGTAATGAACCAAGTCATCGCTCACCACCGTGCCGGTGCAGACGCTTTCGACCTGTCCATCGGGACGAATCTTTGACATCACGCCTTCCCATCCGCGTTGCGCGATCGAAGCGTAACGCGGCTCGATATATCCCTTGTTGACGGCGCGCGCTATCGTGTACGTGAACATCGCACTGCACGAGGTTTCAAGATATGAATCCACCTTGTCGAGCAGTTGATGCCACAATCCCTCGCCGCTTTGGTAGCGTGCGATTCCCAGAATGTGCCTCTGAAGCAGTGCGAGCAATGTTTCGCGCTGCGGATGGTCTTGCGGCAAACGCTCCAGCAAATCGATCTGCGCCAGCATCGCCCAGCCATTGGCGCGTCCCCAAAATGCCACGCCACGGCGATTCACCTCCGAATACCAACAATGGTGCATAAGCCCGATTTGCTCGTCGAACAAATATTTGTAAAAATTGACAACCTGAAGCGCGGCATCATTAAAGTAGCGCTTATTGCCCGACCATTCGCCCATGCGGGCAAGAAACGACAGACCCATGTAGAGATCGTCCGCCCAGAGCGTCCACTTGTGCGGGAACGAGCGAACGAGTGTGCCGTCTTCGATTCGGCTCTGCCGCGTGAGTATGTGCTCTGCTGCTTGATTAATGTAAGCAAGATAGCGTTCTTGTTGATCGCGGCGATGAACTTCGATCACGCTCGCGCCCATCGCGCCGCAGTCGTCCAACTCGTTCATGATAAAAAATTGGCCGAAAGGATAATTCCACTTGCCTTCGTCTTTGTATTTGTTTTCAAAATAACGATAGTGGTCGAAGCCGAAGGCGATGTTTTTGCGCGCGAATTCGATGTACGCCGGCTCATCGAGTCTCTCTCCCAATTTGATCATGGCGATATTCAGCACGCCGTTCCAGTAGCGCCAGTCGTTGTAAGCGTTCTCCGGCCGCAACTGTGCGTCTGCCGGCGCCTGTTCGGGAGAGGCAAAACGCTTTCCGCTTTTCTGATCGACAAACCGAAACGTCGCATCTTTGAGTACGGCATCGGCAACCGCGCGAAGTTTCTTCTCGCTATCCGACAAGCCTTGCGCGCGGTCGGGCGCGGAGCGGCAACACAATCCGAGCAAGGACAAAACGAAAACGGAAATCAGGGAGCGACGGGCTTTTTCAACAATCCATTTCATCGCTTATATTCCTTGACATATTCCGCTATATCGATAAAAGGCGCGATCCAAATGTCTTTTTCAATTTCATTTATTTTCGGCATCTCGCCTTTTACGCCGCGCGCGGCGACAAAATTATCTCTTATTTTGTCCACATAAGATGCTTCACCAAATCCCGACAAAAAGATCAATAATAAAGCTTGAAAAAAGATGGAAATTTTGATTTCCACTATGCCCTGCCTTTGTAAAGTTAGGTTGGGTTGAGCAAAAGCTATGACAGGAAAATAGACTCAAGTTTGATTACAACAAAGCTCATCGAGGTAAAACAAGTGGCTCAACATTTTTCTGTCATTTCAAAAGATTATTCTTGCTCAGAAACTCCCTGATCGCAGCATAGCTTTCCAACAAAGTTTGCCGGTTGAAACCGCCGTGTCCGGCGCCGCGAATCGTGACGAGTTGATTCGGCACGCCGGCCTTGTCCAACGCCGCGTGCAATCGCGCGGCATGATCGTAAGGCACAACGTTATCCTGGTCGCCGTGAATCGTAATGATCGGCGGCAGCCCGGGCCGGACGTAGTTGATAGGCGAAACGTGCCGCGCCAACTCCTGCCGATTGCTCATGCTACCAAACCATTCCATGGCGTAATGCTTGGCATTCGGGCCGTCTATCAGATCGGCCACGTCGGTGATGCCGAACCAATTGACAATCGCCGCGACTTTTATCTCCGGTTCCGTTCCTTTTGCCCAACGAATGCTGTCGGGCGTGGGGCATTGCCGGTCAAAAGCCGTTTGTGCCGGCAACATGCCCGTTATCAACGCCAGGTGTCCGCCGGCTGAAGTGCCAGTCAAAACGAATTTCGACGCATCCAAATTATACTGCTTGGCGTTAGACATTGCCCATCGCAGGGCGCAGCGACAGTCTTCTACCGCCGCTGGCGCGAGAGAGTTGCGCGCGATGCGATACTCCACATTGATCACCGCCCAACCCATCGACAAATACGGCAGCAGCCAAAGCACGTTGCGCTCTTTCTGCCCGGCCACCCAGCCGCCGCCGTGAAAAAGAATGAGCGTCGGCTTGGGCGCGTTGCGATCTCTCGGCAGATAAAGATCGAGCTTCAATTCGGTGTTATTCGCTGTTGCGTAGGTGATATTAGGTACAATGTCATAATCACCGGCAACGTAATCCACCCACTTGTCGGAGTTGGAAGTTTGAGTCTGTCCAAAGCTCGGAGCACAAACAGCGAGCAATATGACAAACAGTGCAAGAACATAAGATATTTGCCTCATAGTTTCTCCATCAATATCGCAACGTGAATAAGCTTCAACCAAATTTTACCACGAAGACACCAAGGCACAAAGAAGAAACTTAGTGTCTTCGTGTCTTGGTGGTCAAAAAATTTTTGCTTTATTTTATTCTGAATTTGATTCTCTAATTCGCCTTTCGCGTTTCCCGACATGACTCGAGTCGGCTACTCACGCGCCGCCGCGAAAATGTATGTGTCCAAAAACGCATTACGAAATTTGCCCTGGGGATCGTAAAACCGAAACAACTCTTGAAAGTCCGGCAATTTTTTGTAAAGCGCTTGCAAGCGCGCCGGTGACATTGTAAACATCTTGCCCCAATGCGGGCGCGCGCTGAACGGCGCGAGTTGCGCTTCGATCAGCGGGAGCAGAGTCCGCACCGCTTCCCAATTTTTTTTCCATGTGAAGTGGAGGGCGACGCACGCTTGCTGATAGCACGGACTCATCCACAAATTGTCCGCAGCAATGGTGCGCACCTCCGAAATCTGCAGGAGCGGAGCCACTTGCTCACGCAATGGCGCGATGGCGCTGAGCGCCGCGAATGCGTGTTGGCGCGGCACCAAGTATTCCGATTGCAATTCTTCCCCGCTGCTCGGAGTGAAATCCATGCGAAAGTGCGGCAGCCGTTCATGCCACGGACCGGATACGTTCATCTGCTCAGTGCAATATTCCGCTGGATGACCTGCGATTGGATGAACTTGTTGCGTGGCGAGCTGCGCTCCGAAAAAATCCGGCTCCGGCGCAAGCGACGCGCTATCTGAAACACGGTGCTTCAACCAGATTTGATTGATCCGGTCGCTCTGCCAATCCGTGAAAAGGCTGACGCTGTAGGCGCTTGAGAGAATGGCATCGAAATTATTTTCCAAGTGCGACAGCGGCAAGTTTTCGTACACGTTCTGGCGCATATCAAACGCAGGAAGAATATCGAGCGTGAGCTTCGTGACCACGCCGAGTCCGCCAAGCCCGACAACCTCGCCTTGAAATTTGTCGCCGCTGTGCTCGCGAGATAAAATCATCACCTCGCCGTTCGCTGTGATCATTTCCAGCGCCGATACGCTTGTGGCTAAATTTCCATTATTATCTCCCGAACCATGCGTTGCCGTTGCACAAGCGCCGGCAATGGATATATGCGGCAACGAAGCCAGATTGTGCAGCGCAAAACCTTCGTGATGCAGATACTTGCAAAGTTCCCCATACTGAACGCCAGCCTCAACCTTCACCGTGCGGTGTTCGCGATCCAACTCCACCACGCGGTCGAAATGCTCGAGCGAGATGATATCCTCAGCCGTGTCCGCGATATCGTTGAAGGAATGGCGCGTGCCGACCGCCTTCAGCTTGCGGCAGCGCACGACAAGTTCTTGCACTTGCTCGACCGTTTTCGGATCGTGCCATCGGGCTGCGCTGTAGGTGTAATTGCGCGCCCAATTTTGTTGAGGCTCACTCATTTTTGTGCTTCTCAAGAACGCTTTGTTTACATTTGCACGAATTTTGTGTCTTTACTTTATATTTTGTTTAAATTAAGCCATCGTTAAGGAATCATCCATTTTAGCTCAAGCGAGTTTTGATCCGAATGTGCTACAACTAAGTTCGGGAAACTAGGAAATATTTGAGGAGAAATAGGATTATGGGCATTAGGATTATGTATAATCTTTGCCGATGCTTTTCTAGCGTTCGACACCCAAAATACAGCGCTTAGGGTAGTGTTGAGTACAACATGTTCCCCCTTTTGAAGTCTGGGGCTAATAATTCCCCTTCGATCTCTGGTCATTTGTGTTCTTACTATTTCATAATCTGTTTTTGGAAAAAACATTTGTTCTTGCCCAAATAGGGCATCTAGAAGCGAGCTTTCGCTAAAACCAGACTCGAAGGCGGGGATAACAGCTACAACTAGAGGGATTTTCATTTTTTTTACTTCGCGATACTTTTTCAATTTCTTTGAAATAGTATCTCTTAACAATTCCACATTTATCCATTCTGTAAAGATTGGCCCTCCTACCTCAACAGCTTTTTTATGTTTCGTTTCTCTAGGCATGAGTGTGACTGTAATTTGCAAATCATCGTCTTCGTAGATATTATCATGCATTTGTTTCGTATCCTCTGGATCAAATTTGTTGAGCCATTCCTCAACGAACTTGACAATCCTACTAATCTTTTTACCAGATAGCGCAGACCGAGAAGTGCTGCTTAACATTAGATGAAAATAATGCTCAATTTTTCCCAAGCGATACCGTAATTCAGCCCAAGATTGCATTTCGCTTTGCAATTTTTTAGTTGGTAGAATGGAAGCCACTTCTACTATAAAACTATTGCTGGTATTGTTAGGAATAACATACCAATCGGGTGTCTTTTTGATAATAGGCTTTTCGTATTCAACTTGATGACCACACTTTATAAGCAGGACACCTACTGCTAGTTCATTATAAGTGGTTAAGAATAGTTTTGGATTGCGTAGTTGCTCGATTAAAGTCTGTCGGTCTTTATCAGTAAGCATTGCCACCCTACTCTCGATTTCTCTTCTTTCCTCTTCCCAATCTGGATCGATAGCTAAATTATACAATTCCGGCCATTGATACTTTGGGCGATTGTTGTAAGAAGCCTTTAATTTTTCAATCAATTGAAAATCAAATACAAGATTCATGATGATTACTTGCAATTATTGTTGTGAGATTGCACGGCGCTAACAGTAATATAAGCCATCTTTGTCACTTCTTTCACTTCACTGATAACTCTCCGGCGGCCCCAAATAACTCGGCTTGGCCTCGCCGGTTTCGATCACCAGCTTTTGCAAAACCACGCCCGCATCGACCATCCAAAGTTTCAAAACATGCTTACCGGGCTCATCGAGCACGTGCTTCGAAACCTCAACGGTGGCGTTGTTCCGCACGGATTCTTCCCAATCCTGAAAAGCTTTGCCGGCGTGCATGTTGACGATCTGCGGCGGTTCATCATCGAATGAAATGGCGTAGCGCAAGCCTTGATTGTTGTGAAAATTCAGGGTGGGGGAGAGGTGAGCTTTAACCCGTACCTCGCCGGCGCTAAAAAAATAGATCTGATATTCCAAACGCGGACTGTTTCCTGCAGGTGTCTGAGCCGGAGAGGTGACCGGCAAAGGCGTCATCGCCGAGAGCGTGCGGCCCAAATCCGGAACGCGCTGCCACTTGATGGGAGACGGCTCCACCGCGCGGGTAAAATGTTCCGCTTCGATTGAAACATAGCCGTTGCTCTCGACAAAGCCGATGATCTCATCTCGCTTCGGAGATGACGGATTATTGATAATTGCCTGCACCACCACACGGTTATTGTTGGGGCCGGCAACAGTAATCGGAAGGCGATGCTTGCCAATCGGAACGCTCTTCCAATCGACACTAATCCACAAACGTTCTTCGGTTTCAATCTTTCCAGTTGCCTTGCTAATTTTGACCCACGGCTCGCCGCTTTGCGCCGAATACCCAAAAGAAGTTTGCCCGCGATTGAATATTTCGATGTAATAGGTTTGTTGGTGATACGGATCGAACTCGGGCAACACGGCTTCGGTTTTCTCATTCGGCCACCAATGCGCTGAACCTTCGATAGCAACACCCATCTCTGCCGCTGCTGGAATTGCAATCGCTTTGACTGCGGGCATTGAATTGCTGTCCGGCTGCTGCCAATACGTGTAGCCGATGTGCGTTTGATCCATGATATGACGCCACTTGCCGTTGGCCATCACGTTATTATAATAATGCGAGATCTCAGCGTCTTTCTCAAATAAAACTTTCGCTTTCTCGGCAAGCGCGTTCGTTGCCGCTCTTCCTTGTTGCGCATACAAACGATTCTTACCGACCGTGACGTAAAGCTCATTGAGATTTGAACAGGCTTGCACGGGATGCAGAACGAGCTGATAGAAAGCATCTTTGTATTCGGCAGGCAGCGAATCGCTAATGCGCAGTGCGCGTGCGGCCAACTCGGTATATTCCGCGACAACGGTTTCTGCTTCGCGGTAATCAACCAGGCTGTACGTATCCGGCGCGAGCAGCTCGGGCTTGCGCCGGGAATTGAATTTGGTGTACAGAGTCAAAATATCAGCAATGTCTTTCGCATGTTCCGCGCCGAATTGCCGCTCGGCCCAAAGTGCTGAGTACTCAGGCAAGCGCTCGGCCGGCCATTGTTCAGGATTCCACGCATAATCCAAAAAGAATTCGATAGGAAACTCCATCGGCTTGATATCGCCGACGTTGACGATCCAAATTCGGGTTGCACCATAACGATAAGCGAGGTGCATCTGCTCCCACACGCGGGAAATCTGATTCGTGTTCAGCCATTTGTAATTTCGCGGGCCGCCGACATAATCATAGTGATAGTAAATGCCGTAACCGCCGGGCCGCGGCTTTTCATTGCGCTGGGGCAGCTTGCGGATGTTGCCCCAATTGTCATCGCACAATAGCAGCGTGACATCATCGGGCACGCGCATGCCTTTGTCATAATATTCCTGTACTTCTTTATACAGCGCCCACACTTGCGGAATGCTCGTGACGTCTTTACGTGTTACTTCACCAAGGATTTCACGCTGGTCTTTGACGATTCTCTGCAGCAACGCAACGTTCGCCGCCTCCGTCATCGGCTCGTCGCCATCGCCGCGCATGGCGAGGGTGACGATGCTCTCGTAATTCTTCATGCGCTTGATGCCATGCGTCCAAAACTCGCGCAGCTTCGCTTCGTTCTTTTCATAATTCCACGGCCCGGAGCCGTAGCGCTGCCATTCCACGTGCGCGCGCATCATCGGCTCGTGGTGCGAAGTGCTGATCACCACGCCGTATTCGTCTGCCAACGGTGCATTGAGCGAATTGTCATCATAAAACGCTTTTCCCCACATTGCCGGCCAGAGAAAATTCCCCTTCAGGCGCAAAATCAGCTCAAAAACTTTTTCATAAAATTGATGGTTGAAACCGCCGAAGGTTTTATTGGCCCATCCGAGCAGCGCCGGATTCTCGTCGTTGATGAAAATGCCGCGGTATTTTACCGCCGGCTCGCCGAGCGTGTGCCGGCCCGGCAAAATATACAACTCAGATTTTTTTTTCACCGGCACGTCGGCCCACCAGTACCAAGGCGAAACGCCGATTTGCGCGGCGAGATCGTACATGCCGAAGATGGTGCCGCGTTTGTCGCTGCCGGCAATAACCAGAGCACGATCAATTCCGGGCATCGGCTTTTCCACCACCTGAAGCAGAAATGTTTCCCAACGCCCCGCAATGCTCGCCACGTCAAGTTTATTGGATTGCACCAGCTTGTCGATCATTGGACTTTTGCCCAATGTCCCAACCAATACGGCTTCTTTTGTCGCGCGGATCTGATCAATGAAAAGCTCCGTCGGAACATTCGTCACTCGGCCAATATCGGCCTGCAAATGCTTTGCAATTCGGATTACACCCGGATAATCATCGGTGCTGATATACAATGGCGCTGATTGGCCTGCGGCTGATAGGGTGAAACGTCCTTTGCCATTTTTTGTTGAAATGTAGGTTGCGCCGTCCACCGCAAATGCAAGCTGTGAGACAGCGAAAGCGAATCCTGCAAAGGATAAGGCAAAACGATTGATAAAAAACATTTTTTCATCTTTTGGGTTGTTTCTATCCGTTGGCGAATTTTTGAAAATCTTTTTATCTACTCCTCTACGATCAGCATTGTTTTCTGCAAATCTTCATCCCGCGACGAATTTCCCACCATAATTTCAAACTCGCCCGGTTCCACCACGTAATTCATATCGATATCATAAAACGCCAGATGCTCCGGCGTAATGTCCAGCGCCACCGTTTTCGTTTCGCCCGGCGCGAGCGTAATGCGCTGGAATCCCTTCAACTCTTTGACTGGACGTGTCACCGAACTCACGCGGTCGCGAATATACATTTGCACCACTTCATCGCCGGAGACGCGCCCGACATTGGTGACCTCGATAAACACGCGGGTGGATTCATTCGCGCGGATTATGGATTTCTCCAGACGCGGTTGGCCAAATTTAAATTGCGTATAACTCAGGCCGAAACCAAACGCAAAGAGCGGTTTGACGGACTCAAAAAGATAACCCCGGCGTGCGAAGGGTTTGTAATTGTAATAGGCCGGAATGTGCCCGACCGAGCGCGGAATCGTGATCGGCAGCTTGCCGCCCGGATTCGTATCGCCAAACAAAACTTCGGCAACGGCTTGGCCGGTTTCCTGTCCCAGATACCAGCATTCAAAAATCACCGGCGCTTTTTCGACGAGATTGCGAACCGCGAGCGGCCTGCCGTTGAAGAGAAAAGCGATAACCGGCTTGCCGAGTGCGGCGACGGCGTTCACGAGCTCATTTTGCAAGCCGACCAAGTCGAGATCGGCGCGGTCGCCCAAGTGATTCAAAGCCCAGGCCTCGCGCGAAGTTTGTTCGTTGCCGCCGATGGCGAGCACGATCACATCCGCTTGCTGCGCGACCTTTACGGCTTCGGCGATGCTCTGGCGATCTTCTTCCGGATCGCTGGGCACGACTTCATCTTGTTGCCACGATCCGCCAATGGTGATTTTGCAACCTTCGTGATAAAGAACTTTTACCGAATTGCCAACGCGCGCTCGAATGCCTTCGAGTACAGTTGAAATATGTTTTGGTTTCCCACTGTATCCGCCCAAAAGCTCGCGGTCGGCGTTGGGACCGATCACCGCCAGCGTTTTAATTTTCTTTATATCGAGAGGCGCCGTGCCGTGATCATTCTTGAGAAGCGTGATGGTCTCTCGCGCAGCTTGAAGGGCAAGTTGTTGATTGGCCGTGCTGCCGACAATGCGCTCCGCGGTGTCGGGATCGACATACGGATCGTCGAAGAGCCCCAGTTTAAATTTGTACGTCAACATCGCGGCGACCAACTCATCGAGAACTGATTCTTCGAGGCGGCCTTCGCGCACCAACTCGACGAGATGCTTGTAACAATCCGGTTCAGGCAGCTCGATGTTCACGCCGGCGCAGGCGGCCAAGAGCGCGGCCTCCTTGCCGTCTTTGGCGACGTGATTGCCGAGGCCAAAATCTGCCCGCACGTGCAACTCGCGAATGGCGTAATAATCGGAAACCACGAAGCCTTTGAATCCCCATTCTTCGCGGAGAATTTTTCGCAAGAGCCAGCGATTGGCGTGTGAGGGCACACCGTCGATTTCATTGTATGAAGCCATCACGCTCATGGCCCCGCCTTTTTGAATGGCTTTTTTAAAAGGAAAAAGAAAAGTCTCGCGCAGCACGCGCTCCGAAACATTCACCGGCGCGCAGTTCGTGCCCGACTCGGGCTGGCCGTGCGCGGCGAAATGTTTCAGCGTAGCGATGATGCTCGTTTTATTTTTAAAAGTGCCATCACCTTGAAAGCCTTGCACCGCGGCAATGCCCAGGCGCGAGACGAGATAGGGATCTTCTCCGTAAGTCTCTTCGACGCGCCCCCAACGCGGCTCGCGGGCCACATCCACCACCGGGGTCAGCGCTTGATGCGTCCCGCGAAGTCGCGCCTCCTCAGCCGTCATTGCAAAAAGCCGGCGTACCAAATCGGGATCGAACGTCGCGCCGAGTCCGATGGGTTGCGGAAAACTCGTGCCCTCTGGAGCTGCCTGTCCGTGCAAACACTCTTCATGAAAAATTACGGGAATTCCGAGCCGGCTGTTTTCGATAAAAAATTTCTGAATGGCATTGGTCAATTCGGCCTGTTCTCTGGCGTTCTTTCCGCCACCTGCGTCGCTGGGCCGGCCGACTTGCCCCAAGCCGTGGCCGTCTTTGTAATGCGCTTTTGCTTTTTCGAGATCGAAGTTGCCCGTCTCATCCACCAACGTCGTGCTCTTGCCCTGCCAAACGCCGACCATTTGCGCGGCTTTTTCTTCGAGCGTCATGCGCGAGAGCAGGTCTGCGACTCGATCTGCGATCGGTAGATTAGAATTTTTATAGCGAGCATTTTCGAGCGCGGCTTTTTGTTCCTTCGGAAGATTGTTTTGCATATTCTTTTTCTGTTAGAAAAAATTCCAAAAACTTTATGCCGCCAACGGATAGAAACAACCCAACGGATGCACCCAATTGTTTTATCAGTTGGGTTGTTTCTATCCGTTGGAAAATTTTATCCATCATTGAATCGCTTTATGATGGCTATCTTTTTTCATGCACCGTTTTAACCACCGCCTCAAACGCCGGCTTAGGCTGATAGTTGCGATCGAACAGCAAGGGATAATTGGTTCGCCCTCTTACCGGCCAATTGTTCAACCATGATTGGCCGTCATTCACGCCCCAAAAAGTCACGCGGCTGATCTTGTCGTGGTGTTTGTGAAAGAGCGCGAAACACTCGGCGTAGCGTTTGGCCAAAACCTGCTGCATGGAATCGGGCAGCGCTTCGGGATATGGATTGAGATGCTTGCGCAATGCAACATTTTTCGTAATATCCGCGCCGCCGCTCCAGTCGTCGGGATTGGGCAACGCGGTGACATCCAATTCCGTGATCATGATTTTCACGCCGGTCTGCGCGAGCACTTGCAACGCGGCGTCTGCTTCTGCAATCGAGGGATAATCAAGCCCCCAATGCCCTTGCTCGCCGATGCCGTCAACGCGAATGCCTTTTGATTGCAGCTCGCGAACCAGCCGCACCGCGCTCTCGGCTTTTTCTTTTTTCCATAAATTGAAATCGTTGTAGTACATCTCAGCTTGCGGATCGGCCTCGCGTGCGAACTCAAAGGCCTTTTGAATGTAATCCGGCCCAATGATCTCCAGCCACTTGGTTTTGCGGATGCTGCCGTCGTCTTCAACGGCTTCGTTGACCACGTCCCAGCCGTGAATGCGGCCTTTGTAGCGGCCAACGACGGTGAAGACGTGATCGCGCAGGCGTTGCAACAACATTTCGCGCGTTGCCGGTTTTCCCGCGCCGTCTTCAAACACCCAACGCGGCGTTTGATTGTGCCAAACCAGCGTGTGACCGACAATGAACATTTTATTCTTTTCGCCGAACGCGACAAACTCATCTGCCGGCGAAAAATCGTATCGGCTCGGCTCAGGATGAACGTGTTCCCATTTCAAAATATTTTCGGAGGTAATGCTGTTGAATTGTTCTTTGATCAACACCATGGCGGCAGCGTCCTTGCCGTCAATTTGGTCGACATCCACAGCCGCGCCGATATAAAAATCTTTCTCAAAAATTTTCTTGAGCGCTGGCCGGTCGGTGAAAGCAAAAACAATGGCGGCAGTGACGAGACACGCCAAAAATGTTTGGTTTCGGCATAAAATTTTCATCGAAGAAATTCCTTATTTCAAACAAGTGAAAACAAAAGCTCTGAACACGGATGACGCTGATAACACGGATTCTCGAGGATTGAAAAGATAAATCTATGTCAATCAGGTGATCAAAATTTATCAAAAAAACCTTGCAAATCCGTGTTCAAAAGATTTGAGTGTGTAGCATTTCACAGGAGACGTTAAGCCGCCATTCGATATGAATCTGCATACAAGCGATTCTTTTCGGAGGCAATGTAGAATTGCCAGAACGCCTCCCAGTCATTGTTCTTTT
>Ga0187892_10004568_pt1 | contig 23051 bp, 27 predicted proteins | sample MA1701073metaG_FD_139345 | JGI IMG/M metagenome (GOLD analysis project Ga0187892, IMG submission 139345) | Bio-ooze microbial communities from a basaltic lava cave in the Kipuka Kanohina Cave System on the Island of Hawaii, USA - MA170107-3 metaG ... | reverse complement strand
GGAAACGATCTCGCTGCGGCTACCAGCACTGGTGCTGGCGGATCTGAAGACCTTGGCCAATGAGCGGGATGTGCTCAAGGCTTCCTCGCCGAGCAGATCCGCCCGTGAGCAAGCGGTAGCCGGTCATCAGAACAAGCGTTCAAAGGCGCGCAACGTTCGTGGGTCTCGTCGTCGCCAGCCGTCGAGCGAGTGGAGCGACTCGTGGCGGCACCGGCAGGTCTGAGGGCCATCGATGTTGCACGCGCCCCCAACGGGGTGCATCGTTCGGGTTCAGAATCAAACGGGGAGGCAGAAGTGGCAAAGGTTCGCTGGGTCGTCATGACATTGATGGGAGCCTGCGCGTCCGGCGGCCCGCCGAGCGTCACTTCCACACCCGGCAGCAATGCGGCGCTGGCGTACCGCATGCCATCGAGCAATCCGCTGACGTACGAGACCGGAGATACGATGGCGATCTCGATGAACATGGGCGGAATGAACGTGGATGTCGCGATCCATGCGTCGGCCACCATGCAGCTCGACTTTGCGAACACGGGTTCCGGGCTGAACGCGACGCTCACGTATCTGGTGCTGTCGGGTGCGTTCACGAACTCGATGGGGCCATCGGTGACGATCGGCGAGGGCGACAAGCCGGGGCCGGCGACGGTCAGCATCAGCCCGAGCGGCAAGGTCACAGTGGTGAACAGGCCGGCACAGATCGCGGCGACCGTGCGGCAGGTGCTCGGCTCGGAGAGCATCTACCAGCGGCTGTTCACGCGGCTGCCGGGCCGAGCCGTGTCAGCGGGCGAGTCGTGGGTCGATACGCTGAGCGTGAACGATGAGGCCGAGGGCATGACCACGAGCAATACGATGATCCTGCGCTCGACGCTGGCCGGTGACACGACCGTTGGCGGCCGGTCGCTCAAGCTGATCCGCACAGAGGGCACCACCGAGACGAACGTGTCCGGCAATGTCTCCGGCATCGACCTCCGTCAGGCGCTGACTGGCACGATCAGCGCGACTTCGCTCTGGGATACAACACGCGGAGTGCTCATCGAGCGGAAGGAATACACAACTTCGAGCGGCACCATGGACATGCCGGCCATGAACATGACAGGCATACCCGTGTCCTCACGCAGCCAGTCCACGCTCCGCCTGCGCGAAACCCGCTGATCCCGTGACCCCGCCAGTTCAAAGGAAAGCAGGGGATCTCAATGCGCGAGCCAGGAGATGTTCCGTAATTACAACAACAATCACCTGATCGCCGTTCGGATCGTCCGATCCCCTTTATACGCCCGGCCCGCGCCAGGAAAAGCGCCGGCCGCCGGTGCCTTGGTACACGTAGCGGAACGTGAGACAGCCGGGGATCGCGCCGGTGCAGTAGTAGCTGAGGATCTGCAGCTTCGCGTAGCGGCCGTCCGAAGTGCGCACGGCATACACGTGCGGCTTGGGCTGGAGCAGGTGGCTGGACCAGCCGTACCGGTACCAGCGCGCAATCGCGGGATTCGTCGAGTCCGATTTCGGTTCCGTCACCATGTAGCCATCCTCCGGCACTTCGATCACGGAGTCGAACGCGACCTCGCCCAGGTCGCGGATGCCGCCCCGGCCGTCAAAGCCGGGCCCGCCATTGGCGATGATGTGGAACCGCTGGAACGCGAGGTCCCAGCCCAGCGCATCGCCGCGGGGGACGATCCGTCCGCGCACAAAATCGAAGAACACCCAGCGTTCCGGCGCGCTCGCATTGATCGTGTACTGGACCGGGCCGACGAGCGTGTCGCCGGCGGCATTCTCGAGTTCGGGCGTGGGGGCAAAGCCTTCGAGCGGCGGGCGGCGGAGCAGTGTGGTCGCGACAAAGGCTGCGCCGGCAAGGACAATGATCGCGACAATGAGGATCGTGCGCGTCCGGCGCGTGCGTTCGGGTGCGGCCGTACTCATGAATGCGTCACTTCAACGGGAACCGCGCGTCAGTCGCGGCCCTGACGTTCGTATCCGAGGATCCGGTTCAGCCGGCGCAGATAGAAGGTCAGGGCCACGGCGAGCACGAGGAACGTGATGCCGAGCGCAATCGTCGAGAGGCGGCCCTCACGCGTGAACACGCGCAGCTCCCAGACGCCAAAGCCGGCACAGAAGGCGATGGCCGTGACAATCAGCAGCCGGTGGAACCCGATCAGCGACACGACGGCTCAGCCATCCTGCTGCACGAGTTCTTCCTCGAGATCGTGCGACAGGCTCTCCTTCAGCTCGGGATGCTTCTGCAGCAGATAGCCGCCCATGACAGCGGCGGCGATCAGGTTGCCCACTACGATCGTCCACCACCGTATGCCGTCGAGCAGCCAGGCCGCTACAATCGCGAGCAGGCCAATGAACATGACTTCGAGTGTGACGAAGAACAGCACCATCGCGAGAAGCAGCGGCGGCTCGCGCCGCGCGCCCTCCGTCATGGCCGAAGCAATCAGGCCCGTCAGCATGAACGCGGCCAGGTGCACACCCGTGTAGCCGAGCACCGTCTCGGCCGCGACACTGACTTCGGCCATACCGCGCGCGCCGAAGAACAGCGCGGAGCCGAGTGCCGCCGGCGTGAAGAAGCTGCGCCCCTGAATCAGATCGAGGACCAGGAACCACACCATCACAGCGGCCGCGCCGAGCACCCCGGCAACCAGCCCCTCGCGGATCGTGGTGTGCTCCTTCAGCACGTCGCGCAGATGCGCCCGTTCGCCGGGCACCGTCACGTACAGGTACCGCATCAGCGCAGTGCCGGCGATGAGGTTGCCCGCGAGCACGGCCGGCCAGCCCAGCTCGCGCACGACGTTCGTGCCCGTGACGATGACGCCCGCGTAGAAGATCAGGTCGAACAGCAGGAACCCGAGCACCAGCCCCAGCAGCATGAACGGCGGGATGTGCGCCTTCTCGAGCACCCAGGCCACGGCAATGCCGAGCAGGATGAACACGCCGAAGTGGAACGCCGTGTACATCGCGAGCAGGAGCGGGTGCCCGCCCGGCGTGGCATCCAGGCCGAGCAGCGTCCGGGCCACGAACAGCGGTGTGTAGAACGGTGTTGCCCGGGCCGAGTCGATGACGAGGAACCAGAACGCGAGGGCGGTGGCGCCGATGAAACCGGCCATGGCGCCGCGAGTGATCGTTCCGTTCAGTTTCATATCAGCCTCCGGCAGGGCGAACAGAGACTTCCGGCTTCAGCCTGCTACTGCTGGTCTTACCGCGGAGGTCGCGGAGGACGCTGAGCGCCTCAACGATCTCGGCGTCCCCAGCGGTGAAAACAACACGTGCCTAGCGCGTACCCGGGCCAGCCCGCTCCGCCGAGCGGTCCGCACGCTGTTGCCGGAGCAGCCACACTACAATCCAGATACCCAGCGCCACCGGTGGCAGTGCCATCACGACACCGCCCCAGAACATGCCGACCATCATGGAGTGCATCTCGTGCACGTTACCAGCCCTCCGCGAGCACGATCACGACGAGGATGACGGCCAGTGGCAGTGGCGAAATGGCCAGCAGCCAGAGTTTCCGCGGCTCGAACTTCAGGTGCATGTAGTACATCGCGACCAGCGCCGCCTTCCACACGGCGAGCGCGAGCAGAATCAGGATCAGGATGTTCTTCGGAATGTGCGAGAGGAACGCGACACCGACTTCTGCCAGGGTCAGCACGAAGAGTACGAGCCAGATCAGCATGTACGGCGGCGACTTGTGCGGTGCAGCCGAGCCGCCCGCCGCCTGGTTCGTCGCTTGCGATTCCATCAGAGCCTCCGCCGCTAGATCAGGTAGACGATGGTGAATAGGATGATCCAGACCAGGTCCACGAAGTGCCAGTAGAGGCCCATGTTCTCGACGCCGCCGAAGTTTGCCGCGGAATAGCCGCCGCGGCGCGCCTTGAAGTACGTGAACCAGAGGCAGGCGACGCCGATCGAGACGTGCGTTCCATGGAACCCGGTCATCGTATAGAACGTTGCGCCGTAGAGCGGGCCGCCGAGCACTTCATGGCCGCCCTGCCGGCCATGCGCCTGGTACAGATCGGCAATGGGCACGAAGCCTTCATGCGAAAGCACAGTGTATTCGACCACCTGAATGCCGACGAAGATCATGCCGATGATCGCGGTCGCGAGCAGCCAGCGCTGGAGCCCCTTCTGATCGCCCAGCTCGATCGCGGCAAACGCCTTGACCATGGTGACCGAGCTGCAGATCAGGAAGAAGGTATTGAGCGCGGTCAGCGGCACGTTGAGCACCTGGCCGGGCAGCGCGAAATGGTCGGGCTGCGCGAATCGCAGGATGATGTACGCGCCGATCAGTCCCGTGAAGAACATGACTTCGGACAGCAGGAACACCCACATGCCCAGCTTCATGTTGTAGACGCCGAAACTGGACGGTCCGCGTTCCATGGTAGCGGTGGCTGAACTCATTTCGAGGTTCGCTCCCGGTCGGCGTGATCAGTGCCGCGCCGGCACGGGCTGGCCGGCCGGTGGCTGCGTCTGCAGCAGGAAGTCGTGCTCGGATTCGGGCGAGCTGTACTCGTACGGCCCGCGGTAGACCACGGGCTGGACGCCGCCCCAGTTGCCGTGCGGCGGCGGTGACGGCGCCGACCACTCGACCGAGTTGGCTTCCCACGGATTCGTGCCCGCCTTCTTCCCCTTGAACAGACTCCAGATGAAGTTGAACGCAAAGATCAGCTGCGCCGCGAACAGCAACAGCGCGTTGATCGTGATGAACACGTTGGTGTCCTGCATTTGCGCGATGTGCGGGTACTGCGTGGGATCATAGAGACGCCGCATCATCCCGCCGCTCCCGATCATGTGCATCGGGAAGAACGTCGTGTTGAAGAAGATGAAGGTGAGCAGCCAGTGCACCTTGCCCAGTCCCTCGTGCATCATGCGGCCGAACATCTTGGGGTACCAGAACGTGATCGCCGCGAAAATGCCGAACAGGCTGCGGCCCACGAGCACGTAGTGGATGTGCGCCACGACGAAGTAGGTGTCGTGCAGCGGAATGTCGACGGGGCCGGCGGCCAGGAAGATGCCGGACAGCCCGCCGATCGCGAAGAGCGCGACGAAGGAGATGGCGTACAGGTTCGGCGCATGGAACCGGATGTTGCCGCCCCAGAGCGTGCCCATCCAGTTGAACGTCTTGATCGCGGAGGGCACGGCGATCACGAGGGTGGTGATCATGAAGAAGCCGCCGAGCAGCGGGTTCATGCCGCTCATGAACATGTGGTGGCCCCAGACGATCCAGCCAATGAAGCCGATGCCGATGATGGCCCACACCATCGCGTAATAACCGAAGATCGGCTTGCGCGAGCCATTCGCAATCACATCGGACACGAATCCCATCGAGGGCAGGATCAGGATGTAGACCTCGGGATGGCCGAAGAACCAGAACAGGTGCTGCCAGAGCAGCGGCTGCCCGCCGGACTCCGGCTTGAAGAAATTCGTGCCCAGTGTCTGATCGAAGAACATCATGATGAGCCCGCCCGCGAGCACGGGCACGGCGAGCAGGATCAGCACGGACGTGATGAACAGTGCCCAGGTCGAGAGCGGCAGCCGGAACCAGGTCATGCCTGGCGCCCGCATGTTGATGAGTGTGGTGATGTAGTTGACGGAGCCGACGAGCGAGGAGAAGCCGAGCAGAGTCAGGCTGAGCGCCCAGAGCTGCTGACCGGTCTTCACGCCGCTGTACACATCGTTGATGCTGAGTGGCGTATATCCGGTCCATCCGGCATTGGCGGCGCCGCCGGTCACGCCGAAGCTGGCGAGCATCAGGATGCCGGCCGTGAACGCCATCCAGAAGGACAGCATGTTGAGCCGCGGGAACGCCATGTCGGGCGCGCCGATCTGGAGCGGGATCAGGTAGTTCGCCCAGACGCCCACGAGCAGCGGCATGATCGCGAAGAAGACCATGATCGTGCCGTGCATGGTGACCAGCGCATTGTAGAACTCGGGCAGCATGATGCCGCTGTTGACCATGGTCTCCGGCAGCAGCGATCCGCCGGGCATCGGCATCTCGGCATTGGACGGCCAGGCCAGCTGCCAGCGCATGGCCATGGCCAGCAGGCCGCCCAGCAGCAGGAACGCCAGGCTCATGAAGAGGAACTGGATCCCGATGATCTTGTGATCGGTGGAGAAGATGTATTTGCGAATGAACGGGATCTCTTCATGGTGCCCGTGGGCGCCATGCGCCGGAACCTCGTGCATCGCTGCGGCTGTGCTCATGATGACTCCTGCTCTCCCCTGCTCAGTGAGCGTGTCCCGCGGCCGCCACGACCGGCGAGCCCGCTGCATTCGACGCACTGCCCGGCAGCGGCCCCGGTGCCGGCGCCGCGGCCATCTGCTGCGCGTTCCACGCGCTGAACTCCTCCGCGGAGAGGACGCGGATCGTGCCCTTCATCCGGTAGTGCTGGAGGCCGCACAGCTCGGCGCAGCCCACCGTGAATTCACCCGTCCGCGTCGCCTCGAACCACGCGGGAATGTTCATGCCCGGCACCGCGTCCTGCTTCAGGCGGAACTCCGGCAGATAGAAGGAGTGGATCACGTCCTCGGACTGCAGCGTGATGCGGACCGGCACATCGACCGGCACGCTCATCTGGTTGCGGCGCACGAAATCATCGGCCGTTCCCAGCTGGCCATCCGCGCCGGGATAGTGGGTGTTCCACTCGAACTGCTTGGCGCGGACAATGAGTTCGAGGCCCGGCTCGGGGAACCGGGCCGGATCCTTGATGTCGAGCCAGAGGCCGCGGCTGATGATGCCGAGATACACGACCATGATCGCCGTCGCCGCAGTCCAGATGATCTCCAGCCTGCTGTTACCGTGCGTGAACGTGGCCTTGCGGCCGGGCCGCGCGCGGTAGCGGAACAGGAACCACAGCAGCAGCAGCTCGACGCCGAAGAACACGACGATCGTGATCCACGCGATCAGGTGGAACATCGAATCGATCGGACCCCCGAACGTCGACACGTTTTCCGGCAGCCGCCAGAACTCGTTCATTTCGCCTCCAGTTGAGCCGGGCCCTCGATGCGGCCGGCCTCAGTGCGTGGCCGATGCGTCCGCAACCACCCTGGGCGCGGGCTCCGCGTGCCGGTGCGGATCGAACAGCTTGCCCAGCGGCACGTACGCGTTGGCCATGGCCGCGTCGTAGGCGAACGTGACGGTGGCCGTGCCGTTCGGCTCGACCGTGACCTGGCCGGTCTTGAGGCCGTACTTCTCGTGCCACGCCTCGAGCGTGTACGTGCCCGGCGGCACGTTGCCGATCGTGAAGCTGCCGTCATCGCCGCTCACCGCGAAATACGGGTGCGCGACCACACCCACGTACATCTCCATCCAGCCGTGCACGTCGCACTGCACCGGGATCATGATCTCGGCCGAGGCAAAGCGCTGCGGCGCTGACGTCATGTTGTTGGGCTGCGAGATGTTGAACGGCCGGTTGTTCGTCGGCTGCGCCTTCACGTTGTGCGCCAGGCCGTCACTGTTCTTGTATGCGACCGGCTGACCCACGACAGCGCCGATCACGTGCGGCGTGTAGTGACAGCCGACCTGATCGACGGTCACCGTCTCGCTCGGAGCCGGATACGTGCCCGTCAGACCTTCCTTGATGTAGACGAAGACGTTCTTGAGCTTGCCATTGCTCGCGACGACCGTCTCCTTCATCGGGCCGCCCGGATGCTTCGCCTCGCACGTCGGCTCCGCACTCATGTCGATCCGCTCATTGGCGGGCGCTGTGCCCGTGAAATCGACGGTGCCGTTGATCGTTCCTGCATTCGCCACGGCCACGGGCGCACCGCCGCCCGCCGGTTCGCCGCCGCCGGCGCCCCCCGCATCGCCACCGCCGCCGCAGGCGGCCACTGCCGCCACCAGGCTGAGGGCAAACAGTTTCGATGCACGATTGTCGAACATACTGCCTCCGATAAGGTTGGTGGTTGCTTCGCTATCCGGTTTTCCGGCCCCGCTCGCGCCGCTGCGCCCGGCCCACGACCAGCACACCCAGGCCCGCGGTCAGCAGCGTCGCGATCAGCGGCGTCGTGTACGTCGATGCCGGTGCCGGTTCCGTCAACTGGACAAAATACCACGTGCTCAGCGCCCCGCGCGTGCCATGCTCGCCGTTGTCGCCATCCCAGGCGAAAAAGGCCACCGGGATCGGCTGGCCGCCGGTGAACGTGATCGCGCTGGCGGAGTCCGCCGCCACAATCGGCCTGCGGAATACCACGCGCCACTGCCCGTTGTCAAATGTGGATTGTGCGGTCAGACCATTCGCGGCGCCAGCCAGGGCCTCGAGCAGGCCCGGCCCGCGCGCCCGCAACTCCGCCGCCTCGCCCCGGCTCTGCCAGTGCCAGGCGTACACCGGATCGCGTGTGTTGCCCATGAAGAAGTAGGGCCGCTCCATGCCGGCCGGTATCCGGCGCGGGAACCAGAGCGCAATCGCGTCGGGTGATTCCGGCGCGACCTGCGCGTCGGCTGGCGCCGCGTCCGAGGGTCCCATCTCCTTCGGCTCCATCACCTCGGTCACGCGCGCGCGCCACTCGGCCCACGTCGGGTCCGGACTGTTCGAACGATCGTTCCAGCTCACACGGAGCGACAGGTCCGTGCCATTGTGCAGCGCCTGGACCCATACGCCCGTTACAGCGGGCGAGAACCAGCGCGGTTTCACGATGATCTGGCCGGCCAGCGGCACCCAGAACCGGTCGACGCCGTCCCAGGCGGAGTCATCAGGCGATGCGGGCAGCTCGCCTTCGATTCGGCCGGCCTCGATCACCTCGCGGAGCGCCGGATCCTGTGGCGTCAGGCTGCGCACATAATGCGCGATCGCCCAGAGCTGCTCATCCGTAACAATGCCGCCTTCGAGCGCGTCCGTGAGCGAAGGCATGGGCGTGCCGTCCAGGCCCGTGCGCAGCCGGTGGTAGATGTCTTCGACCGTGCCGCCGCCATTGAACATCCACGGCTGTGACAGGTCGGCGGGCCGGATCGGGAACTTGTTGTCATCCTCCTGCGTCGGCGCGGACGCACCATCGCCGCGGCCCGCCTGGCCGTGACACTTGAAGCACTCGAGCTGCTGGTACGCCTGGCGGCCCTGCTCGACCACTTCCGGGCCACCACGCGGCGCTCGTGGCATCTCGAGCACCTGCGGCTGGTCCGATGCGAAGAACCGCGAGAACGTCTTCAGGTACGCGACGAGATTGTTGCGCTCGGTCTGGCTGAGCGATTCGCGCCAGCCCGGCATCGCCGTGCCGGGCATGCCAATGTCGATGACGCGCAGGATATCCGCGTCCGTGGGCAGCGAGCCCGATCGCGTCGAGCGGATCTGGTAGAGCGCCTGCACGAAGTTGCGCGGGCGCGGCAGCATGTACGCGGCGGCTTCACCCTGGCCCTGCCCATCGACGCCATGGCAGCCGGCGCACCAGCGGTCGTACACCGGCTTGCCCGCATGGTCCGCCTGCTGCGCGGCGGCGGGTGAGGCCGCAGCCATGGCGCCCAGCGCGAGGACCAGCGCCGGGATCAGGCCCGGGCGTCGGGACCGGATGTGCGCGCGATCGCACCCGAGTCCAGATCCAGGGCCCTCACCCGTGCGTGCCGGAATCACCATCACTCCTGCGTGAACGCTCATGGTCAATGCGCTCCTTCCGCACCGTGCTGCTCGAGCGCACGCGGGTGCCAGCCGGTCTGTTCATAGAGGAAGATGATGACGCTCCAGATCTCTTCTTCCGTCAGGTAGTCCTCCCACGCCGGCATGGCCGAGTTCCAGGGCGCTCCCTCGTTGGGCAGACCCACACCGCCCTTCGCGATGCGCCAGAACACGTAGCTCTCCGTCAGCTGCGCGATCGTACCATTGTCCTGGAAGTTGGCCGGCACGGGGTTGAAGCTCTGCGCGTAGTGGCCCTTGCCATCGAGATGGTCACCGTGACAGGGCAGGCAGTTGCGGTAGTAGATGACCTTGCCGCGCTCATAGTGGTCGGTGATCGATCCGGTCTCGCGCAGCGGATTGGTCTGCGTCGCCAGGTTGATGCTCCTGCCGCGGAACGTGATCGAGTTCGGGTTGGCCGGGTGGATCGAGCGGAGCGAGGGCGGCGCGCCCAGACTCGGCCGCACGCGATCATAGGTAATCCACCCGATCAGCACGGGAACGAGCACGAGCAGGGCCGTGCGCAGCAGTCGCGTTTCCGGGCTGACCAGCAGCGTGACGAGCGGCGCCTTGAACTCGCGCCACCGCTGCTCATCCGCGCTGACGTAGAGCAGGATGCCAACCAGCACGGTGGCCATGTACTGGAACACGACGCTGGCGGGTGCGGGCGCGCTGCGCATGCCGATCAGCGGCGGGATCCAGGCAATGCCGAACTCGAAGACGATCCAGGCGATGACGAGAAACAGGACGGCTTGCCAGAACGGATGACGCAGAAGTTTCATCGCATCAGTCTCCACGCGAGTGAGAAGTTCATCTCCGGCTGGCGAGGAACTGGACCAGCGCTTCGAGCTGGGCCGCATTGAACTGCTGTCCGAACGTGGGCGGCATGATCATCGCCATGGCCTCGAAGCCGCGCGTCGTGTCCGATCTCGGGTTCAGGATCTTGCGCCGGATCGACTCGGCATTGCGCCTCGCGCCGAGGCCATCGAGCGGCGGTCCAATCGCGTTGCCCTGATCGCCCAGCTTGTGACAGGCCGTGCACCCGGCGGCCGCGATCAGCTCGTTGGGGTCCGTCGAGCCGCCGGCAAGCGCGCCGCCACCGGCGGCGGGCGCCGCGCCGCCACTGCCGCCGGCCGGCGGTGCGGTGGCGAGGTCCGCGCCCGTCACGGTGACTTCGCCACCCTGGCTCTGCAGGTACGCGACCAGCGCCCAGATCTGCTGATCGGAGAGCGTGCGCCGCAGGTCCGGCATGATGGGCTGGTAGCCCGCCACCACGAACGCCGCCGGGTTGATCATCGACTCGTGCAGGTACTTCTTGCAATCTTCGCCGGCCACACGATTCGCGCAGCGCGCGCCGATCAGGCCCGTGCCAGCCTCATCCGCCAGCAGGTTGGGCGCGCGCGTGCCCAGGCCGTGACACGCCGTGCAGCCGCCGGCGCCCTGGTACAGCTGGTCGCCCGCAGCCACCAGCTCTTCGGCTGACACACTGCCCGTGAAGCTCAGCTCCTGCGGGACTTCCGACTGCACCTGTGGAATCGCGTTCGCGATCAGCGTATAGAACGCGAGCAGACCAATGACCAGTGCAACCACTTTCAGATTCGTCATGCGTCGGATCCTCGCATGGGCTCGAACAATGTCGTCAGGACGTCAGTCACCGGACGCGGCCGCCAGGCCGCGCGTGCCGGCGTCCGGCGCCAGCTTCGGCGCCGCGTGCGGCACGGGTGCCGGCTTCTCGACCAGGCCGCCGACCCAGAAGATGAAGGCGATCAGGCCGAGGAAGATGAGCACGCACGTGCTGATCACGGTTGCCGCATGGCCGAGCGCGGGCGTTGCCGCGCCCGGACTCGTATCCCGCATCACTTCCCAGACGTGCCAGTGCTGGCGAATGCCGCTCCGCGCAAAGCCCATGAGCCCCATCAGCCACGTGAACGTCACGACCAGCACGAACAGCGCGTACTGTGAGCGCGGCGGCATCTGGCCCCAGCGGATCTCGCCCCGCGACTGCGCACCTTTCGCCATCATCACGTCGATCACGGTCACGGCAATGATCGTGACCAGCACCGCGCCCACCTGGTACACGCTGAACCCGATGCGCACGATCGCCGAAACGAAGTAGCCGTAGACGCCATAGAAGATGACGATGGCCGCGGCCACCGCCATGATCGTCCCCTGCACGAGCGTGCCCGTCTTTGCCCAGGGCACGACCGGCGACTTGTTCGCACGGCGGTACATCAGGAACGACAGGAACGTCGTCAGGATCATCAGGTTGACGGCCGTGTTCTTCGCGCTCATCACGCCCAGCACGCCCAGGAACGGATGGTGCATGCCGCCCATCTGCGCCAGCTCGTCGCGGTTCGCGATCATGGTGTGCGGCGTGGCCCAGACAATGACGCCGAGCACGAGCACCAGCAGCATCCACTTCGTGTAGGGCACGAACCGCTCGCCGCCGGGAATGCGGCCCAGCCCGATCCACAGATAGTAGTTCGCCGCCAGGAACAGCACGCCGATGAGGAACGCCTGGATGATCCAGAGCCAGCTCATGAAGCCGCCCATCATCGTGATGCCCATCGACTGGTTGTACGCATAGATTTCGCGGCCCAGCCAGTAGCCGGCAAAGGGCAGGATCAGCAGTGCACTGATCGCGATGAAGTTGCCGATATAGCCCATCCAGTCGTAGTGGGCGCGTTCCTCGTCGGTCTTCGCGTTGAGGAACCGTAGCGCGGCATAAGCGCCGGCGACGGACCCGCCGAACACGACGTTCGCGATGATGCGGTGGATGTTGATCGGCATCCAGGTCGCATTCGCGATCGCGCTCCAGAGCTGCACCATGCCGGGCGACGGATCGGCTGTCACGCCGGCGGGCGGACTCATCATGTAGCTGAGCCACGAGTCTGCAATGAACATCACGGCAGTGCCCCACACATTGAGCAGGATGCCGAGCACCAGGTGGCCGTACTTGGCGTTGCCCTTCTTCCAGCGGTCCCAGCCGTAGTAGTACAGATAGAGTGTGAACGACTCGACGAAGAACAGGCCCACGTAGATCCACATCGAGACTTCGAAGATCGTCGCGAGGTGGCTCCAGAAGCGTGGATAGAGCGTAGTCAGCAGGAACAGCAGGACCGCGCCCCATATTGCGGTTGCGCTATAGGCGATGAGCAGCAGCCGCACGAATTCCTTGGCCAGCCGGTCGTAGCGTTCGTCCTTCGTGAAGATGCCGATTGCCTCGACGACGACGGCGAACATCGGCACGCCGAGCACGAAGGCGGCGAACATCAGGTGGACTTCCGCGGCCACCCAGACCGCTTCGCGGCTGCCGACAACGGGGAAGTTGCGGTAGTCGCGGCTCGCCTGCTCGGCCGCCTGCTGCGCCGCCAGCGGATCACCCAGGATGGCCGCCAGCAACAGCAGCGCAGCGGCGCTGCCGGCCGCGAGGAGCAGCGTACGACGCGTGCGAGGATCGATCATGCGCATCCGCTCGGTACCGGGTTCAGGAACGCGGTGTACGCCACCAGCGCACGGCGAACAGCAGGCCGGCGCCGGCCAGTACAATCGAAACGATGGGGGCATCCCGCCACATCAGCCACACCATCTGGCCGTCCGGCCCGAAGATGAAGGTGCAGGACGCGGCCAGCAGCACCAGCGCGAGAGCCAGCGACGTGTTCCGCCGGCGCGTCGGCGCGGGCCGACCGTCGTCCACGGCTGTGTTCATGGCCGTCCGGCTCCGTCCGTGTTCAGGAAGAATGGCGCCTTCTTCGAGAAGTCGACGGGCAGCTCGCGCCGCACCGCCTCCATCACTTCGGGCGTGATCTGCGTGTAGCCGCGGTCCCGCGCGAACTTCTCGATGCGCTGGCTGACCACGCCGCGAACGAAGCCGGGCACGCGCTGCAGCCTTGCCCGCGCCGCCTCCGACCACAGCATCTCGCTCGACGGCGTCGCCTGGCCGTACGTCACGGGCCGGGCCGTGCGGACCAGCACGCGATCGCCCGGCGGAACGTACGCGCAGGACGCGTCTTCGGCCATGACATCGCCCGTGTCCGCGTACGCGCGCGCGCGACATCCTCCGCAGATGCCGCGGTACTCGCAGCCGCCGCACTTGCCGCCCGGCTCGGAGCTCCGGATGCGCGCAAGGACCGGCGACGTCTGCCAGACCTCGCCGAACGGCTGCGCCCGCAGGTCACCCGCGGCGAGCGGCAGGTACGGACACGGCGTCAGCTTGCCGTCCGGCGTTATTCGGCAGTAGTGCACGCCGCACGGGCAGCGCGTGCCGTAATTGAGCAGCGGCGAATCCGGATCCGTTTCCCACGCGTGCCGCATGATCTGGGGCTGGCACTTCGAGCGCACGAGCATGCGCCCGCGGTACTCGCGCTCGAGCGTCACCAGCTCGCGCAGCACCTCGTCGTTCTCCGCAGGCGAGAGGCCCTGCATGTTCTCGCCGCGGCCCGTCGCTACCAGAAAGTACACATTGAACGAAACTGCGCCGCGGTCCGCCGCCCAGGCGGCCAGGCTCGCGATCTCCGCGCGATTGCCGCGCGTGAGCGAAGTCTGCACCACGAAGTCCAGCTTCGCCGCGCGCAGCCGCTCGACCGCATCGAGCGTATCGCGCAGGGCGCCGCCGCCGTGGCGGAACCGGTCGTGGTAGCGTTCGTTCAGGGAATCGATGCTGACGGCCACGCCCGTCACGCCCCCGTCCTGCAGTGAACCGATGCGGTCCGCAGTGAGCCGCGTGCCGTTCGTGCCCACGACCACGGTGGCGCCGCGGCCACTCGCGTGCTCCGCAATGCGCTCGAGGTCCGTGCGCAACAGCGGCTCGCCACCCGACAGAATGAACATGGGCGCCGGGCTCACGGCGAAGATCTCATCGGCAATGCGCAGGCACTCGGCCGTGCTCAGCTCATCCGCCGCGCTCTGCCAGTTGCCGGCGGCAATGTAACAGTGGGCGCACTCGAGGTTGCAGCGCTTCGTGAGGTTCCAGGCAACGACGTGCGGCACGAACTCGCCGGCTGCTCCCCCTTGGGGCTCCGCGGTACGGGCGGCCGGATCAGATTCGACGGCGCCGCCGAACCCGAGCCGGACACCAGGATCCGCCGCGAGCACCGGCAACGCGGACTTCATGCCACGATCCCGCTGCCCGCTCGCCGCGCCGCGTGCGGCATCAGGCTTCGCTCCCGTTGGCGCGCGTGCCCTCCTTGCTCATGAACTGCTCGATCGCGGCCTTCGCGTCCGCCGGCGTGGCCATGCTGAAGTCGACCGGACAGCCGCTCGCCTTCTCCGCGACATCCCGGATCGGACAGCGCGTGATGCCCGCGGCTTTCGCTTCCTCGATGAACTTGCGCATCTCGGGCGTCAGCCCATCCACGCCTTCCGCCGCCGCCTTCAGCTGCTTCGACTGCAGTTCGCGGAACATCACGAGCATAGTGTCCATGTCGAAGGTGTCCGCTTCGATCATCGCCTGCTTGTTCTCATCCATCACGCGCGTGGTCACGCGCCAGAAGCCGTGCTCGCGCGCAAACTTCTCGACCGTGTTGCGCGCCAGCGGCCGCGCGATCAGCGGCACGGCGCCCAGCCGGTCGAACGCTTCATGCGTCCACACCACGGGATCTGCGGCCGTGCGCGCCCGCTCCTCCGTGTGCCCGGTGTAGGGGCACTTCACCGTGATCATCGCGCTGGGCTCGACATCGTCATCGCTGCCCTCGATCACGGTGCGCACCATGGCCTGCTCCGCCTTGACCTCCGCAAGCGCCAGCTCCTCCGCCGTGCCAATGCCCATGATCAGCTGCATGTGCGTGGGCAGCAGCTTGCGGATTGCTTCATCGAGCCGCTCGTTCGTGACCATGGGCAGCGCGCGCGCGGCCGGCGCGCCGTTTCCGCTGGCCGCACCGTTCGCCGCTTCGCCGGCATACGTGCCGTTCGCGCCCGGCCCATAATTGTCGAGCACGAACTCCTCGACCGCCTTGCGCGCAATGCCGAGCGCGAAGGGCGGCACGCGCAGAATGCGGACTTCCGCTTCCGGCGCCCACTCGAGGCCCTGCTCGCCGTCTTCCTCGATCCACGGGATCTCGTCGGGGCGGACATCGGTCGTGCCGATCAGCAGAACATTGGTGTTCGCGAGACGGCAGAGGTTTTCCGCCTGCGAGCCGATGTCCGTGCCCTCGATGCGGTGGCCGCCATGGCGCGCCAGGATGAGCAGCGACGGCCGGACCTCCTCGACCCACTGCAGGATGCACTGGAACGGCTTGCCGATCAGGATCTGCGTCCGGACTTCGACATCGGGCACGCGCGATGCCATGACCTGCGCGCGCTTGAGGTTCGCCTGGCACAGCTTGAGCAGGCCCTTGTCGATGATGTTGTTGTGCAGCTCCTCCTGCTCCTCGAACTTGAAGACCTTCGATGCCTGCACGGACAGGACATCCTTGATGTTGCCGAAGACGACGTGGTGGTACTCGACGTCGAACGCGGAGCACACATACAGCGTGGCGCCGTACTCGCGCGCCATCTCCAGCGCGACGCGCATCGCCTTGTAGGAATAGGACGAGCCGTCGATGCAGACCATCCAGTTGCCGCCCTTGAGCGGCTGGTCGCCGCGCACGATCAGTGTGTCCTTATCGGCGCCGCGCAGCACGCGTGCCGTGACGCCGCCCAGCTGCGATAACGGCTGCCGGCCGATGCCGTGTGCGCCGATGCAGAGCAGGTCGTAGCTGCGGTCGCTCGAGCCCGCGAGCTTTTCGTCCGGCTCTTCATCCTCGGCAATGAGCCGGCCGTTCTCGCCAATCTTCACATCGCTCCGAACGTGACTGCCGCCATCGTACTTGTCGGCGATGTTGGGATCGAAACCGATGAGGCTGGGCAGCCGGCCCTGGCCGCGATTCACCTCGCGCAGGATCTCTTCGTAATTGATGCCCTCGAGCAGCTGCCGCGTCATGGGTACGCCCGCACTCTCGCAGCGCTTCGCGGCCTGATCGAGAAACGAATCCGAGATGAGCTGCAGCCCCTTCTCGATCAGCTTGTCGTGGATCTTCCGCTGTTTCCGGATCTCTTCCGGCGTCTGGAACTGCGCGGGCAGCCCCGTCTCCAGCTGGCGGAATCGAATGTCATGCAGCCGAGCGGCGTACACATGGTTGGCGGTGATGCGGCCGCCGGAGCGGCGGCAGATTTCAATCGCGCGGTCGATGGCCTGATGCGAATCCGGCGAGTTGTCTACAGGTACGATGACTTCTCGGTACATGTTGCCTCGGGATCAGAGTCCGTTTCCGCGTGCGAGAGAGCGCGCGGGCAGCACACGACAGGAACACGATGCTGGCTCTCCACCCGGTGATGCCAGCCCGGAGGCTCTCACACTGCGTATCTATTGCTTCCGCGACCCGGTCGAACTCGAATGTCTGTGATCTTCACGGCAACGCGCGACCCACGGGTTCACTCTCGAGAACGCAGGCCGGCCGGACAAAAGCGGGGCAAGAATACCCGCCACCGTCCGGGGGTGTCAAGAGCGTACGCCGCCGTGATTTCGGACTTTGTACGCTTGTGAAAAACGACGGTAGCGCGAGCGATGACCGGGCACCAGAATATGCGCGCGCCGGGCCGCGCACGCGCAGAGCGGCGTTGCGCGGCTGCCGTTCAGAGATCCCAGCCCGCCCGCGCGAGCATCCACAGATTGACGAGCACGACGGGAATCGCGGCCAGGTAGAGCGAGGGTGGGACAGTGGCGGCGGGATCGCGGAAGAAGGCGCCACCCAGCAGTGCGGGCAGGCGGAGCGCGTGCAGTGCCCAGATCACGCGCGCGAACCATGCGTTCTGCCAGCGCCAGAGCCCGGCGAAGACCACGGCCGTGATAATGGCGCCGAACACGAGCCAGAGTGCAGCCGGTCCGCGCGTTGTGGGCAGCAGCCCTTCGCGCGCCATCACGAAGACGCCGGATTCGTACAGGATGCCGACGTGCAGATAGACGAAAGCGGCCTGGCGGAATTTTCGGGCGCGCGCGCTCGGTTCGCGCAAGGCGACGGCGGCGTCGCTCACGGCCTACATCCCTTCGAGTCCGAGCTCGGCGCGCGCGCGGTCCATGATCTGGGGCGTGATCAGCGCAATGCCGTTGTCGCGTGCCCAGTCCGCGTAGATGCGTTTGACCATGCCGCGCACGAACGAGGGCACGCGCGCCAGCCGCTCGGTCGCATCGCTGTCCCAGCGGACGGTCTGCGCGACCGGCTCCGGCTCCGCAAACGCGTCCGGCCGCGTCTCTGACAGCTGCGTGCGCGTAAGCTCGAACGGCTGCTCCGGCACAGTGCGCCCGCCGATCCGGACGCCGAGACTGCTGACCAGCTGCGTCTCCATCGGATTCGTGAGCATCGCCATCTCATGACCGCAGCCGGGACACGTGAACACGGCGGCCAGTGTACCGTCGCCCGGAATCTGACGCTCGGCAAACGCCATCACCTGGTCGCACTGCAGGCACAGGAACTTCATGAGGGCCGGCCTCCGGCCTCGTGCTCGATACGCTCGGCCAGCGCGCGGAGCGCTCGTGCGGCGTCGGCCTCGGGCGAGGCCAGAACGAAGGGGAGCCCGCGGTCCGTCCGCTCCGCGAGGTTCGCATCGAACGGGATCGCGCCCCAGAGCGGCAGGCCCGTCTCATCGACGAGAGCGTCGGCGGCCGTGCGCGGCGGTTCGGGCGCTCCCTGGCGCGGATGCGCGATCATGTTGGCGACGAGGCCGATCGGCGAAACACCCGCATCGATCAGCAGCCGCGCGGACTTCGCGACGACGAATCGTGAGATCTCCGCCGGCGTCGTGATGAGCAGCGTCTGGCCTGGCCGCGGCACCAGCTCGAGCAGCCGCGCAATGCGGTCCGTGCCCGGCGGCACATCCACGAGCAGATAGTCCAGCTCGCCCCAGGCCACATCGGAGAGAAACTCGCGCAGCACGCCTGTCTCGGCCACGCCGCGCCAGATGAAGCCATCGCCCTCGGGCGCGCGCCAGCGGAGCGGCGCTTCGTCCGGCTGCAGCAGGTCCATCGACATCACGCGGATGCCCAGCACACCCCGCGCAGGCTCGACACCGTCCTCGCCGTCCGTCAGCGGGCCCGGCCGGACACCCAGCATGCGCGCGAGCGACGGCCCGTTGAGATCCGCATCCAGTGCGCCCACTCGCGCGCCTCGCTCCGTCAACGCCGCAGCGAGGTTCGCCGTGATCGCGCTCTTGCCTACGCCGCCCTTGCCGCTCAGCACTGCGACCACGGCTCGTACCGGCGACAGCCGCCGTTCCAGCCTCGCCCGCTGCTCCAGCACCTGCTCGAGAATGCGCGAGCCCGTGTCGTGCAGCACCTGATGGTAGGTCCGGAACCGCCTCATTCAGTCCATCGCCGCGGGTCAGGGTGCGAGCTGGGCGCCCGACGCATCGTAAACGGTCAGCGCATCGACGGGGCAGGCCTTGCACGCCTCGATCAGCCGGGCCCGTTCGATCTCCGGCGTTGGCTCAATGAACGTGATCACGCCATCCGCCGCCAGATGGAACACGTCCGGCGCCAGATCGACACACGTCTCGAAAGCCACACACAGGGTCTTGTCGATCAGGACGCGCAGGCCCGCAATCGTGCGTTCCTCGGTCACACCAGGAGCGTCCTCAGCGCGGACCGCGGGGCGTCAGTAACGGGGACCGCCCGGCTCCTCGAAGGGCTGCGCCTCCGGCTTCGACACGGGACGCGGCACGGACGCATCGCCTGGCTGCCGCTTGCTCGGGCCCTGCCACCCGCACTGCGGACAGAATCGCCACTCCACCATCGGCAGCAAACGCCGGAGCCAGCGGCGCTGCAGCAGAAATGTCGCTGGAGCAAAACACGCGGGACACTCCGGGACCGCGCGCAGGATCAGCGCAGCCCCGACTCCGATCAGGATTCCCCGCAGCACCACGAGGCCGATCAACACCAGCACGGCAGCGTTGGAGAAGTCCAAGGTGCACCTCGGAAAAATGCGGGTGCCCGGCCCACGGCGTGATTTCAGCCAGCCATACCCCGGGCGCCATCACGGGGTTCGGTCCGCCATGCCCAATCCTCAGTGGTGCGCCGGCGCTACCTTCGTGATCCGAACGCCCAGTACGCGGAACCCCACCTTCGCAAGGATCGGCAGAACCAGCGTCGCGATCAGCACCGCCACAATCACCGCCGGTATCGTACCCACAAGACCCCGCAGCACCAGCCGGCCCACGAACCATACCGCCAGGTACAGTGCGAACGTCGTCAGAACGCCCAGCGTCTGGGACAGCCCACTCCCGCCTTCGATCCTGAGCGAGAACCCGCCCAGATAGACGGCCGCCATCGTCCAGTACAACGCAATGGGGGCGAGCCACTCAACCACGCTGTCCTCCTCTGGATTCCCGTGTCCGGTCCCGTCGCCGTCTCCCACGGCTGAGGCCGCCTATCGTAGACGGTTCCCGCGACCGCCACAAGGGAACCCCACGCAACCCGCCCAGCACCCAGGACAACGCCGCACGCGTTCAGCGGCGCGTCATCACGTGGATCGCGCCCGACCGATGATTCGTCCCGTGCATCGTCGTCGCTTCCGTGCTGTCCAGATACCGAACCTCACGCACCGAACTCTTCGCCAGCGACCGCAGATCCCCGAGCCCCTGACGCCGCGTTCCGTCGACGTACAGCACCACCGGATCGCCGCCGCCAGCCGGCCGCAGATACTGCGGGCGCAAACGCTGGATCAGATCGTACGCGTTCGTCACGTCCACCGCCTCGATCTCCTCCAGCGTGATAACACTGCTGTTACGCCGCGGCGCTCCACCGCCGCCGGCGCCGGCACCGCTGCCGCCCCCACCGCTCGCACAGCCCAGACTCAGCATCACCAGCGCGAGAACGATCCGTCTTCTCATCATGCGGCTCCGCGTGTCCGAGGTGGGACCGCGACCAGGCCGCGCGCGGCCCGGCCGTTCACTAGATTGCACGTTGTAGTACCGTAGTACGCACACTTTAGTTGCCGTGCGGCCCGCCACGGTTGCAAATCGGGCGGGCGAAGGGCGGGCGGGTTATTCTGGAGGGCGGAGCGGGAGCTGGAGTCGGTGCGGATTCTGAGCTCGGGCCGGTGCGCACCGTGGAGCTCGGACCGGTAAGGAAGGAGGATCGGTGAAGTCGATACGAGGCGAACGCGGGTCCCGGAGTCGGTCCTGGCGCAGCTCGTTGGCCTGGAAAGCGGTGGGGCCGGGCACGCTGTGGGCGGTGGTCGTGAGCTGTGCGGGGCAGGCGGGCGTCGTTACCGGCGGGGCGGTTTCGCCGGAAGCGCGGTCGGCGCTACTGCTGGAGCCGGCGCATGAGGAGTGGCGGCGGCCGGCGCCTGCGGTTTCACGCCTGCGTTTCGAGACGACGCAGGGCGTGTTCGCGCTCGCGCTGATCCGGGCGTGGGGACCGATCGGAGCGGACCGGCTCTACAACCTGGCGAGGCTGGGTTACTACGACGACACGCGGTTCCATCGCGTGAATGCGAACTATATCGCGCAGTTCGGCCTGCACGGGGATCCGGCGGTGAACGCGGCGTGGAAGGACCGCTACCTTGCGGATGATCCACCGCGCTCGCGGAACGCGCGTGGCAGCTTTGCGTTCGCGATGAAGGGGCAGCCCGACACACGGAACACGCAGATCTACATCAATCTCGCGGACAACGTGCGGAGCGATGCGGAAGCATTCACGATCCTCGGCACGGTCGTGGAAGGGATGGATGTCGTGGACCGGCTCTATTCGGGGTACGGCGAGAACTCGGGCAGCGGCGTGCGCCAGGGACGCCAGGGCCCATTGGAGTCGGGCGGCAATGCGTACATGGATCGCGAGTTCCCGCGGCTCGACCGCATCCTGCGCGTGACCGTGACCGCAGTGCGCTAAACTCTCCGTTATCCCGCCTTCGGGGGATTCATTACGATCACGCCCTTGCCGCCCTCATCGTCCGTGCAGTCGCCACTGTAGCTCTTGTCGTCCCGCAGCATCAGCGTGCACCGCACGGTCGTGCCCGCCGAAAACGTGAACGTCAGCCGGTCCGCACTCACCTTGATGTCCGACAACACGAACTCGCCAGGCTCCGCACGAATCGTGATCGATGTCGTGTCCCCGCGCACACGCACATCGAAAGTCGCACTGATCGTCGGTCCGTCGGGCGGAGATACCGTTCCCGTCCACACGCCGGGCGTCAGCTTCTGGGCCGACAGCGCCAGCGGCGTCGCCAGCAGCAAACCCGCAGCCAGGGCGTAACGTCGCATACCGTTCTCCAGAAAGAGGATCGTGCCCACCGTACGCCTGTCCGCGCGCCCCGGTTTCCGCGGTGGCCCGGCTCGCGTTGATCAAGACACTGGCGCCGTGTGGGGCGGCAATCATACTTTGTAAGCATGAGTCCACGCGCGTGGCTGGGTGAGTTCGAGCACATGGTGCTGCTGGCGGTGCTGCGGCTGGGTCGGGACGCGTACGCGCCGGCGATTCTCGAGGAGATAGGGGCGCGGACGGGACGGCCGGCGAGCCGAGGATCGATCTACATCACGCTGGACCGGCTGGAAGAGAAGGGGCTGATCGAGTCGGAGCCGGATAGCGGGGCATCGGAGCGAGGCGGGCGCCCGCGGCGGCGGTTGACGCTGACACGGAGTGGTCTGGAGGCATTGAAGGAGTCGCGGGACGCGCTGCTCAGTCTGTGGGAAGGATACGAGCGGAGGCTGGGCCGTGCGTAATCCGCCGGGTCTGGCGGAGCGGGTGCTGGCGACGGTTCTGCCGCGGGGTCTGGTCCGGGATTCGACCCTGGGCGATCTGCGCGAGCAGTACGCGTCCCATGCGCGTGTACGAAGCCGGCTTGCGGCGGACGTCTGGTACTGGCGCGAGAGTGTGATGCTGGCGTTGCGCTACGTGGGGGAACGGATGCGTGTGAAGCGGGAATCGCGTGGGGGTGTTGGCGGTTTCATGAACAACCGGGGCTGGCGCGGCGAGTGGTGGCTGGATGTTCGGCAGGGCGTGCGCAGTCTGCGCAAGCACCCGGGTTTCGCGGCGATCGCGATTGGGACCTTGGCGCTGGGGATTGGCGTGAACGCGGCGACGTTCGCGTTCGTGGATGCGGCTGCATTTCGTCCGCTGCCGGTCCGCGATGCGGCGCGGCTTGTAGCGTTGTTCGGCCAGCGTCCAGACGCGCGGCTGCTTTCGTTTTCGTATCTGGACTATGAGGACTATCGGGCCGGCATGGCGGACGTGACGGAGGCGGTGGCCGGCTTCACGGAGACGGCAGTCAGTCTGAGCGATGAAGGCAGCGGCGCGGTGATGGCGTGGGCGCATGTCGTCACGGCGGAGTACTTCGACGTAGTCCGGCCGACTGTCCGGCTGGGGCGGCTGCTGACGGGCACGGATCCTGGCGAAGTCGTGCTGGGGCATGCGCTGTGGCAGCGGCATTTCGGTCGCGATCCTGGCGTCATCGGTCGCACGGTGAGGCTGAACGGGCACGCGTTCACGGTTGTGGG
>Ga0187892_10004566_pt1 | contig 23056 bp, 25 predicted proteins | sample MA1701073metaG_FD_139345 | JGI IMG/M metagenome (GOLD analysis project Ga0187892, IMG submission 139345) | Bio-ooze microbial communities from a basaltic lava cave in the Kipuka Kanohina Cave System on the Island of Hawaii, USA - MA170107-3 metaG ... | reverse complement strand
CTACGACCAAGCCGTGTTTCTCAACAGCCGGACCCGGTTCGCTGTGAAAGCCGCAGCGGCCGTCCGGCCGTAAGTCTAGATTTTGGGTCCGAGGCCTTGACATAGAATGTCTCCGGGGCCGGTTAACGCGTTGGTCTGAGGCGCAGCCTCGCTAGGAACTAGCAACTAGCAACTAACAACTGATGTTCATCGCGAACCTGACAGATCGAGGCGCCGGCCCCGCTTTGGCGAGCATGCTGGCCTTCACAGAGGCCCGCCAACGCGTCATCGCCGAGAACGTCGCCAATCTCGGCGTGCCCGGCTATCGAACCCAGTCGCTCGACACGGCCGAGTTCCAGCGGGCGCTGCGCCGGGCGCTGGATGAACGCGGCGCCGACCCGAACCGGCCATTCCGCATTGGCCGGACGGACGAGGTCGAGTCGCGGGCCGACGGCACGCTCAAGGTCACGCCCTCGCGGGTGCCCCAGAACATTCTGGCCCATGACGGCACCGATGCCTCGATCGAGCGGCAGATGCAGGACCTGGCCGAGACGGCCATGATGCACCAGGCCGTCACGACGCTTCTGCAGGGCCGGTTCGAGTCGTTCCGTAAGGCGATTCGTGGGCAAGCGTGAATTGGGTGGTGCATTTATGAGAGTTCATCAAACACACGGAGGCGCAAGGTCACACAGTGTTCGGAAGCCTCGATATCAGTGGGTCGGCGCTCGTCGCGCAGCGGACCGTACTGGATACCATTGCCGGCAACATTGCCAATGCCCACGCCACGCGCCAGGCTGACGGGCGGCCGATTCCGTATCGGCGGCGCGTGGCGCTGCTGGCCAGCGGCGATCCGCGGCACGGCACACCGGGCGGCGTGCACGTGGCCAAGGTGGTCGAGGATCCCAGCCCGTTTCGCCTGGAGCACGACCCTTCTCATCCCGACGCGCTCCGCGACGGCCCGCACCAAGGCTACGTACGCATGCCCAACGTCGATTTCAGCACGGAAATGGTCAATGCCATGTTCGCTTCGCGGATCTATGAGGCCAATGTGACCGTCATGGAAGTGACCAAAACGATGGCAGCAGCAACGCTTAGATTGCTGGCGTAGAGGTCTGAGTAGCGACCATGATCGATCCCATTCAATTCGCGGGCGGTGCGGCCAACGTTGCAGGACCGGCAGGCATCGCGCAGCCGGGCGCCGCGGCCGGCAAGGACTTCAAGAGCATCCTGCTGGACAGTCTGAACGAGGTCAATCGGCTGCAGACCGAAGCCGATCACGGCGTACAGCGCCTGGTGACTGGTGAGACGAACAATGTTGCGGAGGTCCTGACGGCCGTAAACAAAGCCGGAATTGCCTTCGATTTGCTCATGGAAGTTCGCAACAAGCTCCTGGAAGCGTACCAGGAAATTCAACAAATGCGCGTGTAGCGATGTGTAGCGAGTTACTAGTTCCTAGTTGCTAGTTGCTAGTCCGTCATTCTGAGTCGGTTTGTCCTGAGCGGGTAATGGGAGATGCTATGGGACAGAGTTTCAGAGACTTGAAGGCGTGGCAGAAGGCGATTGAGCTGATTGTGGCGGTATATGGGATTTCGAAGAGCTTTCCGAAGGACGAGCTCTATGGTTTGACAAGCCAATTGCGTCGCGCTGCCGTCTCTGTTGCGAGCAACATTGCTGAGGGAAGCGGGCGTTTGTCCACGAAGGAGTTCGTACAGTTTCTTTCGCACGCGCGCGGTTCGATCAGTGAAGTGCAGACGCAGCTCATCGTCGCGGAGCGGCTGGGCTACCTCGATGGTCTCACAGCGCGTCAGATGACGGCGCAGGCCGACGAAACAGGCCGCATTCTCAACGGCCTCATCTCCTCACTAAGAAAAGGCGGCGCCGAAAACTAGCAACTAGCAACTAGGAACTAGCAACTGATATGGAGACGATTCGCCGCATCCTGGAGCGCATTCGTACCAACCTGTCGCTGCTGACGCTGTCGCAGCGGCTGGCGATTGGTCTGTGCGCTGTCGTAGTGGCCGGATCGCTGGCGTGGCTGGTGCAGTGGTCGGCGACGCCGGAACTGGTCGAGCTGCTGCCGCAGGACCTGTCGCCCCAGGAACTCAATGCGGCCCAGGCGGCGCTGGAAACTGCCCGCGTCGAATACAAGATCGTTGGCAGCCGAATCCTGGTCCCGCCGGGCGACCAGATGCGCGTGCTCGACCGGCTTAACCAGGGTAACGCTTTGCCGCGCGACATCAGCCTCGGTTTCGACAAGCTGATTGGCGAGACGTCGCCGTTCCTGCCCGAGTCGGAGCGCAGAATCCAATACAACCTGGCGCTCGGCAACGAGCTGGCCAAGGTGATCGCCTCGGCGCCCGATGTCCAGGACGCTCACGTGTTCATCACGCCCGATACGAAGCGCACGCTCGGGACGCGCGGCACGCAGCCGACGGCCGCCATCCACATCCGGATGGTGGCTGGGCGCGAGCTGAGCCAGGCGCAGGCCCATGCACACGCCATGCTGGTTGCCCGGGCGGTCCCCGGCCTCGATCCGCATAACGTGTCCGTCATTGACTCGGCTCGCTCGCGGGCGTTCTCGATCATGCGGCCCGAGGAGCAGGCCGCGGCCGGTCAGCTCGACGAAGTCCGCCGCCGCGAAGACTACCAGCGCGGCAAGATCATGGAGCAGCTCTCGTACATTCCCGGCGTCCTGGCCAACGTCTCGATCGATCTCGACACGACCAAGAGCATCACCGAGAGCATCTCGTACACCGGTCCCGAAGAGAAGCTGGCCAGCTCCGACGTCAGCGAGACCGGCCAGGCGGCGCCGGGTGAAGAGCCGGGCGTGAACCCCAACGTCGGCGCCTCGGTCGCCAGCACTGGGGGCGGCGAGCGCAGCACGACCGAGTCGCAGAAGACCGAGAACTTCCCACCCATGCCGTCCGAGACCAAGAAAGTCGAGAAGCTGCCGTTTAACATCAAGCGGACCACCGCCACCGTGCGCATCCCGCGCAGCTTTTTCGTCAGCGTCTACCGCGCGCAGGACCCACAGGCCAAGGACCCAACCGACGACGAGCTCAAGCCACTCATGGACCTCGAGTTCGAACGCGTCAAGAAGGACCTCAAGAAGCTGGTCATGTCGGACAGCGACGTGGACGTGGAAGTGTCGTTCTTTTACGACCTCGACCTGAAGAGCGCCACGTTTGCGTCGGCCACGGGCGGGGCCGAGGCGGCGGCCCAGGACGGCGCGACGATGGGGCTGCTGCGAAGCTACGGTCCGCAGGCCGGGCTCGGCGGCCTGGCGCTGTTCAGCCTGTTGATGATGTTCATGATGGCCCGCAAGGCGGCCCGGATCGCGGCCCCGCCGCCACCGCCCAGGGCGACCGAGTCCGACGAAGACGCCGGCGAATCGCCCGAACAGATCCTTATGGTCGGCGGCGGACCGATCGGCCAGGCGGCCGTGTCAGAAGCCTTCCTGACGGGACACGAGGTCGATGAAGAAGCACTGCGCTACCAGCAGCTCAGTGAACAGATCACCAAGATGGTCGACGAGGATCCCGACTCGGTAGCCGACCTGATCCGCCGGATGGTCGAGGCCGATGCGTAAGCGCGTCAACGTGTGAGCGATTGAATGGGCGAGACTGCTGAGCAGAAACTGACGGGCACAGCCAAAGCGGCCATCCTTCTGCTGGCCATGGGGCCCGATACGTCGGCCCGCGTGCTCAAGCTGCTCGACCGCGACATGGTCGAGTCGATCACGCGCGAGATCGCCTCGATCGATCTCGTCAGCCAGGAGATGCGCGGCCGCATCGTCGAGGAGTTCTACAACCTGGCCCTGGCCCACCAGTACGCCGAGGCCGGCGGGCTGCTGCACGCCAAGATGCTGCTCGAAAGGTCGCTGCCGCGCGACGAGGCCGGCCGCATCCTCGACCACATCAAGCAGTCAGTCTACAAGACGCCCTTCGCCTTCCTGAACAAGACCGACGGCGACAACCTGCTGACGTTCATCCAGGAGGAACATCCGCAAACGATCGCCCTGATTATGTCGCACCTGCCCAGCAGCAAGGCCAGCGAAGTGCTTTCGGGCTTGCCAGCCGCCAAGCAGCTCGAGGTCGTCATGCGCATTGCCCGGATGGAGCAGACCAACCCGGAGATCATCAAGGAGGTCGAACGGGGCCTGGAAATGCGGCTATCGGGCATCGTTTCGCAGACGTTTCAAAAGGTCGGCGGCGTCGAGAGCGTGGCCGAGATGCTCAATCTGGCCGACCGCTCGACGGAGAAGAGCATCCTGGAGGCCATGGAGTCCGACGATCCGGAACTGGTCGAGCAGATCCGCCGCCTGATGTTCGTCTTCGAGGACATCATGCAGCTCAACGACAAGGGCATCCAGTCGGTGCTCAAGGAAGTCGACAACGATGACCTGTGCCTGGCGCTCAAGACCGCCAGCCCTGAGCTCAAGGAGAAGATCTTCAAGAACATGTCCGAGCGGGCGTCGCAACTGGTCAAAGAGAACATGGAATTCATGGGCCCGGTGCGGATCAGCGACGTCGAGTCGGCTCAGCAGAAGGTGGTCGACATCGTGCGACGGCTGGAAGACTCGGGCGAAGTGGTCGTGGCCGGACGCGGCGGTGAGAAGGAGATGGTGGTCTGATGTCCACGGTGATCAAAGCCGGCGGCGAGTTGCGCGCGCATCGCAAGCTGCGCACCATCGACCTGGCCGACCATCTCTCCACGGCCCAGCGCGTGGTTGATGAAGCCCGCGATAGCGCCGCCCGGCTGATTGGCCAGGCCCGGCTCGAAGCCGAGCGCATCGTCACTTCGGCGCGTGGCCAGGCCGACGCCATCCGGCAGCAGGCGGCGGCCGAAGGCCATGACCAGGGCCGTCAGTCGGGCCTGGCCGAGGGCATGAAGCAGGGTCTGGAGGAGGCCCGGGCCCAGTTCGCGGCTGAGCACGCCCGCCTGGCCGAAGCGCTCTCCGCCGCGCTGCGCGAGTTCGACGCCCGCAAACGCGACCTGCTGGCCGCGGCCGACCGTGATGTGCTGGCGCTGGCGGTGGCCATCGCCCAGAAACTGACGTTCGAGCGCGGCCGCCTTCATCGTGACGTCGCCATCGAAAACCTGAAGAAGTGTCTCGAGCTCATCCGTGTCCGATCCGACGTGCGCGTCCGCGTTCACCCGGACGACGAGGCCACGCTGCGGCTGTTCGCCGAGCGCGAGGCGGCACAGATGCGCACCTTGGAGCACGTGGTGATCGTTGCCGACGACCAGGTGGCTCCGGGCGGCTGCATCGTAACGGCCGGCAGCGGCGACTCGGCCGTCGGTGTCGATGCATCGCTCGAAACGCAGGTTGCCCAAGTGGTCGAGCTGCTGCTCGGTCCGCCCCAGAATGGGCCGGCCGGCGAGGGAGGTGACGCGTGAGCTCCCTCCGCAGCCATGTGCATACGCTGCAAACGGCGCAAACCGTGCGTCTGAGCGGCCGCGTGCGCGACCTGATCGGCCTGACGGTCATCGCCGAGGGCCTGCCGCTTGCCCTGGGTGCGACGTGCGTGCTCCGTCCGCGCGGTGCCGCGTCGGTCGAAGCCGAAGTGATCGGCTTCCGCGGGACCGACACGCTGCTGCTGCCGCTCCGTGACCCGCTGGGCGTGGCCCGCGGCACGCTGATCGAGAGCTCGGCTGCAGCCCATACCGTGGCGGTCGGTCAGCAGATGCTCGGCCGCACGCTCGATGGCCTTGGCCGGCCGATCGACGGCGGCCCGGTCATCCATGCCGAAGCCCGCGTGCCGATCTATGCCGATCCGCCGGCGCCCACGCAGCGCCGCCCGATCGACGCACCGCTGGCGACGGGCATCCGTGCCATCGATGCCATGCACACCGTCGGGCGCGGCCAGCGCCTGGGCATCTTCTCCGGCACGGGCGTGGGCAAGAGCACGCTGCTGGGCATGATCGCTCGCAACACAGACGCCGATGTGAACGTCGTCGCGCTGGTCGGCGAGCGCGGCCGCGAGGTCGGCGATTTCATTCGCAGCCTGGACAGCTCGCGCGATTCTGTAGGAGCGGTCTTCGAACGCGACCGAAGCGCGGTGATGGACCGAACGGTGCTGGTCGTCAGCACGTCCGACGAATCGCCGGTTCTGCGCGTGCGGGCCTGCTTCGTGGCCACGGCCATCGCCGAGTTCTTCCGCGACCAGGGCCTCAATGTCCTGCTGCTGGTCGACTCGATCACGCGCATGGCCATGGCCCAGCGGCAAATCGGCCTGTCGGCCGGCGAGCCGCCCGCCACGCGCGGCTACACGCCCAGCGTGTTCGCCCTGCTGCCGCGGCTGCTGGAGCGCAGCGGCGCCGGCGTGCCGCCGAGCCAGGGGAGCATCACCGGGCTGTACACGGTGCTGGTCGAGGGAGACGACATCAACGATCCGATCGGTGACGCCGTGCGTGGCATCCTGGACGGCCACGTGTGGCTGGCGCGAGCGCTGGCCAACCGCGGGCACTTCCCGGCCGTCTCGGTGCTCGACAGCATCAGCCGCGTGATGCCCGACGTGGTCGACCGCGACCATCTGGACGCGGCAAGACAGGTCCGTCGGCTGCTGGCCGTATGGGCCGACATCGAGGACATGGTGAACATTGGCGCCTATGCCCGCGGGACGAACGTCGAGTTCGACGCCGCGGTCGACCTGAAGCCGGTGATGGACGAGTTTCTGGCGCAGGCCGTGCACGACCGCGCGCCGTTCGACCCAACGCGGGCGCGCTTGATGGAAATCGGCGCCCGCATCGCCGCCGCGCGGGTGGCATGCCCAAGCGCAGCGCGGGCATGACGGTAGGAGCGGTCTCTGACCGCGACTGAAGCGCCGCGTGGCATGCCCAAGCGTAGCGCGGGCATGACGTAAGTAAGGAGGCATGGCCGCGCTGGCGCTTGGCCATGCCACACGGAGTAAGGGATCAGTGGCACGATCGTTTCGATTTCGCCTGGAAGCCGTCCTGAAGCTGCGGCAGCAGCGCGAGGACGCCTGCCAGCGTGTCGTCGCGGCGCGTCTGCGCGAGATCGCGGCGGCAGAGCGCCAGTTGGCTGTCTTGCGGACCGAGTCTCTCGACGAGACGGCCCGGCTCCGCACGCTGAGCGAATCGAGTGCGGCGAGCCAGAACTGGATCGTTCAACTTCGACGCTCGCGCGCCTACCTGGGCTTCGTGCAGCGGTCCGTAGCGGAGCAGGAGGCCAAACTGGCTGAACTGAATGGGCAACTCGACGCCGAACGCGGGCAACTGATCGAGGTCGCCAAGCAGCTCAAAGTGGTCGAGAAGCTGCGCGAGCGCCATTGGAGGCGGCATCAGGAGCACGAGCGCCGCGCCGAAGCGGCGCTGGCCGACGAGGCGGCGTTGAATGCGTTTTTGGCCAATAGCCGACGGGCGGCACCGCTCGCGCTCCACTCGGCGGGGACGTTGATCGCATGAAGAGCACGCTCAAAGCCGTGTACAGCGCGGTCAGTTTGATCGCCGTGCTCAATTGCCTGGCGCTGTTGGGCGTGGGCGCCTACGTCATGGGCACCGGCCGGCTTCATCCTGAGCGTATCGAGCGACTCCAGGCCGCCTGGGCCGATCCCGCTCCCGCTTCGCAGCCGGCCGTGGTTGACGACGATGGAATGCAGGCCGCCACCCAGCCCGGCCGCAGCGCCGAGATCATCGCCCGCGACGCCCTCGAGAGCGAAATGCTCTGGCGCGAGCGCGAGCGCATTCGGAGCGAGCTCGATCAGAAGCTCCAGACCATCCGGGCTGCGTCGATCCGCGTCTCGCAGCGCCAGGAGGCCTTCGAGGAGTCCCAGCGCCGCGAAGCCGAGCGCCAGAGAAAGCTGGCCGAGCTGAAGCAGCCTGACGGCTACGCCAAGCAGCTCGAAATCCTGAAGACCCTGGCGCCCAAGAAAGCCGTGGAGTTCCTGGCCAATCAGCCGCCGGCCGACTCGGCCCGCATGTTACTCGAGCTGCCCAGCACGCGCGCCAAGGAAATCTACGAGGCCGCCCGAAGCAAAACCGAGAAGGCCCGGATGAACGAGGTCTTCGCCCTGATGCGCAGCATCAATGGCGAGGCCCAAAAGCCCGCGCCGGAGAACTAATGACCGTGCGCGATGATGTCGCCACCGGGGTGGCATGGGCAAGCGATCGTCGCGGCCTTTGGCGACGACCGTTTGCCCGTGCTGGCGAGAGATCGTCGTGGGTCTGACGGGCAAGCAAACGACCGCTTGCCCATGCCACCCGCTTGAGGCTACGCATTGCGCACGGTCATCTAGGCGCCCAGTGTGCCGCAGGTCTTCAGACCTGCCCATCTGCAAGCGAGAGTACCGCAGGTCTGACGACCTGCGATTCGACATGACGACGAACGTGCAAACGACAAGCATCGAGCCGGCCCAATCACGTGCAAGTGATCGCCGCCCCAAAGCGGAAACCGCCTTCGCGCCAGCCAGCGACGCGGCCGCAAACGTCTTTCATGCGGTCCTATCCGGAGCGCAACAGTCTCTGGGCGCTGGCTGGGTTCAATCTCTGGGCGACGTGCTACCCGAACCGGTGGCCGCTGACGAGACACCTCATCGCGCCGCCGGCCGGCGCATTCAAGAGATGATCGCCCAGGACCGCGAAGCGACACGATCATCGTCGGAGCCAAAGACTTCACAGTCCAAGGCAGCGTCTGCCGACGCCGGTCCCGATTTGCCGCGCAGCACGGATCGGCCTGACCCGCCAGCTCAGCACGTCACAGCTTCCTCAGTCGGCCGAGACAATCCGTCAACCGCCGGGCCGGCGAGATCGACCGACGTCGCGGACATCGATGCGCGCGTCGCGCACTCCGACGCATCGCCCGAGCCATTCGCGCACGGTCGGCCGGTCCGCACGCAAGGATCGACCTCTGGCCCCAGCGCGAGTCGCCCGCCGATTGCACAGACAAGCGATCTGCGAGCCGACCCGCCGCCGCCGCCGCCATCGCAACCGTCGCCCAACGCGCCAGCGGCTCCGGCAGCCCCTTCGCCGCCGAACTCGGCTGGCGCCCGCGCGACCGCGAGTCACGCATCGAGCGAACCGGTCTCGAGCACTACGCGCGCCACAGCCGGCGCGACAGTTCGAGCAGCCGCGGACGGCGCATCTGCCGCCAACGCGCAGCGTGACGTGCAGTCGGCTGCCTCCCGCACGCGTGCCGCTGACCGGCCATCGAGCGAGCCGCGGCCGCCAGCCAAGGCTGCGACCCAGGCGACGTTTGAGGAACTCGTCCGTTCGATTCGGACGCTATCGACCGCCCGCGACGCCCGCGCCCGCATCCGCCTCGATCCGCCCGAGCTGGGCCACATTCGAATCGACCTGCGCGTGGCCGGCGGCCGGGTCACGCTGGGCATGGAGACCGAAACCAGCGAAGCCCGTGAGCTACTGCAGTCGAGGTTGGACGAGCTTCGCCAGGCTCTGGCCCAGCGCGGCCTGACCGTCGATCGGATCGAGCTGCGCGAGCTGGCAACGCCACCGCAGACCGGCACACCGTGGAGCACGCCGGATGCGGCCCCTCAGCCGCGCGGGCCAAGCGCCGGTGGCCGCGAGTCGTCACGACGCCGTCAGCAGGAATCAGACCGCGAACCGATCGCACCAGGCGATCCGCTACCGGCCGATGCCATAAGACAGATTCTGAACGAGACCAGGGCCGCGTGGGACGCGCGGCTGGACATCAGGGCGTAGGAGCGCCCGATCAGGTCGGTGCCGCCAGGGCGCGGCGCCGCAGGAAGAAGGCACATGGAATCAACCGCAACAACGGCCGTCGCCGGCGGGCTGCCCGCCAGCGCGTCCAGGCAGAGCGTACAGGCCCTGGGCAGCGACGACTTCTTTCAGTTGCTCATCGCCCAGTTGACCAACCAGGACCCGCTCGAGCCGACCAGCAACGAGGAGCTGCTTCAGCAGGTGTCCTCCATCCGCGAGATCGAGCTGTCGACGTCGCTGACGCGCTCGCTCAAGACGCTGACCGACCAGCAGCGCTTCGGCTCCGCTTCCTCGCTGATCGGCCGCTACGTCAGCGGCGCGCCGCAGACCGGCTCCACCGAACCGCCGCCGCGCGGCGTCGTGGTCGGCATCCGATTCGGCACCGACGGCCAGGCCATCCTGCAGCTCGACTCGGGCGCGGAGCTGCCGCTTGAGCAGCTCGACGCCGTCCTGTCCGCCCGCCAGGCGGCCGAGGCGCTCATCGGCCAGATCGTGACGGGCTACGACCAGACGGATCCGCAGAATCCGCGCTCGGTGCAGGGACAGGCCGTGGCCGTGCGCGAAGACACGCCTGGCGAGATCGAGATCGAACTGGACACCGGCGACCGGCTCAAGCTGGGTGAGGTGATGTTGGCAGAATTACCTGCGGCCAACGCCGCGTGAGTCAGGATGAGTGGCATGTAGATGACCGTGCGCGATGATGCGCCAGCGGGGTGGCATGGGCAAGCGATCGTCGCGGCCTTTGGCGACGATCGCTTGCCCGTGCTGGCGAGAAGATCGTCGTGGGTCTGCACGGGCAAGCGAACGGCCGCTTGCCCATGCCACCCGCCGCGTGAGTCAGGATGAGTGGCATGAGTGGCATGGCTAGCGAGGAAACCAGATGTCTTTGACGACGGCACTGCAAACCGGGTTCACCGGCATCAAGAGCAATCAGTTCGCCATCGACACGATTGGTGACAACGTCGCCAACGTGAACACGACGGCGTTCAAGAACCAGCGCACGCTGTTCGAGACCCTGTTCTACCGCACGCTGCAGGGTGGCACCGCCCCGGATGCCAACCAGGGCGGGACCAACCCGCTGCAGGTCGGCTTCGGCAGTGGCTTGGCCTCCGTCCAGCGCAGTTTCCAACAGGGGGAGATCGATCGCACCGGCGTTCGCACCGACCTGGCCATCGAAGGCGAGGGCATGTTTATCGTCAACGCCGTCAACGGCGAGCAGCTCTACACCCGGGACGGCTCGTTCGTGCTGAACACCGAGAACACGCTGGTCAACGCCGACGGCGCCTTCGTGCAGGGTTTCGCGGCCGACTCCGATGGCACGATCATCCCCGGGGTACTGAGTAACCTGGTGATCCCGCTCGGGACGGCCAGCGCCGCCAGCCCCACCACGCAGGTGAATCTGAACGGCAGCCTGGATGCGGGCGCTGACGTGGCCACCACGGCCGCCATCTCGACTTCGACGCCGCTGACGCTGGCCGGCGGCGGCGCTGCCACCGACGCAACGGCCCTCACTGACCTGGTCAACGACAACGGCGCCAGCCTGTTCGCCGCCGGTGATGTGGTCGCGCTCCGCGGCGCGCAGAAGGGCGGCATTGAGATTCCCGCAGCCCAGTTTGTCGTCGGGGCAGACGGCAACACGCTGGGTGACTTCGCCAGCTTCCTGCAGAACGAACTCGGCATCAACCCCGACCCGGCAACGGGCGGCACGCCCGGTGTGTCGGTGGCCGACGGGCGGCTGGTCATCACCTCCAACGTCGGCGACGTGAACGCCATCGACGTGACGAACGCCATCCGGAATGACACCAACGGCCTGAGCCCATTCGCCTTCTCGGCGACGCCGGCCGCCGGCCAAGGCGTGTCGACCAGCTTCATCGCGTTCGACTCGCTCGGCAATCCGGTCGAGGTGCGTCTGCGGGCCGTGCTCGAATCGCGCGGCGATACCGGCCAGGTCTGGCGCTTCTTTGCCGAGTCGCCCCACGACAGCGATGCCAGCCCCGTCCTCGGCTCGGGCACGATATCGTTCGATCAGAATGGTCAATTCGTCGGCGCGAGCGGCACCGACCTGGTCATCGACCGGGCGGGCAGCGGGGCGGTCTCGCCCATGCCGCTGTCGCTGGACTTCTCGACGCTGACCAGCCTGGTGAGCTCGAGCGACGTTTCCACGCTGGTCATGAGCGACCAGAACGGCCGCCCGCCGGGGACGCTGATCGACTTTGGCATCGATGAACAAGGCGTCATCGTCGGCACGTTCAGCAACGGCGTGACGCAGACCTACGGCCAAGTGGCCCTGGCGACGTTCGCCAACCCATCCGGCCTCATCGCCCGAGCCCAGAACTACTACATTACCGGTCCGAACTCCGGCGCTGCCCAGGTGCTCGCGCCTCAGACCCAAAACGCCGGCCGAATCCAGGCCGGTTCGCTGGAGCTCAGCAATGTCGAGCTGTCGCGCGAGTTTATCGGGCTGATCACCGCCTCGACCGGCTTCGCAGCCGCGAGCCGGGTCGTCCGCACGGCCGATGAGTTATTACAGGAGCTGATCCTGCTGGCTCAATAGGGACCGGGGCCTGACCTGATGTCGGACAGCGAGCAGTAACGATGATCCTTCTGACGCGCCTCAACGACCGCACCGTCGTCGTCAACGCTGAGCTCATCAAGTTGATCGAGGCCACGCCCGACACCTTGATTACGCTCACCAATGGCGACCACCTGATGGTCAAAGAGGGCGTGCAGGACGTGGTCGACAAGGCCATCGAGTACGGCCGCCTGATCCGCGGGTTCCGGCTGGTGGCCGACGTGGGAGCTGATTGAATCGTCGCGGGGATGCCCGCGCTTTGTGGAGTGGTGCGAGCAGATGGATCTGGCAACGATCATCGGGGTCTTTGGGGGCGCAGCATTGCTGATCTGGGCCATCTGGCTCGGCGGCGACTTCGCCTCCTTCATCGACTACCCGTCGATCATCGTCGTGCTTGGCGGTGCGTCTATGGCTGTGTTCTCCGCCTTTCCGATGCGCAACATCGTTCGCGTGATCAACGTCTTTAGGAACGTGTTCCTAACCAAGGCCCAAAGCCCGACTGACATGATCAAGACGCTGGTCAAGTTTGCCGAAGAGGCCCGCCGGAACGGCATCCTCTCGCTGGAGAACCGGCTGAAGGAGGTGACCGACCCGTTCCTCAAATCCGGGATTCAGATGGCCGTGGACGGCACCGATCCGGAGCTCATTGAGCAGATTCTCACCACCGAGCTCGAGGCCATCGGCGATCGGCACGCCGACGGAAAGGCGATCCTCGACTGCCTGGGAAAATACGCGCCGGCTTACGGCATGATCGGCACGCTGGTCGGCCTGGTCATCATGCTCAAGAACATGACCGATGCATCACAGATTGGCGCCGGCATGGCGGTCGCCCTGCTTACCACGCTGTACGGCGCCGTGATCGCCAACTTGGTCTGCTGTCCGCTGGGCGACAAGCTGGCGCTCCGCAGTCGTCAGGAGCTCCTGCTCAAGACGATCATCATCAAAGGCGTCATGGCCATCCAGTCGGGCGACAACCCGCGCGTCGTCGAGCAGAAACTGAACACGTTCCTGCCGGCCAAGCAGCGGCAAGCCGCCTGACGCGAGGAGCGCTTCTATGGCCTTGAAAAAACGCGAAGCCCCGGCTGGCGCCCCTGAATGGGTTCTCACCTATGGCGACCTCATGTCGCTGCTGCTGGTGTTCTTCGTGCTCATCGTCTCGATGAGCGTGCCCAAGAGCGACGAGCAACTGAGCCGCGCCATTCAGGCCATCCGGCAGGCGTTTGGATTCGAGGGAAACATCGGCACCGTTCCGGTCAGCGATCAGAGCACGCGCTCGCTGCTGCAACAACTGCTCGAGATTTCACGCCAGAGTGACGAGTCGGTCCAGCCGGTCGACGCCTTCGACACGAACGAGACGCATCACGAGGGCATCGACGGCCGCTCGTTCAAGGTCACGGATGTGCGCGAGGGAATCGAAGTAGTGGTGGGCGGTGGCGTCGCCTTCGACCGCTTCAGTCCCGATGTCAAGCCCGAGGCGCAGGCCCTGGTCGCCTCGCTGGCCGAGAAAATCGCCGGGCACAACACCATCGTCCGAATCAAAGGGCACGCCACAACCGAGCCGTTACCGGACGGCGCGAAATATGCCGACCCGCTCGATCTCTCGTTTGCCCGTGCTCGTGCCGTGTATGACATTCTGGTCGCGCACGGCGTGTCGCCTCGCCGTCTGCGCTTGACGGCTGTGGGAGGTGAGGAGCCGTTGGTCCGACAGGCTTATGACGACCGAAGTCGGGCCCTCAACCGCCGGGTCGAAATCGTCGTCACCGAAATACTGGTCGATGAATACCACGGACGCCGCCTGTCCGATGTACCCGAATAGGCAGGCGACTGACGTGGGTCTGATGAGGACCAGTACATGGCGGACGAGACCAAGAAAGCCGAAAGCGCGAGCCCTGCAACTGCGGGCGGCGGGCGTAAGAAAAAGACCCTCTTGATCGTCGGAATCCTGATGGTCCTCGAAGGCGTCGGCGTGTTTGCGCTCGTCCACTTGATGCGCCCCGCGCCCAGTGACGCGATCGGCATGGCCGGCGGCATGAGCGCCGGCGAAGGCGAAAAGGGCGAAGGCGAAGCGAGCGATCCGGCTGCGGTTGCAGGCGAGTTTGCCGAAGTCGTCATCGGCCCGTCCGACGCGGTCAATTCGCGCGACGGCCGGCCGTACGTCTATCACGTCGAGGTCACGGCACTTGTGCGGCAAAGCAAGAAAGACACGGCCAAGATGCTGGTTGAGGCCCGCGGCGCAACCATTCGCGACCGGATCGACACCGTGCTCCGAAATGCCGATCCGAAGATACTCGCTGAACCAGGACTCGAAACATTGCGTCGTCAACTAAAGTCTGAGTTCGATCGAATTGCCAAGGACGAAAAACTGATCGAGGAAGTGCTGATTACGAAGTTCCTGCGCAGCCGCTCAGGGCTTTAGGTACGGCTACGACACGGCCGGGGCCGATATAGGTGGGAGATGAGCGAGCTGCCTTCGCAAGCACAGGACGACGCCGGCGCTGGCAGTGTCGCCACGGCGTCTGTCGGAGAAGACATCGAAGCGCCCGACGCCGGCGCGGACGAGCAGCTCACGGCAGATCAGACGGCATCGGACGCGTCATTCGATGAAGCTCGGCTCGAGTTGTGCGAGTTGACTGGCCGGCCGGCCGGCGACTTCGCCGGTTCGATCGACCTGCTGCGGGACGTTCAGCTTCGCGTGAAGATCGAGCTGGGTCGAACCCGAATGGCGGTCGAGGATGTGCTCAAGCTTGGCGAGGGAAGCGTCGTTGAGTTGGACAAGCTGGCCGGCGACCCAGTCGACGTCTACGTCAATGAACGCCTGGTGGCCCGCGGCGAAGTGCTCGTACTGAACGACAACTTCTGCGTGCGCGTCGGCGAGATCGTTTCGGGCTCGAAGGAGCGCTCGGCAACCAGGCGGGCGCCCTGAGGCCTGCAACATGACGCGGTTCGCAGCAACGATGCGCGGAGCGCATCGGCCGAACCTGCGAGATTCCACTAACCTGCGGCGGAGCCGAAGGGCGTGGCTACAGACACGACATTCCGAAACGCGCTGGCAGCGCGAGTTCTGTCAGGGGTTTGGCTGAGCGCCCTGGCGCTTGCTGGTGTGGCTCCGGCGCTGGCCGCTGATCCTGCCGACCGGGCCATGACGCCCTCGTCCGTTCCACCCGTCATCGAGGCCGAGCGCCACGAGCCCGAAGATGCTGCCACGCTCGACGCCGCCGCGACCGCAACCGGCGACGCTTCGCATGAACCGGCAGCACCCAGCAGTGCCGCGCAGCCTATCAGCCGCATGGAAGTCGTCAGCCGCGCGACAGCCACCAGTCCGTGGTGGCGTCACCCGCTCGCAGCCCTCGGACTTGTCCTGGCCGGGATCGTGGTCTTTAGCCTCTTGGCCCGGCGTTTCGTTCCCGCGGTCCGGGCCGCCCATTCCGGAGCGCTGCGCGTGCTCACGCGCACGCACCTGTCGTCGCGGCAGAGCGTCGTGCTGCTCCAGGCCGGCCGCAAGCTGCTGCTGATCGGTGTGACGCCCGAGCGCATCGCGCCGTTGTGTGTCCTGGACGATCCGGAAGAGAACGCCGAAATCTTCGCGGCCATCGACGGGCCGGCCAGCGAGCGCGGCCGCCGCTTCCTGACCGAGCTCCAATCGCAGCGCGATCGCTTCGGCGATGCCCCTCACGCGCCGGCTCCGCCTGGCGACGATCCGGCTCTGCCGGGCGCGGCGGGACTCGACGGCTCGCGCCGCGAGCTCCAACGCTTGCTCGATGCGCTACGCGCCAGGAAGGCCGGCTAGTCGCGGCCCTGACCGCGCGGGCAAGGAGGCTCGACGATTCACACGCTCCGCCTAATCGTTGTCGTAGCCTCACTCGCACTCGCCCTGTCCGCGCGCGCCCAGACCGCGCCGGCCATTGACAATCCGCTGAAGATCCCCGACGTCCGCGGCGTCCTGCCCACGGCTACCGACGCCGGCGGCATGAGCGCCACGCTCCAGATTATCGTCATCCTGACGCTGCTGACGCTGATCCCATCCATCCTCATCATGATGACCAGTTTCGCCCGCATCATGATCGTGCTGGCCCTTTTGCGCCAGGCGCTGGCCACGCCACAGGTCCCGCCCGGCCAGGTACTGGTGGGCCTGTCGCTGTTCATGACCATGCTGGTGATGGCCCCGACCTGGCAGAAGATCAACGCCGAAGCCCTGACTCCCTATCTCAATAACGCGCCAGGCATGACCCAGCAGCAGGCACTCACCATCGGCACCGGCCACCTGCGCGACTTCATGTACCGGCAGATCCGCAATGCAGACAATCAGGAGGACATCTATCTCTTCCTGGAATACGCCCGCGGCGAACCGATCCCAGTAGATCAGACCGTCACGCTCGAGCAGGTGCCGACTACGGTGCTGATTCCGGCCTTCATCATCAGCGAGCTCAAGACCGCCTTTGTCATGGGCTTCCGTATCTATCTGCCGTTCCTGGTGATCGACATGGTCATCGCCACGATTCTAGTGTCGATGGGCATGATGATGCTGCCGCCGGTGCTGATCTCGCTGCCGTTCAAGATTCTGTTGTTCGTACTGGCCGATGGCTGGCATCTGATCGTCAAGACGCTGATCCACAGTTTTGGATGACGGTGTACCGCAGACCGCTGTACCGCAGACCTCCAGGTCTGCGAGTGGTCCTTGTGCAGGAACAAGATGAATGGAATTCAGTCAAGCCCTCGATATTGGCCGCGAAGCATTCTACATCGCGCTGCTGGTGTCCGCGCCGATTCTGCTGATCGGGCTCGGCGTCGGCCTGCTGATCTCATTATTTCAAGCGGTCACGCAGCTTCAGGAGCAAACACTCGTATTTGTACCCAAGATCGCCGCGATGGTCGTAGCTGCCTGGTTCTTCATCCCCTGGATCGGCACGCGGCTTCTGGAATACTGCCAAATCATGTTCGGAACGCTGCCTTGACGAATACTCAACTGTGTGCTCTGTACTCTGCACTCTGTACTTTTGCACTTTCCGGTTTGCTCTTGAACCCTGAACCCTGAACCCTCTAGCGTGGACCTGACCATCACACACCTTCCCATGCTCCTGCCCGGCTACCTGCTGGTGCTGTTCCGGATCGGCGGCCTGTGTGTGACCGCGCCGCTGTTCGGCAGCGCCATGGTTCCGCGGCGCTTGCGGGTCGGGCTGGCGTTCGTGCTGGCAGCCGCGCTCTTTCCGATGCTGGCGAGCCAGATTCGCGCGAGCATCACGTTTGAGGAAGCCCTCATCGGTGTGGCCGGCGAGACCATGATCGGCCTGATCATCGGCCTGGCCATGAGCATCGTCTTCGTCGGCGCAGAGCTGGCCGGCTCGCTCGTCGGCCAGCAGGCGGGCCTGTCGCTGGGACAAGTGCTCAACCCGTTGCTCGACACCGAAACGACCGCGATCGGCCAGTTGTTCTTCATCGTCCATCTGCTCATTTTCCTGGCGATCGGCGGCCAGCGCCACCTCATGCGGGCGCTGCTGGACACGTTCGAGGTTATTCCACTGCTCTCTTTCAGGGCAGATCAAACCGTAGTCGAGCTGGCGGCCGAGCTGCTCAGCAGCGCCTTCATCCTGGCCATCCGCCTGGCCGGCCCAGTGCTCACCGCCCTGACGCTCACGACACTCGCGCTCGGCCTGCTCTCGCGGGCCATGCCGCAGCTTAACGTGCTGTCGATCGGTTTCACGGTCCAGATACTCGTGGCGCTGCTGGTGGCGGCCCTGGCGCTGTCGCTGGCCGGCGACCTGCTCGTGCGTTGGATACTGGAGGGCCTGGAGCTGATCCGGGCTGCATTTGGCTTGAATGGCTGAGGAAGCCGGAGAGAAAAGCGAACCCGCCACGCCGCGACGCCGCTCAGAGGCCCGCTCGCGCGGCCAGATTCCGCGCAGCCACGACCTCACCATGGCGCTGCTGCTGCTGGCCGCTCTGCTGCTCCTCAAACTGCAGGGTCCAGCCATCTGGCGCTCGCTGCTGCTGATCATGCAGAAGGGGCTGTCTGACGTGGGTCAGCCCGACCCGCTGGCCCTGATCCCGCTCTCCGTCGCCGCCGGCCGGGAAGTGGTCTCTGTCCTCGCGCCCCTGCTGCTGTGCGGACTGGTGCTGGCGCTGATCGTGACACTCTCGCAAATCGGCTTTCTGCTCACGTTCGAGCCGCTGAAGCCGAACCTGACCAAGCTCGATCCCATGGCCGGTCTGCGGCGGCTGTTCTCGCCCCGCTCCGGCGTCACGCTCGTCCTGAACCTGGCCAAGCTGATCGTCGTAGCCGCGGTGGCCGGCGTGACGATTTACACGCAGTCGGGTCCGATCCTGACCGCGCACGAAATGGACCACATGGTCGTGCTGGCCAGCGCTCTCGACCTCACGTTCACGCTGGGTGTGCGCCTGGCACTGCTCCTGCTCGTGTTGGCCATCTTCGACTACCTGTACCAGCGCTATCGCCACGAGCGCGACCTGCGCATGACCAAGGCCGAAGTCAAAGAAGAGCTGCGCCGCATGGAGGGCGACCCGGTCATCAAGCGCCGCCGCCGGCAGGTGCAGTTGCAGCTCGCGCTGCAGCGCATCAAGGCGGCGGTGCCCAAGGCCGACGTGGTCGTGACCAACCCGACGCATCTGGCGATCGCCATTCAATACGACGCCGAGCGCATGGCCGCGCCGCACGTCGTCGCCAAGGGCGCCGACTACGTGGCTCTGCGGATTCGTGAGCTGGCGGCAGCTTACGGCATTCCCATCGTCGAGCGCCCGACGCTGGCGCGATTGATGTATGACGCCGTCGAGGTCGGCAAGGAGATCCCCAGCCGTTTCTATCAGGCCATTGCGGAGATTCTGACCTATGTCTACGAGCTGACCGGCCGCAACATGCGCCCAGCTCCAGTGGGAGTCCTGAGTGCTGAGTCCTGAGTCCTGAGCCTGTATTCGTAGCGCGCAAAGCTCAGGACTGAATCTATGGCGAAAATCAACCCATCCCAGCTTCTGACCAAGATCGGCAAGCATCGCGGCATCATTCTGCCCATCTTCGCCCTGGCGCTGCTCATCGTCATCCTCGTGCCGCTGCCCACGGCGCTCATGGATGTCATGCTGGCCGGCAACATCACGGTTGCAGCCGTTGTGCTGCTCACGGTGATGTACATGCGCAGTCCACTCGAATTCTCCTCGTTCCCCTCGCTGCTGCTGTCGCTCACGCTTCTGCGACTGGTGCTCAACATCGCCACCACGCGTCTGATCCTCACCAACGCAGCGGCCGGTCCCGATGCTGCCGGCCACGTGGTGAAAGTGTTCGGCGCGTTCGTCGCCTCGGGCAACCTGATGGTGGGCGTAGTGATCTTCGCCATCATCGTCATCATCCAGTTCGTCGTCATCACCAAGGGCGCCACGCGCATCGCCGAAGTGGCCGCCCGCTTCACGCTCGACGGCATGCCCGGCAAGCAGATGGCCATCGACGCCGACCTGAACGCCGGCTCGATCACCGACGTCGAGGCCAAGCGCCGCCGCGAAGAAGTCGCCCGCGAGGCCGACTTCTACGGCGCCATGGACGGCGCCAGCAAGTTCGTCCGCGGCGACGCCGTGGCCGGCATCATCATCACGATCGTCAACATTCTGGGCGGCATGTACGTCGGTCTGGTCGAGCAGCAGATGACCTTCATGGACACGCTGCGCGTCTTCACCGTGCTGACCATCGGCGACGGACTGGTGACGCAGATTCCGGCCTTCATCGTCTCGATCGCGGCCGCCATGATCGTCACGCGCAGCGCCTCGAAGGCCGACTTCGGCGAAGAACTGCTCGGCCAGCTTACGTCCCGCCCAATCGCTCTGGCCATGGCGGCCGGGTTCCTCGCGCTGTTGGCCCTGACTCCGCTCCCCAAGATCCCGATGACGTTGCTGGCCGCATCCTGCGGCCTGGGCGCCTGGCTCATCCGCCGCTCGCAGGTGTCCGTTGCCCTGGCCAGCGCTGCCGCCGCCCGCGAGAAGGCTGCTCCCGCCGCAGACAAGATCGAAAAGCTGCTCACCGTCGATCCGATGGAGCTCGAAGTCGGCTACGGCCTGATCCGCCTGATCGACCGCAAGCAGGGCGGTGACCTGCTCGATCGCATCACCAACATTCGCCGACAGATCGCACAGGAGATGGGCATCATTGTCCCGCCCATCCGCATTCGCGACAATATCCAGGTTCAACCCAACGAATATCGCCTGCGGCTCAAGGGCTTCCAGATCGGCGCCGGTGAGCTGATGCCCGGCCACCTGCTGGCCATCAACTCGGGCGCGGCCGGCGAGCCGATCGGTGGCGTCGCCACGCGCGAGCCGGCCTTTGGCCTGCCCGCGCAGTGGATTTCGGAATCCCAGCGGCACGAAGCCCAGCACCGCAACTACACCGTCGTCGAACCGACCAGCGTGCTCGCCACGCACCTGACCGAACTGATTCGCCGCCACGCCGACGAGCTGCTCACGCGCCAGGACGTCAATAAGCTCATCGAAAACCTCAAAGAGCGTGCGCCCAAGGTCGTCGAGGAGCTGATCCCGACTGTGATCAAGCCGGGCGAGATCCATCGCGTCCTGCAGGCCCTGTTGCGCGAGGCCGTGCCGATCCGCGACCTCGAGACCATCGTTGAGACGCTGGGCGATTGGGCCCCGCGCACCAAAGACACCGAGATCCTGACCGAGTACGTGCGCAACGCCCTGGCCCGCACGCTGTGCCAGCTCTACCGCGGCGACAACGGCAAGATCAACTGCCTGACGTTCGACCCGGCCGTCGAGAGCCTGATCAGCAAGCACATCGAACGCAGCGAGCGCGGCTCGTTCCTGGCCCTGCCGCCGCGCAAGCAGCAGGCCATCGTCGACGCCATCCGGGCCGAAGTCGAACGAACGATCCCATCGTGCGGCGGCAAGACACCCGTGCTGCTCTGCCCGCCGCAGATTCGCCTATGGGTCCGCCGCATCATCGAGTCCGTATTACCCCACGTTCCCGTCGTCTCGTTCAACGAGATCGTCCGCGGCGTGGAAATCGAATCCAAAGGCATGGTGGTGATCGATGACGAACCGTAGGAGCGGTCTGCGACCGCGATTGTCTCTGGCCCGGCACGGTCAGATAGAACTTGGGTGGCATGGGCACGCAGCCATATCGCTTGCCCGTGCCTCAGTTGGCTGAGGTACGAATTGATGACAAACCTTAAGACGTTCCAAGCCAACACGATGGCCGAAGCCATTGACCAGGTGAAGCGCAAACTCGGCCGCGACGCCGTCATCCTGCACACCCGCACGTTCACCCGTGGCGGTGTGCTCGGCTTCGGGGGCCGGACCATGGTCGAGATCACCGCCGCCCGCAATATGTCGGACTTGCCGCCGCTCGCCCGTCCGGGTAAACTCGTAGCCAAGTCCGGGGAAGAGGCGGCCGGAGTCAACGGAGCACGGATGCCCGTGGTTGCCGTCGCGACTAGCGCAGCAGCGCACCCGTCGGCGTTGGAGGCCGATGTGCGGGCGCTCAAATCGCTCGTGGGCGAGCTGGTGGTCGAATCGCGCCGCTCACGCTCGCCCGGCGTGCCTGCCGAACTGCTCGACACCTACACGCAGCTCGTCGAATCTCAAGTCGCCCAGAGCCTGGCCCGCGATCTGATCGAGCGCGTCCGGTCCGAGCTGAGCGACTACGACTTGGCCGATCCCGTAGCCGTCCGTCAGCGCCTGGCATCGTACGTAGAGTCGATGCTCCCGGTCGGCGGCCCGATCCGGCTGTCCGTTGGTGGCGCCAAAGCTGCCGAAGGACCAGCCATCATTGCCCTGGTCGGCCCCACCGGCGTCGGCAAGACCACCACCGTGGCCAAATTGGCTGCCAACTTCAGTCTGCGCGAGCAACGCCGCGTCGGCCTCATCACGATCGATACTTATCGCATCGCTGCCGTCGATCAACTGCGCACCTACGCCCAGATCATCGACGTGCCGCTCGAAGTCGTCATGACCCCCTTGCAAATGAAGGCCGCCGTCGAACGGATGCGCGATCGTGACGTCGTGCTCATCGACACCGCCGGCCGCGGCCAGAACGACGCCATCCGCATCAACGAATTGAAACGCTATCTCGAGCAGGCTCGTCCGCACGAGGTGCACCTGGTACTGTCGACCACGTCGAGCGAGCTGGTCATGCAGCAGGCCATCGACCGTTTCGCCGAGGTGGGCGTCGACCGCCTCATCCTGACCAAGCTCGACGAGGCCATCGGCTTTGGCGTTGTGCTCTCGTGTCTAACGAAGGCGCGACTGGCTCTCTCATACGTCACCACCGGCCAGGACGTGCCCGACGACATCGAAGTCGGCCGCAGCAAGCGCCTGGCCGAGTTGATCGTGAACGGCCGTGAACAAGCCGTCAGCCCTTAGCCGTTAGCTGACGGCCAGCTGGCAGGGAGGCGCCTTGGGTCGGCACAGGTGTCGCGAATGAGTCGAGTTTTTCGGGTCGCGTTCGCCCCAGCGGGGCGAAGGGTTCTAGCCACGGGTGCAGACCGTCAAACCCGTGGAAATGGGCGTCAAGAACGAATGGTAGCCCCGCTAGGGGCGAAGGAACGACGGGCAGTCAGCGTAAGATCGGACCAGGGAGCGTCGCTGGCCTTCCTCCAACGCCCCTCCGGGGCTGACGAGTTTGGTGGGCGTCCCGGTCCACGGGTTTGACCCCTCCGGGGTCCGCACCCGTGGCTAAACGCCTTGGCCCCTCATAGGGTAGGCTTTGAGAGGCAGCGCGAAAACCGACGTAGCCGCCGCCTGTGTTTCTTTTTGGTTCTTTTTCTTTGTGACTTCGTGTGAAATGTGCGAATCGTGAACTCG
>Ga0187892_10004565_pt1 | contig 23057 bp, 19 predicted proteins | sample MA1701073metaG_FD_139345 | JGI IMG/M metagenome (GOLD analysis project Ga0187892, IMG submission 139345) | Bio-ooze microbial communities from a basaltic lava cave in the Kipuka Kanohina Cave System on the Island of Hawaii, USA - MA170107-3 metaG ... | reverse complement strand
GCCCGTGGCGGCGGTGCGTCCGTCGGGCGAGATCGCGACCGCCGCGGCCTCGACGTCAAGCGTGCGCAGGCAGCGCCCGGAGGCGACGTTCCAGACGCGAACGGTACGGTCGCGCCCGGCGGAGAGCGCGAAGCGGCCGTCGGGCGTCATGGCCAGCGCATGCGCCCGCTCGCCGTGGCCGGCGAGCTTCTGGACGCAGCGCGCGGAGGCGAGGTCCCACGCGCGGATCACATGGTCGGCGTCGGCGGAGAGCGCGAGGCGGCCGTCGTCCGTGATCGCGAGCGCGTGCGCGCGGCACTCGATCGTCGTGCTCGTGCCGGTCGAGAGATTCCAGATGCGCAGGACGCCATCGGCGCCCGCGGAGACGGCGAGGTCGAACGAGGCGAAGGCGAGCGCGTCGACGGAGTCGCGGTGCTCCTGCAGGACGCGCGCGCACTTTCCCGCGTCGACGTCCCAGACGCGCACGGTGCGGTCCCAGCTCGCGGAGAGGGCGCGGCGGCCGTCGGGCGAGAGGGCGACGGCGCTGACGACGTTGCCGTGGCCCTCGAGCGTCTTGAGGCAGCGGCCGTTCGAGACGGTCCACAGGCGGACGGTGCGGTCGCTGCCGCCGGAGACGGCCAGCCTGCCGTCCGGCGTGAGCGCAACGCACGTGACGGCGTCCTTGTGCCCCTCGAGCGCGCGCATGAAGAGCCCGCTCGCGGAGTCGGAGACGCGCAGCGTCCTGTCGCGCGAGGCGGAGACGACGACGCGGGGCGCGAGGGCGACCGCGGTCACGGGGGCAGCGTGCCCGGCGATCGTCATGCGGCACGCATAGCCCGGGCGCAGGGGCTCCTGGGCGACGGCCTTCGCGCGCTCGAGCGGCTCGCGCGCGGCGTTGAGGTCGCCGCGCTCTTCGTGGACGAGGCCGAGCATGAGATGGCCGTCGGGATTGCGCGCGTGGGAGGAGATCGCCTCGCGCAGGCGGCGGACGAGCGCGTCGTCGGTGAGCTTCCCCGCGCGCCAGAGGAAGAGCCCCTGGTTGTAGGTCGCGTGCAGGTGGTGCGGATCGGAGGCGAGCGCCTGCTGCCAGAGCTTCTCGGCCTCGTCGGCGCGGTCGAGGTCGAGGAGCGACACGGCGCGGTTGTTGAGCGCGTCGGCAAGCATGGGGCCGGCTCGCGGTTCGGGGCGCGGGTAAGGCGCGCCGGCGATGCGCTGGTAGGCGGCGCGGAGGACGGCGACGAGGTCGAGCATCGTGCGCGGGCGGCCGTCGGGGTCGGTGGCGAAGCACTGCGCGAGGAGCGCGCCGACGTCGTCGGGCATGCGCGGAAGGGTCGGGTTGGGCCCGCCGGAGACGCGGTAGGCGCGCAGCGCGCCGCCGGCGTCGGGCCCCAGCTCCCAGACGACCTGGCCGACGTACATCTCGAGCACGCTGACGGCCCACGACCAGACGTCGGTGCGGCGCGAGACGTCCATGGCGGCGGCCTGTTCGGGCGAGCAGTAGGCGGGCGTCATGCCGCCGACGCTCGCCAGGGAGCTTTCGCCCGGCATGGACATGCCCATGCGTCCGCGCGCCTTGGCCATGCCGAAGTCGGTGACTTTGGCGGTGCCGTCCGGCGTGAGCATGATGTTCGACGGCTTGACGTCCTGGTGGACGAGACCGCTCTCGTGCGCGTGGTGGAGGCCCCAGGCGATCTGGATGGCGATGTCGAGAACGCGGAGGGCGGCGCCGTCGCGGTAGAGGCGATGCGTCTTGATCCACTCGGAGAGCGAGCCGCCGTCGACGTACTCGGCGAAGACGCACGGGATGTTCTCGATCGTACGCACGTAGTAGCACGCGACGGTGTGGGGGTGGAGGCCGAGGTTGATCCAGGTTTCGGCCTCGCGGACGACGTTGGCGCGCCCCTCGGTGTCGGACACGATGGCGTTGCGCGGGCGCTTGACGGCCAGGTCGACGCCCCAGCCGCGGTGACGGACCTTGTAGACCTCGCCCATGCCGCCGCGGCCGAGGAGGGCGGTCACTTGATAGAGGCCGAGGATGGAATGGCCGGTGGGCCATTCGGGCTCGGGCGCGAAGAGGGGGCCGGGGGTCGGGGCGGTGGCGCGGCGGTCCTGGACGACGGTGGCCATCGTGAGGTCGGGGCGGAAGTCGCATCCGCAGCGGCTGCAGTGCGCGTCGGCGCCGCGGGCGTCGGTGTCGACGGAACAGCGCTGGGCGCAGCGGGGGCAGGTGACGGCCGCTCGCGACATGGCCGGGCCATCATACATCGGGAGTACGAGGGGCATTCGTGGGTAGGCAATGTCGGAAGGACACGGTGGAGGAGACCATGAAGCGCTGCTGGATGGGCATCGCTCTGGCGGTCGCGTCGATCGCGGCCGCGCCGGCGTACGCCCAGGAGTGCGGGGCCGACGACACGTACGGCACCGCCGTGTCCTGGATGAAGGACGTGGAGAAGGCGGGGGAGCGGGCGCGCGCCGAGAAGCGCCTGCTCATGGTCGTGCATCTCTCGGGCGAGCTCGACAACGCGAACAAGACCTGAAACAACGCGCTGCAGCTCCGGTCGGGAGCGTTCTCGGACAAGGAGGTCGGCGCGTACCTGCGGAACCACTACGTCTGCGCGTGGAAGAAGGTCGGCACGTTCACCGTGATCCAGGCGGGCGACAAGGCGGTCGCGCGCCAGGGCGGCAACATCGCGGTGTACTTCTGCACGCCTGAGGGCGAAGTCCTCCACGTCGTCGCCGGCCCGGTCAATCCGCGCCGGTTCATCGATGAGGCGAGATGGGCGGTCGACACGTGCCTCGCCGCGTTCACGAGGTCGGGCGGCGAGCGCGACGACCTCGTCAAGGCGATGAAGGAAGCGCACGCGGCGAGGCGGCCGGCCCGGGCCGCCGAGTGCGGCGGCCTCGAAGGGGTGGTCGCCGATTACACTGCCGCGATCCGGACGGTGCGGAGTGAGACCGCTACGGTCTACACGGTCAAGGAAGGCGAGGCCACGATCGTGCTGGCGCAGGCGCTGAAGGCGCACGCCGTCACGGCCGGCGGGCACGTCACGACCGACCTGCTGTACCGCCCGGCGCTGGCGGCGCACGCGGACAGCCATCGGCTGGTGGGGCGGGCGCTCCTCGTGCTGGCGGCGGCAGGGGGCCGCGACATGCACGGCTACCTCGCGGACCGCGGGCTGCCGAAAGTCGACGAGATCTACAAGGATGTGTTCGAGCACGTCCTGGGAGAGATCGTGAGCGACAAGCCGGTCCAGGTGATGGACATGGCGCAGCGGTGCCTGCGACTGACGCGCGCGGTGCGGACCCAGCGCAAGGACGAATAACGCAGACGTGTCCTTCGGCCGCGGGGAGGGGTGGTCCCTCCTCGCGGCCTTCGTAGCGCGGCGCGGCGCTGACGCCTACTTCCCGTTGGGACCCGGCGGCAGCCGCTTGAGGATCGCCTAGCTAGAAGTCCATCTGGAACCGGACGATGAAGCCGGTCACGGAGTCCTCCTGCTCGACCGGTCCCGTGAACGTCACGTCGTCCGAGTAGTTCTCGAGGATGAAATTCGGGGAGATGCGGACGTTTTTCGTCGGCCACCAGTTGATGCCGACGGTGATGGTCGTAACCTTCTCCGCGTTGAGCGTCGAGGACGCGAGCAGCTCGTCGATGATGTCGCCGCCGTCGAGGCTGGCGACGCGAACCGCGAGTTCGAAGGCGCCCCAATCCCCCTTGGAGAGGTCGAAGGGATTGGCGGGGGTAAGGCGGTTCTCGAGGGCCTTCTTCTCCCCGGTGATGATCCACGTGGCGGCGAAGTACCAGCCGTTCACGTCGATGTCCACGTCGCTGGCACCCAGGAGCACCTCGTCGGAGCGCTGGGCCCACTCCGCACGGACACTGAGGCTCTGATGGACCCACGATAGCTCCACGCCGATGCGCTGCCGGTGGCCGTCGATGAGGCCCGCGGTCGCGTCGAGGAATTTCACGGCGAGCTCCGTGGTCGTAAGGTCGAGGGCGTCGATCCCGGCGCTGTCGACGTCCTGAACGGAGAAGCTGACGCCGATGCGGAGGCCCTTGAAGAGCGAGCCGTCCTCCGAGCTGACGAACGGATTGACCCGGAGGCGCGCGCAGAGCTCCTTCTCGTCGTTGACGTCGTTTACGGCCCGGCCGGCCCCGTTGAACGCGCCGAGCTCGTACTCGAACATGTTGTCGAAGAGCTTGCCCTGGACCATGATGCCGATGTCGCGCGCGGGCGCGAGGCGGTTGACGACCGACCGCTCGCAGAAGTCGATGAAGCGCGTGGGGGTCGACTCCTCCTGGCTGAACGGCTCCTTGAACTGGCCGATGCGGACGTTCAGCTCCGGCAGGCGCTTCCAGAGGATGAAGCCGTCCTGCAGGGTCCCCGAGGTCGAGCTGGCGCCGGTCGGGAAGTCGGCCTGGACCTTCACTTCCCAGTCCTTCCAGAAGGTCATCGTCGCCTCGAGCCGCGCCTGACGGACGAAAAACTGGTCGGTGGAGGTGCGGTTGCTGTCCTCGTGGCGGTCGACGATGTCGCGGAAGTGGACCAACGCGCGGCCCCCGATGTGGCCTTCGAAGTTGCCGTCGGCGCTCTTGAACTTGAAGCCGTCCTTGAACGTCACGGAGACCTCGGGATCCTTGCCGGGCTGCGGCATGGACTTCATGCGGTCCTCGAGCGCCTTGATCCGCTCCTTCATGGCTTCCTTCTCGATCTCCTCCTGCGTCTTCTGCTGCGCCCACGCGGGCGCCGACGCGAGGAGTACGGCCACGACGCACAGCACGTGGGCCTGCCCCATGCGATCACCCTCCAGCCTTCGGATCTGCGCGCCGCCGCGGCCCGGAGCCGGACCGCCAAAGAACGTCGCGCGTCGGGCGGAACGATAGGCGCGGCCGATGAGACGCCGATAAGGGGTCGGTTAGGATCCGGTTAATCGGCGGCGGCATCGCGGACGCCTTACGTAACGCGATCTTAACAGGCGCTTCACCCCGGCCTAACCCTCGTCCGGACCATGGAGGGGACGAGGAGGGAACCATGAGACTCATCGGGGTGGCCGCTCTGGTCATCGCCTTGGTCGGATGCCGGGCGGCGTTCGAGCGCGAGAAGCGCGCGCTTGCGCGCCAGGCCCCAGCGGTAGCCGCAAAGCGCGCCGTCCGAGCCGACGACGCGGTGGCAGGGGACGACCAGCGCGACGGGGTTGGAGGCGCAGGCGCGGGCGACGGCGCGGGCCGCGCGGGCGGCCGATGGCGCGGGCGACGGCGGCGTACGTCCGCGTCGTGCCGCACGGTATCGAGCGCAGAGACGCCCAGACGCGCGCCTGGAAGGCCGTCGCGCGGACGTCGAGCGGCAGCGCGGGGTCGCGCGCGGTGCCCGCGAGAATCTCGAGCAGGCGGACACGGGCGAAGCGGAGCAGGCGCGCGTCGCGGCGGATGGCGGCGCGGGGAAACTGCGCGCGAAGGCCGGACTCGAGAGGCTTCGCGGAGCCGCCAAGCTTCACGGCGCAGAGGCCGGCCGGGGTGGCGGCGACGAGCGCGAGGCCGACCGGACAGCGGACGAGGTCGTAGGCGATGGTCATTCCCTCTCCCTGGCGCGCGACCGCGGAGGGCGTCATCCCCAGCTGGAGGCGCGCGTTCTCGTAGAGGCGGCTGGACGATCCGAACCCGGCGGAGTGCAGGGCGCGGGTCACGTCGCCCGTCCGGGCGTGGTTGCGGAAGCGTTCGAAGCGCAAGCGCCTCGCGTACTGCTTCGGCGACACGCCGAGGCTGCAGCGGAACACTCTCTGGAGGTGGAAGGGGCTGCAGCCGACGTGCCGCGCGATGCGTTCGAGCGTGAGAGCGGCGTCGGAGTGCGAGGCGATGTACTCGCAGGCGCGGAGAACGCTGCTCCGGCCGGGGCGGGGCCCGCACATGTTCCCGCCCGCGAGCCGCTCGCCCATGATGCCCGAGCCGACGACGGCCGCCAGGAGCAGGGCCGTGCCGACCGCTTCCGCCGCGAGCTTGCGCGCCACAGGGGAGGGATTGTAGAAGCGCTACTCGATCGCGGCCAGCACCGCGCGCCGCAGAGCCTCCGCGCGGTCCGGGTCGGCCAGGAACGACGAGACGTGCGCTCTCACCTCCTCGCGCGTCCACTTCCTCTTCGCGAGCAGGAGCCGCAGGAGCTCGACATCCAGCTCGCCGCGCCGCAGCATCTTGAGCCGGAGCGTGGCGAACGCCTTCCCGTCCTTCGGGAGCATCACCGCCGTGTCCTCGTGCTTCGACCACGACTCCGCGCTCCCGACCGTCTGCCACGGCACGACCCCGTCGCAGCCGTCGAGGAACGATCGCACGACCCACGCACGCGCCTCGTGGGCCGAGAGCAGCGTTGTGCCGTACGTCCAGACGTCCTCGCCGCGGCCGAAGACGCACCGCGGATGATCCCTGTAGACGCCGCTGATGACGTCGTGGTCGATGAGCCCGTCGAGCTGGTCGCGCCGCCACTCGGGCCGCGAGAGATCGATCCGGAACCGCAGCGGCGCCTTCGAGCCCTTCCTACCCTCGCGGAAGAGCCGGGCAAAGTACGCGATGGCGAGGAAGTCGTCGCGGAACATCGGTTCGTCGAGCGACCACCAGCAGGCGTCCTCGTCGGCCTTCCAGTACATGCTCTTGTTGTTGAGGTAGACGTGGAAGTCGGTCCGCCACTTCCTCTCCTCGACGCGGTTCGCGATTGCGCGGACCGTCTCGCGCCACTCCCTGGCGTACGACTCGGGAAACGCCTTCTCGATCGGCGGCGCGTCGCGCCAGTGGTCGTCGAGCGTCCCCTTGTACGCGTAGGCTTTCCGGATGCGCGTCGGCCAGCTCTCGTGCAGCGGCAGGTAGAAGTGGTCGAGCGGCGCGGCATCGCGCGGGAGCCCCTGGAACGCGCTCCCGTCGAAGAGCGGTCCGAAGCGCTCGTACCAGGCGGCAGCGGCCGGCGCATAGCCGTCCTCGACGTTGCCATGATGCGAGTAAGGGACAATCGCGAGCGTTGCGCGGTGTTCGTGCGCCAGCCTGTGAAAGCCGCGCTCGGGGTCGGGCGTGCCGTACGTGTTGAGCGACACGTGGAACGCGAGCGCATCAGGAATGTCGACGTCGATCACGCGCAGCGCGACCGGCACGCGCGTGCCGCCGAAGCCGCGAACTCGCGCGCGACAACCCCGGGCTCCGGCTCGGGCTTGTGGAGCTTCGCGCCCGACGGTGGCGCTTTGCCGGGCTTCGACTTCACGACAAGGTACGGCGTCTTGCCCGACTGCTCGCGCGCGAAAACGTCGTTGTTGTGCATCGTCTGGCCCTTCTCGTCGGAGACGGCGATGCCGTGCGACGCCCGCTCGACCATCGCGTGCACGATCGGTGGCGGGATTTCGAGCGAGAGCCAGCCGTCCTTCTCCGCGCGCGCGTCGCGGACGGTCCAGATGGAGCCGCCGCGCGAGAACGCGACGGAGTGGAAGTCGCCGCCGCCCGGCCACGGGCCGTTGAACGTGCACTCTTTTTCTTTCCACGGGGCGGCGACCGTCGAGACGCCCATCGTCTTGAGCTTGTGCTCGCCTGCCGGGAGCATCCAGAGGCGCGCCTCTTCGACGACGCGCCCCTTGAGCGGCGCGACGTCGAAGTCGAGGACGAGAATGTGCTCGATGCCCTTGACGCGCAGGCGGGGCGAGCCGCCGCGGTTCTCGGCGCGCTCGCCCGGGTGGATGCAGATGGAGTTGTCGGCCGAGCAGTCGAGGCGGCCTTGAAGGAGGAGCAGGAGCGCGAGGACCATCACCCATAGGCTGCTCGGCGGCGCCTCCTGTTACAATGATCGCATCCTCCTTCGCCGACCCCCGGCGAAGGGATGCACGGGAGAGGCTACGGAGGACAAGTGCGCGACGAAGTGCTGCTGCGCCTGGCCCTGCTGCGGCGGCGGTACCGCTGGACCTGCGCGATGGACAAGTTCCTCGAGCTGTCGTTCGTCCTGACCGCGGGCGTGGCGGCGCTCCTGCTCATCGACCGTCTCGCGTTCGAGATGGGGCTGCCGTGCGTGGGAGTGACGGGGCGCGGCACGATGGCGGCGGCGTTCGCAGCGGCGTTCGGGGTCGCGGCGGCCGCGGGCCTGGCGTGGGGCGCGCTGCGGCGCGTCACCCCGGCGGCGATCGCGTGGCGGGCCGACCGGACGCTCTCGACGGACGAGCGCTTCCTGACGGCGGTGGAGCTGACGGCCGACGGCGCGGCGTCGCGGTTCGCCCCGGCGCTCTTCGTGCAGGCGGCGGAGGCGCTGAAGACGCTCGACGTGCGCCGGGTCTTCCCGCGCAAGCCGATCGGCTACCGCTGGGGGATCATGCTGCCGTTCTTCGCCGGGACGACGCTCGGGGCGGTCGCGCCCGTAGTCGAGCCCGCGCCGCAGGCCGACTTCGCCTTCTCGCCCGAGCGGGGGCCGGCGCCGCTCACGGTGTCGTTCGAGGACGCATCGCAGGGGCGCATCGCGCGGTGGGACTGGGAGTTCGGCGACGGGCGGGTCTCGCGCGAGCGCAACCCGGCGCACCGCTTCGAGAAGCCCGGCCGGTACGTCGTTCGGCTCACCGTGCGCGGGCCGGGCGGCCATGCCGGGCGGACGGCGGAGGTGGAGGCGGTCGATCCGAGCCTGCCGGTGGCGGAGTTCGACGCGGAGCCGCCGCGCGGGCGCGCGCCGCTCGAGGTGCGGTTCGCGAACCGGTCGCACCGTGCGGAGGTCAGCCGCTGGCGGTTCGGAGACGGGGGCGTGTCGACGGTGCGCAACCCGACGCACGTGTACGAGACGCCGGGCGTCTTCGAGGCGGAGCTCGAGGCGCACAACGCGATGGGCTCGAGCTCGCGGAAGCGGCCGATCAAGGTCGTCGGGCCGGACGCGCCGCTGGCGGATTTCGCGGCGTGGCCGCGGAAGGGGCCCGCGCCGCTCGTCGTGAACTTCGAGGACCGCTCGACGGGCAAGGTGACGGAGTGGGAGTGGGACGTCGGCGATCTCGCGGTCGGCCCGGACCGCATCCGGCGCGAGCGCATGCCCTCGCACGTGTACCACTTCCCGGGCAAGTACACCGTGCGGCTCAAGGTGAAGGGGCCGGGCGGGGAGGATGTGCTGACGCGCGCGCGCTACATCGAAGTCGAGTCGGATGGGCAGTCCGGCGGCGGAGGGGGCGGCCAGGCGGGCGGCGGGCGGGGCGGGGGCGGGGGCGGTGCGGGCAAGGGAGGCGGCGGCGCGGGGGCGCAGGAGGGGCGGCTCTTCGGGGACCCGGCGGAGCGCCCGAAAGCGGAATTCACGCCGGAGACGGTGAAGGGGCAGCCGCGGCCAGGCGAGCTCGTCGAGAAGGTGAAGAGCGTCTACGGGAAGGGCGGCCAGGGGGAGCACGGCCAGGAGCGGCCGTACGACATCGAGACGTTCGGCGAGTACCAGCGCGCGGCGGAGGACTCGATGAACCGCGAGCGGATCCCGCCGTCGCTTCGAGAGTACGTGAAGAAGTACTTCGAGGAGATCCGCCCGAAGTGAGGAAAGACCAGAGATCAGAGATGAAAGATCAAAGGGGACCGCACCGCCGCCGGGACCGCCCCTTTGATCTTTGTCCTTTCATCTCTGATCTTTTGCGCAGCGAATGATCTACCTCGACAATGCCGCCACGACGCGCCTCCTGCCGGTGGTGAGGGAGGCGATGGAGCGGGCCGCGGAGGGCAATCCGTCGAGCCTCCACGCGGCGGGGCGCGCCGCGCGCAAGCAGGTGGAGGACGCCCGCGATACGATTGCGCGGATCGTCGGCGCCGACCCGAAGGAGGTCGTCTTCACGTCGGGCGCGACGGAGGCGAACAACCTGGCGCTCTTCGGGACGGAGGGGCACGTCGTGACGACGGCGGTCGAGCATCCGTCGGTGCTCGAGGCGTGTCCGGGGGCGGCGCGCGTGCCGGTGGACGCGGGGGGGCGGGTCGATCCAGCGGCGGTCGGGCGTGCGATGCGGCCGGAGACGCGGCTGGTGAGCGTGATGTGGGCGAACAACGAGGTGGGGACGGTCCAGCCGGTCGCGGAGATCGCGGCGATCGTGCGGGCGCGGGGCGTTCCGCTGCATGTCGACGCGGCGCAGGCGTGCGGCAAGGCGCGGGTGCGGATGGTGGGCGAGATGCTCACGCTGTCGGCGCACAAGATGCACGGGCCGAAGGGCGTGGGCGCGCTCGTGGTGCGGCGCGGCGTGCGGCTGCGGGCGCGGCAGGTGGGCGGGGGCCAGGAGTTCGAGCGGCGCGCGGGGACGGAGAACGTCGCGGGCGTCGTCGGCTTCGCGAAGGCGATGGAGCTTGCGGAGCGCGAGTTCGACGCGCGCATGGCGCGGATGGAGCGGCTCGGGAAGCGGCTGCGCGAAGGGCTGGCGGAGATTCGGGACGCGCGGTTCGTGGGAGGGGGCCTCCCGCACATCGTGAACGCGTGCTTCCGGGGCGTGGACGGGGAGGCGGTGATCATCGCGCTCGACGCGGAGGGGGTGTGCGCGTCGAGCGGCTCGGCGTGCGCGTCGCAGAGCCTGGAACCCTCGCACGTGCTGGTCGCGATGGGGCTGCGGCCGGACGAGGCGCGCGGGTGCGTGAGGTTCTCGCTGGGGGCGGACTCGACGGAGGCGGACGTGGAGGGGGCGCTGGCGGTCGTGCCGCGGGTGATCGAACGGCTGAGGAGGATTTCGCCGGTGGCGTGAGAGCAAATCCCAAATCCCAACTGTCCAGCCCCCACGGGGCCTCTCGCGCTTTCTCTGGGTCCTCTGCGTCCTCTGGTGTAGCTTTTCTCGGGGTCCTCATGAAATACTGCGTGACGCTGGTGACGGTGGACACGGCCGTGAACGCGGAGAAGATCGGGCGGAAGCTCGTGGACGAGGGACACGCGGCGTGCGTGAACGTCATCCCCTCGGTGACGTCCATCTATCGATGGAAGGGAAAGCGCATGGAGGGGCGGGAGGCGCTCCTGATCATCAAGACGCGGGCCTCGCGGGCTGCGGGGCTGACGAAGCGCGTGATAGAGTTGCACGCGTACGAGGTGCCGGAGATCATCCATCTTCCCATCCAGGCGGGCTCGAAGGAGTATCTGGAGTGGATCAATGAAGTCACTCGGTAAGATCGCCGTCGCGGCGCTCGCGGTGATCGCGCTGGCGATCCTGGCGATGGTGTTCCTGCGCGGCGGGGGCGAGGAGGCGAAGGTCGACGCGCTCCTGCGGCAGGCGCTCGAGGCCGGAAAGTCGGGCGACACCGAGAAGTGCATCTCGTACATCGCGTCCGACTACTCCTTCGACGGCGTGAACTACGAGCAGATCGGCGTGCACGTGCGGCGGTACATCGGCCCGGGCAAGTGGACGCAGATCGAGCTGCGGTCGCTCGAGGTCGGCGTGGACGGCGAAACGGCGACGGCGACGATGAAGCTCTTCGCGAAGTCGGGGGAGATCCGCGAATTCATGGGGCAGGGGCTGCCGCTGAAGCTGAACCTGCACCTGAAGAAGGCGGGGCCGGACTGGAAGATAACCGGGCACCGCGTCGAACAGCGATGAGCGCGAGCGCCGCGGCGAGCGGCGCGAAGAGCGTGAGCGCCCAGTCGCCGAGCCGCGCGGGGCCGGGGACGTCGCCGCCGGTCAGCATCCGGCCGACCGCGCGGGCCTGGGCCGCGATCGCGGAGTTGCCCGGCACCCAGTAGAGCCTGCCCCAGTCCGCGGGCGCGGGCTGCTTCCACGTCGGGCGCGTCTGGTATTCGCCCGAAGCGATCATGGGGCGGACGACGAGGTCGCGCACCACGAAGAGCGGCCGCGGCGCGATCGCCAGGCTCTGGAGCAGCACGCACGCGAGCCCGGCGCACGCGACGGCGGCCCGGACCTTCGGTGCGCGGTCCGCGGCCCACCGGACGATCCACCACGTCAGCGGCGCGATGGCCACGCACGCGCCCATGAGGTAGCGCGGGCCCCAGCACCACTCGCCGGGCCAGTGCGGCGTGCGCGCCAGCAGGAGGATGTACGCCCCGAGCCACGCGGCGAGAGCCAGGAGCGGAGCCCGCCACTCCCGCGCGAGCGGGCGCAGGAGCGCCAGCACGGCGATGAGCGGAGGGGAGTACCAGAGGAGCCCCTTGCCCGGGCTCACGAGGAGGCTCGCGACGCCGAGCAGGTACGTCGACGAGAGGAACGGGGCCGGCGGGATTTCCGACCCGGGAAGCCAGAACATGCTCCCCCAGCGATAGACGTTGTACGCGGCGGTGGCCGCGAGGCCCGGCAAGCCTCCCGCGACGACGAGGGCGACGCGCTGCAGGATCGGGTGCCAGCCGCCCGGCTTCTGCAGCGCGATGAGCACGAGCGCAGGAACGGCGAGCATCGCCGCGGTCTGGCGGGTGCAGAAGCAGGCGCCGAGCGCGAGGCCGGCGATGAACCAGTCGCGCCGGCGCGTCCCGGCGGCGGCCCAGAAGAGCGTCGCCAGGCCCAGAGCCTCCGCGATGCTGTCGTACTCGTGCGTGCACGACGGCCAGAGCGTCGTGGCGAAGCAGGCGGCGAGCGCGCCCGCGGTCGCGGCCACGGGCCCGATGCCCAGCCTCCGCGCCCACGCCACGAGCAGCGCCGCCAGCCCCGCCAGCGCGAGCAGCGTCGGCAGCGCCCACATGGCCGGTCCGCCGAGGCGCTTGAGCCAGTAGGTCGGGAGCCAGGCGAGGCACGCCAGCGGCGGGTAGTAGCTGTAGCGGCGGCCGTCGCGACCGACGTGCGCGTAGAGTTCGTCCATCGGCGTCTTGTTGCCGACGATCATGCCGAGGCCCTGCGCGAAGTTCGTCGCGACCTGCAGCTTGACCACGGTGTCCCAGAAGGGGGCCTCGCGCGGTGCGGCGGGAATCGTCCCGACCAGCACGGCGAGGGCGGCGACGGCGGGAAGCCAGCGCATCAGACCCAGCGCCCGGTGCGCGACGCGCGCAGGATCGTCAGGAAGAAGGCGGAGAAGACGACTTGCAGTCCGACCACGCAGAGCGTGCCGCCCAGGATCGCCAGATGCGTCACGCCGCGGTCGAGGTCGCCCGCGGTCTGCAGCCACTTCCACAGGATCGAGGCGTCGATGGCGAGGCCGGCCAGGAAGACGGCGAGTCCGGCGACGAGCGCGGTCTCGAGATGGAAACCGCCGATCACGCGCCTGACGAAGTCGCTCCGCCCGAGGCCGTCGAGGACGAAGACGGCCTTCGCGAAGAACCCGAGCGCGACCACCTGCACGCCGATCGCGGTGAGCATGCTGCCGAGAAGCGCGAAATGCGTGTTGAGGACGTGGCCGAGGACGCGGACCTCCGCGAACGCGACCGCCGCCATGAGCGCGGCCCCGAGGGCGGCCGCCAGCAGTCCGGGCACCGCGAAGAGCCAGAGCGGGCTGAAGAGGAGCATGAACCGCAGGTGGCGCCAGCCGTCGCGCCAGGTGCGCAGATGCGAGCGGCGCCCGCGCCCGTCGGGGCGGAGGCTCGTGGGCACCTCGCGGATCTTCAGTCCCTGCTGCGCGGCGCGGATGATCATCTCGCTGGCGAACTCCATGCCGGACGTCCGCAGGCCGAGACCGAGGAGGGCGGCGCGCGAGAATCCGCGCATGCCGCAGTGCGCGTCCGAGATGCCGGCGCCGAAGAGCAGGTTGAGGATGCGCGTGAGGACCGGATTGCCGAGGTAGCGGTGCAGGAACGGCATCGCGCCCGGGTGGATCGTGCCCTTGAAGCGCGAGCCCATGACGAGGTCCGCGCCGCCGCGCAGTTCGGCGACGAACTTCGGGATGTCGGAGAGGTCGTAGCTGAGGTCGGCGTCCGCCATCACGACGTACGTGCCGCGCGCCGCCTCGATGCCGGCGCGAAGCGCGGCACCGTAGCCGCGCAGGGAGACGTCGATCACGCGCGCGCCCGCCTCGCGCGCCCGCTCGCGGGACCCGTCCTCGGAGCCGTTGTCGGCGACGACGACTTCGGCGTTCAGGCCCGCGCACGCGTCGATCGCCTGCCGCACGCACGCCGCGACCGTCTTTTCCTCGTTGAGGCACGGCAGGACGACGGTGAGCTCGACGGTGGCCGTGTCGGTGGGCACGACCCAATCATACAATAAACCGCCGTGACGCTGGTGACGGTGGCGGTGCCGGCCTGGCGGCCGGACCATCTGGGCGAGGCGCTGGAGGGGGCGCTGGCGCAGTCGCTCGACGACATGGAGGTGCTCGTCTCCGACGACGCGTCGCCCCACGGCATCGCGGAGGTCCGGGGCCCGCGCGTACGGTTCGTGCGGCAGCCGGCGAACCTCGGGTATCCGCGGCACGTGCGGTGGCTGATCGAGAACGCGCGGGGGAAGTACGTCATCGTGCTGTGCGACGACGACTTCTGGCGGTCGGACGTGCTGGCGGCGCAGGCGGCGCTGCTGGAGCGCACGCCGGGGATGCTGCTGGCCTGCACGGGGTCGCTCTTCTGGGAGCCGGACCGCGGCGTGGCACGGGCGCTGCTTCACCGCTGGCCGGAGGTCGTGCCGACGGAGGCCTTCTTCCGCAGCAGCCTGTGGGACGACCCGACGATCGCGCTCTCATCGGCGATGTTCCGGCGCGACGCGGCGCTGGCGATGGGCCTCTGGGGCGACCCGTCGCTGCGCTACTCGCCGGACCTGGAGGCGTGGCTGGCGCTGGCGCTGGCCGGGCCGGTCGGCTACCTCAACCGAACGAGCTGCGTGACGCGCCTGCACGGGCGGCAGCTCACGCACGAGATCGGCGCGGTCGAGCGTCTGGCCGACGTGGAACGCGTCGCCGTGCGGACGCTGGCGCGGGCGGGCGTGCGCCGCGAGCTCGTCGCGCCGTGGCTGGCGCGGAAGCTCGCGTACGCGTTCGCGGGGGCCCGGCTTGCGGGAGCGCCGCGCGGGGAGCTGGCGGCGGTGTACGAGCGCGCGCGCGGGCTCCTGCGCCCGCCGTGGTCGTCGCTCGCGTGGGCGAGCCAGGCGATGTCGGAGCGGTGGCTCGGGTTCCTGCGGGACGCGCATCGCCGCGCCGGCGGCGCGCACGAGGTGCCGCTTCAGCGCGTAAGCCCGGCGAGCAGCCGCTCGTAGCCGTCCAGAAAGCGTTCGTGGCTCCAGCGCGCGCGCGCCCAGCCCGCCGGGCTCGGGCGCTCGTCGAGGAGACGGCGCGCGAGGAGGGCCAGCTCGGCGGGCGCGGCGCCGAAGCCGACGCCGGGCGCGCCCGCGAGGTTGAGCCGGAACGCCGGGTCGTCCGAGACGACCACGGGCAGGCCGCAGAGCATCGCCTCCTGCACGGCGAGCGTGACGAACCCTTCGCCGCGCGAGGGGAGGAGCAGCAGGTCGGACGCCCAGTAGAGTTCGTGCATCCGCTCGGGAGGCACGCCGGGAATGTGCCGCGCGCGCGGCCCGAGGAGCCGCCGCTCAGGGCCGTCGCCGACGACCAGGAGATCGGGCCAGGCGGCGAGCGCCTGCGCGAGCCCCTTCAGAGGGATCAGGCGGCCGACGAAGAGGACCGCCGGGCCGGACACGCCCCAGACTTGGCGCGCCGCGCGCCGCTCGTCCGATGTCGGAGGGCGGAAGCGCGGCTCGACCGCGTTCGGGACGATCTCGAAGGGGCGGCGCATGCCGAGCGAACGGAACCAGGCGGGCACGTGCGGACTGACGGCGGCGAGGCGGTCGGCGGCGCCGAGCACCGCGCGGCCGAGCGTGCGGTAGGCGGCGTGCTGCAGCGCAGCGAGGGGGGGAGCGTACGGGTGGGGGCCGATGTGCTGCGTGAGGAGCGTCGCCGTGCCGCGCTCGCGCGCCGCGCCGACGGCGAGCGCGGAGCTCATGTAGAGGCAGTCGTGGACGTGCACGACGTCGGCCCAGCGGACGTGATCGGCGAGGGTCCACGCGGCGCCGGGGCCGAGGATCGGGTAGGGCACTCCGAGGCGCTCCTCGAGGACGTTCCACGCGGGCAGGCGCACGCGGGCGCCGTCGGTTCCCGCGACTCCGCCGCAGGCGGAGGCGACCCAGCGCACGTCGTGGCCGCGGCGCGAGAGCCCGTCGACGAGCATGGACGCGACGCGCTCGATGCCGCCCGCGTGCGGGGTCATGTAGTGCGTGACCTCGAGGAGTCTCATGTATCAGGTATCACGTTTCAAGTCGTCGACCGTTGACCGTCGACAGTCGTTGACCGTCGACCGCTGGCCGGCGACGACATGATACGTGATGCGTGATACGCGAGACTACGCCAGTTCATACTGGCGCAGGACGTCGCGGAGCTTCGCCTCGTTCGCCTCGGTCATCTCGCAGAGCGGGAGGCGGAGCTGGCCGTTGAGCATCCCCATCATCCTGAGCGCGGTCTTGACCGGCGCGGGGTTCGTCTCGATGAAGAGCGCCTTGTTGAGCGCGTAGGTCCTGTTGTGGATCTCCTCGGCGCGCTTGAAGTTGCCGTTGGCGGCGGCGTCGCACATGTCGGCGATCGCCCGCGGCACGACGTTGGCGGTCACGCTGATCACGCCGGAGCCGCCGAGGCAGAGGATGGGATAGGTGAGCGCATCCTCGCCCGACACGATCTTGATCCCGCAGAGCGAGCGGATCTGGGTGATCTGCTCGAGATTGCCGCTCGCCTCCTTGATCGCCTTCACGGTCTTGAGCCGCGACAGGCGCGCCACCGTCTCGGGCGTGATGTTGACGGCCGTGCGCCCCGGCACGTTGTAGAGGCAGAGCGGGATGTCGGCCGCCTTCGAGACCGCCTCGTAATGCCGGAAGAGGCCCTCCTGCGTCGGCTTGTTGTAGTAGGGGGTGACGACGAGCGCGGCGTCCGCGCCGAGCTCCTTCGCCTGCTTCGTGCACTCGACCGTCGTGCGCGTGTCGTTCGTCCCCGTGCCGGCGACGACGGGTACCTTGCCGCGCACGGCCTTCACGACCGTCCGGATGACGTCGGCCTTCTCGTCCTTCGAGAGCGTCGGCGACTCGCCGGTCGTACCGACGGGGACGATGCCGTGGGTGCCGTTCTGGAGGTGGAAGTCGACGAGCTCCTTCAGCTTCTTGAGGTCGACCCGCCCGTTGGCGAACGGGGTGACGAGCGCGACGTACGATCCGTCGAACATGGTCGGACGATGCTACGGCGGGCGGCCGGGGCAGTCAAGGCCGGTTGCGGAGCCGCGCCTTTCGGGCTACTCGGGTCGCAGAGCGCGCAGGAGCGCCTCGACCGCGGGCCGCCCTGGCCAGCCGGGCGGCGCGACCTCGAGCGCCTTGCGGCAGTCGGCAAGCGCCCCCTCGCGGTCGCCGCGCTTGCGGCGCAGGACCGCGCGATTGCCGTAGGGATCGGGGAAGGTCGGCCGCAGGCGGATCGACTCGTCGAAGTCGGCGATCGCGTCGTCGTCCTCCCCCTTGAGGGCGCGCGCGACGCCGCGGTAGTTCAGCGCGCTCTCGTGCCGCGGGTTGACCGCCAGCACGGCCTCGGCGTCCGCGATCGAGCCGTCGAGGTCGCCGCGCGCGCGGCGCAGCCCGCACCGGATGACCCGCGGTTCGGTCATCCCGGGGTCGAGGCGGATCGCCTCGTCGCAGTCGCGCAGCGCCGCCTCGACGTCCCCCTTCGCCTCGTGCGCCCAGGCGCGGTTGCTGAAGGCGTGGGCGCTCTTCGGGTCGATCTCCAGCGCCGTGGTGCAGTCGGCGATGACGCCGTCGAGGTTGCCGCGGGCGTGGTGCAGGAGCGCGCGGTTGAAGTACGTGGGAAGGAAGCGGGGATGGACGGCGAGCTGCGCGTCCATGTCGTCGAGCGCGCCGGAGACGTCGCCCGACTGCATCCGGTCGACCGACCGCATGAACAGCGCGAGAAGGTGCTTCGGCTTGAGCGCGAGCGTCCGGTTCCACGCCGCCATGCGCTGCGGCTTGCGCCCGGCGGCGCCGGCGAGCCAGTGAAACTCCTCCTCGCCCTCCATGCCGCGGAAGCGCTCGGCCGCCGCGAGGGCCAGGCGGAGCGCGCCATCGAGGTCGTTCTTCGCGTACGCCAGGAGGCCCCCGGCCAGCTCGCGGGAGACGGGATCGTCGAGCCCGACGGCCAGCGCGGCTTCGATCTCCAGCGCCGCCTTCCCGGCGATCTCCTGCGCGCGCTTCCGGCGCTCGGGCGCCTCGGACGCGTTCATCCCGATGCCCGCCATGAACGAGCGTACGAGGAGCAGGCGGCCAAGACGGAAACGGGCCGGGCCGAACGACGGGTCCGCCGCGATCGCCGCCCGCCAGCTCTGCTCGGCACGGTCGTCCCATCCCTTGAGCTCCCAGGCGATGCCGACGAGATGGTGGCCGAGGACGAGATCCGGCGCGCGGGCCATCGCCTCCTCGATCTTCCGCTGCGCTTCATCAACGCGCTGCGTGAGGTCCCGGTAGGCCGCATCGGGGCTGTAGAGCATGCGGACCGCCTCGTCGATGGCGGGGCGGGCGCGCTCGACGGCCGCGAGGGCGTCCGTGCGGACACGGTCGCGCGCGGCCTGCGCCTCGAGATCGCGCGTGCGGGCCTCGAGGGCCTCGCGCCGGCCCGCGGAAGCGGACAGCCACAGCAGGACGCCGGCGGCAACAGCGGCGACGGCCAGGACCGCGGCGATCGCCCCGGCTCGTCGCGAGACGAACCGCGCCAGGCGCGACGAGGAGCGGGCCCCGACGGGAGCGCCGTCGAGCCATCGCGTAAGGTCCTCGGCGAGCGCGGCCGCGGTCGGATACCGCCGCTCCAGCCGCTTGTCGAGGCAGGTGAGCACGATCGTCTCGAGGTCCCGCTCGATGCGGCGATCGAGCGAGCGCGGGGCGGGCGGGTCCTGCTCCTGGACGGCGAGGAGCGTCTCGTACACCGTGCGGGCGCGGAAGGGCCGGCGCCCGGTCAGCAGATCGTAGAGCGCGGCCCCGAGAGACCAGACGTCGGAGCGGGGGTCCGGCGGCTCGCCGCGCGCCTGCTCGGGCGCCATGTAGTCGGGCGTGCCGACCAGCCCGGTGCTCGAGGCGCTGGCGTCGCCCTCGATGGGGTGGGCGAGGCCGAAGTCCATGACGAAGAGGTGCCCCTTTTGCGTGACCATGAGGTTGTCGGGCTTGAGGTCGCGGTGCACGATGCCGCAGTCGTGCGCATAGGCGACGGCGCGCGCGGCGTCACGCACGAGGCGCGCGATGAGGCGGCGCTCGTCGCGGGGGAATCCCTTCATCGTGCGGCCGTCGACGAACTGCATCGCGATGTAGGGACGCCCCTGAGCCGCGCCGACCTCATAGACCGAGGCAACGTTCGGATGCGTGAGGGCGGCGGCGGTGCGCGCCTCGCGGGCGAAGCGGTCGATCTCGTGCTCGGCGCCGGCGCGCAGGAGCTTGATCGCGACCCAGCGGTTGAGCTCCGGATCCCAGGCCTTCCAGACTTCGCCCATTCCCCCTGCGCCGACCCTCGCCTCGAGCCGGAACTTTCCGAAGGCGTCACTCATGGCGGCCTCCGGGTGCGTTGGAACGGCTACGGGGGACAAGCCCCCCGGCGCCGAGCCGGGCGGCGCGGACGAAGCGGCCGAAAGCGTCACCGTGGATCATCGAGTTGCTGAGAAGAATTACGAATCACGAATTACGGGTGGCGCCTCGTCATTCGTGATTCGACTCGACGCCGAGGCGCTGCACGGCGTCGAGCGCCCCGAGGCTCCAGACGGTCGCGCCGCCGTGGGCGACGCGCGCGCGCGTGCGGGCGCTCGTCGACACGGCCGCGTCGATGCGCGCGAAGCGCCCCGCGCCGGGGGCGAACCAGCCGACGATGCGAAGGCGCGTCCGTCCGCGCCCCTCGGCCGGAGCCGCGGGGGCGGTCTCGAGGTCGACGGTCGTCTCGAGTCGCGCGCACTCGTGCGCGCCGAGCTTCGCCCAGCCGGTGAGGGTCGTGCGGGCGCGCCCCTTCTGCGACGGGCGGTCGCCGCGCGAGAGGACGTCGATCGCGCGCTCGACCGACTCGCCGGGGGCGAGCGGCCGCTCCGGAAGCGCGAAGAGGAGGTCGATGAGGACCGGGTCGGCCTGCCCGCGCTTGACGTCGACGTCGAAGACGCGCCCGTTCTCCTCCATCTGCGCGGAGAAGAGCGTCGGCTCGACGTCGTTGACGCCGACCGGCTTCCCGTCAACCGTGTACTCGCGCACGGCGAGCTTGAACTCGACGCGCGCGTGCCCGGCGCCGACGCCGCGGAACTCGACGTAGCCGTCGGAGCGGATGCGCGCGAGGCGCTTCTCGTGCGGGTCCTTGAGCCACTCGGCGAACTTGCGGTCCTCCACGGCGACCAGGCGGTCGATCTCCGCGTCGCTCTTTCCCTGCGAGCGCATCTGCTGCCGCAAGGCGTCGCGCCCCATCGCGTAGCGCTTCTTCGCCTCGGCCTCGGCCTGCGGCCCGCGGAAGCGCGCCACCAGGGTGCTCGCGTTGTCCTGCCGCAGGCGATAGCCGTGGGCGCGCTTCTCGGCGAGGTCCCATCGCAGCGCCGGCGGCGGCGCGGGGACCGGAATGGCGGTGTGCTCGACGGCCGGGCAGTCGGGAAACGGGACTTCGGGCACGGCCGGAATCTCCGGCGCCGGGTCGGGCGGCGGAGTCGGGGCCGGGGGCTTGTCGCACGCGGCCAAGACGAGCAGCAGGACGGCCAGCCTCTTCATCCGAGATGCTTCTTCACGGCGTCGGCGAGGGACTGCGCGACGCGGCCGACCTGGGCCGCGTCGTCCCCTTCCACCATGACGCGGCAGAGAGGCTCGGTTCCGGAGTATCTGACGAGAACGCGCCCGGTGAGGCCGTTCTCCGCGGCCCGAATCGCCTGCTGAAGGGGGGCGACCGAGTCGAGCGGCTGCTTGACGGCGACCGGCACGTTGATGAGCACCTGGGGCGACTTGCGGAAGTCCTCGCAGAGCTGCGAGAGGGTGCGGCCGCGCTCCTTCATGAGGCGCAGGACGCGCAGGGTGGTCAGCATCCCGTCGCCGGAGGGGGACGCGTCGAGAAAGACGACGTGGCCGCTCTGCTCGCCGCCGAGCGTCGCTCCGCAGCGGCGCATGACCTCGACGACGTGGCGGTCGCCCACCTGGGTGCGGGCGAGCGTGATCTTGCGCTCGCGGAGCCAGACCTCGAGCCCCCAGTTCGCCATGACGGTCGAGACGACGGTGCTGCCCGGGGGCAGCGCCGTCGCGCAGACGGCGAGGATGTGGTCGCCGTCGCGCACCGCGCCGGTCTCGTCGACGAGGATGCAGCGGTCGGCGTCGCCGTCGTAGGCGGCGCCGAGGTCGGCCTTCTCGCGCCGCACGCGCTCGGCGAGCAGCTCGGGTTTGAGGGCGGCGGCGTTCTCGTTGATGTTCGTCCCGTCCGGGCTCGCGTTGACCGCGACGACCTTCGCGCCCAGGGACTGCAGCACGGCGGGCGCGATGTGGGACGCGGCGCCGTGGGCGCAGTCGACGACGATCGTCATGCCGGCGAGCGAGCCGCCGTACTGGTCGCGGAGGAACCAGCTGTATTCGTCGGAGCGGTTGGCCACGCGGCGGTAGAAGGAGGTCATCGGCTGGCCGGGCTCCTGCAGGTTCGGATCGGCGGCGAGCTTCTCGACCGCCTCTTCGGCGGCGTCCGGGGCTTTGAAGCCCTCGGGCGAGAGGAGCTTGATGCCGTTGTCGGACGCCGGGTTGTGCGAGGCCGAGACGACAATGCCGAGCGAGCAGGACCAGGAGCGGGTGAGGTAGGCGATGCCCGGCGTGGGGAGCACGCCTGCGGTCCACACTTCGTTGCCGAAGGTCATGATGCCGTGCGTGAGATTCGCTTCGATGCCCTCGCCCGACTCGCGGGTGTCGCGGCCGATGAGGACGGCGCCGCGGGGAAGTTCGGGATCCGCCACCGTGGCGAAGAGCCCGGCCTGGGTGCGCAGGAGGCGCCCGATGGCGAGGCCGATGCGCTGGACGCCTTCGGGCGTCAGCGGGCCCTCGCCCGCGCGCGCGCGGATGCCGTCCGTGCCGAAGAGCGCCACGTTATTCGGAGACCTCGATCTCGACGGTGCGGGCCGATTCAGGGACGTCGGACATGATCGTCACGACCTGCACGACGGCGCGGTACTTCGGGTTGACCACGTCGCAGCCGAGCGTGTCGAGGGACTTCTTCCCGGCCGGCAGCGGCGGAACGCGCACGTAGGCGTGCAGGTCGGACGGCTGCACCTTGTCCTTGAGCTCCGCGGGCCCCTGCAGCTGGATCACGACGGTGCGCGGATTGCTGAGCTTGGTCTTGCGCAGGACGTCGTCGCGTCCCGACAGGTTGAGCTCGACGTTCTGCACCGTCCAGAGGACGGGGGCCTTCTCCAGCGTCACCGCCAGGGAGAATTCCTGGATCTGGCGGACGCCGGGGACGGGCGACTCGATGCGGCCGCGGTCCTCGAAGGACGGCGTGCGCCCCGAGATACGGACCTTCTCGACCGGCATCCGCGCGGGAAGTGCGGCGCGGCGGTTGGCCGGGACGCGCACCAGGATGGAGGCGGGCAGGGGGCGGATCGACACCACCCGCCAGCCGGGGGGCGGATCGTCCTCGAGGTCGGCCGGGCGCGCCTCGAGATCGACCTTGAGGTCGACGTAGCGGACGTACGCGATGAGCACGGTCGGGAGCGCCTTGATGGCGACGGTCGGGGGGATGGAGAAGTCCTCGCGTTTGAGCGAAAGCGTGACGGTGCCCTGTTCGGCGCTGAACGAGGCGTTCGGCACGGCCGGGGCGCACGGGAATCCGCCGGAGCGCTGGGCGTCGACGATGGCGCGCGGGCCGGTGATGTCGACGCGGATGCGGCCTTCGCGCAGCACGCCGTCCTGGACGGCGAAGTCCGACTCGGCGAGCTCGACGCCGATCTGCGGCTTGAACTCGAACTCGATGGAGCGGGTGGCGGTCGACTCGGAGTAGAGCCAGGCCCACGTGAGCACCGCCAGGAGCAGCGCCATCGCGATCGAGCCGAGGTACTCGCGCAGCCAGGTCATGCGGTCATCTTCTCCTCGTCGTCGTCCTCCTCGTCGTCGTCGGCGCCGGCGCGGTCGCGCCTGTGGGTTTCGTCGGGCGGCAGGCCGTCGCGCGGCGGAGGCGGGAGGGCGGCCGGCGGCGGGGCGGGGGGGGCGGGCGGCGGGGCCTTCGGGCGGAAGGGGAGCGGCGCCCG
>Ga0187892_10004564_pt1 | contig 23059 bp, 20 predicted proteins | sample MA1701073metaG_FD_139345 | JGI IMG/M metagenome (GOLD analysis project Ga0187892, IMG submission 139345) | Bio-ooze microbial communities from a basaltic lava cave in the Kipuka Kanohina Cave System on the Island of Hawaii, USA - MA170107-3 metaG ... | reverse complement strand
GTCGGCGTTGAACCCCCAGCAGACCTTGCCGTCGTAGCTGATGAGGGCGATCCCGAGCCCGAGGCTCGCGAGCAGCGGCACCTGCGGGTACATGGCGAGCATGCGCGCGCCCTGGAGGTAGAGCGGGAACTGCGGCCCCGGCACGTTCGTCACGATCGTGTTGATCGGGCCCGAGGCCGAGCGCGCGCCCAGCGTGAGCAGCGTGGAGGGCGTGAACTCCGCGAGCTTCATGATCGTCTCGACGCCGAGCGCCGTGCGTTCCTCCTTGAGCCGCTCCGTCTCCGCGTGGATGGCGGCGAGCTGGGCGCGCGGATCCGCCTCGGCGAGAGGGAGCGCGATCACCCAGGACGAGACGCGGTTGCCGAGCTTGCCCTTCTCCTCGGCGCTGCGGACGCTGACCGGCGAGGAGACGCGGAACGTGAGGCTGTCCGGGTCCACGCCGCGCAGGATCAGGTACTCGCGCACCGCGCCGGTCACGACCGTGAGCACCACGTCGTTGATCGTGCAGCCGAGCGCGTGACGCATCGCCTTCATCTCGGCGAGCGGCACGCGCCACCAGTCGAAGCGCCGGTGCGGTCCGACCGCGCCGTTCAGCGGTGTGGCGTCCGCCGAGAGGCCCATGCCCATCATCTTGAACACGGCCCGCAGGCGTGTGCGCACCTCGGCGCGCGCGTCGTCCGTCTCCTGCGAGAAGCGGCGCAAGTCGCGCGCGATGCGGAGCGGCGTGCCGAGCGAGCGTGCGACCTCCTGGCGCCACAGCTCGGCCCGGCTCGGCGCCTGCTTCGGCACGAACGGCAGCGGCGGCTCGACCTCCGGGACCTCGGGCGAAATGGACATCAGGATCTGCGACAGGTCCATGCCCGACGCGCCGTCGATCATGCAGTGGTGGATCTTCGTGATCAGGGCGAAGCGCTCGCCGCCCTCGAGCCCCTCGATCAGCCAGTTCTCCCAGAGCGGGCGCCGCCGGTCGAGCTGCTGCGACATGATCCGCGCGGACAGCCGCTTGAGCTGTGCGGCGGACCCCGGCTTCGGCAGCGCGGTGTGGCGGATGTGGAAGTCGAGGTTGAAGCGCGGGTCGTCCACCCACACCGCGTGCTGGAAGCCCGGGATCCAGTGCAGCTTCTGCCGGTAGCGCGGAACGCGGTGGAGGATGGCCTCGGTGGCGCGCTTGAAGCGCTCGACGTCGATGCCGCCTTCAGCGGTCCGGAAGGGGCCGACCTCGAAGATCATGGTCGAGGCCACGTGCATGTGCACGTACGGCGTCTCCCAGATCAGGAAGGAGTTGTCCTGGGCCGAGAGGCGGTCGTAGCCGTAGCGCGGCATGGGGGGTGCCTCGGGTGGGGAGGTCCATTCTAGACCCCGGCGGACAGCCCGAGCACCTGTTCCATGTCGTAGAGGCCGGGCGGCCGGCCGAGCAGCCAGCTCGCGGCGGCCAGCGCCCCGCGGGCGAAGTGCTCGCGGGTGGAGGAGCGGTGGGCCAGCTCGAGGCGCTCGCCGCGCCCGAGGAAGACCACCGTGTGCTCGCCCGGGTTGTCGCCGCCCCGCAGCGCGAGCACCCCGATCGTGCCGGGCGCGCGCACGCCGGTCTCGCCCTCTCGGGCCAGCACGAAGCGTCGATCGCGCTCGGGGCCGCGTCCATCGGCGATCGCCTCGGCGAGGCGGAGCGCCGTCCCGCTCGGCGCATCGATCTTCGCGGCGTGGTGCAGCTCGACGATCTCGGCGTCGAAGCCGTCGCCGAGCAGGCGCCCTGCCTCGCGGGCGAGGTGGAACAGCACGTTCACCGCCACCGAGAAGTTCGGGGCGAACACGATCGGAATCCGCCGCGCGAGCGTCTCGAGCTCCTTCTTCTCGCCCGGCTGGAGGCCCGTGGTGCCGACCACACAGGGGACGCCGCGCGCAGCCGCCTCGCGCAGCACGGCGAGCGTGCCGGCCGGGTTTGCGAACACGATCGCGAGCTCGACCGAAGCCAGCGCCTCCGCGGCGTTCTCCGTGAGCCGCACGCCCGGCGCGAGCTCGCGGCCGAGCGCCTCGTGCCCGGGCCGCTCGAGCGCGGCGCCGAGCGCGAGCTCCGGGTGGCCTTCGAGCTGCGCGCGCAGGCTTTCGCCCATCCGTCCCATCGCGCCGGCCAGGAGCACACGCCGTCGACTCACAGGAGGCCGAACTCCTTCAGCGCGAGCTGGAGGCGCGCGCGATTCGGGTCCGAGATCCGCACCAGCGGGAGCCGCAGCTCCTCCTGGATCACTCCGCGCATCGCGAGCGCCGCCTTCACGGGGATCGGATTCGTCTCGCAGAACAGCGCGTCGAGTAGCGGCAGCAGGCGGTAGTAGACGTCGCGCGCGCGGGCGAGGTCGCCCGCGCGGAACGCACGGACCAGCTCCACCACGTCGCCCGGCGCCACGTTCGACGCGGTCGAGATCACGCCGGCGCCGCCGAGCGCCATGATCGGAAGCGTCGCCCAGTCGTCCCCCGACAGGACCTTGAAGTCGGCCGGCGTCGCCGCGATCAGCTGCGCCACCTGGTGGAGATCGCCGCAGGACTCCTTCACGCCGACCACCTGCTCGATCTCGGCGAGCCGCGCGAACGTGGCCGGCAGGATGTTCGAGGCCGTGCGCGCGGGGATGTTGTAGACGACCAGCGGGAACGAGGTCTCGCGCGCCACCGCGGCGTAGTGCTGCACGATTCCGTCCGGCGTCGGGCGGTTGTAGTAGGGCGAGATCAGCAGCGCGCCGTCGGCGCCCGCCTCCTTCGCGTGTCGCGTCAGCGCGATCGCTTCGGCGGTCGAGTTCGAGCCGGTGCCGGCCAGCACGCGCACGCGGGCGCGCGCGGCTGCGACCACGACCTCGATCACGCGCCGGTGCTCGGCATGCGAGAGCGTCGCGGCCTCGCCCGTCGAGCCGCACGGCACGAGACCGTCCACCCCCGCGGCGATCTGCTGCTCCACCAGCTCGGAGAGGGTGCGTTCGTCCACCGCTCCGTCGCGGAACGGGGTCACGAGCGCGGTGTAGACGCCCTCGAACATCTCAATCCCCCTCGATCTCGACGCGGCCGGTGAAGACGGTGGCGGCGGGACCCGTCATGAACACGCTCGAGCCGGGGCCCGCCCACGCGATGTCGAGGTCGCCGCCGCGCAGCTCGACCCGCACGCGCGCGTCGGCCACGCCGCGCAGGATCGAGGCGACGACCACCGCGCACGCGCCGCTGCCGCACGCGAGCGTCTCGCCCGCGCCGCGCTCCCAGGTTCTTTGACGCACGTGGCTGCGGCTCACGAGCTGCACGAACTCCACGTTGACGCGGTTCGGGAACGCGTCATGACGCTCGAGCTTCGGGCCGAGCGTCTCGACCGGCGCCGCGTCCACGTCACTCACGTAGACCACGCAGTGGGGATTCCCCATCGAGATGCTGCTCACCGCGAGCGTCTGGCCGTCCACCACGAGCCGTGCGTCGAGCACGGGGCCGGGCCCGGCCGGATCGCCGAGCCGCGCCGGAATCTTCGCGGGCGCGAGGATGGGCGGGCCCATGTCCACCGTGACTCTTCCCGGCCCGGCCCAGCGCGGCGTGACCACGCCCGACAGCGTCTCGATGCGGAGCTCGTCGCGGCTCGTGTGTCCCGCGTCGCGCAGGTACTGGAAGAAGCAGCGGATGCCGTTCGCGCACATCTCGACCTGCGAGCCGTCCGCGTTGTAGATCTCCATGCGGAAGTCGGCGGCGCGCGACGGCCGCACCACGAGGAGCTGGTCGAAGCCGATGCCGAGGTGGCGGTCGCCGAGGCGGCGCGCCAGCGGCTCGAGCGGCGGCAGCGCCTCGCGCAGCCCGTCGAGCACGACGAAGTCGTTGCCCGCGCCGTGCATCTTCGTGAAGGCGAGCGTGCGCGTCACGGCGCGCCCTCCGGCGGCGGCTCTTCCTCAGGCTGCGCGGGAGCCGCCGGGGCCGGCTCGCTCGGGTCCGCGCCGGGCAGCGGGATCTCGAAGCTGCGTTTCTTCTCCGGCTTCGGCTCCTCGGAGGCGCGCACCGGCGGCCCGTACCTCCCGCAGCCGAGCAGCAACGCGCAGGCGGCGGCGAGCGCGGCCCCCCGCGTCACGGCCCGGCCTCGAGCCGGGCGAGCGCGTCACGCTCGGCGGCGAGCCGCCCCTCGGCGGCGTCGAGCGCCTCGCGCACCCGCGCGCGCGCCGGTCCGCCGGGCAGCGCGCGGCCCTCGAGCGCCCGCTCGACCGACAGGATCGCCCCGGCGCCGCTCGTGAAAGCGGGATGGAACGCGTGCAGCTCCTCCTGCGAGAGCGCGCGCAAGTCGCGCCGCCCGCCGATGCAATGCGCCACGATCTTGCCGACCGCCTCGTGCGCCTCGCGGAACGGCACGCCCTCGCGCACCAACGCCTCCGCCAGGTCGGTCGCGAGCAGCAGCGGGTCGTCCGCCGCGGCCCGCATGCGCTCGGTGTTCACGCGCAGCGTCGCGAGCGTCCCGGCCATCACTTCGAGCGAATCGCCGAGCGTGCGTGCGGAGTCGAAGACCGGCTCCTTGTCCTCCTGGAGATCGCGGTTGTATGTGAGGGGCAGCCCCTTCATCACCGTCAGCAGCGTCACCAGATTCCCGATGGCCCTGCCGCTCTTGCCGCGCACCAGCTCGGGCACGTCGGGGTTCTTCTTCTGCGGCATCAGGCTCGAGCCGGTCGAGTAGGCGTCGGCGAGCTCGACGAAGCCGAACTCCGCGCTCGACCAGAGGACGAGCTCCTCGGCGAGCCGCGAGAGGTGCACCAGACAGATCGCGGCGTCGGCGAGGAACTCGAGCGCCGCATCGCGCGAGGCCACCGCGTCCATGCTGTTGGGATTCGGCCCCTCGAAGCCGAGCGCCGTCGCGGTGGCGCCGCGCGCGAGCGGCAGCGTCGAGCCCGCCAGCGCGCCCGCGCCGAGCGGCGAGAGCACGAGCCGCCCGCGCAGGTCCGCGAAGCGCTCGGCGTCGCGCCCGAGCATCTGCTCGAAGGCGAGCCAGTGGTGCGCGAGGCGCACCGGCTGGGCGCGCTGCAGGTGCGTGTAGCCGGGCAGCACCGTCTCGACGTGCTCCCGCGCCCGGGCGATCAACACCGCGCGCAGCTCCACGAGGCCCCCGCGCGCCGCGAGCGCGGCGTCGCGGAGGTAGAGGGCGAGGTCGGTCGCGATCTGGTCGTTGCGGCTGCGTCCGGTGTGCAGGCGGCCGGCCACCGGCCCGATCCGCTCGCGCAGCCGCGCCTCCACGTTCATGTGGATGTCTTCGAGCTTCTCGTCGAACGGGAAGGTCCCCGCCTCGAGCTCGCGTCCGATCTCTTCGAGGCCGCGCACGAGCAGCTCCGCGTCCGCCGCGGGGATCAGGCCGGCGCTGCCGAGCATCTGCGCGTGGGCGATGGAGCCGCGGATGTCGTAGCGGGCGAGCGCCCGGTCGAAGCCGATCGAGGCGCTGAACCGCTCGACGGTGGGGTGGGTCGGCTCGCGGAAGCGGCCGCCCCAGAGCTTGCCGCGTTCCTCGGGGGCCATGGCTCCGAAATCTCCGCGAATCCGCGGGGCTTCGCAACGTCTGGCGGTGAACCGCCGGCTGCCGCCCGGCGTCTCCGTGTGTCAGGCTCTCGCGGAGCTCGCGAGTTCCGGGGGGAGGCTTGGCCAGGGCACGCAAGAAACGCAGCCGCTTGCGCAGCGTCGCGATCGCGCTGCTGATCGCCGGCTTCGCGGGCGGGTTCCTGGCGGCGCGCACCGTGGTGCAGCTCGACCAGGTCGTGCGCGAGCGCTTCGAGGGGCGGCTCTTCCGCGTGCCCTCCCGCGTGCTGTCGGCACCCACCATCCTCTACCCCGGCCTCGATTGGAAGCAGATCGAGCTGCAGGGCACGCTGCAGCGGCTCGGCTACCGCGACAGCGCGTCGGCCGAGCGGCTCGCGCTCGGGCGCTACGCATGGGCGCCGCACGAGGTGTGGATCCACCGGCGCGCCTTCGAGCACCCGACCCGCGCCGAGCCCGCGCGGGTGCTGCGCCTGCGGCTGGCCGGAACCGTGATCGAGGAGCTCCACGACGCGGACACCGGCCGCGAGCTCGGCGCCGCCTTCCTCGAGCCCGAGCTGGTGGGCGCCTACTACGGGCCCGACCACGAGCAGCGCGAGCTGGTGCGCGTGGGCGACGTCCCGCCCCACTTGATCGACGCGATCCTCGCGGTCGAGGACCAGCGCTTCCAGAGCCACCGCGGCATCGACTTCCGCCGCATCGGCGGCGCGCTGCTCGCGAACCTGCGCGCGGGGGGCATCCGCGAGGGCGGCAGCACGCTCACGCAGCAGCTCGTGAAGAACTTCTTCCTCACGCCCGAGCGCAGCTTCCAGCGCAAGCTCCAGGAGGCCGTGATGGCCCTCCTCATCGAGGCCCGGTACGAGAAGGAGGCCATCCTCGAGGCCTACCTCAACGAGATCTACCTCGGGCAGCGCGGCTCGACGGCGATCCACGGTGTGGGGGAGGCCGCCCGCTTCTTCTTCGGCAAGAGCGTTCGAGACCTGGCGCTGTCGGAGTCGGCGCTGATCGCCGCGATCATCAAGAGCCCGAACGGGCTCTCGCCGCACGCCGACAACCCCGAGCGCACGCGGAAGCGGCGCGACCTCGTGCTCGAGCTGATGCGCGAGCAGGGCCGCATCGACGACGTCGCCTTTGCGGAGGCGCAGGCGGAGCCGCTGCGCGTCGCGAAGCTCACGCCCGAGCCGCGCGAGGCCCGCTACTTCCTCGACGCGTTGCAGCGCCAGCTCCCCGAGTTCTACGGCACCGCCACGCTCACCACCGAGGGCCTGCAGATCTACTCGACGCTCGACCTGCGGCTCCAGCGCGCGGCGGCGCGCGCGCTCTCGGAGGAGCTGACGCGCTTCGAGAAGGGGTATCCGAAGCTCGCACCGAAGGGCGAGTCGCGGCTCGAGGGCTGCCTCATCGCATTGCGTCCCCAAACGGGGGAGGTTCTCGCGCTCGTCGGCGGTCGCGACTACGCGAAGAGCCAGTTCGACCGCTGCACGCAGGCGCGACGTCCCGCGGGCAGCGTCTTCAAGCCGTTCGTCTACGCCGCGGCGCTCGAGCCTGCGGAGGACGGGCCGACGGCGACGCTCGCTGCGTGGGTGGACGACACGCCGCTCGAGGTCTCGACGCCCGCGGGACCGTGGCGCCCGAAGAACTTCGACCGCGAGAACCACGGCCGCGTGCCGCTGCGCGAGGCGCTCGAGCGCTCGTACAACGTGGCGACGGCGCGGCTCGCGCAGGAGGTCGGCATCCCGCGGGTGGCGGACATGGCGGAGCGCCTCGGCATCGAGAGCCCGCTGGCCAAGGTGCCGAGCCTCGCGATCGGCGCCGCCGACATCACCCCGCTCGAGCTGGCGCGCGCCTACGCCACGCTCGCGAACGGAGGCATCCGCCCCCACATCCGCACGTTCGAGGACGTGGTGGATCCGACGGCGGGCACACTCGAACGGCAGCCGATCGAGTTCGAGCGCGTGCTCGACGGCGGCACCGCCTATCTCGTGACGTCGCTGCTCGAAGGCGTGGTGGACCGCGGCACGGCGAGCGCGCTGCGCACGCAGGGCCTCGTCGGTCCGATCGCGGGCAAGACCGGCACGAGCAACGACGAGCGTGACGCCTGGTTCGTGGGCTACACGCCCGAGCTCGTCGCGGTGGTGTGGGTCGGCTTCGACGAGCCGCGCAGCCTCGGCCTCGCCTCGAGCGCGATCGCGCTGCCGGTGTGGGGACGCTTCCTGCGCGAAGCGACCGGCGGTCGCGTGCGCGGCGCGTTCCTGCGCCCGCCGGACGTCGAGGAGATCGAGATCGATCCGACGAGCGGCGCCGTCGCGCTCGCGGGCTGCCCGACGCGGCGAGTCGAGTACTTCCTGCCCGGCACCGAGCCCGCGACGACGTGTCCGGGCTACGGCGAGCCGTGGCGGCGCGACGAGCCCGGCGAGCCCAACCTGCTGGAGCGGATCTTCGACTCGTGGCTCGAGCGTCTCTGATGCGTCCGGCGGGGACGCTCGCTGCGCTGTTCCTCGCGGGAATCGCGGCGGGCTGTCAGCTCCCGCGCGCGCCGGGCGGGGAGCCCCTCCACGTCTCGCAGCAGGCCGGCGCCGGCGATCCGGCGCGGCGCGCCTCGCTGCGTCTCGTGCTGTCCGGCCTCGACGCGGACGCGGGCGGACGCTCCGCGGAGGCCTCCTCGCTGTACGAGCGCGCGCTCCAGGTCGATCCCACCAACCCCTACGCCTGGCTGGCGCTGGCGCGCCAGGAGGTGTTCGAGGGCGATCCGGAGCGCGGGCTCGCGAACCTCGACAAGGCCGAGGCGCTGCTGGCGACCGACGACGCGGCTGCGGCGCACCTCGCGGGCATTCGCGCGGCGGGGCTGCGCGCCGTCGGCCGGCCCGCGCAGGCCGAGCCGTTCCTGCGCGAGGCGCGGGCGCGCGCGCCCGAGGTGTGGGCCGACGGCAAGCTCGACGCTGCCGAGCTGCGGTGATAGGTTCGCGCGCCCATGGCGCCGAAATCGCGCTTCTTTTTCGTGGCCTTCGCGGTTTCGCTCGCTCTCGACCAGCTCACCAAGACCTGGGTCGTGAAGACGCTCGCCTTCACCGACCGCGTGAGCGTGATCGACGGCTTCTTCTACCTGACTCACGTTCGCAACCCGGGTGCGGCGTTCAGTCTCTTCGCGAGCGCGCCCGAAGAGATCCGCGCGCCGTTCTTCATCGTCACGACGCTGATCGCGCTCGGCCTGATCATCTCGTTCTTCCGCAAGCTCTCCCCAGGGGATCGCCTCTCCGCGCTCGCGCTCGGTCTGATCCTCGGGGGAGCGGTGGGCAATCTGCTCGATCGTCTGATCTACGGCGAGGTGGTGGACTTCCTCCACCTGCGGCTCTGGGGCGGCTACTCGTGGCCCGACTTCAACGTCGCGGACTCGAGCATCGTGATCGGCGTCGCGCTTCTCGTGCTCGAACTGTTCGCCAGCGAGGGCGAGTCGCTCTCGGACCCCCCCGGGACCGAGTCGGATCCGGCACAGCGCTTGCCCGCCAGGGACTGACGGGCTGACACACGTCTGTGTAGTTCCCATGCGCCTCCGACGGTATTTCGCGGAAAAAGCGCAACGGGTCGCTTGACACCGGTTCCGCGCCTGCGGTAAGTAGCGCGAGCGAAGGCGGGCCATGAAGTTCTTCATCGACACCGCGAGCGTCTCGGAGATCCGCGAGGCTGCGTCGCTCGGCCTGCTCGACGGCGTCACCACCAATCCGAGCCTGCTGTCGAAGGAGAAGGGCGATCCGCGCGAGATCCTGCGCGAGATCACCAAGATCGTGGACGGCCCGGTGAGCGCCGAGGTCACCGCCCTCGATCACGATGGCATGGTCTCCCAGGGCCTCGAGCTGCGGAAGATCGCCGAGAACATCGTGGTGAAGATCCCGATGACGCTCGAGGGCCTGCGGGCCCTGCGCACGCTCACGAACCAGGGCATCCCCACGAACTGCACGCTCATCTTCAATGCCACGCAGGCGCTCATGGCGGCGAAGGCCGGCGCGACCTTCGCGTCGCCCTTCGTGGGGCGCCTCGACGACATCTCCACCGACGGCATGCAGCTCATCGAGCAGATCTGCACGATCTACCGCAACTACGACTACGAGACGCAGGTGCTGGTGGCGAGCGTGCGGCACCCGATCCACGTGGTGCAGTCGGCGCTGATGGGCGCCCACATCGTCACCATGCCCGCCAAGGTGATCCAGCAGCTGGCGGCGCATCCGCTCACCGACATCGGGCTGGAGCGCTTCCTGGCCGACTGGGAGAAGGTTCGCAACCGGACGTAAGCCAGAGCACCACGGACGGGCGCCTGGCGCGTCCCGAAAGAAAAGCACCCCCCAATGCGCAGGTCCAAGAGTGACTACGTGATCCAGACCGTCACCAACGCGCTCCGCTTGCTGGAGGAATTCCGGTACGCCGAGGAGCTCGGGGTGACGGCGCTGGCCCGCCGGCTCGGTCTCCACAAGAACAACGTGTTCCGTCTCCTCGCGACGCTCGAGGAGATGCGCTTCGTCGAGCAGTGCGCGGAGAACGAGCGCTACCGGCTCGGGACGGCGTGCCTCGGCCTCGGCCAGGCCTTCGCGCGGACGCGCTCCCTCACCCGGCTCGGCCGCCCGGTGCTCGAGAAGCTGGCGCAGGACACCAGCGAGACCGCCCACCTCGGGGTGCTCGACGGCTTCGAGGTCGTGCACCTCGACGGGGAGTCGCCGAACCACCTGATCGGCACGCGGGTGCGGACGGGCGAGCGCCTGCCGGTGCACGCGAGCGCCCTCGGCAAGGCGCTGCTCGCCTGCGGGGACCCCTCGGAGTGGGAGCGTGTCGACCGGGAGTGGATCCGGGGCGCCGAGCTGCCGGCCTCCACCGACGCCACCATCACGGACCGCGACAAGTTCTTCGAGCACTTGCGCGGGGCGGCGGGCATGGGCTTCGCGCTCGACATCGAGGAGTGCGCGGCCGGGCTGTGCTGCGTCGCCGCGCCGGTGCGGGACGCCAACACCCGCGTGGTGGCCGCGATCTCGGTCTCCGCGCCCGTGTTCCGGGTCGGGGTGGACGCCATGCACGAGCGGCTGGTGCCGGCGGTGACCGGCGCCGCCCTCGAGCTCTCGCGCCGCCTCGGGGCGGCCGCCTAGCCGAACGGAGTCACGACAGCTGGGTCTCCCGGCCCCGCTTCCTGGCGCGCCCGCCGGCTCGGCCGCGCTGCGGCACCCTGCTACGCTCCGGCCGCTAATTCCCCGGAATAGCTGGGGAATGTGACCCGGAGTCAGCGATGGAATTCCTCCTGACCGACGAGCAGCTGGCGCTGCAGGAGACGGCGCGCCGCTTCGCCCAGACCGAGATCGCCCCGGTCGCGGCCCAGCACGACCAGACGGGCGAGTTCCCGATGGCGGTGATGCGGAAGGCGTGGGAGCTCGGCCTGTCGAGCTCCTCGATCCCGGCGGCGTACGGCGGCGTCGGCCTCTCGATCTTCGACGCCGTGCTGGTGGTGGAGGAGCTGGCCTGGGGCTGCGCCGGCATGGGCACCTCGATCATGTGCAACGACCTCGGGCTCACCCCGCTCGTGGTCGGCGGCAGCGAGGACCAGAAGACGGAGTGGCTCGGCTACCTGACCCGGGACTTCCGCATGGTCTCCTTCTGCCTGTCGGAGCCCGGCGCCGGCTCGGACGTGGCGGGGCTCCAGCTCCTCGCCGAGAAGGACGGCAGTCACTACGTGCTGAACGGCACCAAGTGCTGGATCACGAACGGCGGCGTCGCCGACCTCTTCACCGTGTTCGCCACGCTCGACCGCAGCTCGCGCCACCAGGGCGTCTGCGCGTTCGTGATGCCGTCGAACACCCCGGGCATCACGATCGGCAAGAAGGAAGACAAGATGGGCCAGCGCGCGAGCGACACGCGCGTGATCCACTTCGACAACGTGCGCGTGCCCGCCGCGCAGCGGATCGGCGAGGAAGGCGAGGGCTTCCGGATCGCCATGCGCACCCTCGACACCACGCGGCCCTCGATCGGCAGCCTCGCGGTCGGCATCGCACGCCGCGCGCTCGAGGAGAGCATCGCCTACGCGAAGGAGCGCAAGGCGTTCGGCTTCCCGATCGCCGGCTTCCAGGCGGTGCAGTTCATGCTGGCCGACATGGCGAAGGACATCGAAGCGGCGCGGCTGCTCACCTACCAGAGCGCGTGGATGATCGACCAGGGCCAGCGTGCGTCCAAGCACTCGTCCTTCGCGAAGTGCTTCGCCACCGACATGGCGATGCGGGTGACGACCGACGCCGTGCAGGTCTTCGGCGGCAACGGCTACACCAAGGAGTACCCGGTCGAGAAGCTGATGCGGGACGCCAAGCTGATGCAGATCTACGAGGGGACGAACCAGATCCAGCGTCTGGTAATCGCGCGCGAGCTACTGAAGGAGTAGACTGCCCGCCCTTCGTCCCCTGCCCCCCGAAAGAGAGAACCTCCGTGGTCGAGAAGGAAGCGGCGCTCCGGTACCACTCCGAGGGGCGCCCAGGGAAGATCAAGGTCGTCCCAACCAAGCCAACGGTCACCGCCGACGACCTGTCCCTCGCCTACAGCCCCGGCGTCGCCGAGCCCTGCCTCGAGATCGCGCGCGATTCCGAGGACGCCTACCGCTACACGGCCAAGGGCAACCTGGTCGCCGTGATCTCGAACGGCACGGCCGTGCTCGGCCTCGGCAACCTCGGCCCGCTGGCCAGCAAGCCCGTGATGGAAGGCAAGGGTGTCCTCTTCAAGCGCTTCGCCGACATCGACGTCTTCGACATCGAGATCGCGAGCACGGACACCGAAGAGATCATCCGCACCTGCCAGCTCATCGCGCCCACCTTCGGCGGCATCAACCTCGAGGACATCCGCGCGCCGGAGTGCTTCGAGATCGAGCGGCGGCTGATCGAGACGCTCGACATCCCGGTCTTCCACGACGACCAGCACGGCACCGCGATCATCTCCGGCGCCGCGCTGCTCAACGCGCTGATCATCCAGGACAAGAAGATCGCCGACGTGCGCGTGGTCTTCTCCGGCGCCGGCGCCTCGGGCATCGCGTGCGCGAAGCTCTACAAGGACCTCGGCGTTCCGGCCGAGAACATCGTGCTCTGCGACACGAAGGGCGTGATCTACGAGGGCCGCACCGACGGCATGAACTCCCACAAGCTCGAGTTCGCCCGCAAGACCCGCGCGCGCACGCTCGAGGACGCGCTCGCGAAGGCCGACGTGTTCGTCGGCCTGTCGCAGGCCGGCGCGATGACGGCCGAGATGGTCCGCTCGATGGCGGAGCGGCCGATCATCTTCGCGATGGCGAACCCCGATCCGGAGATCACCCCCGACGAGGTGGCGCAGGTTCGGAGCGATGCGATCGTCGCGACCGGCCGCTCGGACTACCCGAACCAGGTGAACAACGTCCTCGGCTTCCCATTCATCTTCCGCGGGGCCCTCGACGTGCGTGCGACCAAGATCAACGAGGCGATGAAGCAGGCCGCCGTGCAGGCGCTGGCGGAGCTGGCGCGGCGCGGCGAGGGCGTGCCCGAGGTGGTGCGGCGCGCCTACCCCGGCGAGGAGATGAGCTTCGGGCCGAAGAACATCATCCCGAAGCCCTTCGATCCGCGCGTGCTGCTGTACGTAGCGCCGGCCGTCGCCCTCGCCGCGATGGAGACGGGGGTGGCGCGCAAGCCGATCGACATCCCGCAGTACCGGGAGCGCCTCGTGCAGCGCCTCGGTGAGATCTCCGGCCTCTAGCCCGCGACGCGCAGGAGCCCGAGTGGACGACGCCAGCTCCCCCGGCCACACGCTCGACAACCCGCTCGCACAGGTATCGACGCCGAAGCGACGCGAGTCGACGCACCGCTCGGCGCGCTTCTACGAGGACTCGATCGAGCTCGGCCGCGAGCTGCTCGAGCGGCCCAAGCAGGGCGGCGGCCTCGACCGCGTGCGCGTCCAGCACGCAAAGGGCCGGATGACGGTCTTCGAGCGCATCCGCGTGCTCACGGACCGCGAGCCGAACCTGCTCTGGCAGAACTGGGGCCGCGGCCTCGACGGCGCCGCCATCGTGACCGGCATCCTCTCGATCAACGGCCGCGACGTCGCCGTGTACGGCCACGACTTCACGCTGCGCGCGGGCTCGATGGACGCCACGAACGGCGCCAAGCTCGCGCGCCTGATCTACCTCGCCGCCGAGCGCGGCATCCCGCTGATCGGGATGAACGACTCGGCTGGCGCCTTCGTGCCCGCCGGCGTCGGCGGGCTCGACGGCTACAGCGAGGCCTTCGCCGCGCTCCGCCGGATCTCGGGCCTGGTGCCGAGCATCAGCCTGATGTTCGGGTACAACGCGGGCGGCGGCGCCTACCTGCCCCGGCAGGGCTCCTTCATGATCCAGTGCGACGACACCTTCATCGGCCTCACCGGCCCGGGCATCGTCAAGCGCGTCCTCGGCGAGGACGTCTCCGCCGAGGATCTCGGCGGACCGCGCGTGCACGGCATGAACGGCGTGTGCGACCTCACCACGCCCGACGAGCTCGGCTCGCTGCGCACGGCGCTGCGCCTGCTCGCCTACCTGCCGAACAACAACCGCGAGCTCGCGCCGTTCTGGCCCACCTCGGATCCCAAGGACCGCTTCACGCTCGAAGAGGACATCCTGTTCCGCAACACCTTCGACTCGCCGGCGGGCGTGAACGCGCCGCTCGAGATCACGCTGTTCCTCCAGCAGATCTGCGACCACGGCGAGTACTTCGAGCTGCAGCCGAACCGCGCGCGCAACCTGGTCACGGCCTTCGGCCGCATCGGCGGCCACGTGGTGGGCTTCGTGGCCAACAACTCCGCCGTGGCGTCGGGGCAGATCGACGTCGACGCCGCGCGCAAGGGCACGCGCTTCATCCGCTTCTGCAACCTCTACAACGTCCCGATGATCTTCCTCGAGGACGTGGCCGGCTTCCTGCCCGGCGCGGACCAGGAATCGCGCGGCATCATCCTCGAGGGCCGCCGCCTGCTCGACTCGATCATCGACCTGCGCGTACCCACCATCACGCTGATCATCCGCAACGCGATCGGCGGCGCCTACGCCGCCTACAACTCGCACTTCGTCGGCGCCGACCTCGTGCTCTCCATGCCGATGGCGCGCATCGCGGTGATGGGTCCGGCCGGGCGGGAGTTCGTCTACAAGGACGAGCTGCGCGAGGTCGAGGCGGCGCACCAGAAGGCGCTCGCCAAGGGGGGAGACGCGGCCGAGGCGAAGAAGCGCCGCGACGAGGCGCTCGCGAAGCTGAACGAGCGCTACGAGAGCGAGCTGATGAACCCGAAGGAAGCGCTCTCCCTCGGCTCCGTCTCACGCATCGTCATGCCCGGCACCAGCCGGCGCGTGCTGGCCGAGAACCTCGACTTCCTGATGCGCACCTACACGCCGTCGCCCATGAGCGGGCCGCAGCGGGAGTTCGAATAGTGCGCCTCGAGGGCGGGCGGACCGGCCGCTTCCACGAGTGCGAGTCGCCGTGGCTGCGCTCCTTCGCGCTCGACGCGATGAAGATCCTCGTGGTCTGCCGCGGCCCCGTGCGCAAGGAAGCCTTCGACATCTTCGACGAGATCGGCGTGCGCGAGTACGGCATGCTGCTCTCCGAGAAGGACTCGGTCGTCTACCCGCGCTGCCTGGCGCCCGAGCTGCGCTCCTTCCGCTTCCCGGCGAACGTGCATCGCGTGCGGGACTACACGGGCGCGGGGCAGGAGGAGAAGCAGGAGCGCATCCGCGAGATCGTCGCGATCGGCGTCGACAACGGGTACACGCACCTCTTCGCCGGGTACGGCTTCATGGCCGAGGACGCCGAGTTCATCGCCGCCATCGAGGCCGCGGGGCTCGGCTTCGTGGGCCCGTCCTCCCGCGTGGTGCGCCAGGCGGGCGCCAAGGACGAAGCCAAGAAGCTCGCGCGCAGCCTCGGCAACGCGGTGATCCCGGGCGTGGACGACGTCTCCGCGCGTGCGCTCCTGCGCCGCACCGGGGGAGGGAAGGCGCTCGCGGCGCTCGCGAAGAAGAGCGGCCTCGCCGGCGCGCTCGACGCGAAGAAGAGCGATGCCGAGAACGCCGAGGCGCTGCTCCAGGCGGGCTACGCGAAGAGCGTCGAGCTGGTGACGGTCGCCGACCTCCAGGCCGAGGCTCTCGAGCTCTCGAACGAGATCTGGCGCGACCACCCCACGCACCGCATCCGCTTCAAGTACATCGGCGGCGGCGGCGGCAAGGGCCAGCGCGTGGTGGCGAAGCCCGAGCAGGTGGCCGCCGCGGTCTCCGAGGTGCTGGCCGAGTCGAAGGTGACGGCGCCCGGCGCGAACCGGAACTTCCTGATCGAGCTCAACATCGAGCGCACGCGCCACAACGAGATCCAGCTGATCGGCAACGGCGCATGGTGCCTCTCGCTCGGGGGCCGCGACTGCTCGGTGCAGATGCACGAGCAGAAGCTCGTCGAAGTGTCGCTCACGCACGAGCTGCTCGTGGCGGAGGCCGAGCGCGTCAGCGGCAAGGCGCAGGAGATCCTGCGCGGCGACCTCGGCACGCTCGAGCGCATGGAGGCCGAGGGCGAGCGCTTCGGCGAGGCGACGGGGCTCGATTCGGTCTCGACCTTCGAGTGCATCGTGGAAGGCTTCTCCCACTTCTTCATGGAGATGAACACGCGCATCCAGGTGGAGCACGGCGTGACCGAGCTCGCCTACGCGCTGCGCTTCGCGAACCCGGCCGACCCGTCCGAGAGCTTCGAGGTCGAGAAGCTGATCGAGGCGATGTGCCTGCTCGCGCAGCACGGGCCGCGCTTGCCGCGGCCGGAGCGCGTGCCGCGCAGCCTGTCGGGGCTCGAGGTGCGCATCAACGCCACGAACGCCGCGCTCCAGCCGCACGCGGGCGGCGTGATCAAGACCTGGTCGGCGCCGCTGCCGGGCGAGATCCGCTTCGACCAGGGCATCGGCTTGCGCAACCCCGATACGGGCGCCTTCGTCTGGTACAACCTCGCGGGCGCCTACGACTCGAACATCGCCCTGCTGCTCACCGACGGCGCTTCGCGTCGCGAGAGCTACGAGCGCATGGCCGAGATCCTGCGCTGCACCGAGCTGCGCGGCGACGACCTGCACACGAACCTCGAGGTTCACTACGGCCTGATCCAGTGGTTCCTCGGCCGTGGCGTGATGGCGGAGCCGAACACGCGCTTCATGCAGGCCTACCTCGCCGCCGTCGGCGCCCTGCAGCAGCTCGTGAACGACGTGGACGTCGAGCTCGGCTTCGCCGAGCTGGCGCAGCGCGCGCCCGCCGCGGCGCGCCGCGTGTTCGCGGCGAAGGAGACGCTGCTCGAGCGCCCGCTCCGGCGCCTGCTCGCGACTCCGCACGGGCTCGGCGGCTTCCTCGGGCGCTACGACGGCGAGCTCTGGCGCCGGGACGGCAACCGCGCCGCCTTCGTCGCGAACCCGGTGCGCTTCCTGGAGCGGCTCTACCACTTCCTCGACCTCGAGGCGCGCCCCGAGAAGCCGCCCTCCGAGAAGATCTGGGACCACGACCAGGAGCTGCTCCAGGGCGCCCTCGACTTCTACGCCGAGGTGGAGCGCCGCACCGGCGTCGCCGACCACGCGGGGCTCACGAAGCTGTTCGCGGGTCCGCCCGACGCCGCGCTCGCCGGCCGCGACGCGGGCCTCTGGGCGCGCTGCCAGGCGGCGCACCGCGGCCACCAGCTCGGCCTCGAGCTGCTGCTGCTGATCCCGCAGCTCGGGCTGCGCTCGGGCTTCCTCGAGCTGCACGTGAACGAGGAGCTCTCGCCCGTCATCCCGGAGCGCTTCGGCGACCCGAGCGCGCAGGCGCAGCTCGCCCGCGTGCTCGCGCCGCCGCCGGCCGCGGCCGCCGACGAGATCGTCGCGCCGATGGGCGGCACCTTCTACGCGCGCGAGGCGCCGAACCTGCCGCCGCTGGTGGACGAGGGCGATCACTTCGAGGTGGGCCAGCCGCTGTTCGTGATCGAGGTGATGAAGATGTTCAACAAGGTGCTCGCGCCCTTCTCCGGCACCGTGGTGAAGAGCCTGATGCACGACCACGACGGCCACGTCGTGAAGAAGGGCCAGGTGATCTTCCGCATCGAGCCCGACGAGCGCGTCTCGGTCGAGCCGGCCGAGAGCATCGCCGCCCGCCGGCGCGCGACGACCCTGTCCCTGCTGGCCTGATGTTCCGCAAGGTGCTGATCGCGAACCGCGGCGAGATCGCGGTGCGCGTGGCGCGCGCCTGCCGCGCGCTCGGCATCCGCTCTGCCGCGATCCACTCCGAAGCCGACCGCGACGCGCTGCACGTGGCCGAGGCCGACGAGGCGCACCTGTGCGGCCCGGCGCCGGCGCGCGAGTCGTACCTGCGCGGCGAGCGCATCGTCGAGATCGCGAAGCGCTGCGGCGCCGAGGCGATCCATCCCGGCTACGGCTTCCTGTCCGAGAACGCCGACTTCGCCGAGCGCTGCGCGGCGAACGGCCTCGTCTGGATCGGACCGCCCGCCGGCGTGATCCGCCGCATGGGCGACAAGGCGGTGGCGCGCCGGACGATGCAGGACGCGGGCGTGCCCGTGGTGCCCGGCGCCACCGAGCGTCTCGACGACGCGCAGGTGGCGGACGCGGCGCGCCGCATCGGCTTTCCGGTGCTGGTGAAGGCGACGGGCGGCGGCGGCGGGCGCGGCATGCGCGCCGTGCGCGCCGAAGCGGAGCTCGCCGCCGCGCTGGCGCGCGCGCGCAGCGAGGCGGGCGCGAGCTTCGGCGACGACGGCGTGTACGTGGAGAAGCTGATCGAGGGCGCGCGCCACATCGAAGTGCAGCTCCTCGCGGACGCGCACGGCGAGGTCGTGCAGCTGTTCGAGCGCGACTGCTCCACCCAGCGGCGCCACCAGAAGCTGGTCGAGGAGGCGCCTGCGCCGGGGCTCGCGCCGGCGCTGCGCGAGCGCCTCGGCGCCGCTGCGCTCACCGCGGCTCGCGCGGTCGGGTACACGAGCGCCGGCACCGTCGAGTTCCTGCTCGCGCCGGACGGCGCCTTCCATTTCCTCGAGATGAACACGCGCATCCAGGTCGAGCACCCCGTCACCGAGGCCGTGACGGGCGTCGACCTGGTCGAGGCCATGCTCCGCATCGCGGCCGGCGAGAAGCTCGGGCTGCGGCAGGCGGAGCTCTCGCTCTCCGGCTGCGCGATCGAGGCGCGCATCTACGCCGAGGATCCCGCGAAGGGCTTCCTGCCGTCGCCGGGCCGCCTCTCCGTGTTCCGCCCGCCGAGCGGCCCCGGCCTCCGCGTCGATGCGGGCGTCACCGCGGGCAGCGAGGTCACCGTCCACTACGACGCGCTGCTCGCGAAGCTGGTGGCCGTGGCCGCGACGCGCGACGAGGCGCTGGCGCGGCTCGACGCCGCGCTGCGCGACTTCGCGATCGCCGGGGTGCGCACCTCGATCCCGTTCCAGCGCTGGCTGCTGCGTCAGCCCGACTTCCGCGCGGGCCGCGTGGACGTCGGCTTCGTCGAGCGCAGCTGGCCGAAGGGCGGCGCCGCGCCGATCGAACCCTCGCTGCGCGCGCGGGCCGAACGCGCGGCGCGCGCTGCGCTCTCGGGTGGCGCGGCGGTGATGGCGGCCCATCACGTGGAGGCGGGCGCCGCGGTGACGGTGCGGCCGAAGGTCGTCGACGTGCTGGTCGAAGGCGACCTGTTCTCGTTCCCGCGCGAGGAGCTCGCATGAGCCGTCCGGTCCTGCTCGACACCGACCTCGGCTCCGACGTCGACGACGCGATCGCGCTCGCGCTGCTGCTCGGCTGCCCGGAGCTGCGCCTGCTGGCCGTCACCACCGTCGGCGGAGACGTCCGCGGCCGCGCCCGGGCCGCGGCGCGGCTGCTCGGGCTCGGCGGCCGCGCCGAGGTCGAGGTGTGCGCCGGCGCTCGCGACGCGCTGGTGCGCCGCGAGCGCTTCGTGTGGCGCGAGATCGAGACCGAGGGCTACCCGCCTGGCCCCGATGCGCGCATCAGCGACGAGCCGGCGGCGGAGCGCATCGTGCGCGCCGCGCACGAGACGCCCGGCCTCGAGCTCGTCGCCATCGGCCCGCTCACGAACCTGGCGCATGCGCTCGCGCTCGACCCCGAGCTGCCGCGCCGCGTCGCGCGCCTCCACGTGATGGGCGGCCATCTCCGCCGCGTCGCGATCGGCGAGCGCGTGTGCGAGCCGGGCATCGACTACAACCTCTGCTCCGATCCCGAAGCGAGCGCGATGGTGCTCGGCGCCGGCTTCGGGACGCGCCTCGTCACCGCCGACGTCACGCTCGAGACGTGGCTGCGGGAATCCGACCTCGCCCGGCTCGCGGAAGCTCCGAGCGCAGCGACGCGCGCGCTCGTCCCCTTGATCCGGATCTGGACGCCGTGGCAGCGCAAGATCTTCGTCGAGCAGCTCGGCGGCACGCTCGCGCCGGACAACGTGGCCTTCCTGCACGACCCGCTCACGGTGCTCTCGCTGGTCGACGAGCGCGCCCTCCGCTTCGAGGCGCTGCGCATCGTGCCCACCATCGCCGACGGCGTGTTCCGCACGCTCGAGGCGCCGGCAGGCTCCGGCCTCGGCGCCCCGATGGAGGCCGCCACCGCCGTCGACGCCGCCGCGGCGCGCGAGGCGATGGTCGCGAGGCTCGTCAGCGCTCGATGACGCTCGGGAGCGCGCTCGCGTCGGGCTCGGGCTCGCGCTTCGGCACGAACAGGTAGGCAGCGCCGACGCCGAGCAGGTAGAGCGCGATCAGCGGGCCCGCGAGCAGGCTCTGCGAGAGCGGGTCGGGCGGCGTGAGCACGCCGCCCACGATGAACGCGATCAGCACGAAGTACTTCGTCCCGGCCAGCATGCGGCGCGGCTCGACGATGCCCGCGTAGGCCAGGAAGAACACCACCACCGGCAGCTCGAAGCCCGTGCCGAACGCGAGCAGCATGCGCGTGCTGAAGCCGAACACCTCGCGCATGGTCCAGGCGGCCTCGACGAAGCTGCTGCTGAAGCTCGCGAAGAACGTGAAGATGACCGGGAACACCACCGTGTGTCCGAACCAGCCGCCGAGGACGAAGAGCGCGGTCGAGACGAGCACGAAGGGCAGCGCCACCTTCTTCTCGTTCGGGTAGAGCCCCGGCGCCACGAAGGCCCAGGCCTGCCAGAAGAAGACGGGCAGCGCGAGGATGAAGCCCGCCAGCAGCGCGCACTGCAGGTAGGTGAAGAAGATCTCGGTGGGCGCGATGGCCTGGAGCTTCGCGCCTTCGCCCATCGCGCGGGTGGCCGGCGCGAGCAGCGTGCCGAAGATCTCCTCGCGCCAGCGCCAGGCCGCCGCGCTGCCGGCGAGCCACGCGACCAGGATGCGGAAGACGCGCGAGCGCAGCTCGGCGAGGTGCGCGGTGAGCGGGAGCGGCTGGTCCTTCAAGCGCGGCCCGGCTCGCGCTCGCTCGCGGCCGGTGGGGTCGTCGCGAGCGGCGCCGCAGCCGTCTCGTCGGCGGGGCCGGCCGCCGGCGGCAAGGTGGGCGGCGCCGCGGGCCGGGGCTTCGGCTCCTCGGACGCCTCCAGCATCGAGCGGCGCAGGTCGGAGGACGCCCGCCGGAACTCGGCGAGCCCCTTGCCGAGGTTGCGGGCCAGCTCCGGGAGGCGATCGGGGCCGAACACGAGCAGCGCCACGACCAGGATGACGAGGATCTCGGTGAACCCGAGGCCGAACATGGCCGGAAAGCTAGCAAGCGCCGCGCAGGCGGCGCGCGCAGTGAGGGGGCGGCAGGGCGCGACTTGCCGCCGCGTTGCCGCTCGTAAAGCCGCCTGCCGCCCCGGCCGATTCGAGAGCATGCCCCGGCTCGCGACGAGCCTCGGACTCGCGCTCCTGCTCTGCCCGCTGCTCGCGGGCGGCGCGGCGGCCGAGGTGTATCGCTGGACCGACGCGGAGGGCCGCGAGCACTACGCGGGCGAGCTCTCGCAGGTGCCGCCCTCCGAACGGGCGGAGGCGCTCGACTCGACCCAGCGCGAGGCCCCGAGCCGGCTCCAGGTGTTCGAGGCGCCGGCGGGTCGGCCCGTTCTGGGCCGCGGGGCGGGGCGGAGGGGCGTGCTGCGCATTCCGTACGAGCAGCACGGCAACGCCATCCTCGTCTACGTGCGTCTCAACGACCGCGTCACCGCGCCGTTCTACGTGGACACGGGCGCCGCGGACGTGGTGCTGCCGTCCGCGGTCGCGGCGCGCGCCGGCGTCTACGTGGGCGCCGAGACGCCGCGCGAGACGTACGCCACCGCGAACGGCCTGATCCGCCAGCCGGTCGTGAACCTCGAGACGGTCGAGGTCGGCGAGGCGCGCGTCGAGAACGTGCGCGGCAGCGTGAGCGAGTCGCTGCCCGTGGGCCTGCTCGGCACCAGCTTCTTCAACCATTTCACGCTCCAGATCGATCCGGCCGCGCGGATGCTCACGCTGCTCGAGAACTCGAACATGCGGGGCGGCGCGAGCGAGGCGCAGTGGAGCGAGCGGTTCCGCGCGCTGCGCGAGCGTCAGGCCCGGCTCGAGGCCTTCCTCGAGGACGGCACGCTCACGGACGAAACGCGCGCGCGCGAGCTCGAAGCGCGGCGCGAGCAGCTCGCCGCGGAGCTCGAGGCGCTCGAAGACGCGGCGAACCGCGCCGAAGTGCCCGCGGCGTGGAGGGAGTGATGCGGCTCGCGCTGCTCGCGCTGGCCGCCGGCCTGTGCCTCGCGCCTGCGGCGGCGCGGGCCGAGCTCTACAAGTGCCAGGGACCGGACGGCAAGACGCTCTTCACGAGCGACCGCTCGCAGTGCCCGGGCGCCGAGGCGCACCAGCCGACCTCCCGCGTGCAGCGCGCGCGCTCGAGCGCCGCCGCGCCCGCGGCGCCGCGCCTCGGGGCTGTCGCCGGCGGCCTCGAGGACGACGAGCTCGAGGCGCAGGCCTGGCGCGCGAAGCGCGACGAGGCGGAGTCGGCGCTGGCCCAGGCGGGCGCGCAGCTCGAGACCCTCCACGAGGTGGCCGGCTGGTGCAACCGCGGCCACGAGATCTGGGCCGAGGACGCGGACGGTCTCCGGCACGGGGTCGACTGCGACCAGGTGGAGGCCCGCCACCGCGAGCTGATCCGCGAGCAGAAGCGGCTGCGCGAGTACCTCGACGAGGGCCTCGAGGAAGAGTGCCGCCGCGCCGGCTGTCTGCCGGGCTGGATCCGCTAGCCGCGCGCCTTCCCGATCAGCTCGCGCACGCGCCGGCGCAGCGCCTCGACCTCGAAGGGCTTGCGCATGCAGTCGGCCGCGCCGAGCGCACGCGCCTCGCGCGCCGTCTCTTCGAGCCGCGTCGCCGTCAGCACGAGCACGGGCGGCGCAGGGCGGAGCCGCCCGAGCTCCGCGAGCAGCTCGAGCCCGCTGCGGCCGGGCATCACCAGGTCGAGCAGCACGAGGTCCGCGGGCGCGGCGGCGAGCGAGCGGAGCGCCGCGTCCACGCTGTCCGCCGTGGCCACCTCGTAGTCGCCCTTCAGGATCATGCGGATCGACTCGCGGACCCCGGGCTCGTCGTCCACCACCAGTACGCGCGGC
>Ga0187892_10004563_pt1 | contig 23059 bp, 16 predicted proteins | sample MA1701073metaG_FD_139345 | JGI IMG/M metagenome (GOLD analysis project Ga0187892, IMG submission 139345) | Bio-ooze microbial communities from a basaltic lava cave in the Kipuka Kanohina Cave System on the Island of Hawaii, USA - MA170107-3 metaG ... | reverse complement strand
GCGTCAAGAGCGAGAGGACGGTCGTCTGAAACGACGTGTCGCCGTTTCGGTCCTTTCTTGTTTCCGTGTCGACGCCGAGGACGAGCCCGCGGACCGTTCCGCTCGGGAGCTTCACGTCGAACGACGCCCCTTGAAGTTGCGGGAGGAGCCCCGCGAGGCCCTTCGAGCCCGCGCCCCTGAGGTCGAACGGGTAGTCGGCGAGGAGCCGGTCGAGGGGGCGCGTGGAATCGTACGCGACGCTCGAGACCCGGCCCCGCCCCGAGACGTCGAGGAGCGTGAGCGATTTCAAGACGTCGTTCATCTCGCCCGCCTTGAAGCCGAGCGAGAGCGTCGCGTCGCCCGACACTTTCCCCTCGCGCTCGAAGTAGCCGAGACCGTGCTTGTAGAGGACCACTCTGCGGATGGGGAGGGGGGCCGGCCCTCCTTCGGGGGACGAAGGGACGGCGGCGAGGAACGCCGCGAGACTCAGGGCGCGAATCGAAAGCATGGATCGTCACCTCCGTTTGGACGGGTCGCGGACGCCGGGTCCTCGGGACGTGCTGCGAGGCGGCGGGACTTCGACCCGGACGGGATGCGCGGAGTTCCCCGGATCGGGCGACCGGAAGTGTATGTCGGCGCCGTTCATCCCTCAATCGAGCGCCGCCCGGCGGATGGAACCCGGCGGCGCGGAACCGGTATACTCCCCCCCGCTTCCATCGAGCGCGCCCCGGCGACGCGGCCCGAGCCGCAGGCCCGGAATTCCCGAAGTCCTCCCGGAGATGAGCATGACCCGAACATCCCTCGTCCAACTCTCGGCCGTCGCCGCCCTGGCGCTCCTCGCGCCCGCGAGCGCGCGGGCCGGAGAGCCGACCGCCGCCGAAGTCGTCGCGAAGGTCCAGGCCAACACCTACCTCCCGAAGACGGTCGGTTTGAAGGACATCTCCTTCGCCATCGACAGCTCGATGATGGCGATGCTCGGAGAAGGGGTGTCGATCCACTTCATGTGGAAGGCGCCGGACAAGGAGAAGCTCACTCTGACCGGCCTCGAAGGCAATCCGATGATTCCGCCGGAGGCAATGGGGGTCATTCGGAAGCAGTTCCTCCAGCTCGGCCGGATGTGCGTGGGCGACGGCCTCGAGGACCGCTTGAAGGGCTACGACGTGACGATGGCCAAGGAGGGGGACAATTTCGTCGTGACGGGCAAGTCCGCCGACCCCGACCAGATCTACTCCGAGGTTCGCTTCTGGATCACGCCCGCCTTCGCGATCGTCCGGTTCAAGGGAACGCTCGCGTCGCCCCAGATGGGACAGACGGAGAACGAGCAGGCGTACTTGCTCGCCCAACGCGGAGGGAAGAACTACCTCGTCGGCACGGAGCAGAAGGACGGGCGCAAGACGAAGCTCGAGTGGGGCGAAGTCGGCGGGATCTTTCTCCCGACGAAGCTCACGAGCGACACGCAGATGGGCGAGATGACCATGGAGTTCAAGGACGTGAAGGTCAACTCGGGCCTCGCCGACTCGGCGTTCGAGACCGCGCCCGCGGCCCCGGCCAAGGAGAAGGATACGGAGAAGGCGAAGGAGAAGTCCTGACTCGGGACCTCGATCCCCGAACGCCGCTCTCGCCGGGCCGCGGCGCCGAGAACGCCGCGGCTTGCGCCGTCGTTGACACTCGGCCGCGCGCCCCGATACGATGTCGCGCCTTTCCCCTCGACTCCTAACGCCTGCCAGCCGCAACCGAACTCGGACGTCTTGCCTGCACGCGACGCCCGACGGGTGTCATCGGAGGCCGTGGAAGGGCTCCGACTTCTTTTCGAGGTCAGGAGAAGTTGGGGTTGAAGACTCTCAGTCTCTTGTCGGCGCGGAATTCACGAGCATGATCGTCGGCATCCCAAGAGAGATCAAAAGCCAAGAAAACCGCGTCGCGATCGTTCCCGCGGGCGTCGAGGTCCTCTCGACCCGCGGCCACACCGTCCTCGTCGAGAAGTCCGCCGGCACGGGCTCCGCGATTCCGGACGAGGACTTCGCGGCCGTGGGCGCGCAGCTGGTGGGGCGCGACGAGGTCTTCGCCCGGGCCGAGATGGTCATGAAGGTGAAGGAGCCGCTCCCGGCGGAATACCCGCTCCTCCGCGAGGGACAGATCCTCTTCACGTATCTGCATCTCGCGAGCAACGACGCGCTGACGCGCGCCCTCCTCGAGCGGAAGGTGATCGGGATCGCCTACGAGACCGTCGAGGATCGCGGGCGCCTGCCGCTCCTGACGCCGATGAGCGAGGTCGCGGGCCGCGTCTCCGTGCAGGTCGGCGCGCGGTTCATGGAGAAGGCCCACGGCGGCCGCGGCGTCCTCCTCTCGGGGGTCCCGGGCGTCCCGCCCGCGAAGGTCGTCATCCTCGGCGGGGGCATCGTGGGACGGAACGCGACGCAGGTCGCGGTCGGCATGGGCGCGCGCGTCACCGTGCTCGACCTCGACACGGACCTGCTCGCGCGGATCGAGGAGACCTATCACGGGCGGCTTACGACGCTCAAGTCGTCGCCGCTCAACATCCGCGAGGCGATCAAGGACGCGGATCTCGTGATCGGCGCGGTCCTCGTGAAGGGTGACAGGGCGCCTTACCTCATCACGCGCGACATGCTGAAGTCGATGAAGAAAGGTGCCGTCATCGTCGACGTCTCGATCGACCAGGGCGGCTGCGTCGAGACGTCGCGCCCGACGACGCACGCCGACCCGGTGTACGAAGTGGACGGCGTCATCCACTACTGCGTCGCCAACATGCCCGGCGGAGTGCCGCTCACCTCGACGTACGCGCTCACCAACGCGACGCTCGCGTACGCGGCGGCGATCGCCGATCAGGGAGCGGAGAAGGCCCTCGCCGCGAACGGAGGCCTGCGGAAAGGCCTCAACGTCTTCAAGGGCGCCGTGACGCTCCGCCCGATCGCCGATCTCTTCCGCTTGCCGTACCGCTCGCCCGAGGACGTGCTCGGAATCGCGTCGCCGCGTTGACGCGGCGCGACGCGCGCGCAACCCGGTCGGCGTCAGGCGCGTCCGGCCGCCGCGGGCCGGCCGGGATCGGCACGTTTTCTTCCTCGCCCGTGCGGCGGACGGACTTTCGGGCGGCGGGGCCGTTCGCGACGCATCGGCTCCGATCGCTCCGGACCCGCGAGCGCGGGGAGCGCGCATCTCAACGCCCGCCAACCCTTTCCGCGCCGCCGCGCCTCGCCGGGCCGCCGGAACGGCCCTTGCTCGTCACGTCCTCGTCGGCTCGAGTCCCAAAGTCCGCCCCTCGTCCGGAGCGAGGGCGGCGTGTCGAGCCCCCGGGCGGCCCTCACTCGCGCGCGCGAGCGCCGGGACGGCCGCGGGGCGGCGGAGAATCCACTCACTTACTCACTCACTCACTCACTCACTCACCCACCCACGATCGCATGAGCGCTTCGGCGGACGGCGGCAAGGCGGGAGCGGCGGCGAGGCGGCTCCTCCAATCGATCCTCGGCGGAGGGGAAGAGCCCGCCTCGAAAGCGGCGGGCGACGGCGCCCCGGCGAGGCGCGTGCGCGTCCTTGCGGCGCGCGATCTCGAAGCGCTCGTTTCGGCGGCGATCGCCGCGGACCGCGCCGAGCGGGCGGTCGGAGCGCGGGCCGCGCTCGAGAATCTGCTCGAACGGAGACGCGAGGATCTCGCGCAGCGTCGCTCGCTCGAGTGCGAGGTGGAGCGGTCCCGGAATGAGATCGCGCGGCTCGAGGAGGAGAGCGTGCGCGCGCGGGCGCGGCTCACGGTGGCGGAGGACGAGGCGGCGCGCTTCCGCCTCGAGTCGGCGGCGCTCGTCGCAGCCCGGGAAGAGCTGCGCCGGGCGCACGAGGCGCTGCGGGAGAGGACGCGCGAGGCGGCGCGGCTCGGGGAGAAGGCCGCGCGGGCGGACGGCCTCGAGGCAGAGGCGGCGGCGCTCCGCGACCGTCTCGGCGCCCTCGAGAGCGCCGTGGCGGCCCGGTCCCGGAGGGTGGCGGAGGAGACGGCCCGGGCGGCGACGGAGTCAGAGGCCGCCCGGGCGCTGGAGGAGGCGGACGAGCCGCTCCGCCGCCTCGAGGAGATCGTCTCGGCGGTCCCGTCTCGACCCGGAGGCGCGCTCTAGCGCGGGCGGCCATGCGCGTTTTCGACAGCCCGATCGGCGGCACGGGTTTCCTCGGCGATTTCGCCGAGCCCGGCGGCGCCGGAGCGCCGGCTCCCGCGGCGTCGGCGCCGTCGCACGGGACGGCCGTCGCCGCCCCCGCGCCACGGCCGGTTTCGGGCGCGTCCGTCGGGTCGGCGTTCGTCGTTTCCGCCGTCGCGGAGGCCGACGGGTCCGCGACGTTCCGCCGCGAGCGCAACGCGGCCCTCGTGCTCGACGACGACCGCGCCACGCGATCGTTCCTCGATCGGCTCGGGGCTCCGTTCGCGGAGGGCGGCGGCAATCTCACGGTCGCGGGCGAGGCGGCGGTCGAGGTCGCGCGACTCCTTCGCCGGGAACTCTTGCGACCGGTCCGGGACGGCGTTCTCTCCGCGGAGGAGCCCGACGCCGCGCGCCGGATCGAAGCCCTCCTCGCGCGGACGGTGGGGCGGACGGAGGGGGCGGAGTCGGGCGTCGTCGCGTACTCGCTCCCGAGTCCCGCGGGAACCGATGCCGACGCGCGCCTGATCTACCACCGCGGGATCGTCGAGGCGGCGCTCCGGCGCCTCGGGCACCGGCCGGTCGCGATCGGCGAGGGGCTCGCCGTCGTCCTCTCGGAGCTGTCGGACGCGTCGTTCACGGGGATCGGCATCTCGTTCGGCGCCGGCCGCACGAGCGTCTGCCTCGCGCACCGCGGAATCGAGGTCGACGCGTTCTCGATCGCGCGCGGCGGCGACTGGGTCGACCGCCACGCGGCCACGGCTCTGTCGGTCACGGAAACCGAAGCGTCCGCCTTGAAGGAGCGGGGGATCGACCTCAGGCGGCCCTCCGGTCCCGCCGAGGCGACGATCGCGACGCTGATCCGGAACCTCGTCGGCACGGTCGTGGATGCGATCGCGGAGCGTCTGGCGGCGAGGGAGGCGCGCTCGCCTCTGCCGCGGCAGCCGGTCGCCCTCGCGGTGGGCGGCGGCTCCGCGCTCGCCCCGGGCTTCGGCGACGTGCTCGCCGCCGAGTTCGGAACGATATCGGACTTTCCGTTCGGGATCGAGAGCGTCCGCGTCGCGGCGGCGCCCCTCGAGACCGTGGCCAGAGGATGCCTCGTCGCGGCCTCGCTCGCCGACGAGCCGGGACGCGGGTGACGCGGCGCGGGGGCGCAGGGCGGAGAGAAGCCGGAGACGAAAAGAAACGCATGGAAATTCGATTCGACGCGGCCTGCGGGGCCGCGTGAGAGGTTTCGACGTACCGGAGTTTCCCTTGATCCTTGCCGTACCTCTGTTCCGTCCTCCCGCGGCGGCGTCTCTTACCGGACGCGCCGCGGGAGGGCGGGACTTTCCCTGACGCCGCGGCGGCGTCGCTCGAGGGAGCCTCCGGGGGGAGCGCGGAACGGGACGACGACGAGCGTCGCCGCGGAGGCGCGCGGACGCGGGGAAGGAGAGAGTCCCCGCCCCCCGAGCGCGCGGCGACGACGTCCCGGCCCGCGCGGCGGATGTGTGAGCCGCCGTCGCCGCCATCCCGATGGCGCCGGCGGCCGCGCTCCGGGCGCGCGCATCGAGGGGATGCGTCGCTCCGGTGGAGATAGATGCCGAGGATCCGGGCGCTCCGCGGTGTCGATCGAGGCGGGTCGAGGACCCGGGAGCGCCCGCGCTCCTCCCGAAGGTCGAAAGGATCGCACCGATGACGCCCGAGAGCCGGTCGTTCGCCGCGGCGCTGCTCGCGCTCGCGCGCGAGAAGCGGAGCGCGACCGTTGTCGCGGTCTCCGCCGATCGCCGCCACCGTGCCCTCCTCAAGCTCGCCCGGGGCCGCATCGAGGCGATCGAGGGGCCGAGCGCGGACCCCGACTTTCTCGTCGCGAGCGGACTCGTCGCGAAGCGAAAGATCGACAAGGCTCAGAAGTCGCCGAAAGGCGGGGAGACGGCGTTCCTTCCGAAGGTCCTCGTCGACGACGGCGCTCTCGACCGGGCCGCGTGGCTCGAGCTCGCGCGGAAGGGGGCGCTGAAGGACATCGCGGCGGTGGCCGCGCGCCGGCCGGTGTCGGTCCAGGTGGGCTTGCTCCGGCCCGAGGACCTGCCGCCCGCCGGGTTCTCGCTCTCGATCGACCTCGCGGCGCTCGGCGTCGAGCTCCTGCGCAGGGAGCCCGCCGAGGCCGAGGCTCTCCTTCCGAAGGCGAGCGAGACGTTCGTTCGCGCGGCCGCGCCCGCGCCCGAGGCGCTGAAGGAGGCCGACTCGCGCCTCCTCTCCGCCGTCGCGGCCGAGCCTCTCGGGACCGACGACGCGGTCCGCGCCTCGGGCCACTCGCCGGAGGACGGCCGCCTCGCACTCCTCAAGCTCGAGGCCCAGGGGCTCGTGCGCCGCGCGAGCCCGCGGGAGCTCGTCGACTCTGCCCGCGAGAAGCTCGCGGCAGGGCGGCTCGACCTTTTCCTCCGGGCCGCGGAGCGCGCGCGGATCGCCGGCGCCGACTCCGCGGCGCTCCACCGCGAGATCGGCGAGGTCCGCCTCCTCGTCGGGCAGGACGCCGCGGCGCTCGAGGACTTCGCGCGCGCCGCTGCGCGGGCCGAAGAGGAGGACCGCCCCGACGTCGTCGCCGCGGCCCTCGAGAAGATCGTCGCGGTCCTGCCGCCGGGCTCCGACCGCCGGGCCGCGCGTTTGAGGCGCCTGGCGGCGCTCGAGAAGGCGGGGGGCGGCGAGGCCCTGCGCGAGGAGTCGGCGCTCGCGGTCGACGAAGCGGTCGCCGCGGGAGACCTCGCGGCCGCGGAAGACGCCGTCGTCTCGGCGCTCCGCGCGGGGCTCGACGATCCCGCGCGATTCGAAGCGTTCGAGGCGCTCGGCGCCGAGCGCTCGGTCCGGCCCTCGGCGCTCTGGCGCTCGATTCTCCTGAGGGTCGACGACCCGGAGGCGCGGGTGCGGGCCGCGCGCCGGGGCTGCGCGGATCCCGAGGCGTCGATCGACGACCTGCGCGCGTTCGCGCGGGCTGTGCCGTCGGGGCCTCTCGGGGTCTCGCTCCGCGAGAGGCTCCTCGAGAAGACCGGCGGCGCGGTCGAGTCGGCGGAGGACCTTCTCCGCATCGCGCCCGACCATCTCGGCGCGCTCGGCGTCCTTTCCGAGGCGCGGAGCAAGGCGGGCGAGAAGCCCGTCGACCTCCTCAAGCGGAGGCTCGCGTCGAGCACGTCCTGCGGCGACGCCGCGGAGCGTCTCGCGGCCCTGCGCGGCCTGAACGCCGTCGGCGCGCTCGACGAGCCGGAGCGCGAGGCGCTCGCCCGCGAGACCGACGACGAGTCCGAATCGGCCGCGATCCTGATCGAGATCGCTCGCGGCCGCGAGGAGCGCGGCGACGCGGCGGGCGCCCTCCGCGCGGCCGCGGAAGCGGTGGCGCGGAGGCCGCTCGACGCCGCCGCCGCGGAGACGGCGGCGCGGTGCGCGCGCGACGCGGCCACGCGAGCGAAGTGGCTCGTGCGCGCGGCGGCGATCCGGGCGCTCGAGGGGCTCGCGGACGTGCGCGCGCTCGCCGAGTCGTCGCCGCTCGCCGCCGCGCGGCTTCTCCTTCTCTTTCCCGAGCTCGACGTCCCCCTCGATCTCAGGACGAGGCTCGGCGAGGCCGCGATGACCGCGGGCGACTCCTCGTCGGGCCGCGAGATCCTGTCCCTCTGCCGCGACGGCTCGGGCGCGATCGACCCCGGCGCCGAGGCGCTCCTCTCGAGAGCGGTCGAGGAAGAGGGCGCTCGGCCGCGGCGGCTCGACGACGTCGAGGCGGATCTCGGGCGGCGCATCGAGCGCGAGGCGGCCGAGCGAGCCGCCGCGATCGCCGAACTCCGCGAAGAGATGCTCGCCGCGATCCGGGACGCGGGGGACTGCGGCGGCGTGAACGTGAGCGCCGGGGAGGGCGACGATCGCGGGACGGCGGCCATCTTCTCGGAGGTCGACTCGATCGCGTCGCAGCTCGAGGCCGCGGCGCGCGTCTCGACCCGCCCGGGCGCATCCGCGTCGCCTTCCACGGCGCGGGCGACCGGCCCGGACGCGGGCGAGGACGGCTCGCTCCGGCCCTCGATCGACTCGATCGCTTCTCAACTCGCCGCGGCCGCCCGCTTCTCGGGGGACGAGGCGGAAGTCGAGCCTGGGCCGGCTCCGACGTCGGCCCCGGTCGCGGCCGCGGCGTCGCCGCTCGCCGCGGCCGGGCCGGGGCGGAAGGCCTCTCCCGCGATCCCCGTCCTGGCGCCGGCCGGTGGGCCGGAGGGGATCGCCGACATCGTCCGCCGGCTGAAGGACGTGAAGCTCGCCTGACGGCGCCGCTCTTGTTTCATCTCCGCGTTGACACGGCGCCTCCGGAGCGGAGAGGATGTCCGGCCGCGCCCGAGCCGGGCGCCCGTCATCCGCGCGGCCCCGCGTATCCGTTCGTCGGAGAGAAAAGAAAATGGCCCCGAGTCCCGACCAGATGTTCGAGTCGATGAAGAAGAGCATGAAGGAGAAGACGGGAAAGTCGCTCGAAGACTGGCTCGCGGTGGTGAAGAAAAGCGGGCTCGAAAAGCACGGCGAGATCGTGGGGATGCTGAAAGGCGACCACGGCATGGGCCACGGCTACGCGAACCTCGTGGCACAGAGCCACCTCAAGACCGGCGCGCTCGGCACTCCGGGCGACGATCTCCTCGAGGCCCAGTACGCGGGAGCGAAAGCGGCGCTCCGGCCGATCTACGACGCGATCGTCGCGGCGGTGAGGGCGTTCGGGAGCGACGCCGAGATCTCTCCGAAGAAGACCTACGTGAGCCTTCGCCGCGCGAAGCAGTTCGCGCTCGTGCAGCCCTCGACGGCGACGCGCGTCGACGTCGGCATCGTGCTCAAGGGGACGAAGCCCGCGGGTCGGCTCGAGGCGTCGGGCAGCTTCAACGCGATGGTGACTCACCGGGTGAAGCTCTCGTCCGTCCGGGATGTTGACAAGGTGCTCGTGGGCTGGCTCAGGTCCGCCTACGACGCGGCGACCTGACCGCGGGCGTCCGCGACGCGGCCATGAGCATGAAAGTCCTCGTCACCGGCGCGACGGGGACGATCGGCTTCGAGGTGGCGCGCGCGCTGAGAAGAGCGGGCCACCGGGTGTACGGCCTTCACCGGTCGGCCGAGTCCGCGCGGCGGCTCGAGGCGGCCGAGATCGTCCCCGTCCGCGGGGATCTCGGAGATCTCGAAGCGGCGTCCGGGGCCGCGCGCGAGTGCCGCGTCTTCGTCCACGCGGCGATGGACGGCGGCCCGGACGCGGTCGCCCTCGACCGAAAGGCGGTCGAGACGCTCGTCCGGTGGACGAAGACCTCGACTCGACCCTCTCCGCGGATCGTCTACACGAGCGGCGTGTGGGTCTACGGGCCGAGCGGATCCGAGCCCGTGGACGAGGGCTCGCCGCTCCATCCGCCCGACCTCGTCTCGTGGCGTCCCGCGCACGAGAGGCTCGTGCTCGACGCCGCGGAGGGGCACGTCGGCGCAATCGTACTGAGGCCCGGCTGCGTGTACGGCGGCCGGGGGAGCCTCACGAGCGCGTGGTTCGAGAGCGCGGCGCGGCGGGGCGCCGTGGAGATCGTGGGCGACGGGAAGAACCGCTGGTCGAACGTCCACCTCGATGACCTCGCGGACGCCTACGTGCGGGCGGCGGAGAGCGTCCTCGAGCGCGGGATCGTGAACGTCGTCGGGAGCACCGAGCTCGTGGAGGACATGGCCCGCGCCGCCGCGCGCGCGGCCGGCGTGAGCGAGGGTGTCCTGAGCCTCCCGCTCGAGGAGGCGCGAAGGACGCTCGGTCCGCTCGCCGACTGCCTCGCGATGTCCCAGGACGTCCTCTCGGACAAGGCCGATCGGCTCTTCGGGTGGCGCCCGCGGCACGGCGCGTTCACCGCCGGAGCCGACCTCTACCACGCGTCCTGGCGCGCGGCGGCGGCCCAGGCCGGAACCTAACGGCCCTCATCCGACGATCGACGAGAAGAGCGCCTTCTGGAGATGGAGGCGGTTTTCCGCCTGGTCGTAGACGAGGGAGCTCGGCCCGTCCACGACGTCGTCGGTGACTTCGACGTTCCGGCGGATCGGCATCGCGTGCATGAAAACCCCGCCCGCGGTCGCCGCCATCGTCGCCGCGTCGACGCGCCAGTCGCGGTAGCGCTCGCGGACGTCGCTTTCGCGGCGCGGGTCGCCGAACGCGCCGAGAGACGACCAGGAGTTCGCGTAGACGACGTCCGCGCCGCGGCACGCCTCGTTCCTGTCCCGCACGACGCGGAGCGAGCCTCCCGAGGCCGCGTCGAGCCGCTTCACGCGCGAGAGGATCTCGGGGTCGAGGCCGTACTCCGGCGGAGCGACGATGGTCAGGTTCGCGCCGAACTGCGCCGCGGCGAGCGCCAGGCTCTGCGCGACGGCGAGCGACGTCGGCCGCGGCGAGTAGACCCACGAGAGCGTGATGTTCCGCCCTCGGGTCTCGCCGAACCGCTCGTCGACGGTCATGACGTCCGCGAGCGCCTGGCACGGGTGGTAGAGCACCGACTCCATGTTCAAGATGGGGATGTCGGCGTACTTCTGGAGCTGGATGACCGCCATGTCGCGCCGCTCGCTCGACCAGTCGCGACCGGTCGAGTAGCACCGCACGGCGACCGCGTCGACGTAGCGCGAGAGGACGCGCGCGACGTCCTTGATGTGCTCGACCGGCTCGCCCATCATCTCGGCGCCCTCCTCCATCTCGAGGTTCCACATGTCGCGCGAGATGTTGAACGAGACGACGTCGCCGCCGAGCGCGCTCCACCCGATGTCGAACGAGAAGCGCGTGCGGAGCGACGCGTTGAAGAAGAGGAGGGCGAGCGTCTTCCCGGCGAGCGGCCGATCGTGGCCGCTCTTCTTGAACTCCCGGGCGATCCGCAGGAGCTCCGTCAGCTCGGCGAGATCGAAGTAGTCGAGGGTGATGAAGTCGCGGCCCTGGATCATGTTCGGGACGGGTATCCTAACCGATCGCATGCGAGCCGGAGAAGATCGGCGCGTCCCGTCAGCGCCATGAGCGGCGCCCCTCTCGGCCGGAGCGCCGCCATCCTCCTCGCCGGCCGCGCGGCGCAGGTCGTCCTCGGGCTCGCGCAGGTGAAGGTCCTCTTCGCGGCGCTCTCGAAGGCGGACGCCGGCCGATTCGCGTACGTCACGTCGCTCGCCCTCCTCCTCGCGACGATCTCGGACGTCGGCACGACGACGATCGCGGCGCGGGAGGCGGCCCGCGATCCGAAGCGCGAGGCGGCGCTCGTCGGCGCCCTCCTCTTTTCGAGGCTTGCGACCGCGGCGTCCGCGACGGCGGTGTTCGCGGCGCTCCTTTTCGGGACCCTCGGCGGCGGCGCGTCGCTCGGAGGACTCCTGGCCGGGCTCACGATTCTCCTCGGTGCGCTCTCCGGAGCGGAGATCGTCTTCCAGGTCCGCCAGCGGTTCTTCTGGCCGACCGCGCTCCGCGTCCTCTCACACGCCGCGCTCGTCGCCGGGCTCGTTCTCCTCGACACCCGCGGCTCGCTCGGCCTCGACGGAGCGCTCTGCGTCTTCGCCGCAGCTTCCGCGGTCTCGCCGCTCGGCGTGATTCTCCTCGCTCGCCGCATCGCGCCGATGAGGCCCACTCGCGAGGGCGCGCGCGACCTCCTCCGCCTCTCGCTGCCGCAGGGCGTCGCGACCGCGTTCGTCATGCTGTACTTCCACATGGGGACGATCCTTCTCCGAAACTGGAAGGGAGACGAGGCGACCGCCGTCTACGGTGCGGCGATGAAGCTCTTCGGATTCGCCGTCCTGGCCCCGGGTCTCGTCATGGTCTCGGTCATCCCCGTCCTCGCCCGCGACCGGTCGCGAGACCCGCTCGCCGCGCGCCGCCTCTATGCGCGCGTGCTGCGGATTTTCCTCGCGGTCGCCGCCGGAGGGCTCGCGGCGCTCGTCAACCTGGCGCCCCCGATCATCGACTTCCTCTACGGGCTCGACCGGTACGCCGACTCGGTCGCGCCGCTCCTCCTCCTCGGCGTGGCGCTCCTCTTCGTCGCGGCGGGGAGCGTCGCGAGCGGCGCGCTCGTCGCGTACGGCGGGCAGTCGACGTGGATGCGGATCGCCGGGCTCGCGGCGGCTCTCAGCGTCGCCGCGAACGTCGCGCTCATCGGCCCGTTCGGGCCGGCCGGCGCAGCGGCCGCGACGGCGCTCACCGAGGGGACGGTCGCCGTCCTCGCCGTCCTCGCGGTTCGGCGGCTCGAGGGTGCGCTCCCGTTCTCGCGCGCGACCGGCTGGGCGGCGCTCGCGGCCGTCCTCGGATTCGGCGTCTCGTACGTCCTGAAGGACGAGCCGCTCGTCGTCTCGGTCACGGTCTCGGCGCTCGCGGTGGCGGCGGTCGTCTACCGGTCCGAGCGCGGCCGGGAGTCCCCGGAGTGACGGCTCCGGGCGCGCTCCGCGTCGGGCTCGACTACCGCTCGGCCGTGCTGAACGGGATCACGGGGATCGGCCGCTACGCGTTGGCGCTCGCCCGCGGGCTCGGGGCGCTCGAGGACCCTCGGCTCGACCTGGTCCTTTTCGGAAACCGCGCTCGCGGCCGAGTCGCCGCGCCGTCCCCGTCGCGCGGCGTCCGCCTCGTCGCGCGGCGGTTCCCGGGGAAGCTCCTCCGTCTTCTCTCGCCGCTCCTCTCGGTCGAGACGTTCACGGGGCCTCTCGACCTCTTCCACTACACGGACTTCTCGCTGCCGCCGCTCCGGAGGAGGACCCCCTTCGTCGCGACTCTCCACGACGTGACGTTCCTCCGCTCGGATTCGTTCCATCGCGCCGCCGACCGCGCCGCGCTGGCGGCGATGTGCGAGAGGACGCTCGCGCTCGCCCGCGCCGTCATCGCCGACTCGGAGTGTTCGAGACGCGATCTCCTCGAGAAGACGAAGGCCGATCCCGCGCGCGTCGTGGCCGTGCCGCTCGCCGCGGAAGAGCGGTTCTTCACGGCGCCCGGGAACGAGGCGGACGTCCGCGAGCGCCTTCGCCTCCCGGAGAGGTTCCTCCTCGCCGTCGGCACGATCGAGCCCCGGAAGAACCACGCGCGGCTCGTGCGATCGCTCGCCCGGTGCCGCGAGCGTCTGCCGCTCGTCGTGGCGGGGAAGCGCGGCTGGCTCTGCGGCGCTTTCGACGCGGCGGTCCGCTCGTCGCCCGTGCCGGTCCGCGTCCTGGGCCACGTGCTGGACGAAGATCTCCCCGCGCTCTACCGCCTCGCCGAGGCGGTGGTCTACCCGTCGCTCGCGGAGGGCTTCGGGCTCCCGGTCGTCGAGGCCCTCGCGTCCGGCGCGCCGCTCGTGACGTCGAACCGCTCGGCGATGGCCGAGGTCGCCGGGAGCGCCGCGATCCTCGTCGACCCGGAGGACGAGGCCGCGATCGCGGACGGGATCGACCGCGCGCGAAGGGCCCGCGAACGCCTCTCCGACTCCGGGCCGCGGCGCGCGCGCCTCTTCTCATGGGAGAAGACCGCCCGCGAGACGCTCGCCGTGTACCGGCGCGCCGCGCGGGAGGAAGGCGCCCGATGAGCCGGCCGATCGCGGTTTTCGACGCGACGCCGCTCGCGCTCGGCGAGCGGAACGGCGTGGCGCGGTTCGCGCGCGAGGTTCTTTCGCGGGTCCACGCGCGGGGGTCGTTCGAGTGGGTCGTCGCCGCGCCGCGGGCGTTCGCCGAAGGGCTGCCGCGCGGCCTCGCGCTCGAGGCGGGGGAGGAGGTCGGCGCGTCGAGCCCGTTCCTCTGGCGGCGGACCGCGCTCCGGCGGATCCTGCGCGGCCGCGGGGCGGGCGTTCTCTTCTCTCCGGTCGCGGCGCTTCCCTTCGGGCGGATCCCTTGCCCCGCCGTCGCGACCGTCCACGACGTGCCGTGGGCCCGGCGGAGCGAGGTGCCGCGCGCGGACGTCTCGCTCCGGAAGCGGCTCTCGCTCTCGCACACCGTTCGATGCGCCGCGCGGATCGTCGTCCCGTCGGAGGCGACGCGGCGAGACCTCGTCGCGCTCCTGCCGCGCGCGGGGGGCCGCGTCCGCGTGGTCCCGCTCGGCGTCTCGGACGCGTTCCGCGCGGAGCCCGTTCCCGTAGAGGAGGCGCGCCGCGCGCGGCGGCGGCTCGGGGTGCCGGACGGGCCGTACATCCTCGGCCTCGGCCTCCTCCGCGGGCGGAAGAGCCCGGAGTTTCTCCTCGACGTCCTCGCAGCCGCGCTCCTCGGCCCGGACGAGCGCCTCGTCCTCGTGATGACCGGCGACGCGGCGATCGACCGCGACGCGCTCCTCGACCGCGCGACGTCGCGCGGGCTGGCGGGGCGGCTCGTCGCGACGGGCCACGTCCCGGACGAGGACCTCGCGACGCTCCTCGACGGCGCGGTCGCGCTCGCGGTGCCGTCGGCGCTCGAGGGGTTCGGGCTTCCGGCGGTCGAGGCGATGGCGCGCGGAGTCCCCGTTCTCGCGTCGGACCGAGGGGCGCTGCCCGAGGTCGTGGGCGACGCGGGGATCGTCCTCCCCTTCGGCGAGACGGCCGCCTGGGCCGGCGAGCTGCGCGATCTCCTCCGGGACGAGAAGAAGCGGCGCGCGCTGGGGGAGAAGGGCCGGGCGCGGGCCGCGCGCTACGACTGGAACGAGACGGCTGACGGCGTTCTCGCCGCGATCGAGGAGGCGCTGCGAGCGTGAGCGACGGGCGGGGGCCGCTCCGCGTCGGCGTCAACGCGCTTGCGCTCGAGCCGGGTCGGCCGAGCGGGGCGCGCGAGCGCCTCGCCGAGGGGACGGGCGGCGCCGCGAGGCTCCTCGAGGAGAAGGCGGAGTTCTACGTCTACGTTCCGCGGGGGCTCTTGAGCGACGATCTCGGCGCGCTCGGCGCGGCGGCGAACGCGCGCGTCGTCGAGGCGCCGATCCCGCCGGGGCGCGGTCTCGCGCGGCGGCTCCGGGCGCTCCGTTTCCTCGCCGCGCGTGCGGAGGGGGACGCCCTCGACGTCCTCGAGACGTCGCCGCTCCTCGTGCCGCGAATCCTCCCGCCGCGGACGCGCGTCGTCGTCACCGTGCACGACCTCCGCGCGTTCGGCTCGGTCTCGCCGGGCGCCATCCTCCGCCGGATCGCCGCGCGGCGCGGGCTCGCGCGCGGCGAAGTCGTCGCGGTCTCGCGCTTCACGGCCGGGGAGGTCCGGCGGAACGCGGGAGTCGAGGCCCACGTGATCGAGAACGGCGTCCGCGAGGTCTTCTTCGAGCCGCTGCCGGAGGCCGACGTCGGCCTTTCGTGGGCGCGCGAGCCCTTAGTCCTCTGGGTCGGCCACCTCGAGCGGCGGAAGGACCCGGTCACGATGGCGCGGGCGTTCGCGCTCCTCGGGAGGGACCTTTCGCTCGTCATGGTCGGAGCGGAGGCGGGGGCGGGCCGCGCGCTCCGGCGCGCGATCGCCGCCGCGCCGAACCGCGAGCGGATCGTCATCGCTCCGCCGCAGCCGCTCGACGCGCTCCGCGCGCTTTACCGCCGCGCGCGCGTCTTCGTCGTCACGTCGCGCTACGAGGGGTTTTCGCTCCCCGTCCTCGAGGCGATGGCGTCGGGGACTCCGGTCGTGGCGTCGCTCGCGGGCGCGATCCCCGAGGTCGCGGGCGACGCCGCACACTACGCGCCGCCGGGGGACGCCGCCGCGTTCGCGGGCGCGGTCAACCGCGTCCTCCTCGACGGCCCGGTCCGCGCCGCGATCGTAGAAGCGGGGATCGCCCGCGCCCGCGCGTTCCCGTGGGCCCGCGCCTCCGCCGCCCTCGCCGCGCTCTACGAGCGGACGACCTAGAAACGGTACCTGGCACCGTTCAAGGCGGGGCGGCGCGCAGGCGCTCGAGGGTCGCGGGGTCGAGGCCGGGGGGGTCGAACGGCTGCTCGGCCCGGATCGCCTTCAGGTAGCACTCCTCCGCCTCGCGGGTCCGGCCGCGCTTCGCCATGACGACGCCGAGGTTGAACCACGCCGACCCCTTTTCGGGGTCGAGGTCGAGGAGCTCGCGGAACTCCCGCTCCGCGTCGTCGAGCCGGCCGAGCTTGCCGAGGAGGATCCCGAGGTTCAGCATCGCCTTCTCGTCGAAGCGGAAGTGCTTCTTCGCGACGCGGTACTCCTCGATCGCGCGGTCGGAGTCGCCGATCGCCTCGAGCATGATCGCGAGGTTGAAGCGCGACGCGCCGGAGTCGGGCTCGATCGCGAGCGAGCGCTCCATCGACGCGAACGCCTCCTCCCGCCGCCCGGCCTGGAAGAGGTGGTAGGCGAGGTTCCGGTGCGCCCGCGCGCAGCGCGGCGCGTCCGCGATGGTCTTCGTCCAGAACGTGACGTCGTCCTTCCAGTCGCGGTTCCGCGCGATCGTGCGTCCCGCGTACGCGAGCGACACGAGAATGACGGGCGCGAGCGCGAGCCGGAGAGACGCGCCCGGACGCGCCGCGAGCGTCCCCGCGAGATGGCCGAGGAGGAGCGCGAAGCCGATCGACGGAAGATAGAGGAAGCGCTCGCCCGCTAGCTCGTGGTGGGGCTTCAAGTGCGAGACCGGCAGGAGCGTGACGAAGACGAAGAGCGCGCAGAACGCCGCGATCGGCCGGCGCCGGAAGAGCGCCGCCGCGCCCAGCGCGAACGCGACCACGCCCGCGAGGGCGACCCACGCCGCGGGGTCGGCGGCGCTCGTCGTCACGGGAAAAGCGTCGAACGAGTAGTCGCCGACGAGCGTGACAGGGGCGACGAGGAGTCCCGCGTAGTGCGCGTGGATCCTCCCGACCGTGAGGTAGTTCGTGAGAGGGCTCCCGCCCCACCAGGGATGTTCGCTCGCCGGGGTGATGAAGAAGAAGAACGCGGTCGCGAGGACGAGGCCGGCGCCGAACGCCCCGAAGAAGACGGGCCGCCGCGCGACCTCGCGCGCGGCGCGCCTGAGCGCCCACGGAAGCCCGCGGCTCCCCTCGACGTCGTCCGGGCCGAAGGCGACCTCGTGCAGGAGGAGGACGAGCGGCAGCGAGAGCGCCATCTCCTTCGAGAGGAATCCGAGCGCGAGGGCCGCGAAGACGAGCGCGGCGTCCCGCGCGCGGCCGGTCTCGCGGTAGCGCAGGTGCGCGAGCCAGCCCAGGAGGAAGAAGATCGTCGCGAGCGCGTCCTTCCGACCCGACACGTTGGCGATCGCTTCCGTGTGGACCGGGTGGAGCGCGAAGACGAGCGCGGCCGCCGCCGCCGCGAACGAGCCGCGGCCGAGAAGCCTGTTCGCGACCGCGAGGACGAGCGCCGTCGCCGCGACGTGCAGGAGGAGGTTCACGAGATGCCAGCCGAACGGCTCGAGCCCGCACGCCGCGTAGTTCACGACGTTGACGAGGTTCCGGATCGGCCGGTATCCCTTTCCGCCGCCGGTGAAGTCGAGGACTTTCCCGAGGGAATCGAAGTCCCTGATCGACTCGTTCGGCACGATGTACATCAGATCGTCGAAGGCGAACCCGTTGAAGAGCGTGCCCGCGTAGACGAGGGCGCTCCCCGCCACGGCGGCGATCGCGATCGCCTTCGCTGCCCGCTCGAGCAGAGGGCGCTCACGCATGGACGGGCGTCTCGGGGCGCGCGTCGCCCTCGCGCGGGGGCCTGTCCGCGCCGGCTCCCGCGGTCGGGTGGGCGAGGATCTTCTCGATCGCGTACTCGCCCTCTCCGCGGCGCGCGTTCACGATCAACTCGGCGAGGAGCCCGAAGAAGGTCGTCTGGATCCCGATGATCATGAGGAGCACGCCGAAGAGGAGGAGCGGGCGCGATCCGATCGACGAGCCGAGGAACCAGAGGATCGAGAGATATGCGTTCACGCCGAGGCCGATCGCGGTAAGGCAGACGCCGAGGAACCCGAAGACGTGGAGCGGGCTCTTGGCGAAGCGCGTCAGCATGCCGACCGTCATGAGGTCGAAGAATGCCTTGAAGATCCGGCTCGACCCGAACTTCGACCTTCCGAACCGCCGCGGGCGCGAGGCGACCTCGACCTCGGCGAGGCGGAAGCCCCGCCAGCTCGCGAACACCGGGAAGTAGCGGTGGAGCTCTCCGTAAAGCTCGATCTCGTCCTTGACCTCGCGCCGGAACGCCTTGAGGCCGCAGTTGAAGTCGCGGATCGCGTGGCGCGCGGCCCTCCGGCACGCCGCGTTGTAGAGGAAGTTGAGGAGTCGCTTCACCGCCGGGAGCGCCCGGTGCCGGCGCCAGCCGACCGCCATGTCGCAGTCCGGGCCGAGCCTCGCGAGGAGCCGCGGGATGTCCGCGGGGTCGTACTGGAGGTCGCCGTCGATCGTGACGATCCGGGAGCCTCTCGCGCGCCGGAAGCCCGCGTCGAGCGCCGCCGACTTCCCGAAGCGGCGGCGGAGCGTCAGGACGGCGACGCGCTCGTCGAGCTCGTGGATCGCGCGGAGAGCGTCGGCCGTGCCGTCCCGGCTGCCGTCGTCGACGTAGAGGATCTCGACCGGAGCGCCGAGGGCGGCGGCCGCCGCGTCGATCTCCTCGTGGAGGATCGCAACGCTCTCCCGCTCGTCGTGGACCGGCACGACGATCGAGACGAGGCTCTCGCGGGAGTTGAGCGACGGACCTTTCCCGCTCTCGCGAAGGGCCTTCTTCAGCCCGCGAGTCGACTTCGACTCCCGTGTTCTTCCCATCGACCTCTGCCTTGCGAGGCGCACGGCCCCTCCCGCGCCCGCGATCACGGCGGAGAGAGCGTCCGAGAGAAGGCGGACCTGCTCGCTCCGGGCGTGCTCGGGCGGGAGAGGCGGCGAGTGCGAGATACTTCCATCGACGAACGCGGCGTCCATCTGTAGGAGGAGTCCGCGGACCGCCGGAACGTCGCCCGGCGCGGGGGGAGGGGCCCCCGTCCACTGCTCGAGGATCCGCGCCACCTCGTCGCCCGGGCGGGCCACGGCGAGAACGGGCGTTCCGGAAGCCATGCACTCGAAGAGCTTCGCGGGCACGATGTCCGGGCGCCCGCCTGTTTCGGGCGAAGGAACGAGGAGGAGCACCGAGTCGGCCATCGCGGCGAGCGCCTCCCGGTGGGGGAGGAAGCTCTCGTACCGGCAGAAGGCTCCGAGGCCGGCGCCGTCGAATTCGGCGCGGACGTCCCGGTCCACCGGCCCCACGAACCGGATCTCGAGCCGCTCGCGGAGTTTCGGCCGCTCGATGAGCGCCTCGCGCGCCGCGGCGATGAACGTCCGCGGCGTCCTCGACGCCGGGAGCTGGCCGACGTGGGTCACGCGAAACCGATCCGGCGGGCGTCGCGCGTCGCGCCGCGGAAAGTCCTCCGGGTCGACGCCGTTCCGGACGAGGACGACCTTCCGCGCGACGACGTCCCCGTGGGCCCGCGCGATGGAATCCCCGAGGTCCTCGCTCGTCACGACGATCGCGTCGGCGTCGCGGAGGACGGCGCTCTCGATCCGCGCGTCGAGCGCGCGCGCGAGGCGCGTCCGGCTGGCGCCCCCCGCGTAGTACTCGATGCCGGTCCAGGGGTCGCGGAGGTCCGCCACCCAGGGGAGCCCCGTCGCGCGCTTCAGAATCCGTCCCGCGAGGTGGACCGAGTGCGGCGGCGACGACGTGAGGATGCAGTCGACGCGGCTCCGCCGGACGATCCGCTTCGCGGCTGAGACGGCGAAGGGCACCCAGCCGATCCGCGCGTCGGGCACGAAGACGTTTTGCCGGATCGAGCGGAGCGCGCGATCGAGGAGGCTCCGCGGCTTCGCGGAGAGGATCCCGGCCGGGATCGCGCGGCCGCGCGACCCGGTGAGGAGCTTGTAGAGCGCGTAGGGCTCGAGCGCGGCGGTCCGCTCGACCAAGACTCCCGCCGGCACGCGATCGACGAGCGACGGATCGCGCTGCGGGAACTCCCCGGACCTCACGGTCAGCACCTCGGGATCGAATCCGTGGTCCGGGAGGTGCCGGACCATCGAGAGGAGGCGGAGCGATCCCGGCCCGCCGGCGGGCGGGAAGTAGTAGGAGACGAGGAGGACCTTCGGCCGCAGGAGCATGGAGGATGCCGGGCTTTTCGTCATCGGCCGGCCGCGCGGATCCGCTTGACCGGGGGCGCCCGAAACGGGCCGCGGCGCTCAATTCGCGGCCCCGAAAAGTCCGATCCCCGGGAGCGAATGCAGGAAAAGGCAACCGGGCGCCGGGTTTCCTTCGTCGTGCCGGTCTTCAACGAGGTCGACACGCTCGAGGAGCTGACGCGGCGCATCCACGAGGAGGCGGACGCGCTCCCGCAAGGCGTCGTCGCCGGGCACGACATCGTCTTCGTCGATGACGGATCGACGGATGGATCGAGCGACTCCCTCGAGCGGCTCTTCCGCTCCGACCCGCGCGTGACCGTCCTCCGGTTCCGCAAGAACTTCGGGAAGGCGGCGGCGCTCCGGGCCGGCTTCGAGAGAGCGACGGGCGACGTCGTCTTCACGCTCGACGCCGACCTCCAGGACGATCCGGCCGAGATCGGGAGCTTCCTCGCGACGCTCGACGGGGGCTTCGATCTCGTGTCCGGATGGAAGGCGCGGCGGCACGATCCGCTCTCGAAGACGCTGCCGTCGAAGCTTTTTAACTTCGTCGTGTCCCGCTCGACGGGCCTCGAGCTGCACGACTTCAACTGCGGCTTCAAGTGCATGCGCCGCGAGGTCGCGAAGAGCGTCGCCCTCTACGGGGAGATGCACCGGTTCGTGCCGGCCCTCGCGCACGCCAAGGGGTTCCGGGTGGGGGAGATCAAGGTGCGTCACCACCCGCGCCGCTTCGGGCGCTCCAAGTACGGGATCGGGCGGCTCCCGAAGGGGCTCTGCGACTTCCTCTCGGTGATGGTGATCACGCGCCATGCGCGGACCGCGCTCCACGCGTTCGGGGCGATCGGCCTCCTCGTCGCCGCGGGCGGCGCCGCGCTCGGAACCGTTCTCCTCACGTCCTGGCTCTCGGGCGACGACGAGGCGGAGCGCCTTCTCGTCTGGCTCTCGATCGTCCTCGGCGTGTCGGGCCTCCACATCGTTCTCTTCGGCCTCCTCGCCGACCTCCTGTCGCGGCACACGACGCGCGGCCGGAGCGACGACGCGATGGTCGCGGGCTTCCTCGCGCACGGCGCAAGGGAGGAGAGCGCGTGAGGTTCGCGCTCGTCGGACCCGCCCACCCGTACCGGGGCGGCATTTCGCACTACAACACGGTCCTCGCCGAGCGGCTGATGGACGCGCAGCACGACGTCCGCGCGATCTCGTTCCTCAGGCAGTATCCGCGCCTCCTTTTCCCCGGGAAGCGGCAGGAGGACGAGAGCGGTGAGCCGATCCGCGTCGACAACGAGCGGATCCTCGACCCTCTCCGGCCCTCGACCTGGCGCCGTGCGGCGGAGCGCGCCGCGGAGTTCCGGCCCGATCTCGCCGTCTTCCAGTGGTGGCACCCGTTCTTCGGGCCCGCGTTCGGCTCGGTCGCGCGCCGCCTCGCGAAGCGCGGCGTCCCGAGCGCCTTCGTCTGCCACAACGTCCTGCCGCACGAGAAGACGCCGGTCGACCGGTTCCTCGCGCGCCGGGCCCTCCGCGAGGCCGCGTCGTTCCTCCTCCACTCGGAGACCGATCGCGGCGTCCTCGCGTCGATCCGACCGGGAGCCAAGACGATCGTGAGCCCGCACCCGACCTACGACGTGTTCCTCCGCGGGGGCCCCGTCGACCGGCCCGTCGCGCGAGAAAAGCTCGGGCTCGGCCCGGAGAAGACGATCCTCTTCTTCGGAAACGTGCGGCCGTACAAGGGGGTCGAGCACCTCGTCGAGGCGATGGCGCTCGTCCGCGCGCGCCTCGACTGCCGGCTCCTCGTCGTCGGCGAGTTCTACTTCGACAAGTCCTCGATCGCGCGGCGCATCGAGGCGCTCGGCCTCTCGGAGGCGATCACCATCGTCGACCGCTACGTCCCGAACGAGGAGGTGAAGCTCTGGTTCTCGGCGTGCGACGTCGTCGTCCTTCCGTACGTCGCCGCGACCCAGAGCGGGATCGCGCAGATCGCCTTTGCCTTCGAGCGCCCGATCGTCGCAACAGACGCGGGCGGGCTCCCGGAGGTCGTGGAGCACGAGTGGACCGGACTCGTGTGCCGGGCGGGAGACTCGCCCTCGCTTGCGGGAGCGCTCGTCCGCTACTTCGAGGAGGGGCTCGAGGCCCCGTTCTCGCTCCACATCCGCGAGGACGCCGGACGGTTCTCCTGGGACCGTCTCGTCGCCGCGATCGAGCGCCTCGCGCTCGCCGCCCGGTCCGGAGCGGACGGCGCCGGCGCGCCGGGCGCGCCGGTCGGGTGACTCGGGAGGAGCGCGCCGTGGCCCCGATCTCCCCGCGAGTCTCGATCGTCGTGCCGGTTTTCGACGCCGAGGCGACGCTCGCGGGCTGTCTCGAGTCGGTCCTCGGCCAGTCGCTTCCGCGCGAGGAGTTCGAGGTCCTCGTCGTCGACAACGGGTCGAGCGACGCGACGCGGGCCGTCGCGGAGCGCTATCCGGTCCGGACGCTCTTCGAGCCGATCGCGACGAGCTACGCGGCCCGGAACCGCGGCGCCGAGGCCGCCCGCGGCGACGTCCTCGCATTCCTCGACGCCGACTGCCGCGCAAAGCCGGACTGGCTCGAGGAGGGCCTCCGGGCGCTTGCGGCCTCGGGCGCGGCCATCGCGGCGGGCGAGGTCCGGACCGAGGCGACCGCAAGCGCCCCGCTCGCGGAGACGTACGACCGCCTGAAGTTCCTGCGGCAGGCGCGCTCGACGTCGCGGAAGCGCGCGGCGGCGACCGCGAACCTCTTCGTCCGCCGCGCCGCCTTCGACGCGGCCGGGGGGTTCGATCCGGGCCTCGTCTCGGGCGGCGACGAGGACCTGTGCCATCGCGCGGTCGCGCTCGGTCACGGCATCGTCTCGGCGCCGCGGGCCGTCGTCCGCCACGCGCCGCGCCGGACGCTCGCCGCGATCGCCCGGAAGAGCTTCCGCGTGGGCGTGGGCACGGGCCAGAGGGCTCGGCGCGGCCGGTTCCCGCTCGGCCG